>Ga0070696_100000244_pt1 | contig 32754 bp, 28 predicted proteins | sample KBSK1253metaG_FD_65474 | JGI IMG/M metagenome (GOLD analysis project Ga0070696, IMG submission 65474) | Corn, switchgrass and miscanthus rhizosphere microbial communities from Kellogg Biological Station, Michigan, USA - KBS K1-25-3 metaG | ecosystem: Host-associated > Plants > Roots >... | reverse complement strand
TGCCCGCGCGCCACCCGGAGCAGCTCGTAGCGCTCTTCACCCGCGACTCGCGGTCGGGCGAGATCGATCTATGGGGCTACGAGGACTACCTCGATTTTCGCGACCGCAGCGGTGCGTTTGCCGATCTGGCTGGGATGGGTGGGGTTCCTCTCAATCTCGCCGTACCCGGCTCGGGAGCAGCCGGTGCCGCGGACATGGTGTGGGGAGAGATCGTCACGGAGAATTTCTTTACGGTGCTCGAGATGCGTCCGGCCCTCGGACGTTTCTTCACCACGGCAGACGCGCCGCAAGGCGCCAACCCTTTCGTTGTCCTGAGCTACGAGAGCTGGCAGAAGCGCTTTCTCGGGGACCCCGGCGTCGTCGGAAAGCGGGTCCGTATCAACGGCACCGAGTTTACGATCACCGGCGTCGCGCCGCGCGGCTTCAGAGGGATGCGCATGTTCGGATTCTGGCCGGAGATGTGGGTGCCGGTTGGCATGCACGACGTGGTGCAACCTGGATCCACACGCATGTTACAGGGACGCGGCGGTGGTTGGATGATGATCGTCGGGCGGCTGCGGCCCGGCTACGACCGACGAAAAACCGAGTCCGCCGCCATCGTTTTCGCGAAGCAGCTCGAGGCCAGCTATCCGGCGTCCAACGCCAACACTAGCGCGCTGGTGATTCCAGCGGAGATGGGCTTCGACCACCCGGGCTTCGTGAAGCCGAAGGTCCTGCAGCTCTCCTCCGCGCTCGGCATCTTCGCGTCGCTCGTCACGCTTCTCATCATTTGCGCCAACCTGGCGAACCTGCAGCTCGCTCGCGCCGCCGCGCGCGCCCGAGAGATCGCGATCCGCTTGTCGCTCGGCTGTTCTCGCGGACGCTTGACCCGCCAACTCGTCGTGGAGTCCGCGGTGCTCGCGCTCCCCGGCATCGCGGTGGCGGCGCTCCTCATGCGGCTCAACGCCTTCGTCGAGCCGTACCTGACGCCGCGACTGCAGTTTCAGGTCGGGCTCAACGCGCGTGCCGACTATCGCGTCGTGCTGTTCACGGCGCTCGTGGGGGTGGTAGCCGTCGTTCTCTTCGGGCTCGTGCCGGCGCTGCGTGCGTCTCGTCCTGATCTCGCCATTTCGCTCGCGAGCGTGATCGGCGCGCCGAGGCGCGCCCGCGGCAGTCCCCAGCGGCTGCGCGGCGCACTCGTCGTGGGACAGCTCGCCTTCTCAGTCATCCTCCTCGTCGGCGGCACGCTCTTCGTGCGCAGCCTCGTGCTCGCGCGCTCGAGCGACGTGGGCTTCGATCCGCGAGATCGAGCTTTGATCTCCGTGAACGTCGGTCTCCAGGGCTACGACGAGACGCGTGGCAGGCTCTTTTTCGATGACGTGGTGCGACGCGCGGGCCTTCTGCCCAGCGTCGTCGCCGTGAGCTGGGCCTTCCCCGTGCCGTTCGACACCTACGGGCGCGGAATGTCGCTGTACGTCGAGGGACTCGCGAACTCGCGTGACGGAACCATCGGAACGGACGCCAGCAACGTTTCGGAAAGTTTCATCGCCGCACTCGGGCTACGGCTCCAGGCTGGACGCGACTTCACGCGCGCGGACTCGGCGGCTGCACCGCTCGTCATGGTAGTGAGTCGCTCGCTGGCGACGAGACTGTGGCCAGGAAAAGATCCCATTGGCCAGCGGGCGCGCCGCGGCGGAGCGTCCGGGCCCGAGATGTCGGTCGTGGGAGTGGTTGCGGACGCGAAGTTCAGCATGTTGGGCCCGACGTCGGACGCGCGCCTGTATGTCCCGCTGCGACAGCGATATCGCGATTGGGAAACGCTGGTGGTGCACACGCGGGGCGACCCCGGCGCCATCATCCCACAGATCCGCGGCCTGATCGCGGGAATCGATGCGACGCTTCCAACCTTCGGCGCGACGACGATGGAGCAGGCGGTTTCGGGCGGATTCGCCACCTCGCGCAGCGCTGCAGGCATCGCGGGTTTCTTCGGGCTGTTGGCGCTGTTGATCGCCTCGGTTGGACTCTACGCGGTCGTGGCGAGCAGCGTTGCGGAACGCACGCGAGAGATCGGTGTTCGCATGGCGCTCGGTTCGACGCCCCGCGGCGTCATGCGCTTCGTGATGCGCAGCGGCGCTCGCCTCGGTGTGATCGGTCTCGCGATCGGGCTGGCAGGAGCGTTCGGTGTGGCCAAGACGATGTCAGGCCTGCTGTACGGATTGTCTCCAAGCGATCCCGTCACCTTTGCGCTCGTACCACTCACGCTCGCCGCGGTAGTCCTGATCGCGACGTATCTGCCCGCGCGCCGCGCGGTGAAACTCGACCCGGTGGCCGCATTGCGGAGCGACTGAGCTTTGGGGGGCGCGAGCCGATAAGTTTGTCGGGCGTGGCCCCCCCCTCGATCGCACGCATCCTTCTGGTTCGGCACGGCCCATCGGCGCTCGTGCATGACGGTCGGTGGATCGATGCAGCGGGCGTTCGCCGGTACCACGCCGCATACGACGCCGCGGGAATCGTCTCGGAGAGCAGTCCGCCGAGCGGCCTGGTCGCGGAAGCAGCGGCCGCACAGACGATCGTCAGCAGCGACCTCCCACGAGCGCTGGAATCCGCCGAGCGATTGGCGCCCGGGCGCGATATCACAGCCTCACCGCTGCTGAGGGAGACGCATCTGGCAATCCCCCGATGGGCCATCGGACGTTTACCATTGCTCGCCTGGAGCGCGGTGCTCCACTTGCATTGGGGATATCGCATCATGCGCGGCATGGACGTCAGCTCGGTAGAGCTCGCGCAGGCGGAGGCGGCCGCCGATTGGTTGGGGACTCTGGCTGGGGAGAGTCGCACGATCGTTGCGGTCACTCACGGTGTCTTTCGGCGCAACCTCGCGAACCGGCTCGCTCTGAGAGGATGGCACATGGAACCCGGTCGGCGACCCTACCACAACTGGAGCGTGTGGGCGTTTCAGGCGCGGCCCTTTCCGTGACAGTTTCTCCGAGGTTTCGGCTGTGTCTCCTCGCGTTCATTCTTTGCGCAGCGTGCAGCAAGCCAACGACGCTCAGCACAGAAGACATCATCGGGGAATGGGTGAAGCCCGGACAGAAGCTGCCGCCGGTAAGCCTGCTCATCAGCGCGGAAGGCCCGGGGCTGCGGGCGAGGCTTCGCCTTTCCGGCACCGAGCGCGCCGCCAGCGCCAAGGTCACCGGCACGAAACTGAGACTCAGGTTCGAGCAACCCCTGTCCACCCTGGAGGGACAATTCCTCTCGAAGACGCAGCTGGAGATCAGGCTCAAACCCGATGGGGAGATCTATCGACTGCAGAAGCGTCCCTGATCCCGCGCGTGAGAGGTGGGAGGTGCGAGTTGGGAGGTAGGAGGGGGGGGCGAGGTGGGGGGGGCGGAGGCAGTTGACAGGCCTCCAGAACGACGATAGTCTATTTGAACAATCGAAGTTGTCGTGGTGATTTGCCGCCTATTGCCGCCACGTTAAACAATGTGCTAAAACGCGATGCGCCCGGCGGCTCCCGCTCGGGCGCTTTCGTTTTCCGGCCCGACGACCTCGGCGCCCGGATGCACATGGTTTCTCACAGTGGCATTCGCGGCGCACTCGAAAAAGAGGAGATCGTCGTTGACACTCGCGCAAGAAGCCGCAGTCGCGCCGCCGCGGTATGAGCTGATCGGCTCTCGAAATGCCGCCGCCATCGTTGTGCTCGGTGGCATCTCCGCCGATCGACACATCTGCGCTCACCCTGACAGTCCGACGCCTGGCTGGTGGGAATCTGTTGCCGGGCCGCGTCGCGCGCTCGATACCTCCCGGTATCAGCTGATCGGCTGCGACTTCATCGATGGAGGGTGCGGCTCGGATGGCCGCCCGGAGCGAATCGTCAGTACGCACGACCAGGCGGACGCCGTGGCCGCGGTGCTCGATGACGCTGGGGTCGGCCGGGTCCACGCGGTAGTCGGCGCATCGTATGGCGGGATGGTCGCGCTCGCGTTCGCGGAGCGTTACCCGGACTCTTTGGAACGCTTGATCGTGATTGGGGCCGCGCATCGGACGCACCCGATGATCACGGCGCAGCGAGCGATTCAGCGGCGGATCGTCGAGCTGGGACTGGAGACCGGCCGCGCGCACGATGCGCTCGCGCTCGCGCGCGCCCTGGGCATGACGACCTATCGCAGCGCTCGTGAGTTCGAGTCGCGCTTCCAGTCGACTCCGAGCAGCATCGGGGAGCGCGACGCCCGTTTTCCGGTCGAAGGCTACCTGCAGGCGCAGGGCGAGCGCTTCGCGAAGCGCTTTACCCCCGCACGCTTCCTGGCCCTCTCGCTGTCGAGCGACCTGCATTCGGTCGACCCGGCGAGCGTCCGCACCCCGACGACACTCGTCGCCATCGAGGGCGACGCCATCGCGCCGCGCGATCAGATCGAGGAGCTCGCGCGCGCGTTGGGCGCGCCGTCGCGCATCCGTGACCTCTGCAGCACCAACGGTCACGACGCCTTTCTGACCGAGCCGCAGGCGCTCGGCCCCATTTTTCACGCCGCACTCACGAGTGACATCTCATGAGCGACCGCATCCCGTTCTCCGCCACCACACGCGCCGTTCGCGCTTCCATCGCCACCGATCATGAACACGGCGCGGTGGTGCCGCCGATTCATCTCACGTCGACGTTCGCGTTCGAGGGGTTCAACAAGCCGCGCAAGTTCGACTATACACGCAGCGGCAACCCGACACGCTCACAGCTCGCCGACGCGCTTGCCGAGCTGGAAGGCGGAGCGGGGGCCGTCGTGACGAGCACGGGCATGTCCGCGGTGACGCTCGCGGTCCAGCTGCTCAATCCCGGCGACACGATCGTAGCAGCGCACGACTGTTACGGCGGTACACAGCGGTTGCTGCGCGGATTGGCCAAGCGCGGGCATTTCTCGGTGGTGTTCGCCGATCTCACGCAGCCCGACGCCCTCGCTCGCGCGGGAGTCGAGCGGCCGCGCATCGTCTGGATCGAGACGCCCAGCAACCCGTTGCTGCGAATCACCGACATCCGGGCGACCGCGGAGCGCGCGCATGCGTCGGGCGCGATCGTCGTGGTGGACAACACCTTCCTCTCGCCGGCGTTGCAACAGCCGATCGCCCTGGGCGCCGATCTCGTCGTCCACTCCACGACCAAGTATCTCAATGGACACAGCGACGTCGTCGGCGGCGCGGTGATCGCGTCAACCAAGGTGCTCGCGGACGAGCTGGCGTGGTGGGCTAACTGCCTCGGCATCACGGGCGCGCCGTTCGACAGCTATCTGACTCTTCGCGGCATTCGCACGCTGTTCCCGCGAATCAGGGAGCATCTCGCGAATGCGGAGGCGGTCGTCGACGCGCTGTGTGCCCACCCCGCGGTCAGCCGAGTCTACTACCCGGGACTTCCGGATCATCCCGGTCACGAGATTGCCCGCGCGCAGCAGTCGGGCTTCGGCGCGATGGTGAGCTTCGAAGTCATCGGCGGCAGGAAGTCGGTTGAGCTGCTCACGGCACATCTACGATGCTTTACCCTGGCGGAATCGCTGGGCGGAGTCGAAAGCCTGATCGCACATCCGGCGACGATGACGCATTCGTCCATGGAGCCCGAAGCTCGCGCCATTGCGGGCATCTCGGACTCGCTCCTTCGCCTGTCCGTCGGTATCGAGAGCCCTGAGGATCTCGTGCACGACCTCACCAACGCGCTGGATCGCGTGGTGGAGAACGCGAACGTTGCACCGGCTCCGAGGATCAGCGTTGGCCTGTCCCGCAACGCCGAAGTCGCCGACCTCGTGCTGCTTGGCGCGGGCGCGATCGGCCGCGAGTTGATCTCGCAGCTCACCGAGGACCAGGCCACACCGCTTCGGCTGTGCGGCATCGTGGACCGGTCGGGATATGTGTTCGCCGAAGGCGGGATTGCGCGCGAGCGTCTATCGGAGCTCCGCGCGCTGAAAGCGGCAGGCCACCCGCTGAGCGAAGCATCTGATGGTCGGTCGGCGTCGGCGCTCGAAGCGCTGCAAACGATCGCCACGTCGCGGCTCGCGCGCCCGATACTCGTGGACGCGACCCCTGCTGACACGTCGATCGTGCTGGAGACCGCCCTTGCAAAGGGCTTTGACGTGGTGCTCGCGAACAAGGTTCCGCTCGCGGCCGAGCAAGACGCGGTGGACCGCCTCCATCGAATAGCAGACCAGTCAGGGCGGACCATCCTGCACGAGGCGACCGTCGGCGCGGGGTTGCCGGTCATCGACACCCTGCGAAAGCTGCTCGAGGCGGGAGACGAGATCATTTCGATCGAAGGATGTCCGTCCGGCACGCTGGGCTTCCTCTTCGGTGAGCTCGGGCGGGGCGAGCGGTTCTCGGACGCGCTGCAGCGCGCGATCGCGCTGGGTTACACCGAGCCCGATCCGCGCATCGATCTCTGCGGGCTCGACGTCGCGCGCAAGGCGCTGATCCTCGCCCGCGCGATCGGCTTTCGCGGTGAGCTTTCGGACGTGCACGTCGAATCGCTCGTTCCGGCGCCTTTCTCGCAGGGATCGCGGGAGCAATTCCTGGCGCGCGTGGCGGAGCTGGACGACAGCTGGGCGAAGCGCGTGAACGAGGCGCGGCGCAAGGGAAGAGTGCTGCGCTATCGCGCGCACGTGACCCCGACCGCGATCGTCGTGGGCCTGGCGCCTGTGAAGCTCACCGATCCGCTCGGCGTTCTTCACGGCACCGACAATCAATTCACGTTCACGACGTCACGGTATCGCTCGCAGCCGCTCGTCATCACCGGCCCGGGCGCGGGCCCCGCCGTGACCGCGGCGGGAGTCTTCAACGATCTTCTGCGACTGGAGCGGACACGCGGACGGCGGAACCGTGAGGGGCGGCGGGCGACTGGGGGAGAAAGACCGGCCGCGCGCCCGTTTACTCACGCTTCGCCGTCCGCCTGAGACTCCGCGGTCGCGTCGATCTTCGACGAGCGATCCCGGTCGTGGTCAGTTTTGCCGGCCGAGGCCGAGTACGCGGCGGGTGATCCGGCGCTGCCGCTGGCATCGCTGTCTTCGACGCGCGTGCGGAAGGGAAGGATGACGGTTTTGGAAGTGGTGCGATTCATGGCGTGCACTTGTTGAGGTGTGAGTGCACGGGGGGCAACTGAGCGCTGAAACGACAACGGCCCCTCCGTGCTGGGAGAGGCCGTTCGAACTGCGCTGTGATGCGCTACCCGGTCCTATCCCCCAACGACGATCCCCCGGCCCGAAATTCGGCCGAGGGTGACGGTAAGGAGGAGGACCTGAGCGCGGCGCATGTTCAGACGATAGTCATGGCGTCCGCAGATGGCAACCTGAAATGCCGGGGGCCGGGGCTCGAGGCTAACTGATCTCGGCTCATGACTCGCGCTTCGGGGCTTTACGCTACGGGATGCGAACCTGTAAGCTCAGAGATCGAGTCTCGACAGCTCACAACCCACAGCCGCATGCACCGCATATTCAGATCGGTCAGCGTCATTACACTCGTAGTCTCGAGCACGGTTGCAGCCGCTCAGCAATCGACACCCACGCAACCGCCGCCACGAGGTGGACCGGGCGGGCGTGGCAATAGCATCCCGCCGGGCGAATCATGTCCACCGGGACAGACTGAGATTCGCCCCCGCCGGTGCGCGGCACCGGAGTTCGCTCCTCCGAGCATCGTCGATTATCGGCCGCATTCGACGCTGGTGACAGCGGTTCACATGGTGCGAGCCGCCAAATTCCCCGCCATCGATTTCCACGGCCATCCATTCGGCATGTTGGGCTCGAGTGACGGCATATCGGGCCTGGTCGCCGCGCTCGACAGCCTCAACGTGCGCGTGATGGTCTCGGCGGACAACAGCTCGGGGGATCGACTCAAGAGCGTCATGGCGTCGATCAACGCGTCACCACACAAGGACCGGATACGCGTGTTGGCGGGCATCAATCTTCGAAACGTCGGTCCGGGGTGGGCCGCTGACGCGGTCAGGCAGCTCGAAGCCGACGTCGCCGCTGGCGCGGTGGGCGTAGGCGAAATCGGGAAGGGGTTCGGCCTCTCGATTCGCAAAGCGGACGGCTCGCGTCTCAAGCTCGACGATCCCGAGTTGGATCCTATCTGGGACGCCTGCGCGCGTCTCAAACTGCCAGTCTTCATCCACACCGCGGACCCGCAGGAGTTCTTCGAGCCGATCGATTACACGAACGAGCGCTGGCTGGAGTTGGCGCTGTTCGGCGACCGACGGTATCCCGCGGAACGGTTCCCGCCTTTCGAACAGCTGATGACGGAGCGGGACAACCTGTTCCGCAAGCACCCGAAGACGACCTTCGTCGCCGCCCACATGGGCTGGCACGCGAACGACCTCGGCCGACTCGGCAGGATGCTGGACGCGATGCCCAATCTCTACACGGAAGTGGGGGCGGTGTTGTACGACATCGGACGTCAGCCCCGTGGCGCGCGCGATTTCTTCGTCAAGTATCAGGATCGCATCCTCTTCGGCAAGGACTCCTTCCAGCCCGAGGAGTATCCGTACTACTGGCGCGTATTCGAGACCCGCGACGACTACATCGATTATTACCGGCCGTACCACGCATTCTGGAAGCTCTATGGGATCGACCTGCCGGATTCGGTGCTGAAAAAACTGTACTACCAGAACGCGCTGCGAATCACGCCGGCGCTGCCGCAGGGTGGATGGCCAAAATGAGTGACGCACATAGCTTCTTCCCGCATGACGATGCGCGAGAAGCTCGAACTGCTCGAGAAACGCCGAGCGGAAGCGGAGTTGGGTGGCGGCGAAAAGCGTCTCAAGGCCCAGCACGATAAAGGCAAGCTTTCAGCGCGCGAGCGGCTCGACTTGCTCCTGGATGAAGGATCGTTCGTCGAGTTCGACCGCTTCGTCGTTCACCGCTCGACCGACTTCGGGCTGGAGGATCAAAAGGTCTACGGCGATGGCGTCGTCACCGGTGCCGGCCGCATCGAAGGTCGGCTCGTCTATGTGTTCTCACAGGATTTCACGGTTTTTGGCGGCTCGCTATCGGAGGCGTTCGCGGAAAAGATCGTGAAGGTGATGGATCTGGCCATGCGCAACGGCGCGCCGGTGATCGGTCTCAATGACTCGGGCGGCGCGCGGATCCAGGAAGGCGTCGTGTCCCTGGGGGGCTATGCCGAGATCTTTTTGCGCAACACGCTCGCCTCGGGGGTCGTGCCCCAGATCTCGGCGATCCTCGGCCCGTGCGCCGGTGGCGCGGTCTACTCACCAGCCATCACGGACTTCACGTACATGGTGCGCCATACATCGTACATGTTCGTGACAGGACCCAACGTCGTGAAAACGGTGACGCACGAAGACGTCACGATGGAGGAGCTGGGCGGCGCGGACACGCATGCCTCCGTCTCAGGCGTCGCGCACTTCGCGATGGACTCCGAGCCGGCGTGCCTTCAGGCGATCCGCGATCTCTTTCGGTTCATTCCGTCGAACAACATCGAGACGCCGCCGCGGGGGGCGGGGAAGGATCCCCGGGACCGTCGCGACGAGTCACTTCTCGACGTCGTCCCCGACAACACGAACAAGCCGTACGACATGCACGACGTCATCAAGCGCATCGTCGACGACGGGGAGTTCTACGAGGTCCACAAGGACTACGCGGGCAACATTCTCTGCGGCTTCGCACACCTGGGGGGGACGAGCGTCGGCATCGTCGCGAACCAGCCGGCAGTCATCGCGGGGGTGCTCGATATCAATGGGTCGGTGAAAGGCGCGCGCTTCGTCCGCTTCTGTGACGCCTTCAATATTCCCATCGTGACGTTCGAGGACGTGCCCGGATTCCTTCCAGGGGTGATGCAGGAGCACAACGGCATCATCCGTCACGGCGCCAAACTGCTCTTTGCGTTCTGTGAGGCCACCGTACCCAAGCTCACCGTCATCATTCGAAAGGCCTACGGTGGCGCTTACGACGTCATGTCATCGAAGCACATCCGCGGCGACTACAATGTTGCGTGGCCCAGCGCGGAGATCGCCGTCATGGGGCCCAAGGGCGCCGTCGAGATTCTCTTCCGAAAAGACATCGAGGCGAGCAAGGACGCCGAGTCGGCGACCGAGGCCAAGATCCAGGAATACCGGGAGAAGTTCGCACATCCTTATATAGCCGCAGGGCGCGGCTACCTGGACGACATCATCGACCCTCGCGAAACTCGCCCCCGGCTGATCGACGCGCTGGAGTCACTGAAGACAAAGCGCGACAAGAACCCGCCCAAAAAGCACGGCAACATTCCGTTGTGAGGTCGTGGGAGTCGTCGTTGCGGGCGCGGGACTCCCTTGGTCCTCGTGTTACCGGTCGATGGACTTCCGCGCTCGGTGGATCAAGTACACGCCAACGCCGAAGACCACGAAGAACATCAGTAGCCGGAGGATCAAGCCGAAAGTCATGCGCCGATGAACGGCGCGAAACGCGCCCGCTCCGAAGGTTGCAATTCCTGGAAAGCGCGCACGAATTCACCCGTGCGTGTCGATCCGAACCGACGCGCTCCCGCCTCGAGAAACGCGAGCACCTCGCCAATCTGGCGAATGCCGCCTGCGGCTTTCACCTGGCACCTGCCCTTTACAGCGTCGTACATCAGCCGCACATCCTCGAGGGTGGCACCCCAGTCCGCGTACGCCGTCGACGTCTTCACGAAAGCCGCGCCTGCCTCGGCGACCCACGTACAGGCCCGTCTCTTTTCCTCGTCCGAGAGGTAGCAGTTCTCGATGATTACCTTCACAGTTGTGCCTTCGGCGGCTCGGACGACGCCCTGAATGTCGCGAATGAACAACTCCTTCTCGCAGTTCTTGAGGGCCGGAATGTTCATCACCATGTCGATTTCTTCGGCGCCCAGGCCGAGCACCTGCTTCGCCTGGTATTCCTTGGTCGCGGCCGTCTCGTTGCCGTGCGGGAATCCGACGACGGTACCAACGAGCACTCCAGTTCCGCGGAGCAGCTCGACCGCGAGGGGGATGTAATGCGGCTGCACGGTGAGCGTGGCCGTGTCGAGCTGCGCCGCGGTATTTGCGAACTCGACGACCTGCGCGCGCGTCGCGTCGGGGCGCACGATCGAGTGGTCGAAGAGCTTCGAAAAGCCGCCCATTGGCATGTCGGAAGTTAGTCCGAAACTTCGCGAAGAGCTCGTCGCGCTCGCGGAGGAGGACCAGCGGGTGCGCGACAGGCTCGCGGCGCAGGGGGCCCTTTCCGAAGGGTATAACACGATCATGGAAGCGGTGCACCAGCACAACGCCGCGAGGCTCCGTATGATCATCGACGAGCACGGGTGGCCAGGCGAAAAACGGTTCGGGAAGGATGGCGCCGAAGCGGCGTGGCGCATAGCGCAGCACGCGATCGGTGAGCCTGCCTTTCAGCGGCGGTGCCTCGATCTGCTTTACGACGCCGTCGAGCACGGCGACGCACCGGCGTGGCAGGCTGCTTTTCTCGAGGATCGAGTGCGAATGTTCGAGGGCCGGGGTCAGCTCTACGGCACACAATTCGACGTCGGTCCCGATGGCCTTCCCGTGCCCTTTCCGATCGAGAAGCCCGAAGAGGTCGACGCGCGCCGCGCGTCCGTCGGTCTGGAGCCACTCGCCGACCAACTAGCGAAGGCGCAGCCGGTTCCTCCGACCGATCCCGAGGTTCGCGCCCGCCGCGAGCGCGCGTATCAACAGTGGCTTCGTGACGTCGGCTGGAGGCGTTGAGGATCAGTCCTTTGGAGTAGCGCGGGCGCCTTCCGCTTCCAGTCGAGCCTCCGCCTCGAGACTGGCGCGGTCCCGCCCAATCGTCGCCACGGCAACTGTTCGACCGTTCGCGCGATAACTGATCTCGCAATCACGTCCTTCGATGCTTCCCGCGATCTCGATGTGATCCCAGCGTTCGGCATGACCGACGTAAGAAATGGAAAAGTCGTAGTGATGGCTCCAGAAGAACGGCACGGAGTCGAACCGCTCGCGCGCCGGACTGGACGCCGCGACGAGCATGTTCCGCGCGGCCGTCTGCCCCTGCCGCTGGGCGACGACCCAGTGCTCGATACGAATGCGATCGCCGTTGCGGGCATCGGGGTATCGGGCAATGTCGCCCGCGGCGTAAATCCCCGGCGCACTGGTCTCCAGATACGCGTCGACCACCACCCCGCGGTCCGTGGCGAGACCCGCCGTGGCTGCCAGCTCCTCGTTCGGCCGAACGCCGACTCCGGCAACCATGAGGTCGCACTCGATCCGCTCGCCGTTGTCCAGCGTAACGGACTTGGCGTCGCCCTGGCTGACTGTCCGCCCGAGATGAAAGCTCACTCCATGCGCCTCGTGAATCCCGCGCACGAAGTCACCGACCTCGCGCCCCATGATCCGCTCGAGTGGACGTTGCTCGGGCGCGACCACATGCACCCCTACGCCGCGAGCTCGAAGGGAGGCGGCCACTTCGAGACCGATGAAGCTTGCGCCGATGACGACGGCATTTCGAGCTCCATCAGCCGCGGCGATGATCGCCCGGCTATCGGCGAGCGTGCGCAGGTAGTGTAAGCGTTCGGGCGGGATTGGAATCGGGAGGCGCACGGGACTCGCCCCCGTCGCCAGCAGCAGCGCACCGAACTCGTAGGACGTTCCGTCCTCGAGCGTCGCGCGCTTCTTGACCCGATCGATCGCCGTCACGCGCTTGTTGAGCATCAGCCGGATGCGACGCTCCTCATAGAACTCCAGGGGCCGCAAGGGAATCCATTCTTCCTGGGCGGACCCGGCGAGATAGTCCTTTGAAAGGTTCGGCCGGTCGTACGGCGCCGACGCGTCGGCGCTGATCATCGTGATCGACCCCTCGTATCGCTGTCGTCGCAGCATGTCGGCGGCCGCATCTCCGGCGGCGCCACCGCCGACGATGACGATGGACGACGGCGCGTCGGCCAGATCGACGTCGCAGGTGTTGCCGCGCGCTGTCTCCTGCGCGCCAAGCTCGCTCTGCACGAAGACTTTGTCGCCGCGCCGCTCGAATGCCCAGCGGGCGACGGGATTCAACGCCGGCGCCCGGATTGCCTCGCCGGTGCGCAAGCTGAAACAGGCGTGGTGCCACGGGCACCGCACGGTGTGCCCGACGACGAGTCCTTCGCCAAGTGGCCCGCTATAATGCGTGCACTGCGCACCGAGCGCGTAGATCTCGTCGCCACGGCGGGCCAGCAGCACCGGCTTGCCGAGCGCGTGACCCGCCAGCATGCCGCCGTCCGGAATCTCGGCCAGCGCAATCCCGCGAGTGAAATCGGGGCCGGCGAGTTGGGCCTCTTCGGTGCTCACAGGATAGAGTTAGTCGGAAGTTTCGATGAGTCAAACATTCTATGGACTTATTCCTTTCATGGCTTGTCAGCCTATAAATAGATGATGCGAATACTGGTCACCGACGAAGTCGATCCAGAAGGCGTCGCCCTGCTGACCGCGGTTCGCGAGTTCGCCGTCGACGTCGTGCCCACACTTCCTCCGGCGGAGCTGCTGGAGCGCATCGGGGAGTACGACGCCCTCGTCGGGCGCAGCGCCACCCGGATCTCCGCGGAGCTCCTCGCGCGCGCGAAAAAGCTCAGGGTCATCGGGCGCGCAGGCGTCGGTGTGGACAACGTCGACCTCGACAAGGCCACCGAGCTGGGGGTCGCCGTCATCAATGCCCCCGCCGGCAACACGATCGCGGTCGCCGAGCTGTTTTTCGGATCCGTGCTCGGATTGCTGCGACAGATTCCACAGGCGGCGACATCGATGGCGGAAGGGCGGTGGGACCGCGCCGCGCTCATGGGCACCGAGCTCAAAGGCCGACGGCTTGGCATCGTGGGCGTGGGCCGTATCGGCTCCGAGATTGCGAAGCGCGCGCATGCGTTCGGGATGGAGGTGTTCGGCTACGATCCATTCATCGCGGAGGATCGCTTTGTCGCGGTGCGCGTTCGACGCGCCGAAGAGCTGGATCAGCTGCTCGACGTAGTGGACATCCTCACGGTTCACACCCCGCTAACGGACGAGACGCGCGGACTGATCGGCGCGCGGGAGCTCGGCTTGCTGAAGCGCGGCGCGATCGTGGTGAACATGGCGCGGGGGGGAATCGTGAACGATCAGGCCCTGCTGGCGGCGCTGCAGTCTGGCCACGTCTCCGGGGCGGTGTTGGATGTCTACGAGAAGGAGCCGCTGGCGGCGGACCACCCTCTCCGCAAGGCGCAGAACGTCCTCCTGATGCCGCACATGGGGGCGTCGACGTACGAAGCGCAGCGCAACGTCGCCTGCGACGTCGCCGAGGCCGTGCGGGACGCGCTTCTCAGCGGCGAGCTTTCCCGCTCGCTCAACGTCGCTACGGTATCGCGCGACGAATGGAAAGAGTTGCAACCATCGATGGTCACGGCGAAGCTGGCGGCCGCGGTAGCGCGGGCCATCCTCGCCGACCAGGGCGCGCGCGAAATCCGCCGGCTGTCGCTCAAGTGCGGACCCGACGTGATCCACGGCAGCGACGTACTGCTGGCGTCAGCGTCCCTCGGTGTTCTCGAGGGGGTGATCGAGAGCGACCGACTCAATCTGATCAACGCGCGCACGCTCGCCGAGATGCGTGGCCTCGAGCTCTCGGTGCGCGAGTCCGACACCCTCGGACATCCGAATGCCATCGAGGTGTGTCTGATGTCCGGACATTCCGAGCTCGCCGTTGAGGGGGTCGCCGTTCCCGGAGCTCCACCGCGCCTCACCCGCATCGGTGATTTCCATATCGACGTGCCGCCACGGAAGTTCCTCATCGTGCTCACCAATCACGACGTCCCCGGAGTCATCGGGCGAGTGGGAACGGCGCTAGGCGAAGCAAAGGTCAACATCGCGTCGTATCACCAGTCCCGAGTGGCGCGCGGCGGCAAAGCGCTCGCCGCCATCTCCGTAGACGACCCGGTTCCGGAGGCCCTGCGTCAGCAGCTCCTCAAGCTGCCAGACGTACTTTCGGCGACGGTCGTCAACTTTCACTGATTATCACTGACTTTCACTGATACCTCACTGACTCACTGATTTGCGTGGACTCCGGAACGACCCTGCGCAACCCGACGCATCCACTGAGCTGATGTATTCGACGGATCCGGACGTGCGACGGTCGTACTCGGCCGACGTCTCGGGTTTGGTGATGCTGCCGGACGCCGTAGCTCGCCCCGCGTCCGTCGAGGAGACGCAGGCGGTCCTGCGTCGCGCGTCCAGTGAGCGCACGGCGGTCACCGCCGCGGGTGGTCAGACCAGCACGACCGGTGCCTCGATTACGGACCGCGGCGTTCTGCTCTCCATGCGCGCCATGAACAAGATCCTCGACATAGACGTCGCCGGCCGGCGCGCGATCGTGCAGCCCGGCGTCCTGTTGGGTGACCTGAATCGCGCCGTATCGCCACATGGCCTGCAGTTCGCGCCGGATCCCACCAGCGAGGAAGACGTCACCGTTGGCGGTGCGATCGCATGCAACGCATCGGGCGCGCGGACCTTACTGTATGGGACGACGCGAGTCCACGTGCGCTCACTCCGCGTCGCGCGCGCCAACGGCGACATCGTTGACGTCGGACGGTCGGGACTCGACAAGAACACGGCCGGCTATGCGTTCGCTCACGATCCCGTCGACTGGTTCATCGGCAGCGAAGGAACGCTCGGCATCATCGTCCAGGCGGAGCTGTCGCTGGTCCCCCTTCCGGATCGAGTCGTTGGACTGGGCATTCCGTGCGGAGACGAAAAGAGCGCGCTGGAGCTGGTCATCGCGATCCGCGAGTCGACGCTCGTTCGGCCGCGCTGCATCGAGTACTTCGACGATCTCGCCCTTGCCATTGCGCGCGACCAATCGGCGCGCGACTGGGGGCAGGGAGCGGGGGCACTCGTGTACGTCGAGGATGTCGCGGCGCACGATGGCGACGCCGCGCTCGAGGAATGGCTGGCGATCGCCGAAGATCACGGTGCGGCCGGAAACCTGCTCGTGTTTGACGGTGAGGCCGCCCTGCGCGACGCGCGCAAGATGCGCCACGCGGTGCCGGCGACCATGAACGAGCGTGGTTCCGCGCGGCGCGCGCACGGCGGTCGCAAGGTCTCCACCGACTGGGCCGTGCCGTATCGTCGCCTTCCGGAAGCGATCGCCCATGCGCGTCGACTCATTCACGACGCCGGCCTTCCACAGCCCGTGATCTACGGTCACGCGGGCAACGGCCATCCGCACGAGAACTTCATCGCGGAGGATGCCGACGACCTCCGGAAGATCGAAGCCGCGGTCGAAGCCACGCTCCAGCACGTCCTGTCTCTTGGAGGGACGGTCTCCGCGGAACACGGGATTGGAAAGCTGAAACGCAAATGGCTTCCGCTGCAGGCAACGCCGCTGCAGATCGGCGTCATGCGCAGCGTCAAGCACGAGCTCGACCCACTCGGCATTCTCGCGCCCGGAAATATCCTCTGACACCCCTTCAGAAGACGCGGTATGCGAGCGTGATCCTCGACGTGGATTCCACCCTCTGCGGCGTGGAGGGCATCGATTGGCTCGCACGCCGATGCGGCGCCCATGTCGCCGACCAAACGGCGCGCCTCACCGAGCGGGCGATGAACGGAGAAATCCCGCTCGAATCGGTGTACGGCGAGCGTCTGTCGCTGATTCGGCCAACGCTGCGCGATATCGCGGCCCTCAGCGAGGAGTACGTGCGCACGCTCGCGACACGCGCTCCTGAAGTCATCGCCCAGCTGCGAGCGGCGGGCGTCGCCGTGGTTCTCGTGAGCGGGGGTATCCGTAAAGCAATCGAGCCAGTGGCGCTCCATCTCGGGCTCGCCCGCGACGATCTTTTCGCCGTCGAGCTCCAGTGGAACGCCGAAGGTGAATACACCGGCTATGACACGGAGTCGTCGCTAACGAGCCAGCGCGGAAAGCTCGAAGTCGTTCAGCGGCTGTCCCTGCACCCTCCATGTCTGGCCGTCGGCGATGGCTCGACCGATGCCGCCATGCGGCCGGCGGTCGATGCCTTCGCTGCCTACACGGGCTTTGCCCATCGCGACGCGGTAGTCGCGCGCGCGGATTTCACGATCGGCAATTATGACGAGCTCGCACGGCGAGTGCTCGCGCCCACCTCGTGATCGTCAGCCCCGCCGAGTCCACAGCACGAGGACGCCGCAGTCCAGGCCGGAGCGAGAGTACTTCGCGGGGACGGACGCGGCGCCGGCGTAGTACTCGATGGCCTCGAGATCACCCGGCAGAACGCTGTTCACGTTGAAGAGCGGCTGCCCCATCGAGCCGATCTGACCGGCGTACAAGCGCACGCCATCCAGCCAGACATCCACGTAGCACGCCGGCTTGGCGCCCATGGATTTGGACAGCGGATCAGGATCGTACGTCGTGATCTGGCCTCGCCCGCCGGAGATCCACGCCTGTCCTCCGCCGCTCCCGCGCTCGACTCGCAGCCCACCGACGTGCGAGAGCACTTCGGACATCCGACGGTTCTCCTGTTTGGCCAGCTCGTCGCGGGTGAGATACCGGCCGATGCCGAGCTTGCGACGCTCCTCGAACTCCGGAAGGGTCGCACGCCGAGCGGCGACGTGGACGGAATCGAGGACTTGCGTCGCGGTCAGGACGAATTGGCGATCGGTCGTGGCGTTTTCAGCAAAATCGATCTTGAGCACGAGCGGCGCATAGCCCAGCTGGCGGATGCTCACCTCATGCGACCCCGGCGGGATATCCACGATGCGAAATGCGCCCTTCGCGTCGGTTCGGCCGCTCATCCCGGCATCCGTGAGCGACACGTCGACGCCGCCGATCGGCGCTTGTTTGGCCTCGCTGAGAATGATTCCCGTGAAAGTCGCGCCCTGCGTCGCGGTGTCGGACGCGGTCGTTCCAACCGCCGGGGCCTCCGCGATAGTGGGCACGACGACGTCTTTCGTCCAAATCGTGTCGCGTCCTCGCATGACCAGCGCGAGCTCGCCGCCGCCTACCTTGAGCTCCGTGATGCGAAAGACGTTCTCTGAAATCAGCGAGCGATCGCCCGCATTTCCCGCTTTGTACGCGGTTTGTTGGAGCACGGGCATGCGGATGTTCCAGCTCGCGATGACCCAACCGCCATTCTTCATCCGCACGAATTCCATGTCCCCTCCGGCCCGACCCCGCTCCTGAGCGCGCGTGATGTTCGTGTAGAAGAACTCCATGCGCTTGAGCTCGGACGATTTTCTGTCCAGCCAGAGTGTGCCGCGAATTTCAGGAATTGCCGAGCGCTCCCGGGTCGGCTCGAAGTCCAGACCTATCCGCGTGGCGTCCGACGCCTCCGAGATGCGAAAACAATGGTCCTCGAGGAACTGCGTGGACAGAAGCGCCGTGATGTCAGGCGCGGTGTAGATGAACCAGCCGTCGACATTCGCGACGTATCCCGCGCGCCGCAGACTGTCGGGCGAGAGCGAGGTCCAGGGCCTGGAGGTGGCGCCGGTCTCGGTCGTCGATGTTTGGCGCCGGATCCGGTTCGATTTCGGGTCGATCATCCGCTCGTAGGTCACGATCGTGGCGGTCATGTTGCGAACGCGGGTCGACAGATCGGTCGCGGTGAGCGCGGTACGGACCTGCTCCCAGATCGCATACGTCACCAACGCCGAATCCGAGCGCATGCGGCACGTGCTGCTGCGCCGCTCGACATGCACCGTGTCGAGAGAGAAGGGAACGCCCGCGACGACGATGCGTTGCGTGACATCCTGGCCCGCGAGCAACTCGATCGGGTCCGACACGACCGGGCGAAAACCGATACGCAGCGTTCGGAGGCGATAGAAGCCCGCGCTCCCCGCGGTGAGGCGGTATTCACCCGACTCGTTGGTCAGCGCCTTCGCCACGGCAGTTCCGCGCGCATCCATGAGCAGGACGACGACTCCGGATACCGCGCTGCTATCGGGCCCGCCCCAATCGATCACGGTACCGCGGATGGTCTGTGCACGCGCGACCATGGCGATTCCTAGCGTCGCCGCGACAAACCAGGTCGTGCCAACACCCATGCTAGATCCTTCGCTGCGCCGAAGATGACATTGCTTATTGAAGCATGCGCTCCGCAAGCCAGGTTTGGGCTGCCTTGATCTCGCCCGGCGTGATGACGTGGCCTCCCGGCTCCCAATGCACGTGCACGTCGGCACCAGCCTGCTTCAGCAACTCGACGAGGCGCTCCGTCTGCGCGATGGGTACCATCGTGTCGCCGCGTCCGGCGCCGATGAGAACCGATGTTCCCTTCAGGTTTGGAATTGGGTCCGGCTCGAATGGCACCATGGGACTGAGCAGCACCGCGCCCTTCAGCAGGCCCGGACGTCGCAGCAGCAAGCTCGCCGCGATGTTCGCGCCATTCGAGAAGCCCACCGCGACGATTCTGCCCTTGTCCAACGCATACGACTCGGTGGCCGCTTCGACGAACTTCGCCAGACCTTCCGTACGCGCGGCGAGATCCTCCTGATCGAAGACCCCTTCGCGAATGCGGCGAAAGAACCGGAGTGCGCCTCCTTCATTCACCTGACCGCGCGGGCTCAGAAGCGGGGCGCCAGGGAGAATCATTCGTCCGAGCGAGATCAGGTTGTCTTCGTCTCCTCCGGTGCCGTGGAGCAGCAACAGCGTCGTGCTTCCGGCGACCGCTCCCTTCGCGTTTGGCGGGATATAGCGATGCACGAATCCCAGCGCCTGGCCGCTCACATCCTCGGGTCCCGTCGTTTGGCTGAACAACGTGTCTCCTTCCCCCGACGATTCCGTCGGCAGGTGAATGCGCGGCAATATCGACTCGATCTCCGCGCGATATGGCTCGTATTGCTTGGGCAGCTTGAGCTCCAAGCCCAGCTTGTCCACCGACTCGTCGATCGCAAAGCCGGGCGGATCGGTCGCGATCTCGAAGAGCACGCCGCCGGGCTCACGAAAGTAGACGGAGTGGAAGTAATCGCGATCGATGACGGGGGTCGGTTGGAAGCCCCCCTGCATGATCTGGGATCGCAGCGACAGCTGGGCCGTGTCACTGTCCACTCGAAACGCGACGTGATGTACGGTACCCGCGCCCGGTTGGCCGGAGACAAATCCGCCGATGGTCCGCACGTCCACGATCGATCCGGCCCCACCGTCCCCGGTGCTGAACCGGCGAGTCCCTTGCTCCTCCGATACTCGGCGAAATCCCAGTATGTCGGTGAGGAGTCGCTCGGTCTCCTGTCCGCGCTCTTCCCAGAGCGTGACGCTGTGAAAGCCATGGATCGCGTCGTCCAACCCGATCCCAGGCGCCTCACCCCACGCCGAACGCGCCTCGGCGCTCTCGTGCGCGACGAGCTCGAGCATCAGGCCGTCGTGATCGTTGAAGGCGATGACCTGCTCGCCCGCCGAGCGTTTCTTCGGCCCCTCGTACTTCACGCCGTGCTTCAACAGACGCTCGATCCAAAAGCCCAACGCACGAGGGAGCACCGCGAACGACGTCACCGCGACCTGTCCCGTCCCCTGGCGACCGCGAAACGCGCGCGGCCAGGGGAAGAAGGTCATGATGCTGCCGGGGTGTCCGACGTCGTCGCCAAAGTAAAAGTGATACGTGTGCGGGTCGTCGAAGTTGACCGTCCGTTTCACGAAGCGAAGCCCGAGCAGACCGACGTAGAAGTCGAGATTGCGCTGCGGATCGCTGGCGATGGCCGTGACATGATGAATGCCACGCACCCCCGTCGTGCGAGTATCGTGCGTCATGATGTGGCTCGCTATTCGTCGAGCTCTGGGGGCCGGTCACCACCGGTCGCCAGCCATTTGACGGCCGCCAGCAGTTTGCGAACGGGAACCGGCTTGCGAATGATCACCCAGCGACCGGGCGCGTCCGAGAGTTGCCAGAGCTCATCCGTCCAGCCGCTCACGTACATGGTGGGGCGCTCGCCGTGCTTCTTCGTGGCCTCGCGAACGAAGTCGGCGCCGTCGCCGTCAGGCAGACCCAGGTCGACGACGAGAACCTGTGCGTCGCCGTTGATGGCGTCCATGCGCGCGATGGCCTGTCCGACGCTGCCGGCCGTGACCACCGCGTAGCCGTTGCTGGACAGGACTTCATCGTAGATCTGAGTGATCGCGGGGTCGTCGTCGACGACCATCACACGAATCTGAGGCCGAGACGGCGGACTCGTCACGATTTCACGGGGAGAAACGAGGCGAGTAGCTTATCGCCGTGTCGACGAAGCCGGAATCCAGGAAGGCAAAACCGCCAGCCGCGGGTCGACGCGCCTCGGGCGCAGCGCTCGTGGGTCGGCGATCCGTGATTGACAAGGTATTGATCGCCAACCGCGGCGAGATCGCCCTGCGTGTCATTCGGGCCTGTCGTGAGCTGGGACTGCGGTCGGTGGCCGTGTACAGCGACGCGGATGCGCGAGCCGTGCACGTGCGAGAGGCGGACCAGGCGGTGCATATCGGCGCGTCACCATCGCCTGAAAGTTATCTAGTCGGGGACCGAATCATTGCCGCCGCGAAGAATGTGGGGGCGCAAGCGATCCATCCAGGCTACGGCTTTCTGTCCGAACGCGAGTGGTTCGCGCGCGCCGTGCGCGACGCCGGTTTGGTGTTCGTCGGGCCACCCGCGGAGGCAATGGCGGCCTTGGGCAGCAAGACCGCCGCCCGGACGTTGGCACACTCCGCTGGAACGCCTGTCGTCCCTGGAACGATGGCGCCCCTCGAAGACGCGAAAGAGGCCGCGGCGGTCGCGAAGCGGTTCGGCTATCCCGTGCTGTTGAAGGCGGCGGCCGGCGGCGGCGGCAAAGGCATGCGCGTCGTCCGAGAGCAGTCGGAGCTCGTCGCGTCACTCGATGCGGCGAAGCGCGAGGCGAAGAATGCCTTCGGCGACGACGCGGTGTACGTGGAGAAATACATCGAGCGTCCGCGTCACGTCGAAATTCAGATTCTGGCCGACACCCACGGCAACATCATTCATTTGGGCGAACGCGAATGCTCGATCCAGCGCCGGCACCAGAAAATGATCGAGGAAGCGCCGAGCATCGCCGTCGCGCCGGACTTGAGGGCGACCATGGGGGCAGCGGCCGTCGCACTGGCAAAGGCCGCAGGGTATGTGAACGCGGGCACCTGCGAGTTTCTGCTCGACAAGGACGCGAACTTCTACTTCCTCGAGATGAATACTCGTATCCAGGTGGAGCATCCCGTCACCGAGCTCGTGACGGGAGTCGACCTGGTCCAATGGCAATTGCGCATCGCGATGGGTGAGGCGATCCCCTTCAAGCAGCATGAGATCACTCCTCGCGGCTGGGCCATGGAGTGCCGAATCACGAGCGAAGATCCGGAAAACGGTTTCCTCCCGTCGACCGGCACGGTGTCATACGCGCATTGGCCGACCGGACCCGGCGTGCGCTGGGACGGCGGCATCGAAGCGGGAAGCGAGATCAGCCTGTTCTACGATCCGATGGTGGGGAAGCTCATCGTCTGGGCCCCGACCCGCGATGCCGCCATCGAGCGAATGCGACGCGCCTTGCTCGAGCTCACGGTGACCGGAATAGAGACGTCCCGCGACTTTCATGTGCGCCTGATGGACGACCCAGAGTTTCGCCGCGGGGCGATCGACATCCAATGGCTCGAACGGCGGCTCCCCGCCATTCTCGGCACGCAGCCTCCCGAGAAAACGCAGGCGCTGGCGGCGATCGCGGCGGCGCTCCTCGCCGAGCGCGACCGCCTCGCGCCGAGGCGCGCCGCTACCGCGGCGGAGAACGGCAATGGCGAGGATGCGTGGACCCGGGTCGCTCGGCTCGAGTCGCTGCGGTGAGTCAGATCTTCGATCTCCAAATCGATTCTATCGCGGCCGGTGGCGATGGCGTCGGCCGTCACGATGGCATCGTGGTCTTCGTGCCACGGACGGCGCCGGGCGATCTCGCACGCGTGTCCGCGCTTCAAGAAGGACGGCTCATGCGAGGGATGGTCCTCGATGTGCTGAAGCCCTCGCCGCAGCGCTCGGAACCACCGTGCGAGCACTATGTCTTCGATCGGTGCGGGGGGTGTCAGCTCCAGCACTTGCTCTATGAGAACCAGCTCGCGGCCAAGCGCGGCATCATCCACGACTCGCTCACGCGAATCGGTCGGCTGCAGGTCGAGACCACGATGGTCCAGCCGAGCGAGACGCCGTGGCGATATCGCCGCAAGCTGACTCTCGCCTTGCGACGGCACGGCAGTCGATGGATCGCGGGCTTGTTTCGTTACGACATACCCGAGGTCTTCGAGCTTCGCGATTGTCTGATTACGCGTGAAGACGTGCTGGAGGCGTGGCGGCTGGTGCTCGCGCACCAGCAGTTCCTACCAGATGTGAAAGAGCTACGTGCCGCGGTGCGTCTGCTTCCCGGCGGATTCTCCTTCACCGTCGAGGGCGCGCTGAGGTGGGAAGCACACGAGCGGTTCTTTGCTGCGATACCGACTCTCTCCGAGCTCTGGTGGCAGCCGCACGGCAAGTCGCGTCGGCTCCTGCTGACGCGCTCCGCGGGTGAGCAGGCGGGCGCGTCCTTTACCCAGGTGAACTCGGGCGTCGCGGCGGAGTTGCGGCACTGGGTCCTCAGTCTGGCGATCGCGGGACAGCCGCAGACTGCAGTCGATGCGTACGCTGGAGCCGGCGATTTCGCGCTGGCGCTCGCGGAACGAGGAGTGCGGGTGACCGCCATCGAGCGGGATAGAGACGCCGCGCGCGTTTCCGCCACTCGCCTGCCGGAAGGATCGCGCGTAATCGCGGCGCCGGTGGAAGAGGCGCTGGCCGACGCGCTGCCGGCGGACGTCCTGATTCTCAATCCCCCGCGAGCCGGCCTCGACGCGCGCGTCCCCGCGTTGTTCTCGCCGAGCACTGAAAACGGACGCGACCGGGGGCCGTCGCCGAGAACGGTGATCTATATCAGCTGTAACCCCGCGACGCTGGCGCGCGATCTTCGCCGGATCGGTGGCTATCGCGTGAAATCGCTGCGCGGCTTCGACATGTTCCCGCAAACGGCGCACGTGGAAACGGTGTGCGAGCTGGTCCCCGCGGCATGAAGTACTTCGTCACCATCGCCGAGACGACGCATACGATCGAAGTGAACGGGGAAACCGTCACGCTCGACGGCAAGAGCGTGCGGGCACGCCTGGAGGAACTTTCCGGCACGCCGGTGCAGCTACTTTCGATCGACAACGAGGTCCATCGCGTCCTACCACGTCGTGGTGATCGACGAGGGCAGTACCTGCTCTCCGTCGATGGTTTTCGATTGCAGGCCGAAGCATTGGACGAGCGCGCCCGCGCAATTCGCGAACTGTCAGGCGCGTCCGCAAAGCCCGCTGAACCGGCTCACCTGGCGGCGCCAATGCCGGGGCTCATTGTTCGCGTCCACGTGACTGCGGGCGATCCCGTCCGCGCAGGGCAGGGACTAGTCGTGATGGAAGCGATGAAGATGGAAAACGAGCTTCGCGCCGCCGCCGCTGGCGTGGTTCGTAGGGTTCTGGTGTCCCCCGGGGGGATCGTCGAGAAAGGAGAATTGCTGCTTGAAATGGAGCCGAACAATGCCAGCTAGGATTTCCGCCGCGCTCAGAGTGGCTGCTCTGCTCGTTGGGGCCGCCTGCGCTCCGGCCGCCAAGCAAACGACACCCACGCCAACGCCCGCGGCGACGGGGGTTCCGTCGACCGACATCTACTTGTACCGGCTCTCCCGCGGGATCCTCCCGTTCCGCCAGCGACTTATCAACATCACAAATCGTAAGGGCTACGACAACCAGCCGACGTTCATCGGCCCCGCGATGTACTACACCTCGATCCGCGACGGGCAGGCCGACATTTACAAGTTCGAGAACGCCCAACACTCGCCGTTCACTCAGACCCGCGAGAGCGAGTATTCGGCGGCGCTCAGCCCCGACGGCAACTCGATTTCCGTCATTCGGGTCGAGTTGGATTCGACCCAGCGCCTCTGGCGTTTTCCGTTGGATGGCAGTGCCGCCTCCGTCGTGCTGCGGGACATCAAGCCCGTCGGCTACTTCGCCTGGCTGGACTCCACCACCCTCGCGCTCTTCGTGCTTGGCAGTCCGAATTCGCTTCAGATCGCCGACACGCGCACGGGGATCGGGCGCGTCGTGACCACCAACATCGGCCGGTCCTTACAGCGGGTGCCGGGCGGCCGACGCGCGGCATTCGTGCATCGGGTCGGAGACAAGTGGGTCCTCAAGACCGTGGAACCGACCCCTCGCGCAAGCGGTTCCTGGGACATCGAGACAGTCGCGACACTCCCCGACAGCGCCGACTATGTCGTGTGGAAGTCGCCGACTGAGCTCTATACGGCCGCAGGCAGCCGCATCTTCCGGCTGCTCCGGCCGGCCACGACGTGGCAACCGATGGCGGATCTGAAAGGCAGCGGGTTGAAACGCATCTCGCGCCTCGCGCTTCACTCCAATGGACGGGAGCTGGCTATCGTGGCGGAGGAGCCGCAATAGAGGTTGGAGGTGGGAGGTGGGAGGTTGGAGGCTGGAGGTGGGGTTGGAGAGCAATTCCTACCTCTGACCTCCGACATCTGACCTCGTTATCTCTCCTCGTCCGTTGACCAACTCTATGGCTCTCGGTAGCTTGCGAGTCTGTCTAAAAATGCCTCAGGGCAGCCGAGACCCGGGTTGCAATCCGCACCGGTGAGGCGTGGTTCCAATTCAGTTCTGTCGATCCCGATGAAAACGTTTTCCGCGACGCCGCGCGACATCACCAAGCGCTGGTTCGTCGTCGATGCCGAGGACATGGTGCTTGGTCGCCTGGCATCTGAAGTCGCGAAGATCATTCGCGGCAAGCACAAGCCGATCTTCACACCGCACATGGATACGGGTGATGGCGTCATCATCATCAACGCATCCAAAGTGCGCGTGACGGGTCGGAAGGCGGAGCAGAAACAGTACTTCCGCCACACAGGCTACATGGGTCACGAGCTCTACACTCCGTTCTCGTCCATGATCGCCAAGCACCCCGAGCGGGTGATTGAGAAAGCGGTTTATGGGATGCTGCCTAAGACGGCTCTGGGTCGACAGATCCTGCGTCGCAAGCTTCGGGTATATCCCGGCGCGGAGCACCCCCATATCGCCCAGCAACCCACCCCGCTCACCTTCAGCAAGGACGAGAAGTAATCATGGCCGACTCACAGAACATCCACGCGATCGGCCGCCGGAAAGAAGCGGTATGCCGTGTGTATCTCCGTCCCGGCTCAGGTAAGTGGGACGTCAATGGCCGGACCCTGGGGGACTATTTCCCACGCCCGTCGCACGTCTCGGCGATTCAGCAGCCGTTCACGGCGACGGACACGCTCGGCCGCTATGACGTCCGCGCCAACCTGGAAGGCGGCGGGTCCACCGGCCAGGCCGGCGCGCTACGCCTCGCGGTAGCGCGGGCGTTGGTCAAGATCGACGAAACGTATCGGACGAAGCTCCGCGATCTGGGACTTCTCACGCGCGACGCCAGAGCAGTGGAGAGAAAGAAGCCGGGGCAGCCCGGCGCGAGAAAGCGGTTCCAGTTCAGTAAGAGATAGGTGATTGGCGGTTGGTGGTTGGTGGTAGGTGATGGGTGGTGGGTGTTGTTGGAAACCCACCAGCAACAACCGATCACCAACCACCCATGACCAACGACCCAGTAGTTCATCACACAGGTGTCCGGAGTCTTTGTTGGTGGCTGAGGCGACTCAGTTGGCAAAGACGGCGATGGGCACCGAGGCTTAAACCAATAGAGGATGTGTTCAATGGCTGATAACCAGCCGACGCTCGAAGATTTGCTCGCGGCCGGTGTTCATTTCGGACACCAGACGCGCCGTTGGAATCCCAAGATGCGCCGCTTCATTTTCGCCGAGCGCAACGGGATCCACATCATCGATCTCCAGAAAACGCTCCGGCAGCTCGAGCTGGCCCAAAAGCTCGCGCGTGAAGTCGTGCTTCGAGGGGACAACGTTCTCTTCGTGTGCACGAAGGCGCAGCTCGCCGGCATCGTGCGCTCCGAGGCCGAACGTTCCGGCGCCATGTACATCACCGAGCGCTGGCTCGGTGGTCTCCTCACCAACTTCCAGACTGTGAAGAAGCAGCTCCGTCGAATGAAGGAGCTCGAGTCGGGCACGGAAGAGGGAGGCGGCTTCGAGAACTACACGAAGAAGGAGCAGCTCATGCTCTCGCGCGAGCGGGAGAAGCTTCTCAAGTACCTCAGTGGCATCAAGAACATGACGCGTCTTCCCGGACTCATGTTCGTGGTGGACTCGAAGAAAGAGCGCATCGCGGTGAGCGAGGCGAACAAGCTGGGCATTCCGATCGTCGCGATCGTCGATACCAACGCGGATCCGGATCAGATCACGGTGCCGATCGCTGGCAATGATGACGCGATCCGGTCCGTCGAGCTGATCACCAAAGCGATTGCCGATGCGATTGCCGACGCCCGGCGTGAAGCGCCCGTGCGGGAGGAGGTCGAGGACGCCGAGAGCTATACCTACAGCTCGGATCGCGGCGCCGAGCCGGCTGCGGAGGATACCGATCGCAAGCGTCGTCGCCGTCCACGCCGCCGTCGGGCGAAGCCGGATGCAATCGCGGCGCGTATGAAGGGTGGTGCCGCGGCCGAAGGTGGCGCGGAAGGCGGGATAGAAACGGAAGCAGCGCCCGCGGAGTAAGGCGAACGGCGAACCAGGTTCGCAGAGCACTTGTTGAACCGAATACTTTATATAAGCGCCGCCGGCCCGTAGCTCGGCGGCGTTTCCACGATTGAAGGGATTGTGAGATGACTACCAAAGAGAAAGCGATCAGCGCGAAAGAGGTTTCCGAGCTGCGTCAGCGCACCGGCGCGGGCATGATGGATTGCAAGAGGGCCCTGGAAGAGGCAAAGGGCGACATGGACGCGGCCATCGAGGCGCTTCGCAAGAGCGGCGCGGCAAAGGCCGAGAAGCGCGGCGGCCGTGAGACCCGCGAGGGATTGGTCGGCAGCTACATCCACCACAACGGCAAGGTCGGCGTGATGGTGGAGGTGAACTGCGAGACGGATTTCGTCGCCCGCACCGATGACTTCAAGAGCCTGGCGAAGTCCATCGCCGAGCACATCGCCGGGTTCCACACGCCGGCGCTCGCCGTCGACAAGGATCAGGTTCCCGCGGACACGGTCGAGCAGGAACGCCGGATCTATACCGAGCAGGTAAAGGCGAGTGGGAAGCCCGAGAACTTGGTCGAGAAGATCGTTGCCGGAAAGATCGAATCGTTCTACAAGGACGTCTCCTTGCTCAATCAGCCCTGGATCCGAGACGACAAGAAGACGATCGGGGACCTGGTGAAGGAGATGTCGGCCAAGACCGGTGAGAACATTCAGATCCGCCGGTTTGCGCGCTTTCAGATCGGCGAGGTTTGAGCAGCTTGTCACCTTGGTGGCTTTTCAGCGAGTCTGACGAGCTGTCGAGGTGACGAGCACACCCATGACCCTCAAGTACCCGCGCGTTTTGATCAAGCTGTCCGGCGAGGCGCTCGCTGGAGACAAGGGTTTTGGGTTCGACTTCGACACCATGAATCGTCTGTGTGACGAGGTCGTCGCCGTGACCCAGCTGGGCGCGTCGGTGGGGCTCGTCATCGGCGGCGGGAACATCGTGCGCGGCACGCAGCTCTCGAAGATGGGGATGGAGCGCGTCGCCGCGGACTATATGGGGATGCTCGGCACCGTCATCAACGCCCTGGCCGTTCAGGATGTGCTGGAGCGGAAGGGGATGGAAACACGCGTGATGACCGCCATCCGCATGGAGGAGCTGGCGGAGCCGTACATCCGCCGGCGCGCCATGCGCCATCTGGAGACGGGACGCATCGTCATCTTTGCCGCGGGCACGGGCAATCCGTACTTTTCCACCGACACGGCGGCCGTCCTCCGGGCCATTCAGATCAAGGCAAACCTGATCATCAAGGCGACGAGCGTGGAGGGCGTGTACTCCGCCGACCCCAAGAAGGACGCGTCCGCGACGCTCCACGAGGAGATCAGCTATCGCGACGTGATGATGGCGGAGCTGAAGGTGATGGACCAGACGGCGATAACGCTCTGCAAGGAAAACCACCTGCCGCTGATCGTCCTCAACATCCACCGACCTGGCGCGATCGCCGCAGCGGTTCGCGGTGAGCGCGTCGGCACCATCGTGCGATGAACAACATCCAGAACATCATGAAGGAAACCCGCATCGCCATGGACAAGGCGATGGAGAGCACGAAGCGGGAGTTTTCCACGATCCATGCCGGCAAGGCGTCGCCGTCGATGCTCGACACGGTCAAGGTGGAGATGTACGGGACGATGATGGCGATGAATCAGGTCGCGACCGTCTCGGCACCCGAGCCACGACTCCTGCTCGTGACCCCCTTCGACAAGGGGCAGGCCAAGGCGATCGAAAAGGCGATCCGCGAAGGGAATCTCGGGCTGGATCCCGCGCAACAGGGCGGCATCATCCGCGTGCCGCTCCCGTCCATGAACACCGATCGTCGCAAGGAGCTGGTGAAGGTCGTGCACAAGTTCGCCGAAGACGGCAAGATCGCCGTGCGGCACGCGCGAACGCATGGCCGCGAAGTGCTCAAGAAGTTGAGCGGCGTGTCGGAAGACGACGTGAAACACGCCGAAAAGGATCTTCAGAAGCTCCACGACGACTTCATTCACAAGATCGACGATCTGATCAAGTCGAAAGAAGCCGAGATCATGGAGGTGTGAGTGGGGTGTCTCACATCCTGAGCGAGCGACGCGAGCGAAGGATCTCCTCGATCGGCACTGGGTCCTTCGCTGAGCTCAGGATCACATGTCTGAGCTGACGCGACGGATCGCATTTGGGGTCGTGGCAGCCCCGCTGGCCCTGGCCATCGTCTTCGCCGGCGGAGCGGCGCTTGCCGGTCTGTTGGCGGTGGCATCGGCGATTGCGGCGTGGGAGTTCTATCGCATCGCGCGTTCGGCGGGCCACGCACCGCTCAGCGATCTCGGTTGCGCCCTCGCGGGACTTTTTCCGCTGGCCGTCCACGCGCGTTATCTCGGACTCGTGCAGCCGCGCCTCGCTTATCTCGCCGTCGTGCTGCTCCTGGTCCTCAGCGTATCGATCTGGGCGAGGGGAGTCGCGGGTCGGCCACTCGGAGCCGTGGCCACGACGGTGCTTGGCGTCCTGTACACCGGTGGCTTGCTCAGCTTCGGCTATGCGTTGCGGTACCATGACTATGCGGGGGGCGGCACACACCTCGGCAACATTCCCATCGCCGCTGGCGGTGTCCTGCTGGGACTCCCCGTGATTCTCACTTGGGCGACCGACACCGGCGCGTACGCCGTGGGTCGCACCGTGGGCGGCCGAAAGCTCATCCCATCCGTGAGTCCCGGGAAGACCGTGTCCGGCGCGATCGGTGGTCTGGTGACCAGCGTCCTGGTCACCTGGCTATACGTGGCCTTCGTCCTGCGTCCATCCGCGCAGCTGGCGATGACCGCGGCAGGAATGGTGATCTTCGGGTTGGCGATCAGCGTGGCCGCCCAGGTGGGAGACATCTTCGAGTCGCTGCTCAAACGTGAAGCGGGGGTGAAAGACAGCTCCAAGCTTCTGCCCGGTCATGGTGGCGTGCTCGATCGACTCGACAGTCTCTTCTTCGTGCTCCCCGTCGCGCATCTGATGCTCGGTTGGCTGCTCCTTCCGGCGCCGAGATGACGACACAAGGCGTAGCGATCCTCGGGTCGACCGGAAGCATCGGGACGACCGCCCTGAAGGTCCTGTCGCGTCACACGGACCGATTTCGCGTGGCGGCGCTGACGGCATTCTCGAACGCGCAGCTTCTCAGCAGACAGGCGGACGAATTCCATCCCAGCTTCCTCGGCTTGGTATCGGATGGCGAGGAAGGTCAAGCGGCGATCGTGTCGAATGGCGCGTCCCGCCACCATGCGTCCGGTCGCGCCTGTCTCATCGAAGCGGCAACCCGCCCCGACGTCGATATCGTTCTGAATGCCGTCGTTGGCGCAGCGGGGCTGGATGCGACGCTCGCCGCGCTGGAATGCGGCAAGCGTGTCGCGCTGGCGAACAAGGAGACGCTGGTGATGGCGGGTCATCTCGTCGCGCAGGCAATGCAGCGCGGAGGGGGGGAGATAGTCCCGGTGGACAGCGAGCACAGCGCGATCTTGCAGTGCATCGCGGGCAGGGCACGCGAGGACGTGAAGCGCGTTGTGCTGACCGCGTCGGGCGGACCGTTCCGCGACTGGCCGCGCGAGAAGCTGGCGGTGGCCACGGCGGAGGAAGCGCTGCGACATCCCACCTGGCGCATGGGCAAGAAGATCACCGTGGACAGCGCCACGCTCGCGAACAAGGGACTCGAAGTCATCGAAGCGCACTATCTCTTCGGTCTCGCTTTCGATCAGATCGACATCGTTGTGCACCCGCAGAGCGTGATACACAGCTTCGTCGAGTTCGTGGATGGCAGCGTCCTCGCGCAGATGGGCGCGCCGAGCATGGAGTTGCCTGTGCTGTATGCCCTGACCCACCCACGTCGGATTCAGGACGATGCGTCCGTCAGATTTGATCCCGTGGCGCTGTCGCCACTCACGTTCGAGCGGGTCCGGCACGATGACTTCCCAGCGCTGCGCCTGGCGATTGCCGCTGGGAAGGCATCAGGCGCGGCTCCTGCCGTATTCAATGCCGCCAATGAACAGGCCGTGGAAATCTTCCTGCAGGGCAAAATGACCTTTGGTGAAATCCCGCGCGCGATCGAGGCAGCGCTTGACGCACTGAGCGACGCGCCCGCGGATAGTCGCGAGGCGGTGCAGGCGGCGGACGCGCGCGCGCGCGCCTTCGTGCGGGAGAAGCTGGGATGCTAGCGATCCTCGCGCCGATTTTCGTGTTCGGACTGGTGATCTTCGTGCACGAGCTGGGACATTTCCTCGCCGCGAAAGCCGTGGGGGTCTACACGCCGCGATTCTCCATCGGGTTCGGGCCGGCACTCTGGCGGCGAAGACGGGGAGAGACGGAATACGTGCTTGCCGCGCTGCCCTTGGGCGGATATGTGCGCATGGCCTCGAGGCACGATGAGGCATCGGCGTTCCTCGAGGGAGGAAGCGAAGAGAAAACGGCGCGGTCGACCAACGATCCCGGTTTTGACCCCAACGCGATGATCCCGTTCGGGCCGAAGCCAGTGCCGGAGAACCGCTGGTTCGAATCCAAACCTTTGCCGGCGCGACTCTTCATCTTGTTCGCCGGCGTGACCATGAACTTCCTGCTCGGACTCTTCGTCGCGATCGGTCTCGCGATGCATTTCGGCAAGGTGGTGATCGCGACGAACGTCGTCGGATCGGTGCGTCCGATCAACGGCCAGCCGCTGTTGGCGCAAGCGGTGCGCGCGGGCGATACACTCAAGCGCGTGAACGGCGACTCCGTGCGCACCTGGTCCGACGCCATCCAGAAGATCGCCCAGAGCAAGGACTCGGTCGCGATCGAGACCAACCGGGGAGCCGTGACCGTTCACCTGAATGGTCCGGCACTGCCCAGGGCGGAGGACGTCGCGCGGGCGATCGACTACCAGATGCCACCGGTGCTGGGTGACTTATTGCCCGGGGAGGCCGCCGCCAAGGCTGGGTTCGAGCCTGGCGACAGTATAGTCGCAATCAACGGCACTCCCGTGCGAACGTGGAGCGAGATGGTCGTGCGAGTGGCGAACTCGGCTGGCGAGCCCACGCGTTTCGACATCGTTCGGAAGGGAAGAAGTCTGACCCTGACGGTCACCCCCAAGCCGACGCCGAAGTCGATTCACCCCGAAACCGGCGAAGTGGGCACGCTTGGCAAGATCGGGGCGTATCCGGTGGACATCACCGAACGCGAGCCCGTTTCCTTCGGCGAAGCGATCACGCTGGGCTCCCGAACTG
>Ga0070696_100000241_pt1 | contig 32915 bp, 34 predicted proteins | sample KBSK1253metaG_FD_65474 | JGI IMG/M metagenome (GOLD analysis project Ga0070696, IMG submission 65474) | Corn, switchgrass and miscanthus rhizosphere microbial communities from Kellogg Biological Station, Michigan, USA - KBS K1-25-3 metaG | ecosystem: Host-associated > Plants > Roots >... | reverse complement strand
GCCGTGCTCCTCTTCGATGATCAAACGGAGCGGCGGCGATTGCAAGACCAGCTCATCCAGTCTGAGAAAATGTCCGCCATTGGCCAGCTGATCGCGGGGATTGCCCACGACCTGAACAATCCACTGGCCTCGGTGGTGGGATTCGCCGACTACCTCACCGAGGTGCCCCACGTGCCTCCCGCGCTGCGGGAGCCTCTGACCGTGATTCAGGAAGAGGCCGAGCGAGCCTCCAACATCGTCAAGAATCTCTTGAGCTTCGCCCGGAAGCAGGATCACGCGCGCCGACCGACGGCGCTCAAGCCGCTGCTCGACGCGACCTTTGTGCTGCTGCGCAATCAGCTGATGGCGCACCGGGTCGAGGCGCGAATCGAGGTCGAGCCGGATCTGCCGATGCCCGACATTGACCCCAACCAGATCCAGCAGGTGTTCGTGAACCTGATCAACAACGCGGCGCAGGCCATCGCTTCTACCGGCCGTTCGGGCGCCGTCGTGGTTCGTGCCCGCCGCTGGCTCGACGGGGTGGCCATCGACGTGATCGATGACGGGCCCGGAATGTCCGAGGCGCTTGCGGCTCAGGTCTTCGAGCCGTTCTTCACCACCAAGCCGGAAGGCGAAGGAACCGGACTGGGGCTTTCCATCAGTCAAGGTATCGTCCGAGAACACGGCGGCCGCATCATGCTGGCCACCGAAGAGGACAAGGGCTCCACTTTCACGGTCCAACTGCCATTGGCGACGCGGCCACCCGAACCCCAGCCCGACTCGGACGCTCGCGCTCCCACCAAACGGCTTCGCGTATTGGTGGTGGACGACGAACCTCACATCCTGCACTACATGCGTGCGACGCTCGAGGCGTGGGGGCACATCGCCTTCGTCGCGAGCGATGGGGAGGAAGCCCTGGCGCTGGCCAGCCGTGACAGCTACGACCTGGTGATCTCGGACCTGCGCATGCCCCGGCTCGGTGGGCGAGAGTTCTACGAGGCACTCGCCCGTCTCCACCCGACCATGGCCGAACGAGTCGTGTTCAGCACGGGGGACACCGTCCGGGGCGACACCCTCGCCTTCCTCGAAGCGCTCGACCGTCCCTATCTCCACAAGCCGTTCAGCCTGGCCGAACTCCGGAGTCTGCTCTCGGAGGTCGCGCGGGACACCGGGCCACATCCCTTGCGCCGCGACAGCGGGAGTCGGCCGGTCGAATCGATCTCCGAAGGGTGAGCACGAGGGTGGTTCACGTCGCTTCGGGTCGCGAGTGGCGCGGAGGCCAACGGCAGGTGTGGCTCCTCGCCCGCGAGCTGGAGCGACTCGGCGGGGTGGCGCAGACGGTGGTGACGGGTACCGGGACGGAGCTCGCACGCCGGCTGCGTTCCGACGGGGTCACCGTGCACGAGGTTCCCTGGCGCATCGGACTCGACCCGCGCGTCTGCGGCACCATTCTCACCGCCCTTCGGGGATCAGCCGCCCTGCTTCACGCCCACGATGGTCATGCCGTCATTCTCGCCGGGCTCTGCGCCTCGCTCGCAGGCCGACCTTTCATCGCGACGCGGCGAGTCGCATTCCACCTCCGGCACCGAGGCTATTGGGCGCGCGCCACCCGCGTGATTGCCGTCTCCCAGGCAGTCGCGTCCGTGCTGGCCGAGGATGGGATCCCACCCGAGCGGATCAGCATCGTGCACTCTGGAATCGCGCTCGAGCTCGCCCTCGAGTCCCAGCCTCTCGGGGTTCGACCTCGGCTCGGTCTGGCGCCTGATGCACAGATCGTGGCCGGCGTGGGATCGCTGGAACCGGAAAAGGATCACGCCACCCTCTTTCGAGCCGCGAAGGTGTTGGAGGCGCGCCATCCCTCACTGCACTGGGTGCTTGCGGGGGCAGGGCGCCAGCGGCCCGTCCTGGAGCGTCTCCGGGATGAGTTGGGGCTTGGTAACAAGATTCATCTGCTCGGCCAGGTGGACGAGCCACTCGGCCTCATCGCCGATGCCAATGTTTTCGTTATGAGCTCCAGGGATGAGGGGTTGGGAACCTCGGTTCTGGATGCTATGGCCCTTGGCATTCCGATTGCTTCTACCTCCGCCGGAGGGGTGCCAGAGATGTTGGCTGATGGCGCGGGGCTGCTGGTTCCGCCCGGGGACCCGGTCGCACTTGGGGCCGCGGTGTCACAGATCCTGGACGATTGCGCCCTGCGTCGATCTCTTACAGAGAATGCCCGGGTTGCGGTCCGGCGATTCAGCGCCGACCGCATGGCCGCGGAGGTGAGAAACGTGTATCGTTCCTGCGCCCATTTCCTTGACTGACCATGATTTACGTTTGCATACCGAGCTATAATGAGGCGTCGACGGTGGGTCTCTTGTTGTGGAAGATCCGCCAGGTCTTCGCCGGATTCCCTCGGGAATATCAGCTGCTCCTACTGGACGACGGGTCTACCGATGCCACGTCGGAAGTGCTGGAGCCTTATGCCCGAGTTCTGCCGCTCACGCTGCTGCGCCATGAAGTGCGCCAGGGCTATGCCGCGTCGGTGGAGGAGTTGCTTCGGAAGGCGGTGGAGCTCACCGATCGACCCAAGCGCGACGCGGCGATCGTGATGCATGCAGACTTTGCTCACAATCCGCAGGTCATCCCCGATCTGGTTCGTCGGATCGAGAGTGGCGCCGATGTGGTGGTTGCTGAGGGACGAGTCGCAGGCCAGCAGTCCAGGTCGCACCGCATGTTACGGCGCTTCGCCCCGCTGTTCCTCCGGGGGATCGTGACCGTACCGGGGGTTTCTGATTTGGTGTCGGGGTTTGCCATCTTCCGGCTGGTCGCGCTGAGGAACGCGCTCCGGAGTCAGAGCGGCGCCTTGCTGGTCACTGACGGGCTTGCTGCCAATGCCGAGCTCTACTGGCGGGCAGGACGATACGCTCGACGAGTCGAAGTCATTCCGGTGATCGAGCGCCACGATCTTCGGGGCCGTGGCACCCGGTTTCAACCATGGCCGGCCGCCCTGGAATTGTGGCGAGCCCGGCGATTGCTCCGAGATTCTCCGATACCCCCGGTGACCGCCGATGCCTCCGCCCGGCGCGAGAGCGAACGTGAAGCCGAAGCGGTGTCCCCATGAGCCTGCTGGTCCTCGCACTGGCGCTCTTTCAAGGCGGACCCCCGCAGGCCCCAGCGCCGGTCTACCCCTTCGCGGTAGGGGAAACCCTCACCTATAGCGCCAAGCTTGGTCTGCTCACCCTGGGCTCGGGAACCCTGGAGGTGGCGGCCCTCGACTCGCTCCGCGGCGAAGAGACTTTTCGATTCCGCTTTCGGCTTCAGGGGAAGACGGTCTTCTTCAGCTTGGATGATGTGCTGGAATCCTGGGTTGGGACCAGGGATTTCAACTCGCGGCGATTTCTCCAGAACTTCGTGGAGAACGACAAGATCCGGCGTAAGCAGTACGACATCTACCCCGACTCGGGATTTTTCCGCGAGACCGGGCGCCCTTTACCTGAGCCTTCGCCCCCCGACCCGCTGGACGATGCGGCGTTCTTCTATTTCGTGCGAATCACGCCCCTGGAAGTGGGCAAGAAGTATTCCTACGACCGGTACTTCAAGAAGAAGATGAACCCGGTCAATATCGAAGTGCTCAAGAAGGAAAAAATGGAGCTACCCGACGGGAAGGAGATCGAGTGCCTCGTTCTCCATCCGGTGATCGAGACCAAAGGAATGTTCTCCAAACGCTCCGACACCAGGATCTGGCTCACCGACGATGCACGCCGGTTGCCGGTGCAGATCCGGACCAAGTTCAATTTCGGGACCATCACCCTCCGCCTGAAGGATATGGTGCTACCCGGCGCCGCCACCTCGACACCAGGCACCTGACCGTGCCCTATCGCGAGGCCGACCTCAGTCGTCTGCGCACGATTCCCGTCGCAGGGCGCACCAACAAGGTCGACAGCGCTCTCCTGGCCGCTCCACCAACAGCCGATGCATCATTTACCGACTTCCTGAATAGCCTGCCGGATGTACTGGCGGCGCGGGATCTTCGGGCCGTCATCACCGGGGTTTCGACGGCCGTGCGCAACCGAAGAGCGGTGGTGCTGCTGGTGGGCGGGCACGTCATCAAGGTCGGCCTGGGTCCATTGATCAACGCCTGGATCGAACGCGGAGTGGTTTCGCACATCGCGCTCAACGGGGCCGCGGCCATCCACGATTTCGAGCTGGCCGCCTTCGGAGGCACCAGCGAAGACGTGGAGAGCGGTCTGGCGGATGGGAGTTTTGGAATGGCGGAGGAGACCGGGGCCGAGATGAATGCCGCGATCACTGCCGCGGCTGGAGCTGGGCAGGGCATGGGTGAAGGATTGGCCCGAGCACTCGCTGCTCGCGGCACCATTCCAGGCGCTGCCGCCTCAGTGCTCCTGAGCGCCCTGCGCCACGATGTTCCCGTCACGGTTCACGCCGCGATAGGCGCCGAGATCATCCACCAACACCCCAAGACCGACGGCGCCTCCTTGGGCGCCACCGGTCATCGCGACTTCAGACGGCTCGCGGGCTCCCTGGTGGAGCTGGACCAGGGCGGTGCGGTGCTCAACTGGGGCAGCGCGGTGATTCTGCCGGAGGTGTTTCTCAAGGCACTCACCATCGCTCGCAATCTTAATGAAGGGCAGCCTACCCATTTTCTCGCCGCCGATTTCGACATGCAGCGGCACTATCGACCCCGCCTCAATGTGGTGCAGCGACCTACTCGCCTCGGCGGCAGCGGCTACCTGCTTACCGGGCATCACGAGATCCTGATTCCGTTGTTGGTTTGGGGGGTGGTGGAGAAGCTAACAGCTAACAGCTGACAGCTATCAGTCCTGAGGCACCGAACGTCCGCTTCCCAGGACCGCACCGTAGCTGTTAGCCGTTAGCTGTTAGCTGTTAGCCGTTAGCTGTTAGCTGTTAGCCGTTAGCTGTCAGCCGTCGTCAGGCCGGCCGCCCCGCAATCATCTCTCTCACCCTGGCCGCCGTGTTGGGCGCGAAGATCTTCAGGATCAGATAGATCAGGAACCCGATAAAGGCGAACCAGAGGATCGCCCCCAGCAATCCAATCACCAGGCCGAACAATCCGAAGAGCAGCTTCAGCAGGAAGATTGCGATCACCGCGAAGATCGCGAAGCCAAGCAGGTTCCGGAGCATACTAGTTTCCCTCGTCAGAAGCGGGTCAGGGCGCAGTACGCCGAGACGTTTCAAATAGTTTCATAGGAAATATAAGTGGCTGTGTCCTACGACGTTATTGTGGTCGGCGGCGGACCGATCGGGGCCGCTTGCGCCCGCGAGCTGGCCCTGACCGGCAGGCGCGTGCTCATTCTCGAGCGCGGAGGGGAAATCGGACAGGCCTGGCAGGCGGCCGCCGGCATGCTTGCTCCCCAAATCGAAACCAGCCAAGACGAGACCGTTCTTGAATTCGGACTTGCCGCGCGGGAGCACTACACCGATCTGGCTGAAGCGCTGCGTGAGTCCACCGGCATCGACATCGGACTCTGGCGAGAAGGAATCGCCTGGGTGGCAGAGGGGGACGATGAGGCAACCGACCTGCGGTCCAGGGTGGCGACCCAGCGGCAGCAGGGGCATCTCTGCGATTGGCTGGATGCGGACGAGGTTCGAGCTCGATGGCCCTGGTTAGGGCCGACCGAGGGTGCCCTCTGGGCACCGCACGAAGGAGCCCTGGAACCGATCAAGCTGGTCGAGGCCCTCGTCGTCGACGCCAAGCGGATGGGGGCACAGCTGACCCAGGACGTAGTGACTGGAGTAGAGCAGCGCGGTGATCGAGTGATCGGTGTCACCGGGCAACTGGGTCACTATGCCTCACCCGACGTCGTCATTGCGGCGGGTGCGTGGTCGAGCGAGATGGATGGCCTGCCGCGACCGTTGTCGATCGCACCGGTCCGAGGACAGATGGCGGCGTTGCCGTGGCCCACAGCAGCGTCGCGGGCCATCGTGTACGGAAAGGGCGGTTACCTGGTTGCTCGGGGAGACGAAGCGATCGTCGGGTCCACCATGGAGTACGTGGGGTTTCGCCCGGAGGTGACCTCCTCAGGGCTGGCCCGCGTCTTTGCGAGCGTCACGGCTCTCTGTCCTTCGCTGACCCGGGCCGAGGTACGGCGAACCTGGGCCGGCCTTCGGCCGGTCACCCCGGACGGCGCGCCGATCCTGGGAGCCGAGCCTCGTCTCGAGGGTCTGTGGTATGCTGCCGGTCACGGCCGTAACGGCATACTCCTGGCTGGTATCACCGGCCGCATTATTCGCCAACTGCTCACGGCCGAACCTCCCGAGCAAGACATCCGGCCTTTCTCACCGACTCGGTTCTGGCAGTGGTAGGGTAGATGAAGAGTCGCCGACTACCGGCATCCAGAGGCAGTAGAGCAGTAGAACGAACTGCACACTCTGAACACCGATAGCCGGCGACAGGGAGGCTAACAGCTAACAGCTCACTCCTCGCCCCTTCGATTCTGACGTTTCCGCCTCACGTCTCAGGTCTCACGTCACACCGCTCATGTCTCACGTCTCACCTCTCACGTCTCACCTGTCACCTCTCACTTCAGGGTCTACGGCCTGTTCCCGCCCATTGGATCCATGGCCTGGCGCCATACATCCGATTGCTCCCGACGAGCGTAGCCGAGGTCACAAGGGCAGTGCGCCACTCCGACTGCCACGACCTCACTCGCAAGGAGATGCATGGCCATGAACGCCAGACCGACTTCCCGCCGGCGAGCCATCGCCGCAGGGCTGGTTGTCCTCGTGGGCGCCGCCACTGCCGCCGGGCTTGCCCTCGGATCCGATCACCAGGACACCCCCTTCGTCGAGCTGAACCCCAAGTCCGACCTCACCGATGTCTATGCCTTTCCAGGGTCTACGGCCGGTCGGATCGTCCTCGCCATGGACACCCGAGCCTTCCTCACACCGGCCGGTGCGCAGGATCCGGACCAGGGTTCGTTCGATCACAACCTGCTCTACCAGTTCAAGATCGATAACAACGGTGACGCGAAAGAGGACAAGGTCATCCAGGTGAGCTTTACCGGAGAGGGCGCCGCCCAGCAGGTCGAGGTGCGGGGTCCGATCGCGCCTCCGGTTCAGGGCGCGATGAATAACGAGATCTCGGATGCTACGCCGGCGGTCAGCGGGGCACTCAAGACCGTTCTGGGTAGCGCAAGCGGCATTCAGGTCTTCGCGGGTCCTCGCGACGATCCCTTCTTCATCGATCTCGAGGCCGCCTTCTGTATCCTGCCGGACCGCAAGCCGGTGGGCGGTGCGCTGTCGCAGCCGTGCGCCCTCCAGGCTAACCCGCCGGGTTCGAATCACTACTTCCGCAACCCGGGCGTGAACTATGTGAACGGGTTCAACGTGAACTCGATCGTCATCGAGCTGCCGAGCTCGATGCTCGAGAACGGCACGCCGGGCAAGCTTGGCATCTGGGGCACCATCAGTCAGTGATCACCCACGACACCAACGAGAGGAACCGACTATGCAGCTCAGCATCTTTGCCCGCGGGGCGCGACGGCTGGCGATCGCGTCCGCGGTGGTCGCGGTGAGCCTGACCGCCGCCGCCTGCAGTGACAACAACAACACCGGGCCTACCACGCCTCGGATGTTCAATCAGTTCCAGCGCCTCGGCAATCCGCTGGTGAGCGAGGTCCTGCTGGCTAAGCGGAGCCACCCGACTCACGGCAGCATCGGCCCGGACCAGGACGCGACCCTGGTCGCGCCGGAGGTGGTGGACTTTCTGACCACCGTCGCCGGCCGCGACCCCGCCTACATCAACGCGATCGCGCCGGCCTTGATTCCCGACATGCTGATCGTGGACACGAGCAAGGATCCGTCGTCAGCGCCGGTGGGATGGCTGACTTGGTTGCCCCAGCTGGGCGGCGGTTACGGCGGCCGGAGGCTTCAGGACGACGTGGTGGATCTGGCGCTCACGGCCGTGTTCGGAAGTGCCCTGGGCGATGCCGCTCATGCGACGCCGGAGCTCACCACCGACAACGTGAGCTTCGACTCGCCCAATGTGACCACGACGTTCCCCTATCTCGCGCCGCCGAACTAAGGCTCGCGAGAGTCCCCCGGCGGCTCGATCGGGGCCGCCGGAGATCACCCGTGGCATCCAAGGGAGCAAGCATGCGAAAGCTGGCGTGGGGTGTCATTGGGGCCGCGCTGGGCCTCGCCCTCTGGGCCGCCGCTGCGTCGGCGGTTCGGCCCGGAGCGCGGGTCCGCTCGACCGTGCGGCCGGGGCTGAGCCAGGCGCAGATCCGCGACCTGGACATCGAGTTCTACCGCAAGCGGGTGGAGCGCGACAGCCTGAGCGCTCGGGACTTCACCCAGCTCGCCGGACTCTACCTCCAGCGGGCCCGGGTGACCGCCGACAATCAGGACCTGGTGCGAGCGGAAGAGATCGCGCGACACTCGCTCAGGCTGCGGACCAGCCGCAACGGCGCAGCGTTCGGGATCCTGGCATCGAGCCTCCTGGCCCAGCACCGCTTCTCCGAGGCGCTGGAGGTGTCGAAGCAGCTGGTGGACTATGACTCCTCCTCGATCAGTGCGCGAGGATTGCTCGGTGAGACGCAGCTGGAGCTGGGTCAATACGACGAAGCCCGCCGGACCCTCGGTTCGCTCGCCAGCTACCGGCGAGACCTGAGTGTCGCGCCAAGGATGGCGCGGTGGCAGGAGCTGTATGGGCATCCTGAGGCAGCCCGGCAACTGCTGCGAGAAGCCCGCGACGAGGCGGGCCGGCAGCACGGCATACCTCAGGAACAGCGGGCCTGGTTTCATCTTCGCCTGGGCGACCTGGCACTGCGCAACGGACACGCCGGCGAGGCTGAGCGGGAGCTTCGCGCGGGACTGAAGATCTCTCCGAGTGACTATCGGCTACTGGGCATGATGGCTCGCCTGGAGGCGGCGCGACATCACTGGGAGAGCGCAATCCGCTTTGGGGAAGACGCCATTGCGCAGGCGCTCGATCCGGCAACGCTCGGTTTGATCGGCGATGCCTACGCGGCCCTGGGAGACAGCATCAAGTCGCGGGACTACTACCATGCCATGGAGGTGACCGTGCTCCATCAACCAGGAGCCTTCCACCGGGCATGGAGTCTCTTTCTTCTGGACCACGGTCGCGAGGTCCCCGCGGTGTTGGCCAAGGTCAGCGAGGAGATTGAAACCCGACGGGACATCTACGGATACGATCTCCTGGCATGGGCGCTACATCGATCAGGCCGGGACGTGGAGGCGCGAGCCCCGATGAAGCAGGCTCTCGCGTTGGGCACCAAGGATGCGATGCTGTTCTACCACGCGGGAATGATCGAGCACGCCCTGGGCGATCAGCGCGCGGCACAGCGGGACCTGGCTCTGGCCTTGACCATCAACCCGATCTGGCATCCCACTCAGCCGGCCGAGGCCCGGGCGCTGCTGGATTCTCTCGCGACGCACTGAGGAGACCACAGTGTCAGAGCTCTTGACCTTCGTGCACCTGGGATTCCGCCACATCGCCAATCCCGAGGCATTGGACCACATCCTGTTTCTGCTCGCGCTCGCGGCCATTTACCGAGGGAGCGACTGGCGAGACAGTCTCTGGGTCATCACCGCCTTCACCATTGGACACTCCATCACCCTTGCCTTGGCGGTGACCGGTGCGGTGCGCCTGCCCACGCCACTGATCGAATTTCTGATTCCGCTGACCATCGTTGCGACCGGAATCGAGAACATCATCATTCGCAATCGAGCCCGTGCACCCTTCGGTGGAGGCTATCGACCGATCTTTGCCGGCGTGTTCGGCCTGGTGCACGGAGCCGGGTTTGCCAACTATCTCCAGAGTCTGTTCGTGGGGTCCATCGCGATCCCGCTCTTCGGCTTCAACCTGGGCATCGAGCTGGGTCAACTATTGGTGCTGGCGCTGGCCGGTCTGGTCCTGGCCGGTCTCGATCGGCTGCTCGCAATCGCCCGAGCACCGGGAGGTGTTCCATCCCCCTATCGGCTCCGGGTCCTGGCAGTTTCGCTTGTCGTGGTAGTGGTAGCGACTCAGATGGCCGCGGCTCGGCGGCCCTGGTAAGTGCTGGCTTCGCTCCTACTCCTCACACTCCTGCTCCCCGCAGGAGCAACGGCCGAGACTGGAGTCCGGGCTCGGGTGCATCCCATGCATACGGCGGTGGTCGAGCTCACCTACCAGCCGACCAGCGGCCTCGTCGCAATTGAAATCCGGGCCTTCAGAGACGATCTGGGAGCTGCACTCACATCCTCTTCCAACCGAGCCGCGGCGGATTCCGCCATGGCAGCCTACGTACGCGGCGCATTTCATCTCACCGACCATGCCGGCCGGGCGCTGCCCCTTCGCTGGCAAGCTGCGGAGCAGTCGGGAGACGTCATCGTACTTCGGCTGACCGCTCCGGCTCCTGAGGGACTGCACGGCTCCCAGGTGTTGAGCGCGCTGCTCTGCGAGCGCTTCGAGGATCAAGTCAACATCGTGCGGGCATCGTATGACGGCCGCACCGCCACCTTGGTCTTCACTCGCGGCGACCGTGCCAAAGCGCTCCCATGACGGCGCTGGCTGCTTGTGAAGTGCCGAGATTGGTGTGTAGACTGAGGGACGTCATGCCTAGTCAGACGCCGATCCCGACGCCATCCGCCGATCGCGATCTTGTAGCCCAGGCCGCAGCCGGTGAGGAAAAGGCGATCTCCGCCCTCTACGATCGCTACGGTCAGGTGCTGTATGCCGTCGCGTATCGTATCGTGGGCCAGCGGGCGGACGCGGAAGAAGTCGTTATCGAAGCTTTTGCCCAGGCCTGGCGTGAGGCTCCCCGTTTCGAGTCGGCGCGGGGCTCAGTGGCCGGCTGGCTCACGACGATAGCCCGGAGCCGCGCGCTGGACCTGGTGCGGGCTCGCGCCCGCAGGGAGCGCATCACCGCCTCTGCCGCCGCCGATCGGCCCGATGAGTCGCCGGCGATGGGCGACTGGCGAGAAGATCCCGGCAGCTCACTGGAACAGACCGAGCGCCGGCATCAGGTCCAACTCGCCTTGGAGATTCTGTCTCCACCACAGCGCAAGGCGATCGAGCTGGCGTACTTTGAAGGGCTGTCCCAATCCGAGATTGCCGAACGGCTGCAGGAACCGCTCGGGACGATCAAGACCCGGGTCCGGCTGGGTATGCAGAAATTGAGAGACTGTCTGCGGCCCTTCTACTTCGAGCGTGGCCCGTGAGCCATCCCGACCAGGACTCCCCCCAGGATCTCGCCGCCGCGTACGCTCTCGGGGCACTGGAGCCCGACGAGGCCCGGCGATTCGAGGCGTACCTCGCCGGATCGCCGGAAGCACAGCGCGAGGTGGCCGAGTTTCGCGAGGTGGCCGCGCTGCTGGCTGTCGGGGAAACCCAATCGGTCCCGGGACCCGATCTCCGGGATCGAGTGCTCGCCCGAGTGGGCAACGAAAAGAGCCGCGCCTTTCCGTCAGGCGGCCGGGCGCCGCGCCGTCCGATCCCCCTGGCAATGTGGGGCGCGCTGGCTGCATGCCTGCTGGCGGCGGTTGGGCTCGGGGCCGGGTTCCTCTCCACCCGCAAGCAGCTGGGTGAGGCTCGAAGCCAGTACACGGACCTCGCTCGTACTCTGGACCGGCAGCGCCGGCAGCTCGCGGAGCGCGAGAAAACGCTCGCCGAGCGCGAGGCCACGCTCAACGCGCTCACCGAGCCTGGCGTCGAGCTCTACCAGCTGACCGCGAGCGGAGATCCCGAGCCGGGCATTCAACTCTTCTGGAACCGGGAGAAGAACCTCGCCATCGTCAACGGATTTCGGCTCAAGCCCTTGCCCAGCGGACAGGCGTACCAGCTCTGGTTCATCGAGGACGGCAAGCCGGTGCCCTCCGTAACCTTCAAGCCCGAACCTTCCGGTCACGCCAAGGTCGAGGGCGTAACCGTCCCCACTGCAGGGGAATTGAGCGCCGCGGCAATCACCGTGGAGCCGGAGGGCGGCTCGCCTCAGCCGACCTCGCCTATCCTCCTGTTAGGGTCACTCCAGAAGAAGTCGTGACCGGCTGGTTCAGATCCGCGGTAGTGCTGGCCGCATCGGCTGCAGGACTCGTCGCCCCCGCCCCGCTCGCGTCTCAGACGCCCGTCGATCTGTCGCGGGAACGGCGGGACTTCGCCGGCTGGCTCCGTTCCGCTTCCAACTCGCCCTTCGCAGCGGTGGCACGCGAGCCCGTGGGCAACGGACTCAGCCTGGGTCCAAGCGGCTCCGACATTCCACTCACCGGCATGGAAGCCCATCGCATCGTCCAGCGCGGTGGCCTCGTGACTCTCGAATCGACCACGGGTCTCCGCCCGACGCCACGGGGCAGGCCCATCCGGGTCGGCAGCTACACGCTGGTGGTAGACGGTCCAGCCGATCGCGGGGTGCTGACGGTCTTCGGCGCCTCACGGGGGGGAGCAGCGCCGCAGTACTTCCCCTACCAGCGTGAGCTGGCCTTTGAAGGCGGACTGAGGCCACCCGAGCACCCCGGCCAGGTACGGATTCTGGCGCTGGACGGCAATGAGGTCGACGCCAGCGAGGCCGGCAGTGTTGAGATACCCATCGATGGGGCAAAGGTGCGGTTGAGGGTACTCCGGATGCCATTGGGTGCGGGAGAGGAATCCGATCTGGAGATTTTCTTTCGCGACGGCACGAACGGTCAGGAGACCTACCCCGCGGGCCGGTTCGTGTCGCTGCTGCCGCTCGGCGGTGGACGCTACCGGCTGGACTTCAACCGGGCGCGAAACCCTTTCTGCGCCTACAACTCGATCTACCCTTGCCCGGCCCCATGGAGGGGCAACACCATCCCAGCACCAATCCGGGGCGGGGAGCGTTATGCGGGAGGGGGACGCAGCGACCCTCCGGACGCGGGTGCCCAATGAAGTGGGCCGCGCTGCTGGCGTTGCTCGCGCTCTCGGGTGCGTCCCGGTCCCCTACACCCGCCGGGCATTGGCGGGCGGCGCTGGATCTCGCCAGTGGAGAACTGCGCTTCGGGCTTTCCATCAAACCGGCCGGAGCGGGCTGGCGAGGAGAGCTCTGCAACGGATCCCGCTGCGAGCCGCTCTCCGCGGTCCGGTTTGAACGAGACAGCGTCCTCCTCGAGATGGCCGACTATGATGCGGTGATCGCGGCGGAACTGCGGGGAGGAGACTCCCTCGCTGGAGAGTATCGCAACGTCGGCAGCCGAGGCCCGCGAGTGATACCGTTCCGCTCGGCACGGGGCCGCTGGGCCGCCAGTCGGGCGCCAGCCGGGCTGCTCGGGCGCTGGGACGCGACGTTTCTGCAGGACTGGGGCACCAGCCCGCGGGTGTTTGAGATGCGCAACGGCAAAGCCGGCCTGGAAGGCACCATCATCTCCAACACCGGAGACTACGGTCACTTTGCCGGACGTGTCATGGGCGACAGCTTTGCCATTGCCCACTTCGACGGATCGTTCGTCTATCTGCTCGACGGCGCTCTTCACGGAGACACGCTGCGTGGGGTGTTTCACGCCGGCCTTCGTACCGAAATCCCCTGGATTGCGGTTCGGAGTACAGGGCGGCCCCACTTGAAGTCACCCTCCGAGGTGACCGGCGCGGACACCACCGAGCCGTTCCACTTCGAGTTTCCCAGCCTCGATGGGCAGACCGTTACCGAGCGAGATGAACGTTTCAGAGGGAAGGTGCTGCTGGTGGACATTTTCGGCAGCTGGTGCCCGACGTGCCACGATGCCGCGCCGGAGCTGATCCGGCTGTACCGCCGCTACCACGACCGCGGACTGGAGATGGTGGGATTGGCTTACGAGGTCACTGGCGACACCGCGATTGACGGCCGTCTGGTGCGCCGGTTTCGAGACAAGTTCGGGATTCCCTTCCCCCTGCTGCTTGCCGGAATCAGCGATGTAGAGTCGGCCGCTGCCACCTTGCCGCAGCTGCATGGCTTCACCGCCTTCCCCACTACCCTGCTGTTGGGTCGAGACGGCAAGGTACGGCGGGTGCACGCCGGCTTTTATGGGCCGGCCACCGGAGCACAACATAAGCTCCTGATGCGGCAGTGGCAGCGAGAGATCGAAGCACTCCTGGCGGAACGGCCGGGATGAGCGGTAGCTTGATCCCCTGGCTACATCCGTGATCCCCAGTCACATCGAGGAGGATGCGATGGCGGGGTTGCTCTCCAGAGAACGCATCATCGCCCGGCCCGGCTTCAACCGTTGGCTGGTGCCTCCCGCCGCCCTCGCCATTCACCTCTCTATCGGGATGGCCTACGGGTTCAGCGTCTTCTGGCTCCCGCTCAGTCGCGCCATCGGCGTTACGGAGCCAGTCCCCTGTCCCAAGACGATGAGCTTCATCTCCCAGATCCTCGCCAGCAACTGCGATTGGAAGATCAGCACGTTGGGCTGGATGTACACGCTCTTCTTCGTGTGCCTGGGGTCCTCGGCGGCGATCTTCGGCCGCTGGCTGGAGCACGCCGGCCCTCGCAAGGCCGGGGTGGTCGCGGCCTTCTGCTGGGGTGGCGGGTTCATGATCTCCGCCCTCGGCGTGCACCTGCATCAGATCTGGCTGCTGTGGCTGGGCTCCGGCGTGATCGGCGGGTGCGGACTTGGACTGGGGTACATCTCGCCGGTCTCGACGCTGATCAAGTGGTTTCCCGATCGCCGGGGCATGGCCACCGGTATGGCCATCATGGGGTTTGGCGGAGGCGCGATGATCGGTGCGCCGCTGGCGGACCTGCTGATGAAGCACTACGCCACGCCCACATCGGTCGGGGTGGAGGAGACCTTCATCACCATGGGGGTCATCTACTTTGTGGCAATGATGGCCGGCGCGTTCGGCTATCGGGTCCCTCCAGCGGGGTGGACCGTGGCCGCACGGGCGCCCCGCCAGCGAGCGCTCACGACCGAGCACGCCGCTCCCCGCGGCGGGATGATCACCGCCCGTCATGTCCATGTGGACGTCGCCTGGAAGACTCCGCAATTCTGGCTGCTATGGGGAGTGCTGTGGATGAACGTGAGCGCCGGGATCGGGGTGATCGGGATCGCATCACCTATGATCCAGGAGGTCTTCGGGGGGCGCTTGATCGATCTGTCTGGAGTGCCGTTCAAGGCCCTCACCGAGTCGCAGAAGGCCTTGACCGCCACCCTGGGCGCGGCCTTCGCCGCCCTGCTCAGCCTGTTCAACATTGCCGGCCGGATCAGCTGGGCGTCGGCGTCCGACTACCTGGGCCGCAAGCGGACTTATTTCATCTTTTTCGCCCTGGGCTTTCTGCTCTACGCCTCAGTCCCCACCGCGGCCGGTATCGGAAGCAAGTTTCTCTTCGTGGCCCTCTTCTGCGTGATCCTCACGATGTACGGAGGCGGCTTCGCCACGATTCCGGCCTACCTCGCGGACATCTTCGGGACCCAGTTTGTCGGCGCCATCCATGGCCGCCTGCTCACCGCCTGGTCAGCAGCAGGGATTCTAGGGCCGGTCCTGGTGAACTACATCCGGGAATACCAGCTCGGTCAGGGGGTACCGGCCGCACAGGCGTACAACGTCACCATGTACGTCCTGGCGGGTCTCCTGGTGATTGGGTTTTTCTGCAACCTCGCGGTCCGTCCGGTGGCCGACCGGTACTATATGTCGGACCAGGACGTAGCGCGGGAGGCTGGGGGCGGGGGCGGACCTGGTCTGCGCCGGACGGGTTAGGAGGTTTGCATAAAGTCCGGTTAGTCTGAATATTGTTGCAGATGGTCACAAGCGGTTGCTGAGGAGGTTGTCGGTGACGGAGCAGAGCGGGTCCTCGGAGGCGAAACCCGGTCAGTGGGGCCTGGTGGCGATCGCTTGGCTGCTGGTGGGAATCCCGTTGGCTTGGGGCATCTGGAACACGTTGCTGAAGGCGACGGCTCTTTTCCGGTAGTCGGACCTGGGGCGGAATGAGCCCTTGGGTCACCAGCGCAACTTCTTGCACTCGTTGAAGTTGAGGATTTTGAGGCCGGGTTCCGACCGGAACCGTCGGGATTTAGGGGACTTGACGCCGGAACGGTTGAAGCCAGATTGTAACCCGTCAAGAACTTAGAACACCTGACCCTGCGGCGCCCCCCGGCGCCCCTCCGCGGCGTCCAGGCCGCTCAACCGCGTTACCGCGATCCCGAGCAGCGGGATCCCGCCGTCGCTGCAATGGACGGCACCAGCCCCGTGGCGCCACCCAAGCCGGTCAGGCGGCGACACGATCGAACCGAAGGCAGGTCGGTGAATACGGCCGACCACACCGAGCCGGGCCCATCGGTCATCCAATCGGGTCCTCGCCGCCCGGAGCGGCCACACGCTACTTGGACTCTCCTGTCAGACGAGGAGTGGTCATGCTCAAGAGTTCGCGTTGGTCGACGGCCTTCACCAGTTCCGGTTTGAATCCCCAGCCGAGCGTCGCGCTCGGTCACGCGGCGTCGGTGGTCGGCCGGTCGGTCGACGCCGCCGCAATGACAAACTGAGATTTTCGGAAGTGGCCGGTAAGTGTCCATGTGCGGGACACTTGCCGGTCTGTTGTTTGGAGGGCTTAGGTGCGGCAGGACCCGTTCTTTCGAAGTTGCGCCGCAGCGGCAGGTCCGGTTCCCCTTCGGCGCCAACGAGTACGCGAGCCGGATCAGCGACGTCCACTGGTGGGAATTTCGCCGGCCGCATCCCACCCGGTACGTGTTTTGGGAGGTGAACGCATCGCTCACTTGCCATAACTGATGCCGCGCGCTGATGCCGCGGTCACGTCTGTTGGTGCAGGCTTTCGTCCCGAAGTTTGGCTGTCGTTGGCGGTCATCCTTACTCTGAGGGAGAGCACCTATGAAGCGAGTCGCACTGGTGTGCTTGGGTCTGGCGTTAGGCGCGGCGAATGCCGCCGAAGCTCAGCTCACAATGCAAATGAGCAACGGCTGGAGCTTCACCTTCGCCGGCAACGTCAACTCGTTCCTGTACTACACCAAGAGCAAATCCGACGGGACGACGGACACACCCGGAGGGATCGTCCCTGCTGGGGCGGTAACGAACGCCACTCGAATCACCGTCGGTCTTCTCCCCGCGTTCGCCGTATTCGACGCGAAGGGCAAGGAAGGCAACACGGATCTCGGGGTGCACTTCGGTTTCGCGCCATCAGTACAGTGCGGCGTCGGCGTGAACGACTGCTTCGGTACCACGATCGACATGCGTCAAGTTTTCCTGACATTCGGCGGAACTTGGGGTCAATTCCTCGTCGGTCGTGAGCTCGGCCTCTACAGCCGGCAGAACATCCTGACTGACCAGACTCTGTTCGGCATCGGCGGGAGCGGGGCCGGTGCTCCTTCGGGAGGATTTAACGATCAGGGCGGCAGCACTACCCTCGGGCGCATTGGGTATGGCTACGTATACCCCCAATTCCGGGCTCAGATGACCTATTCGTCGCCCGCCGGGCGGCCGACTCAGATCTCCATCGGCGTGTTCGAGGCCGCGTCGGTCGGTAACTATCTGTACACCCAGATCCCCCGCGTCGAGGCGGAGTTCGTCTACTCACAGAGCGGCATCAAGGGCTGGCTCGGCGGCACCGCCCAGAGCACCAAGACTGGTTCGACCGGCACGACCACGAGCATGGCGGCTTGGGGTGGGAGCGGCGGTCTTCGGTACGAGAAGCCGCAGTTCTCGATCACCGGCTCCGGCTATTACGGCAAGGGTATCGGTGCCACGTTCTTCGGGCAGGGAGGCTCAAGCGACCTGGGCCTCACCACTTCCGGGAAAGACGACGCCCGCAAGTCGTACGGGTTCATCGGCCAGATAACCGTCACGCCGCCGAACAGCAAGGTGACGATCGCTGGCAGTTATGGCTCGAGCTACCTCAAGGCCTCGGATAACGACAAGACCGTGGGGAACGACTTCCGCACCGAGAATACGCTGATCTCGGGAGGCATCTATTATCAGGCCACGAAGTCGCTGAAGGCCGTGGGAGAGTTCAACTACGAGTGGACGAAAGGCAAGGTCGGCGGCACCACCATAGGCCAGAAGAACACCAGGTTCACGCCGGGCATCGGTTTCATGCTGTTCTTCTGAGCAACCGGTTATACTGTGGCGTAGACTGGGCGACCCTCTCCGGAGGGTCGCTCGCTTTCCGCCACCCGAGTCGGAGATACACCTTGACGAGACCTTCGCAGATCCTGGTTGCAGACCTGTTCCTCGCGGTTGCCGGCCTATTCCTCGCGGTTGCCGGCCTATTCCTCGCGGCCTGCGGCCGACCCGTGGCCTCCTCCTCGGTCGCTCCGAGTGATATGGCGCCACCCGACGCGTTCCAGTGCGTCATGCAAACCTTCCAGGCACTCGGATTCCAGCGCACGATGTACGACCAGGGCGATCTGAGGACGAGCGCCAGGAAGGAGAATCCCAAGATCACGTTCTCCAACACCCAGTTCCGGAAGACGTGGGACCGGTTGGAGGTGGACGTCCAGACCGGAAGCACAGGCACCGGCATCAATGTCCAGGCCGTCACCGAGGCTGAGTACTTCAGCCAGAATGGGAAAAACTTCGAGCGGCTCTCGCCGAGCCCTGAGGTGCAGCAGGCTGCTCAGCAGCTCCGGGCGCGATGCGCCGCCGCGGGCTCGAGTCGGAGCGACTCCGTCCCAGCGGCGCAACAGTAGGCTTACCAACCTGCCCCATTGTGTGCCTCGCACGGGGGCGCCCTCCAAGCCCGTGCTTACTCTGAGACGCCCAGACCGCCAGGTAGCCCCATCTGCCGGTCAGGGCTAGTTTTCGCCACGTTGCCCCATCCCTCTTTATCGCTCGGAGACGCGCAGTGGCAGTTCCGTTGGTACAGCTGACCCGTTCGGACCATCCGCGGGCCCTCCATCCGCCGATCATCAGTCCCTTCGCGCCGGCGCGCAAGCCCGGGTGGCTCAAGGTGAAGGCACCGGGCGGGCCCAATTACGTGCAGCTCAAGGGTCTCATGCGCGAGCTCGGGTTGCACACAGTGTGCGAGGAGGCCCAGTGCCCCAACATCGGGGAGTGCTGGGAGCACCGGGCAGCCACGTTCATGATCCTGGGCGATGTCTGCACCCGCAACTGCACCTACTGCGCAGTCGCCCACGGCACACCTCAGAGCTTCGATCCTCTCGAGCCAGTACGGCTGGCCGAAGCGGTCGAGCGAATGGCCCTCGAGCACGTGGTGATCACCTCGGTGGATCGCGACGATCTTCCCAATGGCGGCGCGGAAGCTTTCGCCGGCTGTGTCGGGGAGATCCGGCGCCGGCTCCCCGACACCTCGGTCGAGGTGCTCATTCCTGATTTCAAGGGGTCGGAGCACGCCCTGCAGCTGGTGATGGATGCGCGGCCCGACATCCTCAATCACAATCTCGAGACTACGGAACGGTTGTACCGGATGGCGCGGCCCGGGGGACGCTACGACCGCGCGCTGCGGCTGCTGGCCAACGCGCGGCGGATGGTGCCCGATGGGCTCACCAAGTCGGGCATCATCCTGGGCATGGGCGAGGAGTGGGACGAGATCCTGTTGTGCCTGCGAGACCTGCGGCGGAGCGACGTCAACATCCTCACCATCGGACAGTATCTGCGACCCTCGACCAGTCACCTCCCGGTGGCGCGGTACTACACGCCCGACGAGTTCGCCGAGCTGCGCGAGCTCGGCCTCAGCTTGGGGTTTTCTCACGTCGAGTCGAGCCCGCTGACGCGGTCGTCGTACCACGCCTGGGAGCAGGCGCGCGCCGCACGTCCCGAAGGATCCAACGCCCGATGACCGGTTCGACCGCCGCACGCAGCCGGGTCAGGTCCCGCCGACTGGATCCGGCCCAGGCCGACGAGTACCGCGGCTGGCTGCGGCAGATGATGCTCATCCGCCGCTTCGAGGAGAAGGCTGGGGAGGCCTACAGCCTGGGGAAGATTGGTGGGTTCTGCCATCTCTACATCGGACAGGAGGCCGTGGCGGTCGGCAGCCTCGCAGCTCTCCGAGCGGACGACTACATCACCTGTTCCTACCGCGAGCACGGCCACGCGCTGGCGCGGGGCATTTCTGCTCGGGCAGTGATGGCGGAACTCTTTGGCAAGGCGGCGGGCTGCACCGGAGGCAAGGGAGGCTCGATGCATCTGTTCGACGCCTCGCGCGGCTTCCTCGGCGGCCACGGGATCGTGGGCGCGCACATCCCCCTCGCTACCGGAATGGCGTTCGCGGCCAAGTACCGCAAGACCCAGCAGGTGGCGGTCTGTTACTTCGGTGAGGCGGCGGTCAACAACGGAGCCTTTCACGAGGCTCTGAACATGGCCGCGCTCTGGAAACTCCCTGCGATCTACATCTGTGAGAACAACCGATACGGCATGGGGACCGCACTCGAGCGGGCCAGCGCCATCTACGACATCTCCGAGAGGGCCTGCTCTTACGACATGGCCAACGAGGTGGTGGATGGCCAGGATGTGCTGGTCATGCACGCGGCGATGGAGCGGGCGGTGCAGCGCGCCCGAGCCGAGGAACAGCCGACGCTGCTGGAGGTGCGGACCTACCGCTTCATGGGCCACTCCATGTCCGACCCGATTCACGGTCACTACCGCACCCGGGAGGAAGTGGAGGACCAGCGCAAGCGCGATCCCATCGCGGTCTGGTCCCAACGCCTCATCGCCGAGGAGCTGATGGATGAGGCGGCGGTGAAGGCGATGGATAAGTCGGTGACGGAAGAGGTGGAAGACGCATATCAGTTCGCCGAGCAGGCGCCGGATCCGGAGCCGGAGGCGCTGTATCGGGACGTGTATGCTGAGGCACCGGGTGAAAACGTAAGACCGAACAGCGTGAAACGTGAACCGTGAAACGTAAAGGGAAACCGTTGCCGTTCTCCAGTCCCCTTCACCGTTCACGTTTTACTGTTCACGCTTTTGTTTCTCACTCTTAGGTTCCATGCCGACTCTAACGTATCGCGATGCTCTCAATCAGGCACTCAGGGAGGAGATGCAGCGAGACCCTGACGTCTTCCTCATGGGTGAGGAAGTCGGGGTGTACCAGGGCGCGTACAAAGTGAGTCGCGGGCTGCTGGATGAGTTCGGACCGATGCGAGTAGTTGATACGCCGATTACCGAGCTGGGCTTCGCTGGCGTGGGCGTGGGTGCCGCGATGGTAGGGCTTCGGCCGGTCATTGAGTTCATGACCTGGAACTTCGCCCTGCTGGCCATCGATCAGCTGGTGAACTCGGCAGCCAAGATGCGTTACATGTCGAACGGTCAGGTCGGAGTGCCGGCGGTATTCCGGGGGCCGGGCGGCGCGGCCCTCCAGCTCGGAGCCCAACACTCCCAGGCCTTCGAGAGTTTCTACGCCCACGTCCCCGGCCTCAAGGTGGTGACGCCCGCGACACCCGCCGACGCCAAAGGCCTGCTCAAGAGTGCCATCCGCGATGACGATCCGGTGGTGTTCATCGAGGGCGAAATGCTGTACAACGTCAAAGGAGAGGTCCCGGAGGGCGAGCACGTCGTCCCGCTGGGCCAGGCTGATGTCAAGCGGGCCGGCGCCGAGGTCACCATCGTGTGCCACTCGAAGACGGTCGCACCGGCTTTGCGGGCAGCCGAGCAACTCGCCGCTGACGGCGTAGACGCCGAGGTGCTCGATCTCCGCAGCATTCGTCCGCTCGACCGCGAGGCGATCCTCGCCTCGGTCACGAAGACCCACCGGTGTGTGGTGGCGGAAGAAGGCTGGCCCTTCGCTGGAGTGGGGGCTCAGGTGGTGGATACGATTCAGCGAGAGGCGTTCGACGAGCTGGATGCGCCGATCCTTCGAGTCACCGGCGCGGATGTGCCGATGCCCTATAACAAGCAGCTCGAGCGAGCCGCGAAGGTTGACCCGGGGAAGATCGTCGCGGCGGTGAATGAAGTCCTATACCGGTAGCGTCGGTGCTAAGTCGCTTGTCTTTGGTCGTGAGTCCTTGGTCTTGAGTCACGAGCCTCCTCTACACGGATCAAAGACCAGAGACCAAAGACCAAAGACTGCTAGTCAACTCACGGAACACCCATGGCCACCAAAGTCGTGATGGAAGCCCTTTCGCCCACGATGGAAGAAGGGCGGCTGGTTGAGTGGAAGAAGGGCGAGGGCGATCCAGTGGCCGTCGGTGACGTTCTCGCCGAGGTGGAGACCGACAAGGCGGTAATGGAACTGGTGGCGCGCGCGGGAGGAACCTTGCTCAAGCAGGTGGTTCCCGCCGGGGCCACCGTTCCCGTGTCCGAGTTGGTTGCTCTGATCGGTGAACCCGGAGAGGCCGTCGGCAATGGGGCGGGCGCGCAGCCTCGCGCCGGGCGAGCTGGGGGAGCCGCGCCCCAGCCCGAAGGCCCCGACGAGCAACAGGCCACTCAACCGGTCCCAGACCTCGACCGGCCGGTTTCGGTGCCACCCGCGCCTAGCCGTGCCCCCGCCGTTCTTGCCTCTCCCGCAGCCGGCCGAGTGAAGGCCTCGCCTCTGGCCCGCCGGATGGCTGCAGAACGCGGGATCGAGCTCGCAGGGATCGCCGGCAGCGGACCCGAAGGCAGGATCGTAGCTCGGGACCTCGAAGGAACCCCCGCAGTCCAACCGGCCCAAACGCCCAGCGTGGCCGGACGTCCTGGTGCAGTTCCTCCACCCAGTCTGCGGGGTGTTCCCGCCGGGGCGTTTACCGACGTCCCGCTCACCCAGATCCGGAAGACCATCGCCAAGCGGCTGGCGCAGTCGATCGGACCGATCCCCACGTTCTATCTCACGAGTGAGGTAGACATGGAGCGGGCCTGGGACGCACGGGAAAGCCTCAAGGCGCTGGGCGAGGGTCCCAAGGTCTCCTTCAACGACATCGTGATCAAGGCGATCGCCACGGCACTGAGACAGCATCCGGCCTGCAATGCCTGGTGGCAGGAGGATCACATCCGCTATTGGAACGAGGTCCATGTGAGCATGGCAGTAGCCGTGGAGGATGGGCTGATCACGCCGGTAATCCGCCACACCGACCTCAAGTCGCTCCGGGAGATCGCGACCGAGTCGCAGGACCTGGCGGCTCGTGCACGGGCCCGCCGGCTCAAGCCCGAGGAATACACCGGGGGCACCTTCTCGGTCTCCAATCTTGGCATGTTGGACATCGAGGAATTCACCGCGGTCATCAACCCGCCGGAAACGGGGATCGTGGCCGTCGGCAGGATCGTGGAACAGCCAGTTGTTTACCAAGGACAGGTGGCCATTCGGCGCCGCATGCGACTCACCATGTCCTGCGATCACCGGGTGATCGATGGAGCCACGGGAGCGCAGTTCCTCAAGACGGTGAAGACGATGTTGGAGAACCCGCTGGCGCTGGTATACTGACGTGAAGAGTGAAGCGTGAAGGGTGAAGGGGGCCGCCCTTTCACCCTTCAGCTTTCACTCTTCACCTTCATAAGGAGTCGTCGTGGCATCGAACTCGTTCGACGTGATCGTTCTGGGTGGAGGGCCCGCAGGATATGTCGCGGCTATCCGCGCGGCGCAGCTCGGCCTCAGCACCGCGGTCGTGGAGCGAGACAAGTTAGGCGGAGTCTGCGTCAACATCGGCTGCATTCCGACCAAGGCCCTCTTGCACAGTGCCTACGTCGCCAATCTGGTGGCTCACGACGCCAAGGAGCTCGGCATCGAAGTGGCGAGTGTGAAGACCGACTTCGGCACCGCCATGCGGCGCTCCCGCAAGGTGTCGGACCAGAACTCGAAAGGCGTCGAGTTCCTGATGAAGAAGCACAAGATCGCCGTCATCAAGGGCAGCGGGACTCTGGGGAAGAATCGCACGGTCCGGGTGGGGAACGATGAGTACCAGGCGGCCAAGGGGATCATCATCGCGACCGGCTCTCGAGTGAAGGGCATCCCCCAGATCGGTCTCGAGCTCAACAAAACGACGGTGATCAGCTCGGATGAAGCGCTGTTCCTGGAACAAGCGCCAAAGACACTCGCGGTGATCGGGGCGGGCGCGGTGGGCTGCGAGTTCGCCGATATCTTCCACGCGTTCGGCACCAAGGTGACATTGATCGAAGTGCTGCCTCGCATCCTTCCGCTCGAGGATCCGGAGTCTTCTGACGCGCTCAGCAAGAGCTACAAGAAACGAGGGATTGCGGTCCACGCTGGCACCTCGGTCAAGAGGGCGACCGTCGCGAAGGACAAGGTGTCGCTGGAGCTCGCCGTGGGAAGCAAGTCGGAAATCATCGAGGTGGAAAAGGTGCTGATGGCAGCGGGCCGCGCGGTCAACACCGATGGCATCGGGCTGGAGCAGGCCGGCGTCCAGCTGACGGATCGGGGCTTCATCAAGGTGAACCCGGCCACTATGGAAACCACCGCCAAAGGAATCTACTGCATCGGCGACGTGGCCGGCCCGCCGATGCTGGCCCACAAGGGGTCTCGGGAGGGTGTCCACGCCGTGGAGGTGATCGCGGGACATCACCCCCAGCCCATCAAATACGACAATGTTCCCAGCGTGACCTATTGCCACCCCGAGGTCGCCAGCATCGGGCTCACCGAGGAGCAGGTCAAGGAGCGCAAGCTGGATTATCAGGTGGGTCGTTTCCCGTTCAGCGCCAACGGCCGGGCGCGGACCGCAGGCGAGACGGAGGGGTTCGTCAAAATCATTCGAGACAAGAAGTATGGTGAGATTCTCGGGGCTCACATCGTGGGCAGTCACGCCTCCGAGATCATCCATGAGCTGACCGTAGCCCGGGAAAACGAGTACACCGTGGAGGAAGTTGATCTGGCCATTCACGCCCATCCCACCCTGTCGGAGGCGATCGCTGAGGCAGCTCTCGACTCGATGGGCCGGGTGGTCCACATCTAAGCGTGGCCACCAACTTCGGCGGCGAGCCGCTGGATGCTACCCGGGACCTGGTCGGCCCCGCTCTTCGGGGCATGAGCTTCGCGCTCCTGCTCGGCAGCGCCATTGTCGCCCTGGTGCTCTGGATCGTACGGCTGCTGGTGACTAGCCAGTCCTCCACCCGCCTGGTGGATCAGGGCGTCGCTCCGGCCCTCTTGCTGGGCGGCACCCTGGCAGCCATGGGGGCTAGCGCCCTGGCGGCCTGGGTTCGTCTCGCGCCGATCGGCTCGTACTATCGGCGAGGCGGGCTGTCCATGGTGTGCGGCTTCGGCACCTTCGTGGTGGCCGTCCTCGCGGCCCCGTTGCACCACTTCCTCGGCTCTCCAGGCCTGCTCGGTCTGGCGGTGGTCTCCCTCGTCGGCCTGGCGGTTCTCGGAGGCAGGCTCCGATGAGACCGCGGCTGTTGGTCTGCGATTTGGGCCGACGCTCCTACGAGGAGACCCTCGAGCAGCAACGCGATCTCTGCCGCCTACGGATCGGGGGTGATCTGGCAGACGATGTGCTGCTGCTGGTAGAACACGAGCCGGTCATCACGCTGGGACGGGGGACCCGGGCCAGCAGTCTTCCCGTTCCGGTCGCCGATCTGCAGCGGCGAGGCATTGGGGTCCATGAGGTCGAGCGTGGCGGCGACGTCACCTATCACGGACCCGGGCAATTGGTAGGATACCCGATCCTGGACCTGCGCCAGCACCGCGAGGACCTCCATTGGTACCTGCGCCAACTGGAGGCCGGGTTGATTCATGCGCTGGGGCATTTAGGCGTGGAAGCGGAACGCCGCGCGGGGCTCACGGGAGTATGGACTCGGGGTCGGAAGATCGCGAGCATTGGCATCCACGTGAAGCAGTGGGTCACCTTCCATGGCTTCGCCCTGAACGTGAACACCAACCTCAGCGCCTTCGATCTGATCGTGCCCTGTGGCATCCCGGATGTGGTGATGACGAGCGCGGCTCGCGAGCTGTCGCGCACGGATCCGGCGGCGCTGTCGGAAGAGGCCAGGCGAGACGTGACGGCGGCGTTTGTCGAGGTGTTCGGGTTCGGGGAGGTGGAGGTGGCGAATTCATTTCCTGGTGCGACCCTCCTGCATAGCACTTCACCCAACTCGATCTAGGGCTGGATCGTGACCGACCGACTGGACGTTCGCGGCGAAAGCCCGACTCGTCTCCCACCGGGGCAAATCCAGACCCACAAATGGCCGGTGCTTCACTATGGGGTCGTCCCCACCGTCGACCTGGAGACGTGGCGATTCCGGGTCAACGGCGCGGTGGACCGCCCCTTCGAGCTCAGCTGGGACGAGCTCCGCAGCCTGCCCCGGCAGGAAACGGCTTGCGACATCCACTGTGTGACCCGATGGAGCAGGTACGATAACGTCTTCGAAGGGGTATCGGTGCACTCGCTTCTTCAGCGCGCCAGTGTCCGCCCGGAGGCGCACTTCGCACTGATCCACGCCGAGCAAGGCTTCACGACCAACATGCCGCTGAAGGATCTCGACCGGCCCGCTAACCTGCTCGCCTTCGGCTATCACGGAGAGCCGCTTCCGGCAGAGCATGGCGGACCGGTGCGCCTGCTGGTCCCCCACCTGTACTTCTGGAAGAGCGCCAAGTGGGTTCGTGGCTTCGAGCTCCTGGAAGAGGATGTGCCCGGCTTCTGGGAGCAGAACGGGTATCACATGAGAGGGGATCCCTGGCAAGAGGAGCGCTACGGTCGCCCGGACCCTGCACGGATGCGGCGCGGGCCGCGGAAGTAGTAGGGTAGCAGCGGCTTCGCCCCCTTCGCTGCGCTCATGGCCGGATTGGCCGCTTGTTTTTGAGGGCCAATCCGGTTTTCCTGTCTAACATGGCTGAATCCCCTCGCCGCCCGTCCCCTGAAGCCCAGGCGGACCAGCGCATCAAGGAGATCCTCCGGGCAGCGGACAGCTGGTCGAAAGAGGCACCCCGCACCCTGATGCCCGCTATCCGGGCCGTCTGTATTCGACTGGCAGAGATGGTGGCTGACCAGCGCCACTATCTGGCCCCCCTTCCCGAGCCACAAGAGACCGAGCGACGGGGGGTACTCTCGATGGTGGCGGATCGGCTGCGCTCCCGCCCGGTTACCGAAGGGCTGGAAGAGCACCTCAAGGCGCTGGAGGAGCTGGAACTGAGGTCGACCGGTTCGTGGGCGACGTCCGCGTCGGCCCAGAACGAGTGGATCACCACGGCCATCCGCTATCTGGAGACTTGCGCGGCGAGACTGCCCGGGGATGAGCGGCCGGATCCCTATTGGGCCGATGATGTGGTAGCGGGGATTATTGCCTCGGCCCGCGCGCTCATCGGGGTCGATGAACTGCACGCACGAACCGAGGCACGGTACTCGGGGCAGAGCAAGCGGGCGACGCCGGAGGAGGAGCTTTAGCAGCCCCGCCCGACTGTCACACCGCCTCCGCGGGTTCCTCCAGAGATGGTTCCGCCTCCTGCCTCACCGCACCCCTCTCACCGAACATCTCGAAGAACCTCGCAAACACCTCGATCCCGCTCCAGAGCTGAGGCAAGTCCAACTTTTCGTTGGGCGAGTGCAGCCCATCATCGGGCAGGCCAATTCCGGTGAGGAGCACCGGCGCGCCGGCGAGCCCCAGCTGAGGCACGATCGGAATAGAGCCGCCGGCGCGTACCCGCACGGCCTTTCGACCGATCACTGCCTCGAAGGCCTGGTCGAGCACATCGAAGGCAGGATGATTCACATCGACCTGGACCGGGTCTCCCCCGTGGAGCAGCTTTACCTCGACGTCGGCATACTTGGGCGCCAGCGCCGCCACCGCTCGCTCGAGCTGCCGGCTTACTTTCTCCAGTCGCTGGCCGGGCACTAACCGCAAACTCACCTTGGCAGTCGCGTGCGCCGGAATCACCGTCTTGGCGCCATCGCCCACAAATCCCCCACGAATCCCGTGGATCTCAAGTGTGGGCAACGCCCAGACCCGCTCGAATGTCGAGTAATCCTTGAGTCCGGTCAGCGCCCGGGCCGTAACCTCGTGATGGAGGTATCGATCTTTCTCGAAGGGAAGCTTCTTCCAGGTCTTGAGCTCCTGCTTGGTAGGCGGTTCGACCGACTTGTAGATCTTGGGAATGCGGATCTTGCCGTCCTCGTCCTTGAGTTGGCTCAGGATCCGAACCAGGGTCTCGAGCGCGTTGGGCGCCACTCCACCGTAGGTCCCGGAGTGGAGGTCGCGCTGCAGGGTGCGAACCGAGATCTCGGCGTAACACATGCCTCGTAGGGCGGTGTGGACCGCGGGCCAGCCGGGAGCGTAGTAGGCGGTGTCACAGACCAGCACGGCATCGGCCCGGGTCCGCTCAGGTTCGGATCGCAGCAAATCGTAGATCATTCGCCCGCCCGACTCTTCCTCCCCCTCGAAGATGAAGTGGACGTTGAGTGGGGGCCGGCGATCGGCATCCAGGGTCGCCTCGTACGCCTTGAGCAGGCAGAAGACCTGGCCCTTGTCGTCGGCGGCGCCCCGGGCGTAGAGCCGGTCGTCGCGGATGGTGGGATCGAACGGAGGACTGGACCACTCGTCCAAGGGATCGGGCGGCTGCACGTCGTAGTGGCCGTAGATCAAGAGGGTAGCACGCCCGGGGACCTCGGGCCCTTCCGCCCAGACGACAGGATGACCAGATCCTTCAATGAGATGGACCACGGGGCATCCCAAACGGTGCAACTCGTCTCCCAGCCACTCCGCTGCCCGGCGACAATCGGCGGCATGCTCGGGCAGGGTGCTCACGCTGGGGATCGAAAGAAATTCGGTAAGCTCCCGGAGAAGCCGGTCCTGTTCTCGGGCCACGAAATCGATGTCCATAAACGGGTCTCGCTCACGAGGGTTGGGGGCAATGCTTCCACAAGCTACACCGGGAACTCGGCAGGGCGCGAGGGTAGCCAGTGAGCCATCTCACTGCGACAGCCGGGCTCTCCGTCCATGCTCCTGCGGCGGCGGCAAGACCAGATGGATCACCGTCGGGACCGATTATGGATTTCTGTGGAGGAATAATGAAGAGCACCTGCAAAGTGACCGGGATCCTGGGATTCCTCTTGGGAATGGCGTTGATGGTCGCCCCGGCTGCCCCGGTGAGCGCCCAGCAGACCCAAGACAGCTCGAGTATCCGCCCGACGGCAGCCGACTCGATCGCTTATTCGGACAGCCTTGTCCGGCCCGGCTACGGCGCGCTGCTGGAGGACACCACCGGCGGTCTCGGCGCTGCAGGCGTTCCCGACACCAATCGGATCCCCACCTACGGCGATACTGCCAGCGAAATGGGTGGCGGCGGGGGCGGGGGCGGGGGGATCGGCGGGGTTGATACCACGGGAATTCCAAGCCGGCGGAGCGGGGACTCGAGCGGCCAGAAGTGAGAAGTGAGAAGTGAGAAGTAAGGAGTGAGAAGTAAGGAGTGAGAAGTAAGGAGTGAGAAGTAGGCAGCGATAGGGTGACAGGTCCCCAGGCGCTTACACGCGCTCGGGATGACACTCCTGACTCCTCACTCCTTACTGCTCACTTCTCACTGTGGCTCACCGCCGCTTCCAGCCTGGCGTAGGCGCTGTCTCCTTCCGCTCCCACCATCAACCGGCTCAAGTCGGCGACGCTCCGGCGTATGTCACGGTCGTGGTTCTGGTACCACCGATCAAACAGATCCAGCCTTGTGCGGTAGATCCGGGCACCGATGAGCCGAGCGTTGTTAACCGGCCGCTCGGCCAGCTTGCCTATCCGCAAAGTCCGCAGCTGGGCGCCCACCGGCCCCAGCAATTGAGCCCGGGCCCAGGCCCCCGCCTCTGCCCGACCGGCCTCCAGGGCGGTCGAGTCAGGGTGGCTGGCGTAAAGCGCATTCAGCCGCTGCACCAGCGCCTCATAGAACTGGCCGAGCACCATCTCGTCGTGCCAGCGTTCGGCCGCCTGCCGGGCGTCGGCCGTGTCACTGCGGTCGGTGAAGAATGACTGGGCCGAATGGTAGCCCACGAACTGGGCGAAGCTCTCGTTGAACGGCGTCGCGCTCTTCACGTAGAGTGTGTTGTGGGCAATCTCGTGGAACACCGTCGCGGCGAGCTCGACCGAGTCCTGGGTCAGCGCCGTGCTAAGGAGCGGGTCATTGAACCAGCCGAGGGTGGAGAAGGCGCCGGAGGGCCGAAGGTAGACGTCGTACCCAAGACCGGCCAGGCGACTGGCCTCACGCTCCGCCGCCTTGGTGTCGAAGAATCCCTTATAAGGAATTCGCCCGACGATGGGGTACTTCCAGGTGTAAGGGCAGATGCAATCCTTCGGCGCAGCCTGGAGAACCAGCAGGAGTGTATCCCGGCCTACGTCGGCATAGGTGGTGTAGGTCTCCTTGGCCTTGAGCCCCAAGTGGGCGGCGTAGTCCCGGCTATCCAGAACCAGTCGAAGAGATTGTCGCACGGCCGGGTCGAGGTTCGGCCGCCTCACCAGATCGGCGATCGGCTCGCTGTTCTGCAGAATCCGGGTCTCTTCGATGCCCGCCCGCGTGAGGTAACGAACGTCATCGCTGGCCAGGTATGCAGTGCCGTAGCCGGCGAAGAGGACGGCGACGATGGCGAGGAAGACCATGCGCTTCACCGAATCCGCACGAGGCCGACCCGCGGCTGGGCCGAGTCGGCAACGGCGGACGTGCCGTCGCTATCCAGCAGTCGCAGGTCCACCGTTCCAGCCGACGGCGGCTGCACCACCAACAGATGCCTTCCCGAGCCTGCCCTGAGTGAGCCACTGCGCGCGTAGCTCGCGCCACTGGTGCTGTCAGGTACCAGCGGATAGCTCAGCGGAAAGATGCCGGGATTGGACTGGTTCAGCCCGGCGTACACCTGGCGCAAATTCCAGCTGGCATACTGCAGCCGAGGGTTGGCGGGCGTGAAGCCTGGAAGATCATCCAGATAGTTGGCCATCTGCCACTCGCTCACCAGCGTGGGGAATTGCACTCCAGTGGCCGCGCGGACATTGTCGGCCCCGGTCCGATTGGTCCCGTCCAGCTTCTGAGTGAGGTCAGTGCCCAGAGTGGCGGTTCGAGCGAAATGGTCCGCCAGCCAGCGCACAAAGAGCCACACCGCGCCGTACTCGGTCAGTGGAATCGGGGGTTTGGGGGGCCCAATCAGGAAATTGAGCTCCACATCCAGCAGATAGCTGTACGCATTATCGAAATCATCGAACACAAACTGACTGAGACAGTCATTGTTGGCGCAAAGTGAGTCGGGTACCGTCCTACCGCCGATCTCCTCGGCGAAGGTCGAGAGGCCCTCGTTGAGCCAGGTTTCTTCCGACGACCCGTTCCGAAGCAATACGTGCTGATTGAAACTGATCATGTGCTGGAACTCGTGGATCAACACTCGGGGCAGAAGGCGGGTGGCCTCGGCCGGGCTGACGGAGCACGACGGATCGGGCGTCAGGCCGTAGAAGATCTCCTCATTGTTCGAGCCGACCACGTTGGGAAGGAGATCCCGGGCGAAGAAGAATCCGACGACGATCTCATTGCCGCTACAGCCGGTGAGCTTGGTTACCCGATCGCTCAGGAGAATAATCACCAAACCGTCACCGTTTACATCCGACTCGGTGCCAAACGCGGTCGTGTCCGCGGGATACAGGTGCTGGTCGAACATTGCGCCGATGTGATCGATATCGCTCTGGGAGTAGGTGGGAGTCGGAGCGGCATCGTCCAGAAAAATCGCGCCGTGGGTGCCCACGTACTTCGCGGTCCCGGTCACCTGGACGTAATCGCTCAGCATAGTTCCGGTGACGGTGTTGCTCCGGAGCACGTTGAAGGCGCGCTGCTCTCCCAGCGTCGGCGGAGATTGGGCAACCACGGCTGCATTGGGCCCAGCAAACAGCATCATCTGTGGATCCCGGGAGATCTCGCGCTCCATGGCCCGAAGCCGCTGGTGGAACTCCCGGGCGGTGCTGGGTGGTCGGAAGGCCCGAAGCAGCGGGGAAGCTGAAGTCAGGGGGGTAGCGGCTGTCGCCGTAGACTCTGGGCCGGCACTCAGGTCGTAGGGCGCCTCCACCCCCTGGTCGCTCTCCCGGGCCGCGGTGGCCACCGCGACATAGAGGTATTCCGCTCCATCCGGGCCGGCGGCCGGGAGTCGAACGCAGGCGGTGTCCTCGGCGTTCTGCACGGCTGATTGACCCACGGCCAGCGCCGTAGGCGTCACCGCGCCGCAGTCCAGCACCGGAGGTGGATTGGGCCCGGAGCCGCCGTCGCCGCACCCTGCCATGAGAACCGCACCGAAGATCACAGGGAGCGAGGATGACCGAAGCACTAGTGAACTCCACGCCGGGGACGGGGGCCGCAAAGTCAGCAAGATAAGGAGCCACAACGTCTTTTGACAATCGTTCGTGGCGCCGGTACCTTCTCACGGTGTCCCAGAACAGTGGACTGTCGGCGGTCAAGTTCGGGGTCGATGGGCTGGTGCCGGTGGTGGCGCAGGAGGTCCGGTCCGGGGACGTGCTGATGCTGGCCTTCGCCAACCGGGAAGCGCTCGAGCGCACCCTGTCGACCGGTTTGGCGCACTACTACAGCCGGTCGCGGGCCGCCCTGTGGCAGAAGGGGGAGACGTCCGGCCACGTCCAGCGGGTCACCGAGATCCGGCTGGATTGTGACGGGGACGCCGTGCTTTATCGAGTGGAACAGACCGGACCTGCCTGCCACACTGGTACCAGGACCTGTTTTTCTGTACCGGTAAGTGGGTCGGATGGGCTCGCCGTGAGTCAGGAGGATCCCGGCGGACACCTCCTCACCCGGCTTGCGGCCACGATCGCCCGGCGGGCAAGCGATCGGCCGGCCGACTCCTATACCGCCAAGCTGCTCGACCGGGGCCTACCTAAGATCTCGCAGAAGGTTGGCGAGGAGGCGATCGAGCTCGTGGTCGCCGCCAACGCGGAGACTGATGAGCGGCTCGCGTCCGAGGCCGCCGATCTCCTCTATCATCTGTTGGTTCTGCTGCAGGCTCGTAGGGTCCCGTTGGATGCGGTGTGGCGGGAGTTAGAAACGAGAGAGAAAAGCTAACAGCGAACAGCGAACAGGGAACAGGGAACAGCCAATTGGTAACAGTGAACCCAACCGGCGGACTAGCTGTTAGCTGTTAGCTGTTAGCTGTTAGCTGTTAGCTGTTAGCTGTTAGCTGTTAGCTGTTAGCTGTTAGCTGTTAGCTGA
>Ga0070696_100000239_pt1 | contig 33128 bp, 33 predicted proteins | sample KBSK1253metaG_FD_65474 | JGI IMG/M metagenome (GOLD analysis project Ga0070696, IMG submission 65474) | Corn, switchgrass and miscanthus rhizosphere microbial communities from Kellogg Biological Station, Michigan, USA - KBS K1-25-3 metaG | ecosystem: Host-associated > Plants > Roots >... | reverse complement strand
GACGAGATCGAGGCGCAGCTCCGAGGCGAGGGCATGACAGAGGTGCCCTCATCTCGCGTCGGGCAGCTCGCGATGGAGAAGCTCCACGCGCTCGACCAGATCGCCTACATCCGGTTCGCGAGCGTGTACCAGAGCTTCGAGGGCATCGAGGACCTCAAGCGTGAGGTCGACACGCTCTGGGAGCAGAAGGGCTCGAAGCCCAAGCGCTGAGGCGCTCTCGCCGAGCCCGCGGCCTCAGGCGCCGACGGCGGCGCTCGAGCCCGCGGCCACTTCCCGCGCGCAGCGCAGGATCGCCTCAACCGAAACGTCCGCGTCGGCCTCCGTCGTGCTCCAGTTCGAGACCGAGATCCGCATCGCGGCCATGCCGTGCCAGGTCGTCCCACCGAGCCAGCACGTGCCGTCCTTCTGGACCGCGGCGACCACCCGCCGCGTGAAGTCGTCCGTCCCGGCGTCGTCTCGCGCGTCCGGAGGCGCAAAGCGGACGAGGACCTGGTTGAGCACGACGTCGTTCAGGATCGTCACGCCCGGCGCGTCGCGCAGGCCATCCGCCATGCGGGCAGCGAGCCGGCAGCAGCGCTCGATCATCTCCGCGAGCCCATCTCGGCCCAGCGATCGAAGCGCGGCGTAGATCGCGAAGCCGCGAGCGCGTCGCGACGACTCCGGTACGTAGTCCATCGAGTCGCGCTGGCCGCCCTCAGCGACCACGTAGTACGCGGCATGGAGGGTCATGGCCGCGTCGTGGGCCGCGACGTCGCGGCAGATAACGATCCCCGAGTCATAGGGCACGTTGAGCCACTTATGGGCATCCGTCGTCCACGAATCCGCACCCGCGAGACCCGCCACGCGGTCGCGCAACCCTGGCGCCGCAGCAGCCCAGAGCCCGAAGGCGCCGTCGACGTGCAGCCAGGCATTCGGCAGCTCACGGACGATCTCGACGATCTCCTGGATCGGGTCGAAAGCGCCCGTATTCACGTTGCCGGCCTGCGCCGACACGATCGTCGGTCCGTCGATGCGGCCGAGCGTTTCGCGCAACGCATCAGCCCGCATCCGCCCCTGCCCGTCGGACGCCACGCGATGGACCCTGCCGCGCCCGAGGCCCAGCATCTGGAGCGAGACCGACACCGTGACGTGGGCTTCGTCGGCGAGCACGACCGCGATCGGAGGCGCACCGACGTAGCCGTCCTCCTCGATATTCCAGCCGGCCCGCTCGAGGACGCGATGGCGTGCCGCCGCGAGGGCTGTGAACGTCGCCATCGTGGCGCCGGTCACGAACCCGACGCTCGACCCGGCCGGCAACTCGAACAGCTCGACCAACCAGGCCCCGGCGACCTCTTCGGCCACCGCAGCCGCCGGTGAGATCGCGAATAGCCCCGCGTTCTGATCCCAGGCGCTCGTCAGCCAGTCGGCCGCGAGGGCGGCGGGCACGCTGCCGCCGATGACGAAGCCGAAGTAGCGCGGCCCGGCTGTGCCGACAAGCCCAGGCTCGGCGCCTCGGGCGAGCTCCTCGATGACATCCTCAGGATCGCTCGGCAGCTCCGGCAGCGGGCCGCCAAGGGCCGCTCGCAGCTGCGCGAGGTCGACCGGCCTGCCCACCGGCCGCGTGGGCAGTCGGTTCAGGAAGTCCGCCGCGAGGGACGCGGTCCGATCGAGGAGCGGTCGGCGGTCGTCCATGCCGCCGAGGGTAGCCGCGTGCGATCATTTCGGGCGATGAGCGTCCTCTCCGACCGTGACATCCGTGCCGCCATCGACGCGGGCGACGTGGTCATCCGGCCGTACGACCCGAAGGACCTCCAGCCCTCCTCGGTCGACCTCCACCTCGACCGCCGGTTCCGCGTCTTCCGCAACAACCGCTACCCGTACATCGACGTCCGCCACCCGCAGCCCGACCTGACCGAGATGATGTCCGTCGAGGACGACGAGCCGTTCATCCTGCACCCCGGCGAGTTCGTCCTCGGCCAGACGCTCGAGTGGACCGAGCTGCCGAACGACCTCGTCGCGAGGCTCGAAGGGAAGTCGAGTCTTGGCCGCCTCGGACTCCTGATCCATTCGACCGCGGGCTACGTCGATCCCGGCTGGAAGGGCAACCTCACGCTCGAGCTGTCGAACGTCGCGAACCTGCCGATCGCCCTGTACTACGGGATGAAGATCGGCCAGATCAGCTTCTTCAAGATGTCGAGCGAGGTCGATCGGCCCTACGGCAGCCCGGAGCTCGGATCGAAGTACCAGGGCCAGTCCGAGCCCACCGCGTCGGCGTTCCACCGCGACTTCGGCGAGTCGAACGGCAAGGATGTCGGGGCAGCAGACGCTTCCAAGGAGCGCGCGGCGCGCGACTGAGGTGGCGATCAACGACGCCGTCGATTGGGCGACGGACCTCGGCGGTGGGACGCGCGTCGCGCTCGTTCAGGCGGGGACGTTCCGGAGCGATGCCGGAGCGCTGTTCGGGCCCGTGCCCAGAATCCTGTGGGACCGCCTCGTCGCCGACGAGATCGACCAGGACCACCGGCTGGTGCAGGCGCTGAACTGCCTGCTCGTCGAGACCCCCGCGGGCCGCGTGCTGGTCGAGACCGGGATCGGCGAGCGGGTCTCCGACAAGGTCCGGGACATGCGCCGCTACGAGGGCCAGCCCATCGTCGCGGCGATGGCTGCCGCGGGCTTCGACCCGGCGAGCGTCGACCTCGTCGTCATGAGCCACCTGCACTTCGACCACGCCGGCGGGCTGCTGCGCACCGACGGCGCTAAGGCGTTCCCCCGGGCAAAGATCGTGGCGCAGCGGGCCGAATGGGACATCGCCCTCGACGGCAACTCGCGCATCGTCGCCTCGTACGACCAGCCCGAGCTGCGACTCGTCCAGGAGTGGGGGAATGCCGGCTCCGTCGACGGCGAGACCGAGCTGCTGCCCGGCGTGTCGGTCATCCCGACCGGCGGCCATTCGAAGGGCCACCAGGCGATCGTGATCCGCGGTGCCAACCAGACGCTCGCCTTCTTCGGCGATCTCGGGATGCGGCCCTGGAGCGCGAACCCGCGCTGGGTGACGGCGTTCGACGACTTCCCGCTGGACTCGGTCGAGGTCAAGGGCGAGCTCTTCGCGCGCGCCGCGGCGGACCGATGGCTGATCGCCCTCAGCCACGAGCCGCTGACGCCGATCGGCCGGCTCACGCCCGATCGGGACCGCTATCAGTTCGAGGGGATGTAGGCTCAACTCCATGTTCCGGATGGCGGTCGGCCACAGCGACGACATCGACCTCGACACGGCGCTCCAGACCGTCTTCCGCGAATGCGACGCGGCGCTGGAGGGCGCGGCGCCCAGGGCGGGGATCATCTTCGGCTCCTGGGACATGGACCACCAGGCGCTCGTCGACGCCGTGCTCGAGCACTATCCGGGCATCGAGGTCGCCGGCGCGACGACGGCGGGAGAGATGTCGTCGGTCATCGGATTCTCGGAAGACTCCGTCGCAGTGGCTCTGTTCGCGACCGATTCGGTCGAGATCACGGCCGGCATCGGCGGGGACCTCTTCGCCGATCCCGCGGGCGCGACGGGTCTCGCGGTGGCGATGGCGCGGGCAAAGGCCACGCAGCCGCCGCGACTCTGCCTCGTCATGCCGACGATCGGGGGCGCAGAGGCCGGCACGATCTTCGAGGGACTGCGCGCGGCGCTCGGCCCGGGCGTCCCGATCATCGGCGGCGGTGCCTCGCCCGAGGACCCCGCCGCGCCGCTGGGCACGACCCTGAGCCGGCAGTTCACGAACGACGAGATCAGCCACGATTCGATCGCGATCCTGCTGTTCTCCGGCGAGCTCGACTTCTCGTTCGGCGTCGAGACCGGCTGGCGTGGCGTTGGCCCACTGGGGGTCGTCACCAGGACCTCGCCCGAGGGCGTGCTGGAGATCGATGGGCGGCCGGCAATCGAGTTCTACTCGCGCTACATCGGCACCGGCCAGCCCCCGATCGCCAACCCGCTGGCGGTCTTCGAGGGCGGCGGCTCCGATCGCTTCTACCTGCGCACGCCGATCAACTGGGACCCAGAGACGGGCCGCGTGGGCTTCTTCGGCGTCGTGCCGGACGGCGCAACCGTCCAGATCACGGTCGCCGGAACCGAGCAGATCTTCGAGGGCGCGAGAGCCTCGATGCAGGATGCGCTCGCCGCGTTCCCCGCCGGCAAGACGCCGGAGGCCGCGCTCGTGTACTCGTGCGCCACCCGCCGGTTCCTGCTCGGAACGCGCGTCGGGCGCGAGTTCGAGGTCGTCCGCGACCTCCTCGGCACGTCCATCCCGATCGCGGGCATGTACTGCCTCGGCGAGATCGCGCCCATGTCGGCGCCCGATCGCACCCAGTTCCACAACGCGACGCTGGTCTCGGTCCTGCTCGGCGCCTCGTAGCGCCGATGGCCGAGCCGGACCTGGAGCGCGAGAACCGGATCCTCGAGCGCCGCCTCCGTCGCCTCGAGGCGAACGTGCAGCGGATGGAGGAGTTCGGGGAATCGAACTCGACGCTGCTGTCCGGCCTGCTGCGCGACCTCGAGGCCGAACGCGCCCGATCCCAGCGCCTGCTCCTCAACGTCCTGCCGCAGCGGATCATCGACCGGCTCAACGCCGGCGAGACGCTGATCGCCGACCGACACGACGACGCCACCGTCCTGTTCAGCGACTTCGTCGGCTTCACCGGCATCTCCTCGCGGCTCACGCCGTCCGTCCTCATCGAGGAGCTCAACGCCCTGTTCCGCGCCTTTGACGCGATCTGCGACGCGACGGGCGTCGAGAAGATCAAGACCGTCGGCGACGCGTATCTCGCCGTCGGCGGACTCACCGGCGACGGTTCTTCGGGTGCGGCCGCCATCGCCGAGACTGCTTTGGGCATGCTCGAGGCGGTCGAGCGCGGGACAGCGACCGCGGCCGACTGGCAGGTCCGGATCGGGCTCAACAACGGGCCGCTCGTGGCCGGGATCGTCGGGGTCTCGAAGTTCGCCTACGACGTCTGGGGCGACACCGTCAACGTGGCCAGCCGGCTCGAATCGACGTCGGAGCCCGGGCGGATCCACGTCTCCGCCGAGCTCGCCGATCGCCTGTCGGGCGGGTTCACCTTCGAGCCTCGAGGCGCCGTGGACCTCAAGGGCAAGGGCGCCCGGCAGACCTGCTTCCTAGTGGGTCGTCGCGGGAGCGGCTGACGCGGGTGCCGCCGAGGCCGGAGCCGCGGAGGCGCCTGCCGGCAGGATCGACTCGATCAGCTGCGACGCCCGCGTATCGCTCAGCGGCCCGTTGACGACCTGGCGCAGGACGCCGTTCGGGTCGATGAAGAACTGCGTCGGCAGGGCGAACACGTGGTACGTGTGGAAGACCGCGCCGGTGACGTCTGCCCCGATCGTGTACTCGAGGCCATAGCGCTCGGCGTAGCTCCGGCCGGCGTCGACGGTCTGCTGCACCTGGACGGCGACGATCACCAGCCCGCGAGCCCTGTACTTGGCGTCCATTGCCCGCACGGTCGGCGTCTCGAACTGGCAGGGCGGGCACCACGAAGCCCAGAAGTTGACCCAGACCGCCTTGCCGCGGAGGTCGGCGAGGCGGATCGGCGTGCCGTCGAGATCGGTGAGCTGGACGCGGCCGTCGGGACCGTCGCCCTCGAACTCGGGCGCCAGGTTGCCGACCGACAGCCCCGGGATCGGCGAGCCGATCAGGAACGCGGACGGATCGGGGATGGGCAGGCCCGGCTCCGTCGAGCCCAGCGGCACGGTGGCGAGGGTGAGCACGATCGCCGTGCCCATCACCACGAGGATGGCGATCGTGACCTGCCTGAGGCTGAACGGCCCGACGCCGCGACGGCGGAACGATGGCGGCCGCGCGGGCTCCGACCCCGCGTCTGCCTCGGAGGCAGCCCCGGGGTCGGCATCGGCTTCGGGCTCGGCCTCGATCGGATCGAGGTCCAGGCGGTCGGTCATCGGCTCAGATCTGGGTGTTGAACGGCACGAACTGGGGCAGGAGCGCGAGCCAGTCGAAGAGCATCGCGACGCCGATGAGGACGACCAGTGCGCCGCCGATCGCCGAGACGAGCTGCCCGTGGCGGACGAGCGGGCGAACCAGCCCCGGCGCCCGGTCGTACAGCGCGGCGATGAGGATGAACGGCACGCCGAGGCCCGTCGTGTACGCGAGCAGCAGGATCGCGCCCTGGACGGTCGCGTCGCCGGCCGCGGCGAGGGTCAGGATGCCGCCCAGGATGACGCCGATGCACGGCGTCCAACCGATCGCGAAGATCGCGCCGAGCCCGAACGAGGCAGCCCAGCCGCCGCGGCCGCCGACGATCCGGCCGCTAAGCCGATCGGCGAATCCCGCCCCAGTGCCGGGGCCCCGCAACGCCATCGTGCCTGTTGCATTCGCCACCGAATCGGCGGCGCCGGCCTCGAGCGGGCGCCACGTCCGATCCAGCGCCGGGATGCGCAGCACACCGGCGAGATTCAGCCCGAGCACGATGAGCAGGACGCCGCCCGCCTGGCGCAGGAAGGGAAGGTAGTCGAACAGCGGGCCCGCGGCGTACGTGGCCGTGATCCCGAGGATCGTGAACACCGCCCCGAACCCGACGACGTAGGCCAGCGCGTGCGTAACGGCGAGCCAGCGAGGGGCGCGGCCGTCGGCTCGACCGACGACCGCCACCGCCGACAGCTGGCCCACGTATGCGGGAACGAGGGGCAGCACGCACGGCGAGAGAAAGCTGAGCAGGCCCGCCCCGACGGCGACAGCGATGGTGAGATCCATCAGCCGGGACGGACTCCGGCATCGACAGTCGGCGCGGCATCCAGTGCGTCGGCCAGCAGGTGTCGCATCTTCCCGACCGTGACGATCAGCTCGACGTGCTGGGTTCCCAGCTCGACGACGGGGATGCGCTCGAGATAGCGCCGGTGCAGCTCGGGGTCGGCCTCGATGTCGCGCTCGACGAGCGTTGGGACCGGCGCCCCCCGAGCCTTTCGATCCGCGAGCACCAGGGAGATCGCCTCGCGCGCCTCGTCGCACAGCGAGCAGCCCGCGCGCGAATACAGGATGAGGTCGGGGAGGGGAGCCACGTCCGGCATCGTACCGCGGGGGCCTCTCGGACCCGATCCCGCGCGCTGCGGCCGCGGGGTGGCGCTCGCAAGGGCTGGGGTAGCATCAGAACGCGCGCCCCCGTAGCTCAGTGGACAGAGCGCAGCCGTCCTAAGGCTGGCGTCGGCGGTTCGAGTCCGTCCGGGGGCGCCAGAACCACGAAATCACGCCGGGACCGAAACGCGAGTGCTCCGCCGGCGCCGTCCTGGCTTCGTCGCAGCGAAGGCCACGGTCTCTTGGGGTAAGGGATCTGCCGGATAGACGAAAGATCAGGGCGTGCCTACTTTGGCCCAAAGCGAGCCTGGCGAGGTTGTCGCAGGGGCGATCCGATCACAGGCGGACTTGGCGGGAATTCTTGGCTGCGAGCGCTAAGAGCGTCGATTGTGGATCGAATTGCCCGAGGTCAGCGGTCCCGCGGGAGCGCGGGCGGATCGTCGAGGCCCGTCGACATCGGCTCGGCTGTCGATACGACGATCGATGCTCCCGTTCGTGTTTGCCTCCTTGGTGGATTTCGCCTGCTGCGAGGCGCGGAGTGCCTGCCAGTCCGACCCGACGGGAGGCTTGAATCGCTCCTCATCGCCTTGGCTATCCACGGTCAAGCGGGGCTCCCACGCGACGAGCTGCTCCTCGCGGTATGGCCCGGCGCAGAAGAGCGTCTCGCAGGGCAGGCACTCAACACGCTAGTGCATAGTCTCCGGATCAATGTCGCGGAGGCTATCGGTGGCCAACCGCCGGTGGTCCACCAGGGTGGTCGGTATCGACTCAATCGCAGTGCGGGTGTCATCACCGACGTAGAACTATTCGACACGATCGTCGATCAAGGTGACAGGGCCCTACGAAGAAATGATGAGTCAACGGCGTTGCGCGCCTACGCCGCCGCGGTCTCGACTTACGAGGGCGATCTCGTCCCCGGCTCGAACATTCAGCAGCTTCTCGAGGCGGAACGGCTTCGGGCTCGTTTCCTAACCGCGTTGTCGCATCTGGCGATGCTTGAGCTTCGCTACGGCGACGCCGACTCCGCGCTCCACACGGCGCGTGCCGCGCTGCGCCACGATCCATACAACGAAGAGGCACATCGGATCGCCATGCGGGCCTACGTTCGGTTGGGACAAAGGACGCAGGCCTTTCGTCAATTCGAACTTTGCCGGTCGTTGTTGGCTCGCGAGTTCGAGGCTGGTCCAGAAGCTTCCACGGAGGAGCTCTATCGTCTCATCAGGTCGACACCGGAGCTCGTCTAAACCTCATGAGAACATCATGGCCGGCCTCAGGTCCCTAGCCTTCCTCCTCATCCCCTCCTTCGACCCGAGTGGTTATCTCCTTTGAATCCATTGATAGGAGGGGAGAGGTGGCGCTGGACTCGAGGCTGGACGCGGGTGCGGTGGACTCGACTGCCTGCTGGGTCGACCAACCGTCCGCAGGCTTCTAGTGTCTTTGGCGGCAGCACCCGCGAAGGTCCGTGACGCCGAGGCTGAGGCTGTTCGGCGCTTCGTGGCCGAGCAGTTCGCTTGGCTCACACGCAGGCACCCGCCAGCGACGGTGATCCTGCTGCGTGTACTCGCTGACGAGTACCAACACGCGGCGGTCCTCGTTAAGGACGGTGACGTTCAGGGCGGTCATACGCACGCCGAAGCGCTTGACCGTATGTCAACCGATGAAAGCGAAGAGCTTCGCGCTATCCGTGCGCTATCTGCACAGCCAGTCTGGGCATTGATCTGGTGGAAGGAAGGCGATCCGGCACGTGCGATTGAGGCCCTGATGACTGCGCTCGAGGCAGCGGAGAGACTGGCGGACCGATACGGACACTCGTATCTCTCAAGCAAGCGGATCCATCTAGCTGCGAATCTCGCCCGCGTTTTCGAGTCGACCGATGCCTTGGAGCGGGCGACAAATTGGATACATGCGTTGCGCGCGGTCGTTGCGGGAGATTCCTCTGCGTGGCCGCTCGAGGGCTCGAGTTCTTTGGCCGTCCCCCTCCAACCGAATGATCGATTGGCAATCGAAACCCAGCTGGATCGCATAGAAGAGCGCATCGCCGCGAAACGGCATGCGACGGCCTCGAGGATCGCATCGTCGTGACCGTCGACACCATTGCCACAGGCAACGACTTGTCGATCGGCGGGTACTACCCCGCCGACCTACTCACCGGGTGGGCCGTCAGCGGTGACATTTCATCTTGGCGCGAATACACGCCACCGGGTTCTACGTCTCCGGAGACGGGGATGAAGGTTCATGTCTCGGCATCGAGGAGCTCGGCATCCGAGGTTCTCAATAGAGCCGTCCCGATCCTCTCGGAGATGGCCGTTCCATTCAAGCATGCCAAGTCTCTCGACGCGCTGGCCGCCCTCTCGAGTGGCCGAGGGGGCCGAACGCAGGTCGGGAAATTCCTTACCGCGTATCCGCCGGACACTGAGGTAGCGCACATCCTGGCTGCGCGTCTCGACAAGGCAACTCGCGGGCTACAGGGACCACGCATTCCCTTCGAGACACCGTACACGGAAGGGAGCCTCGTTCACGTCCGATACGGATCGTTCGCTCGGCGTTGGCTTCAGCTTCGGACCGGACGCATTGTTCCTGCTCGGGCGGGTACCACGGGCTGTCTTGAAGTCGATGATCGCTTCGATAACCACGGCTCGCTCGCCCACGATCTCAATGCCGTCTCTTCCACCCTCAAGGCACCGGAGCCTAGGATCATCCGCGATACCTACGCGTGCTTGCAGCCGCTCCATTTCAGTCCCAAGGGAACTACTTGGCTCGCCATCCCGCTAGCCCCAGGTGACGACCGAGTATTCGTCGCCAAGGAAGCGCTCGCCTTCGTCATGGAGGGGAGTGACGGCCTCGACGCGCGCGATCGCTTGCGTCGGGAAGCCGCCTCCCTGGAGAACCTATCTGCGACGGGCGTCACGCCGAGGTTGCAGGCCTACTGGGAGGAGGAGCGGTCTGGCTGGCTCGTTTACGAGCTAGTCGCTGGCCCGACCCTGGCGTCGATCATCCACGAGCTCCAGGTTGCAGGGCTGAGGCCACCGGCCGACATGCTCATTCAATGGGCAACTGCACTCTGCGCCGCGACAACGAGCATCCATCGCCAGGGAGTCGTCGTCGGGGACATGAAGCCCGCGAATCTCGTGTACGTCGACGGCGGCTTCCGAATCATTGACCTCGAGCTTGCTTCTGAGCCGTCTACGGAAGCCTCTGGTGGCATGGGCACGCATGGCTATTGCTCTCCTCAGCAGATGGATCCGGCTGCTGGGAGGGCGTACACAGACGATGTCTATGCGATTGGTGCGACGCTCCTCGCTGCCGCAACCACGTCCGACGCTGGGATGCTGCCGGACCTTCGGCGCGTGGCGCAGCTGGAGGCATCGCGGGACGCCTCGGATCAGGTCTTTCCCACGATCCTTCGCTGCCTTGCATCGGCGCCCACCGACAGGCCTCAATCCGCGGCCGAGATCCTCGAGGATCTTGGGCGTGTGCACGCCGATGACGATGTCGTCGTCGCGTCGTCTCCATCCTTCATCGAACTCGCCGGCACTATTGGAGACTCTGTCCTCGCGAATGCGATTCGCGACGGCGATCGGGCCTTCTGGCGGTCGGATCATCCCGTTGTAGGTGGCGTCGCGGGTCGTGACTTGTATGCGGGATCTGCAGGGACGGCGCTGTTCCTGTGCCACCTCTACGAAGCGACTGAAAAGCACTCGTATCTCGACACTGCACTCGCGGCCGGAACGTGGCTCGCATCGGGCCGGACTATTCCGGTTGAGGATGCGATGCCGGGCCTGTTTTTCGGTGAGGCAGGGGTTGGACTCCTCTATCTCACCCTGTATCGCGAAACCGCTGCGACCGTCTGGCTTGATCGAGCCGCGGACATAAGCGACGAGATCGTCCTGGCGCAGACCAAGAGTCCAGACCTGATGACTGGACGTGCCGGCATCGGGATATTCCACCTCGCTTTGTGGCGAGCATCGATGTGGAATGTGGCTCTACAGCGCGCCTTCGACGACGCGAACGCACTCCTCGGGACCCGCTCGGGCGGCACCCCGACCTGGAAGATCCCTCCCGCCTATGAGTCGCTAAGCGGCGGCGAGTACCTGGGCTTTGCTCACGGCGCAGCCGGAATCGGCTATTTCCTGTGCGAGGCGCACCAAGCGAGGGCGGACACCTCGTTGGCCGATGCCACGGTCGAGATCGCGGACTACCTACTCGAGAGCGCAACCGCCGCGCCCGGAGCCAGGCCCAGGTACTCATGGCCAGCGACGACAGGAGGCGACGCCCGTCCGCCCAGTTGGTGTCACGGCGCGACCGGCTTCGCCAATTTCTTCGCAAAGGCAGCGCGCGTGCTCGATCGCGATCGTTACCGAGACGCGGCGGTGGCAGCCGGACGCAGCATCACCTCACTGCCGTGGGCCGGGACGACGCAGTGTCACGGCCTCGCTGGCAGCGTGGAGGCCCTAGTCGATATGGCGTGGTTAACGGGAGACGAGTTCGCTGGCGCAGTGCAGGCGCTTGGCGAAAACCTCGCGACCTACGGTAACGAAAGGGGATGGCCTTCTGAGAACTACCTCGTCTACTCAGATGACTTCATGGTCGGCCAAGGCGGCGTGGGCGAAGCGTTCCTTCGGATCGCTAACCCAAGCATGCCGTCGCTTCTTTCGCTCGAACGATTCGACAACGGATCGAATCGGTCAACGCCGAACCCGACAGGAGGAGGTTGAAGTGCCATTCCAGAGTCGCGCATCTTTCCGCGAGGAGGACGACCTCGACATCGCTACACGAGTAATGCAGACGGTCGAACGGCAGGTCGAGAGTTATCGGCTATCCCTGATCCGAGTCAGGGCGCTCCGCAAGGAAATCGAGCTTGACCGGGATCTTGACAAGAGGCTGCGTAGCTCGCCAGAGGGCATGCGCGATGTATTGATGGAGCGCGGGATTCCCGAAGCTCTGGCGGTTGGAATGGCCGCGGAGGATTTTCAGTCTCCGGACTTTGGCGGTAAGTTGGGCTTCTGGACCTGGGATTGCTGCTGCACGGGCTGCTGCGTCACGTCCTGCATCGGGACAAATATCACCAACATCGCCCAAGAAGCGGTTCTTCCCGAAGCGGCGCTGTCGCGACGTTCGGCAAAATAATTCGGGAGACGGCAATAGGCACCGCCGCCGCGGGTGATCCACGCCATTCATACAAGCCGGCCGGGGTGCCATCGTCGGGAGTCTACGCGGCCCTGACGCTGCCTCTCCGGCCCCGGAGTCGCGGGAAACGCGCGGAGCGAGGCCGCCCGGAAGGCTGGCTCCGCTCGCTAGCCGCCGCCTATCCCGCTTAGGCCGCTCGGAGTTGGCCGGCTGCGTACCATGCGAGAGGGTCCTCGGCGTTCCGCCACGCCTGTGAAGTCCGTCTGAGGGCGCCGGACAGACACCGCACCAACATCCGGAGCCCGCCGTGCTCGACGACCTTGCCCCAGCGAACGTCAATCGCTCGTACTCGCTCGCCGCGACGAGCATCGCGATCTTCACGTTCTCGCTGATCTTCCTGTATCCGCGGTATGTGAACGGCGAGGTCGGCCCCGTTCTGTTTCAGCTGACCCTTGTCGTCATGGCCATCGCGACGTTCTCGTTCGTCTTCTCGTCGTTCCTGTACTACGGCGCGGGAATGAAGGACAAGATCAGCGAAGCGGAGCGTATCCAGCTCGCCCGCCGTGGCGACATCGCCTGGGTGCTCGGCTACTCGCTCCTGTTCGCCGTGCCGAGCCTGATCCTGTTCACGGTCAACCTGTTCCTCGTCGGCACCGTCTGGCTCGCGCTCTGGCTCGTCTACGTCGCCTTCGTGATCCGAAACTTCCCGCGCGTCGTCGCGAAGGGCTGACGTCGCCGCGTCGCGGGCCGGTCAGCCCCCGAGCGCGAGGAGCGGATCGTCGGTGTTCATCGCGAGCGTGCTGACGAGGAACATGACCACGCCGTCGATGGGCGCCGAGGCCCGCTCGAGGACGTTCCCGAATGCGTCCTGGACCTCACCCACCGCGCTACCCGCCGCGACGCGGTCGCCGACCGCGACGGCCGGGTGCCAATAGCCGGTCGTCGTTGCCCGCATCCAGACCATGCGCGGCAGGACCTCGGTGCGGTGCCCCGGCGTCGCGGGAGCCGCGTCGATCAACCCGGCGGCCCGGAGCACGCGCCGGAATCCCGCGGCATGCAGCGCGACGTCCTCCTTCGGCCAGAGACCCTGACCGCCGACCTCGCCGAGCACTCCAGGAATCCCAAGCGAGGCCGCCGCCGCCAACGTCGTGCCCTTGGTCGGTCCGATCACCATGTAGCGCAGGCCGTACGCCTCTGCCAGCTCGCGGCTTCGGGCGTCGACCGACGCATCGCCCGTCTGCTCGATCCCGGTGAACGAAACCAGGGCCTCGTTCATGTCGCCGCAGTGCATGTCGACGAACGCGTCCGAGCCGGCGATCACCGTGGTCGTGAGCCAGTGCGCGAGGCGCTGGCTCGCGGATCCGTCCTTGTCGCCCGGGAACTGGCGGTTCAAATTGATTCCATCGAGCGGATTCACGTAGATGGCGCGAGCTGCGAACGCCACCGGGCTCGCGGTGAGAACCGCGACGAGCGAGCCGGTCACGGCAGCGGGATCGAGGCTAAGGACGACCTCGCGCAACGCGGCGATCGAGACGTACTCGGCGCCGTGGATCCCGGCGGTCACGGCGAGGCGCGGACCCGGCCGCGAGCCGTGGACGATGGCGATCGGCACCTCGATGGTTGCCGTGCCGAGGTCGACGGGCACAACGCCGGTCACGTGGGATCCGGGAGCAGCGCGCAACGAGCCGATCGTGATGGCGGAGTTCGTCATGGTCGCGAGGGTAGCGGCCGCGCTGGGCCGCGGCGCACGGTCGGGCGCGATCAGTCGATGACGGTCAGCAGTGGCAGGTGATCGGAGGCGCGCAGGAGCGGGCTGGTGAGGCCGTCGGGCTCGATCGGTGAGCAGGCTCGAAGGCGCGGCACCAGATCGGGCGCGAGCATCGCGTAGTCGAGCCGCACGCTCGGGTTCACCGCGGGCAGGGTGAAACCGAGTGCGTCCTGGTGGAGCCGGCGGAAGCCGTCGACGAAGCCCGCGTCCAGGAACATCTGGATGACCCGGGTGTGGATGCCGCCGTCGAAGCGCAGGAGCAGCCGCAGCCACCACGGCATCTGTCGCAGAACGGGCGCGTCGCCCGGCGCGACCGAGTTGAAGTCCCCGACGATCACCGTCTGGCTCGGCGGCCGCGCTGGCGCACCGGCATCGGTCGTCGCGGGCGGCGCCTGTGGCCCGGTCTCCACAGGGTGGTCCGTGACTGGTGTGGCCGATCTCGCGGGCACCCGCTCACGTTCCGGCCCGGTCTCGGGAACGCCGGCGAGCGCGGGGCCCGGAGTGCCCGACCCCAGGCCCGGCGGCGCAGCACCCTCGATGCCTTCGAGAAGCCGTCCGGCCTCGGCGATTCGCACCCGCTCGCCGCGCCACGACATCCCCGAGCTGAGGTGCACGCCCATGATCCGCAGGCCACGGTCGGGGACCTCGAGCTCGAGCACGGCGCGCCCGCGTCGGTACGTGCGCCATTCCGAACCACCGAGCTGCACCCGGCTCATCGCCGCGACCGAGTGGTCACTCCGCGCCATGACCTGGCTCATCCCGAGGCGAGCTCCGATCGACTCGAGGACGCGAGGGTCGTACGCCTCCTCGAAGACGACGACGTCCGGCTCCAGCTTGGCGAGGACATCGGCGATGAGCCCGTCCCGGCCGCGACCGCCGAAGCGGATGTTGTACGAGACCAGCCGCAGCGGCCGCCCGTTCGAGTCGCCCACTGGCTCAGTCCCGGTCACTCCGGATCCGTGAGGATCACGTGCTTCTGGCCCTGGACGATCGCGCGCAGCTCGAGGAACCAGCGAGCCATGGCCTGGATGTTGACAGGTCGCCGCACGAGGGCCTGGGCCGCCTCGCGCGCCGGCTCCAGGCCCGGCGCCACCCACGGGGCCTTGTCACTCAGCGGGACCGTGTTCACGCCGGCGAGATAGAACGCATCCGGGACCCAGTGCTGAAAGGCGCGCGGGCCGACCAGCACGATGTCGAGGTCGCTGCTCCCCGGGCCATGCGCGTCGAATGCCTCGTGGCCGCGGTAGCTCCGCCCTGTGACCGCGCTGCCTCGGAGGACGACGTCGGCATCACCGAGCGGCTCGCGCAGCGTCGCCAGGAACTCCCGGAAGAGGTCCGGATCGCCGTGAAACGCTCGCCTGACGATGGCGTCCGTGAGCTCGGGTGGGAGTCGATACGGGCGCCGCGTCCGCACGCGGGCAGGGATGAACCGGGTTGCAAGCCGCATGGGCGGAACGTACCCACGGCCGCCCGACGGTCGCGCCCGACTCGCGGCGCTGCGGGGTGCGGCGCATCTTGCAATCTCACGCGTCTCAGCACGGGTATTCCCAATCCGCGCCGAACAGGGCGTGGCCTCGGAGGGCATGGATAGGTGGTTCTACCGATGCGGCGCCTTGCCGGCACGCCGTACCGTGGCGACATGCGCCGCCGGACGACGCTCGCTCGCGTATTCGCGGTCGCAGGAGCGGTGCTGCTCGTCGGCTGCTCGACGACGCCGTCTTCCCCGCCGGCATCGGCAGGGCAGACGATCGGGCCTGGCCAGACAGGCGAGCCGAGCGGCGGCGCGATCGAGCCACCCATCGAGACGGCGCCCGCGACCACAACGCCGACGCTGCCGGTCTCGTCAGGGCCGTGGCAGCCCGCGGCCGAGCAGGATTCCGTGGCGGGCTCCCAGCTGCTGGACGTGGCGTGGACGGGGACGCAGTTTGTCGCCGCGGGCTTCGGGCTGGGAGGCAGCGGCACCTTCCTCCGGTCATCCGACGGGCGCGCGTGGAAGTCCGGTACGAGTGGCGGTACCAGCGGCGCTCCCGAGCACATCGCGGCCGCTCCGAGCGGCATCGTCGCGGTCGGGACCCTCGACGACAAGACGGCGAGCTGGTTCTCGGCGGACGGCGTCCATTGGGACTACCACCTGAAGGTGTTCCCGAAGTCGCTCGGCGCCAGTGACATGGTGCAGGTCACCGACGTGGTGTCGAACGGGACCGGCTGGATCGCCGTCGGCCGCGACGATGAGGCTTGCAACGTCTCCTGTGAGCCGGCGCCGCTCCGCGCGCTTGTCTGGAGGTCGACCGACGGCCTCGACTGGACGCGCCTGACGGGCCAGGCCGCGCTGCGAGGTGGCGGGATCAACGCGATCGCCGCGGTCGGCGGCGGCTTCGTCGCCGGCGGCGACAGGGATGGTCGCGCGGCGTTCTGGTGGTCGCCGGATGGTGTCACCTGGACGCGAGCGGCCGACGACCCGAGCTTCGGGCCGAGCAACGCGGGCGACATCGTTCGGGTCGTGGGGGTCGCGGCTCGCGAGGGCGCGATCGTGGCCGTCGGCATGCAGCAGGGCAAGGGCGGCGACTCGGCGCCGACCGTCATGGCGTGGCGATCGTCGGACGGCCAGACCTGGGCGCCCGCGAGTGTCGAGCGTGGGACCGAGGGCCAGGTGTTCAGCGTCGCCGCGACGACGACAGGCTTCCTCGCGACCGGCCCCAGCGGCGACACGAGCTGCCTGGGCGGCATCTGGTCGTCCACCGATGGCTCGGCATGGACCTGCGAGGCGACGGACGCCGCGTTCGAGGGTTTCGGGCCGTACGCAGCAGCCGGCGCGCCGAGCGTCGAGATCGCGGTCGGGCTGACAAGCTTCGGCTGCGGCGAGGACGCATGCCCGAACGGCTTCCCGGGCGCGATCTGGTGGCGCCCGATACCGTGACCCGGTGACGTACCGGAAGGACCCGCGCGTCGACGACTACATCGAGCGGCTGCCGGAGTGGCAGCAGGCCATCTGCAGACGGGTGCGCGACCTGATCCACGAGGCGGATCCGGACATCGAGGAGACCATCAAGCGCACGGTTCAGCCCTACTTCGTGCTGCAGGGCAACGTTGCCGCCCTCCTGGCCACGAAGGACCACGTGAACGTCTTCCTGTACGACCCCATCGCGCCCGACCCTGAGCGGATCATCACCGCGGGCCACGGCAACGCGACCGGGCGCCAGATCGCGATCTACCGCGACGACACGATCAATGAGCGGGCGCTCGTCGACCTCTTCCGGGCCATCATCGCGAACAACCGTGCCGGGGGTTGGCGCAAGCTGCAGGCCTGACCCAGGCGCGCGGCGTGCAATGCCGCCGCCCGACACGCGGACTAGCATCCGCACGCGTGCCCGCCACCGGATCGGCGGGCCGAACGAGCGAGAAGAGGAGGCGATCGCATGCCGCTGTACATGGACGAGCACGACATCCCGGGGGTCAAGGCAGCTGACGTCGCCGGCGCCCACGAGGCGGACATGAAGGTCCAGGGCAAGTACGGCGTCGACTACAAGCACTACTGGGTGGATGAGGAGAAGGGCAAGGTCTTCTGCCTCGTCGACGCCCCGGACCGCGAGACGGCGTCACGGGTCCATCGCGAGGCGCACGGCCTCGAGGCGCACACCCTGTACGAGGTCTCGCAGGGCGCCTAACGGACGATGTCCGCGACCCCGACCATGCCATAGGCCTCGTGGCCGGGCAGGTGGCAGATGTACTTCCACTGGGCCGGGTGATCGAAGGTGATGGTCGTGACCCGGGTCGAGAGCGCGGGGATCACCTGCTCCGTCGGACGGACCGGGTGCAGGAGCTCGGTGCCGGTGCGGTGCTTCTGCTGGATCGCGTCGTCGCCGATGATCCATTCGTGATCGATCGGGTCGTCGTTGACGAGCGTGATCGTCACCGGCACGCCGACCGGGACGGTGATCGCCGACGGGTTGAAGTGCGAGTACTTGATCTCGATGGTGATCGCGGTCGCCGGCGTCGCGACGGGCCGGCCCGCGAGCGCGACGGCAGCCGCGCCCGCCGCGAGCACGAGGGCGACGAGGCCCGCCCCGAGAGCGAGGCGGGCCCGGTTGCGGGACATCGAGCTCAGGCCGGGTTGGTCATGCGCGGCCCGGCCATGCGACCGAGCTGCAGGACCAGGATGAGCACGCCGATGGCGAGGATCGCCGCGAGGAGCGCACGAATCGTCGTCGTCTGATCGACGAGCTTGATCTGGACCGGCATCTCGAGGCCGGCCTGCACCCATGACGGGACACCCTGGCCGCTGGCGTCGATCGCGAGGTCGTACGACAGCTGTGGTGCGTCCGCGTCGATGGCGATCTTGGTCAACCACCCGTCCGTCGGGACCCAGCCCATGCCGCTGTCCGAGCGGAGGTCGTTGAGGAGGCTCTGGCTCGCCTGCTCGCTGTTGTCGAGGTTCATGCCGTTCGAGCCCGTGGGCGTGGGGAGCAGGGCGGGCTGATGATCGGTCAGGAGGTACACGTCCGCATCGACGCGCGCGTCGGCCGTCTTGCCGAGGCCGAGGATCCGGATCGGGACCCACGGGTTCGGCGTCGGGATCGTGATGTGGACCGGGGTGCCGTCGCCGATCGCCTGCCCGCGCTGCTGTGCCGCATCGGCGTCGAAGACGGCCGCGAGGAAGATCGGGCTGCGCTTCGCGTAGAAGTCGAGGACCTCGGGCGCGTCCGGTGGGAGCCGGAATCCGTGCTGGGAGGCCCACTGGCCGACGTCAGCCGCGCCGCCCTTGAGGACGGTCACGTCGAGTGCGTCGATTCGGACCTGCATCAGTACCTCGGCGCCCGCGGACTGGGCCGCGAGGAAATCGAGCGAGACCCGGGAGACAGGCGGATCGGTCTCACGGATCAGGCGCTGGAGCGTCCAGTCGCCGCCCTTCTCGACCGATGAGGGCACACCGGGGAGCGGCGTGATCGAGCCGAACGCGCCGCCACCGCCCTGGAACTGGAAGGCCGTGACGTAGTGCTCGACGCCGTCGTGGTAGCCCGCGAAGGTCGTCGTTCGGAGCAGGTTGACGGCGCCGTTCGGGCCGATGAGGCCGCCGCAGGCGAGGGTCGGACCTGCCACGAGGAGGAGGGCCATGCCGGCCCCGAGGAGTGCTGCCGGCAATCGTCGCCGCATCGTGCACCTCCGGATGTGCCGGTCCTGGCAGGTGGGCCGGAGTGTTGGGCGCGAGACGACGTCAGGTCGGGGATGGTTCCCTCGGTCGGCCTACCATGCCGCCGTGGCCCATCCGCTCGTCGACCAGCTCCGGTTCACCCGCAGTGAGTGGCTCCGCGCCCTCGACGGCATCCCGGAAGCAGACGGCGTGCAACGGATCCAGCCCATGAACTCGATCGGCTGGATCGTGTCCCACCTCGCCTGGCACGAGCAGCTCTCGTTCCTGACCCGACTGCAGGACGTGACCCCGGTACCCGCGGCGAACGAGCACGGGGTCAGCGGCGAGCCGGCCTCGACACCGCCGCTCGCCGAGGTCCTGGCGACGTGGCGGGCGGTTGTGGCGGCGGCCGACCCGGTGCTCGACACCCTGGACACGCCCGCGCTCGAGGCCTGGCTGCCACGGACCCGACAACCGCGAAGCCGGACCGTCGGCTCGACGGTCCAGCGTGTGACGTATCACTACTGGGTCCACATCGGCGAGATCATCTCGATCCGCCAGGTCCTGGGTCATCCCGACGTGCCCGAGTTCGTCGGTGATATCGACGGCGAGGCGCCGTATCGCCCCGAGCCGCTCCCCGGGGTGCGAGTCATGGCCGAGGCGGCGCCCGTGGAGCACGGCTAGATCGACCGCGACGTCCCGGCCGAGGTCGCCGACGCGGCGCGGCGACGCTCCGAGGCACGAGCCGAGCGCGACTGGCAGACCGCCGATCGGCTCAAGGCCGAGATCGAGGCGGCTGGATGGCGCGTGGTCGATCGCGGTGTCGACTATCGCCTGGAGCGGGCGAGCCCGCCCAGCGTCGAGGTCGCGGGCGAGATCCGCTACGGCCGCAGCGACGCCGTCCCGAGCCGGCTCGACGATCCCGCGACCGGCCTGGCCACGGTGCTGTTCCTGGCCTCGGCAGACGACGCCGCCAACCGGCGCTCACTCGCCGGGCTCGACGAGACGCTGCCTGTCGAGGCCCAGGTCGTCGTGGTGGCGGATGGCGTCGAGCCCGCCCCGACAAGCCACGAAACCATTCGAACGAGCTCCGTGCTCGGTCGCGCGGCGGCCCTGAACATCGGCATCCGACGCGCACGCGCCGCGGTGGTCGTCGCCATGGATCCCTCGATTGTCCCGTCCGGCGATGTCGTAACGCCACTGGTGGAAGCGCTCGGGGACCCCAGCGTCGGTGTCGCGGGTCCCTTCGGCCTCGTGTCGGCCGACCTGCGCCGGTTCGAGGAGGTCGTGCCGTCGACCGAACCGGTGGATGTCGCCGCCATCCAGGGCGAGCTGATCGCCTTCCGGCGGGCGGATGCCGCGGCGCGCGGTCCGATCGACGAAGCCTTCCGCTTTTACCGGCACCTGGATGTCTGGCTGAGCCTCGATCTGCGCGACGAGGGCGAGGCTCGAGCACCGAGGCGGGCGGTCGCGGTCCCCGGACTCAGCCTCGAGCGGGGGGAGCCGGCGGCCTGGCTGCGCACTCCGGCGGCGGCGCGAGACCGGCTCTCGAAACGGAACTTCTACCGGGTGCTCGATCGGTTCCGGACGCGCCTCGACCTCGTCGTGCCCGCGGCGGTGCGGTCCGGTGGGGATTCGTGAGGTTCGGAGCCTAACGAGGGACCCGATACCTCGTTATCTCGGTCGGGGCCTCGCGGGACCGCATCGTTCCCCCGGCGATGCGAAGCGCGGGGCCTTCCCACTCCTCGACCGCCTGAGCCCGGCGACATTTCCGATGGTCTTCCGAGGACCGTCGTGACTTGGGGCATACTCGGGGCATGCGTCAGTGGGCGTGCGTGTTCGCGCTGCTGCTCGGGCTGGCGGGCAGCGGGTACGCAGCCTCCGCCCGCATCCGCACGCCGATCCCGATCGAGCGCCGGCTCGACTCGTGGGCGCGCGAGGGGCGGCTCGTTCGGACGCTCGACTGGTGGCGCGCCTGAACCTTCGCGCGCGCATCGGCGTCATGGCGCGGTGACACGATCGGGACGAAGCCGGCCGGGGGCCCTGTTCCTCGCCGCGCTGGTCGCGGTCGCCGGGCTCCTCGTGGTCGGCGGTGGGAGAACGGCCCGGGCAGTCGATCGGACTGACGTCAAGATCCTCGTCCAGGCACCGAGCGGGTTCGACCCCGCCGCGCAGAGCGACGCCGCGACGGCCGCGATCACCGCCCAGCTGTACGAGACCCTGACCGTCTACGACGCCTCGCTGCAGCTGCAGCCGGCGCTCGCCCGGAGCTGGGACGTGGCCGCCGACGGGCGCCGCGTGGTGTTCCACCTCCGGCCGGGGCTGACGTTCTCCGACGGAACGCCGCTCAGCGCGGAGGACGTCGTCGGCAGCTGGCTGCGGCTGCTCGATCCGGCGCACCCGTCGCCGCTCGTCGCCCTGCTCATCGACGTGCAGGGGGCGCGCGCCTACCTGAGCGGCCAGTCGCGCGATCCCGCATCGGTCGGGCTGCACGCGAACGGGTCGGACGTCGAGGTCGACCTCGAGCGGCCCGGCGCCGACTTCCCCGCGATCGTCTCGGCGCCGATCTTCGGGGTGGTCCCACCGGCGGCATGGCGAGACGGTCAGGCGGCGTTCGGGATCGACGCGGTGGTGAGCGGCGGCTATTCGGTCGTAGCGGCGACGGCCGGGGAGATCACGCTCCAGCGCAACGAGCGCTACTGGGCGGGCGCGCCGGCGATTGCGACGGTGCACCTGGTCCTCGACATCGGCGGGCGGAGCCCGGTCGCGGCGTTCGAATCAGGCGACCTCGACTACACGTCGATCTCGCTCACGGACGCGCCGTGGGTCGCGTACGACCCGAGCCTTGGCCCCCAGCTGCGCGCGGCGCCGAGCCTCGCCCTGACCTATCTCGGCATCGATACGACCGGGGCGCCGTTCAGCGACGTGCGGGTCAGGCAGGCGCTCGGGGCGGCGGTGGACTGGGCGCGCGTCACGAGCCTCGGGGCCTTCGGCGGGCAGGTCCCGGCGGACAGCATGGTCCCGCCGGGCATCCCCGGCGCCGGCGATGCCACCTGGTGGCCGGCGCATGACCCGGCGAAGGCCCGCCAGCTCCTGGCCGACGCCGGCTTCCCGGATGGCAAGGGGCTGCCGAAGATCTATTTCGCCTCGGGCGGCTCGTCCGTCGGTGGCGCGATCGCTGCCGAGCTGGAGCAGGAGCTCGGGATGCAGGTCGAGCTCGACGTCCTGGGCGACCATCTCGACCGGCTCACGACGGATCCCCCGACGATGTGGCTCACCGGCTGGATCGCCGACTACGTGGGACCGAACGACTTCCTCGGCGTGCTCCTCGAGAGCGACAGCTCGGACAACTACGGGCACTGGGCCTCGACCGCATTCGACCAGTCGATCTCGGATGCCCTGGGCACGCGCGACGCGGCAACGGCGCAGGCCGCCTACGAGCGGGCGCAGGCCGAGATCCAGCGCGAGGTGCCGGTGGTGCCGCTGTACGTCGGCACGGAGTCGGCGCTGGCGCGGCATGAGCTGCTCGGCGCCACCGACAACGGGCTGGGCATCCTGCGCATGGCGGGCATGGCGTGGGCGCAGTGAGCCTGCCCGGCGCAATGCGGCGGGCGCTCGCGGTGCTCGTCCTCGCGCTCGTCGCGGCGCTTGCCCTCGCGCCGTCCGTGGCGGCCGACGAGCCGACCTTCGGCAAGGCGACAGCGACCGAGACGTTCCTCCAGTCGATCACCGTCGAGCAGCAGGCCACGCTCCCGAGCGGGGTGCACCGGCTCGAGGCGTACGTCCGGACAGGCATCGGCGGGCCGACCTTCCTCGCCGACATCCCCAGCCCGGGCGCCGGCGATCACCTGTTGCGCTACATCCACCCGACGCCATCGGGCAGCCTCTACCCGAACACGAGCGTCCAGCTCGGCTTCCGGGTGACGTTCGATGACGGCCACGTCGTCGACAGCCCGCCGGCAACCATCCTGTACGAGGACACCCGCTTCGCCTGGAACGTGCTGGAGGGCGACGTGGTCCGGGTCCACTGGTACGCGGGCGGCGACACCTTCGGACAGCGGGCGCTGCGGATCGGCGAGCAGGCGATCAAGGACGCGAGCGCGCTCCTGGGCGTCACGGAGAAGGACCCGATCGACTACTACGTCTACGCCGACACGAGCGCCTTCTACGACGTGCTCGGGCCGGCGATCCGGGAGAACGTCGGTGGCATCGCGCTGCCCGAGATCCGGACGCTGTTCGCGAACATCCCACCGTCGGACGCCGATGCCGCGTGGGTCGGCGTCGTGGTCCCGCATGAGCTCACCCACCTCGTCTTCGCCACGGCCACGGACAACCCGTACCACGAGCCACCGCACTGGATGAACGAGGGGCTGGCCGTGTACCTGTCCGAGGGCTACTCGGCCAGTGCCCGCGGAGACGTCGAGCAGACAGCACGGCGCGGCGAGATCATGCCGCTGCGCGCGCTCGTCGGGCAGTTCCCGACGACGGCCGAGCGCTTCACGCTGGCATACGACGAGAGCGTCTCGGCGATCGACTATCTGATCCGCACGTACGGCCAGGAGGCGCTGGTCAAGCTGATCCGGAGCTACGCCGACGGGGTGAGCGACGACGCGGCGTTCCAATCGGCGCTGGGCGTCGACGTCGCGGGATTCGAGGCGGCGTGGCTGGGCGACCTCGGGGTCGACGAGCCCGTGCCGTACGGACCGCGGGCGGCGCCGCCTGGCCCGTTGCCGCCGGACTGGGCCCCGGCCCCGATCTCGAGTGGCGCTCCCGGCTCCTCGGGCGTGCCCGCGCCGACCTTCCGGACCACGCCGTCCGGGAGCGGGGACGTCTCCGGTCCGATCACCATCGGCGTGCTCGCCTTGCTCGCGGTCCTGCTCGCCGTCGGCCTGTTCGTCGTCGCGCGCCGTCTGAGCAGCGGCCAGCCGCTGCTGGCTCCGCTCACCCCCGGGGCAGCGGACGACGAGGGCGAGGCGGCGGGACCTGAGGAGCAGATCGCGGACGCGAGCTCGGCCGACGACGACTCCCGGCCATGAGCACTCTCGTGGCTCGGATTCGCGCCCTGCCGAGCAACCAGCTCGCGCTGTCCGGCGCGCTGCTTGCCCTGGGCTTCCTGATCGCCGCGCAGGTCGCGGGCGAGAAGCCGCGGACCCAGTACTCGACGCAGGAGCGCGCCCCGCTCATCCAGACGGCGCTCGATCTGCAGGCGAAGCAGGACCTCCTGAAGGCACAGATCCTCGACCTACGCAAGCGCATCGGCGACCTGGAGGCACAGGATCCGGGCGCGGCGCAGTCGCTCCGGCAGCTCTACGCCGACCTCGAGAGCGCCCGTCTCGCCGCCGGCCTGGTCGCGATCTCCGGGCCCGGATTGGCCTTCCGCCTCGAGGACGGCACGCCGGGGGCGGGCGTCGATGCGCTGGTGTCCGCGGAGGACGTGCGGATTCTCGTAGAGCAGCTCTGGCTTGCCGGCGCCGAGGGCATCGCCGTGAATGGCGAGCGGCTCTCCGCGACGAGCGCGGTCATCGACATCGGCGGCTCGATCCTCGTCAACTCCGCCTACCTCGCCCCGCCGTACGAGATCTCCGCCGTCGGTCCGCGGGACCTGTATTCGCGGCTGCAGGGTTCGGTCGCCTTCGTCGACTTCGTCCAGGGCCGAATCGAGCCGTCCGGCATCTCCCTCTCGGTCGCCGAGCAGACGCCGGTGGACCTGCCCGCCTACGCCGGCACGGTCAGTCTCCGCTACGCGACTCCCGCGCCGTCGGTATCGCCGTGACGACGACGCGCCACGTGGGCTCGACGCACGGTGCCCACGAGGGCGGCCATGCTCGGCGAATCCCGCGGGCCGATACGCCGGCGAGCCGGCTCACCGTCGCCACCGTGGCCGCGATCCTCGGTGTGCTTGCGGTTGGCCAGCTGCGCGCCCAGACGGGGGCGCCCGCGCTGGCCGGCCTGTCCGCGACCGACCTCACCCAGCTGGTCGCGAATCTCACCACCGGCAACGACCAGCTCCGTGCCGAGGTGACGGACCTCGAGGGCCAGCAGTCCGAGCTCCAGGACGCCCACAACCGGGGCGAGACGACGGTCGACCAGCTCGCGTCCGACCTGGCCCGGATCCGCGCCTGGGCGGGGCTCACACCCGTGGCCGGGCAGGGGATCGCGATCGTGGTCCGCGGGCGGATCGGCGGCGACGGCGTCCAGGACCTGATCAACGAGCTGCGCAACGCCGGCGCCGAGGCGATCTCGGTGGACGGCGTCCGGATCGTGACCGGGGTGGTCGTCGCCGGGGCGGCCGGCCAGCTCTCGGTCGAGAATCACGCCATCGGCGATTCGTTCGAGATCCGGGCGATCGGCAGTCCGCAGATCCTGACCGGCACGCTCACCCGGACCGGAGGCGTGATCGCCCAGATGGGTGCGACCTACCCGGACGCCCAGCTCACCGTCACGCCGGCGCAGCTGCTGAGCCTGCCGGCGACCGATCGCACGCTCCTGCCGAGCAACGGCAAGCCGAAGCTCTGACGGCCGTCTGATCGGGGCGGCGGATGCTGGTACGCTCCCGCCGATGTCCCGCCGACCCGTCCTGGACGTGTATCTCGGCGACGTGGTCCGCCTCCGGCGAGCGCATCCCTGCGGGTCGAGCGAGTGGCTCGTCGACCGCCTGGGTGCCGACATCGGGCTGTGCTGCCAGGGCTGTGGCCGGCACGTCCTGGTCGAGCGGCGACTGCTCGAATCGCGCCTCGCTGACTTCGTGTCCCGCGGCGACCCTGCGCTGAGCGCCGCCGTGGGTCCCCGGCCGGCGCTGGAGGCGTGACCGCCCCGGATCGAGCGCCAGACGCGCCCCCCGAGCCATCGGGCTCGGCCGTCGCGGTCCTCCGCAACCGGCCCTTTCTCCTGCTCTGGCTGGCGCAGCTCGCGACCCAGATCGGCGTCAACATGATCCTGTACGCGCTGACCGTCGTCGTCCTCGAGGCGACCGACCTGAGCAGCGCGGTGAGCGGGCTGTTCCTGACCTTCCTCGTCCCCTCGGTGCTGTTGTCGGCGCTTGCCGGCGTCTACGTCGACCGCTTCGACCGGCGGACGATGCTCGTGATCACGAATGCGCTGCGCGCCGTCGTGCTGATCGGCATCTTCGCCGTCGGCAACGACATCGGCTACGTGCTCCTCTTGAACACCCTGTTCTCGATCCTGACCGTTTTCTTCGCGCCGGCCGAGGCGGCGATGATCCCGGTGCTCGTCCCGCGGGAGCAGCTGGTCGCGGCCAACGGCCTGTTCACCCTGACCCTCAACGGAGCTTTCGCGCTCGGCTACGCCCTCCTCGGGCCGCTCATCGTGACCATCTCCGGCGGACCACAGCCGCTGATCGTGATCGTGGCGTTCCTGTTCGCGCTTGCGGCGGCGTTCTGCGTGACGCTGCCGAAGGACCCGCCCAAGCCCCACGAGCGCGCCCGCGCGATCCAGGCGGTCACCGAGGCCAGCCAGTCGGTCACCGGGGTCTTCGGGCAGCTGCGCGAGGGTGTGGTCTACATCCGCAACAACCGGGCGATCGCCTGGTCGCTGGCCTACCTCGGCATCGCGGCGTCGCTGATCGGCGTCGTCGCGGTCCTCGGCCCGAAGTTCGCGCGGGACACGATCGGCCTGACCGCCAAGGACCTGATCGTCGTCGTCCTGCCGCTGGGCATCGGCATCGTCTTCGGCGTTTTGCTCCTGAACAACTACGGCAAGTACGTGCCTCGGCGCCGGGCGATCGAGGTGGGCCTCGCGGTCCTGGGCGTGCTGTTGGTCCTGCTCACCATCGCCGGGCCCGTCAGCCGGATCCTCACCGGGGTCGGCGAGCAGGTGCCCCTCGTCGACCTCTCGGCCCTGACGTCGCTGGTCGCGGTCGTCGTGGCGATCGCCTTTGTCGCCGGGATCGCGTATGGGATCGTCGCGATCTCGGCCCAGGTCCAGCTCCAGGAGGACATCCCGGCCGACGTCCGGGGCCGGGTGTTCGGCGTCCTGAATATGCTCATCTCGGTGGCGAGCATCCTGCCGATCATCATCGTGGGCCCCATCGCCGACCTCGTCGGGACCACGGCCGTGATCCTGACGGTGGCGGCGCTCGTGTTCATCTCAGGCATGATCTCGATCGTGACCCGCGGGCCGATCCGGGAGGACGAGGGGCCGGACCTCATCCCCGAGATCGTGCCTGGCTCGCCGCAGCTCGATCCAACGGGTTCGAGCCGGCCGCATCCACCATACCCGCACCGCCACGACGACCGCGGCAATCCGCTGTGAGCCGCGTCGCGATGCTCTTCACCGGTGGCACGATCTCGATGGTCGCCGACGCCGCCGCGGGCGGGAAGGTGCCGACGCTCGATGGCGCCGCGATCCTCGCCCGGGCGCCGGGGATCGAGTCGATCGCGGACCTCGTCCCGATCGATCTCGGGCGCACGCCGGCGAGCCACTTCTCGTTCCCGAAGCTGTTCGAGATCGCGAGCGAGATTCGCCGCCGTCAGGCGGACCCGACGATCGACGGCGTGGTCGTCGTCCAGGGCACCGACGTGATCGAGGAGACCGCGTTCCTGTGGGATCTCGTGCTGGACGGCGACGCTCCCGTCATCGTGACCGGGGCGATGCGCGCCGCCTCCGACGCCAACGACGACGGTCCTGAGAACCTCCGCAACGCCGTCCGCTGCGCCGCCTCGGCGGCGCTCCGCGGGCAGGGCGTCCAGGTTGTCCTGGATGCGACGATCAACCCGGCCGACGGCGTGACCAAGACCCACGCGAGCGCGCTCGACACGTTCCAATGCCTCGACACCGGACCGCTCGGGCGGGTCGTCGACGGGCGCGTGGTCGTCGATCGGGAGCGTGGGCCACGGCGTTCGCTGCACACCGACCGCGCCGCCGAGGGCGTGCTGCTTCTCACCGCGCACGTCGCAATGGACGGCGCGCTGCTCGATGCCGCGGCAACGCTCCACCCGCCGGGCATCGTGGTCGAGGCGACCGGCGCGGGGAATACCGCGGCGACGCTCGTCGAGGCCGCCGGCCGGGCGATGGAGCAGGGGATCGTGGTTGCGTTCACGACCCGCTGCCCCGCCGGCGCGGCGGGCACCGGGTACGCCTTCCCGGGCGGCGGCGCGACCTGGCAGCGCGCCGGAGCGCTCCTCGCCGGCCACCTGTCCGGCCCCAAGGCGCGAATCGCGCTGGCGCTCGGCATCGGCGCGGGCCTGGACAGGGCCGGCCTCGCGGAGCTCCTCGCGGACCCTCCCGGCTGGGGTCCGGCCCTCGATGCCGCGCCGAGGCCGCCCGATGCGGCGCTCGTCGCGGGCAGGGCCTGATCGTGCCGCTCGACGCGCTCGTCACCGGGCGCATCGCCACCTTCGCCGGCGACGCCGGCTACGGCTGGGTCGAGGCGATCGGAATCCGCGGCGGCAAGGTCGCGTTCGCGGGATCGGCGGTGGAGCTGGAGACACGCGCCGACCCGCACACCCGGCGGGTCGAGCTGGAGCCCGGCGAGATCGCCATCCCGGCGCTGACCGACGCCCACCTCCACCTCGCCGGGGCCGCGCTGGCGGCCGAGCAGGTTGACCTCGCCACAGCGCCCACCATCGACGAGGGCCTCGCGCGCATCAAGACCATGGCGGCTCGACTCCCGGACGACGCCTGGATCCTGGGCGGCGGCTGGGACCAGCGCCGCTGGGGGCGCTGGCCGACCGCCGCCGAGCTCGAGCGCGTCGTCCCGGGCCGCAGGGTTGCCGTTCGGTCGTTCGACCATCACGCGCTCTGGGCGAGCCACGCCGCCCTCGCGGTCGCCGGTATCGATGACGACACGGCGGATCCGGCCGGCGGAATCCTCCAGCGCGGCGACGACGGGACAGCCACTGGTGTCCTGCTCGAGAACGCCAGCAGCCTCGTCATCGACTGCGTCCCGCCCCCCGACACCGAGACCGCCAAGCGGGCCCTGCGCTCCTTCGGCCGCGAGCTGCTCTCGCTCGGCGTGGCCGCCGCGCACGACCCGGGCTCGCTGGCGCCCGACGCGACCGGCCGGGCCCTCGACGTCTACACGGAGCTCGCCGAGGCGGGCGAGCTGCCGGTTCGAGTCCACGCCGCGGTCCGCTCCGATGGCCTCGACGACGCGATCGCCCGCGGGCTGCGCAGCGGCGCGCCGATGGGCAGTGGCGAGGCGGGCTGGCTCACCTTCGGCTGGTTGAAGCTCTTCGCCGACGGGACGCTCGCCTCGCAGACAGCCGCCCTGCTCGAGCCGATCGAGGGCGGCACCGACACGGGGATGTTCACCACGCCCCCGGACGTGCTGCGGGAGCGGGCGACCAGGGCCGCTGCGGCGGGCATCGCGACGCAGATCCACGCGATCGGGGATGCCGCCGTCCGGACCTCGCTGGACGTGCTTGGCCCGACGGTCTCGAAGGTCAAGCTCATGCCCCGGCTCGAGCACATCCAGCTGTGCCACCCCGACGATCGGGCGAGATTCGCCGCGCTCGGGGTCGGCGCGTCGGTGCAGCCGGTGCACCTGCGGGACGACGCCGCGACCGCCCGTCGCGACTGGGGCGCCCGCGCCGAGTCGGCCGGCTATACGTGGCGGAGCCTCCTTGATGCCGGTGCGGCCCTGGGCTTCGGCACGGATGCGCCGGTTGAGCCGATCGATCCCTGGCCGGGCGTGGCGATGGCGGTGCTCCGCCGCGATCCATCGTGGGGGCCCGACGTGCCGCCCTACGGCCCGGACGAGGCGCTCACGCTGGAACAGACGCTCCGCGCCGCGACGGCGGGCCCGGCCACCTTCGCGCGGGATCCCCTCGGTGGCCGGCTCGTCCCCGGATCGCGCGCCGACCTGATCGTCCTGCCCGCCGCGCCGCAGGAGGCCGGCGAGCGCGCCGCAGCATTCGCCCAGGTTCGGCCGCGCCTCGTGATCGTCGACGGCGACAGCGTCGTGGAGCGCTGAGCCTGGACACGTTCGTCACCGGGCGGATCGCAACCCTCGCCGGCGACGCCGGCTACGGCTGGGTCGAGGCGATCGGCATCGCGGACGGGAAGGTCGTTGCCGCTGGCGCTCGAGCAGACCTCGGGTCGCTCGCCGGACCCGGGACGAAGCGCATCGATCTCGCGCCCGGCGAGGTCGCGTTCCCGGGGTTCACCGACGCCCACATCCACCTCGTCGATACCGCGATTGCGGCCGAGTCGATCGACGTGTTCAAGGCGGCGACGCTCGACGAGGCACTGGCGATGGTCGCCGAGGCCGCGGCGCGCATCCCTGCACCGGGCTGGATCCTGGGCTCTGGGTGGGACCAACGGCGCTGGGGCGCCTGGCCGCACAAGGACATGCTCGAGAGGGTGGCTCCCGGCCGCCACGTTGCCCTGCGCTCCTTCGACCTCCACGCGCTGTGGGCGAGCCCGGCCGCGCTGGCCGCCGCGGGCATCGACGCCGGCTCGCCCGATCCGCCGGGCGGCATCTACCGGCGTGGGCCCGGCGGCGAGCCGGACGGGATCACGTTCGAGAAGGCGTCGGAGGTCGTGCTCCAGCAGGCCCCACCGCCGACGCCCGAGATGCTGCGGCGGGCGATCCGATCCATCGGCCGGTCGTGCCTCGAGCTCGGGGTCGTGGGAGCGCACGAGCTCGGCACGCTCTTCCCGGACACCTCGAACGACATGCTCGACGTGTATGCGTCGCTTGCCGACGCCGGTGAGCTGCCGATTCGGGTCCATGCGGGCGTGCGCGCCGATGGGCTCGAGAACACGCTCGAGCGCGGGCTGCGCAGCGGCTCGCGCATCGGCGAGGCCGATCCTGCGTGGCTCGCATTCGGCTGGCTGAAGCTGTTCGCCGACGGCACGCTCGGCTCGCGGACCGCCGCGCTGCTCGAGCCGCGCGAGGGCACCACGGAGCGCGGGCTCCTCACGAGCCCGCCCGAGTTCCTTCGGGTGCGGACGCAAACCGCGGCCCAGGCGGGCATCGCCACGACCATCCATGCCATCGGCGACGCCGCCGTCCGGCTCGGCCTCGACGTCCTCGGACCGACCGCGCCGAGCGCGACATTCATGCCTCGCCTCGAACACGTCCAGCTCTGCCACCCGGACGACCGGCGCCGGTTCGGCGAGCTCGGCGTCGCCGCGTCGCTCCAGCCGATCCACCTCCGCGAAGACGCGGCGGGCGCGCGACGCGACTGGGGCGCCCGCGCCGAGTCGGCCGGCTACACGTGGCGCAGCCTCCTCGATGTCGGCGCGACGCTGGCGTTCGGCCAGGACGCGCCGCTGGAGCCGCTCGACCCATGGCCCGGCATCGCGCTGTCCGTCCTGCGCCGCGACCCGATCTGGGCGCCGGATGCCGGGCAGTTCGGCCCGCACGAGGCCCTGACGCTGGAGGCGGCGCTGCGCGCCTCGATCGTCGGTCCGTGGCAGACGGTTCGAGATCCACTCGGCGGCAGGCTGATCCCCGGCTCGCTCGGAGACCTCGTCGTGCTTCCCTCGATGCCGGACGACAAGCTGCTCGGCGACGCCGACTTCGACCGGATCAGACCGCGGCTGGTGCTCGTAGACGGCGAGGTCGTCTTCGAGCGATAGGTCGCCGAGGGCGTCTCCAGGATCTAGTCGAACGCCTTCGGGCGCGTCCGTGAGGGGGCCGCCGCCTCCTTCGACAGGGCGCGGCGGGCATCCGCGAAGAGGCCGTTGAGGATGCGCGACGTCGAGGGGAAGGCGTGGATCGTGTCGGCCAGGACGTCGATCGGCGTTCGCGTCTTGATCGCGAGGACGCACTCGTGGATCGCCGCCGAGGCGTCCGGGCACGCCATCGCGGTCCCGATGAGCGTTCGGGACGCGCGATCGACGACGATCGTCACGTGGCCGCGCTTCGCCTGCACGCCGTAACCCCGGGACGAGGTCGCGAAGTCCGCCACGAACTCGATCGCGTCGATCCCGTCGGCCTGCGCCTGCTCGAGGCTGACCCCGACGAAGGCGGCCTCGGGATCCGTGTACGACGCCCGCGGGAGTGCCCGGTAGTCGGGTGTGACCTCGTCGCCGAGCGCCATCCGCACCGCCACCTCGCCCTGGTAGTGGGCCTGGTGCGTGTGCAGCTCGGGACCGGCGGGATCGCCGATGACCCACAGGCCGTTCGCGACCCGCAGCCGGCCGTCGCGGGGGAACGGCGTTCGGCCGCTCGTGTCGACGCCGTAGCACTCGAGGCCGAGGTCGTCGATCGGGAACTCGCGCCCGACGGCCAGCAACACGGCGTGGCCCTCGGCGGTCGTGCCGTCGGACAGGTCGATGACGTGGGCGCCGTCGCGGCCTTCGCCGGCGCGGGCCGCCATCGCTCGGACCTTGAGCCGGACGTCGACGCCGTCGTCGCGAAGCGCCGCGGCGACCACCTCGGAGTTGCGTGGGTGATCGGTCGGCATGAGCCGGTCGCCGGACTGGACGATCGTCGTCGGCACGCCGAAACGGACGTAGGCCTGGGCCAGCTCGCAGCCCGTGGGGCCGCCGCCCAGCACCAAAAGGGACTTCGGCAGCTCGCGGGCGAGGGTCGCCTCGCGATTGGTCCAGACCGGGATGCGCTCCAGCCCCGGCACCGGTGGGACCTTCGAGAACGACCCGACCGCGACGACGACGTTGCGGGCGACCAGCCGATGGCGCGCGGCGTCGTGGCGGACTTCGACGATGCCCGGGTCGGTGACGCGTGCCTCGCCGCGGTAGACGACGGCGCCGGCCTCCTCGAGGGGCCCGACGTGCGCCGCGTCATCGGGCTCGGCGGCGTCCGGCGCCCGGTTGATCATCCAGTCGCGGCGCTCCGACGCCTGCTGCCACGACCATGTCGTCGCATTGGCGTGGTGCCGATCCGCGGAGTTCAGCAGCGACTTCGACGGGATGCAGCCGATGTGCGGGCAGCTGCCGCCGAACCAGCGCCGATCGACGATTGCCACGCTGGCGCCGCGCTGGCGAGCCTCGAACGCCGCAGACTCGCCGGCCGGGCCCGCGCCGATGATCACGAACTCGAACTCGTCCACGAGGCCTCCGTTCAGCTCGATTGTGCGGCGGGGCTCGCGGTGGTCGCGTGACGCTGGCGCCACGC
>Ga0070696_100000236_pt1 | contig 33427 bp, 21 predicted proteins | sample KBSK1253metaG_FD_65474 | JGI IMG/M metagenome (GOLD analysis project Ga0070696, IMG submission 65474) | Corn, switchgrass and miscanthus rhizosphere microbial communities from Kellogg Biological Station, Michigan, USA - KBS K1-25-3 metaG | ecosystem: Host-associated > Plants > Roots >... | reverse complement strand
CGGGGTGAAGCAGTAGCAGACGTGCAGGGCGTCGGCGCGCGTGAGCGCTCCCTTCGCCGCGCAGTGGCTGGTCGAGACCACGAGGTCGTAGCCGCTCAGATCGAACGACTCCACGGCGAGCGGGTAGAGCGGCACATACCAGCGATAGTGGCTTCGGCCCCCGGGAAGGCGGGCGATCCACGACTCGCGCACGGTGCGCGCCTCGATCGTCTTCGAGACGCTTCCGCGCCGGTGGACGAGCGTGTAGAGGTCGGCGTGGGGGAAGAGCTCGCAGAGGACCTCGAGGCACTTTTCCCCGCCGCGCATGCCCGTCAGCCAGTCATGGACCAGGGCGACGCGGAGCGAATCGAACGAGCGCACGAGCGCTAGGCCTTCGACGACGCGGACGCCGCCGCCTCGAGGCGGTCCGCCGCTTCCTGAAGGCGCTTCACCGTTTTCTCGCGTCCGAGGAGGAGGATCACATCGAAGATACCCGGGCTGACCTTCTTGCCGGTGAGCGCGATCCGGGCAGGCATGATCACCTCGCCCGCTTTCACGCCCTCCGCCGTCGCGAGGCCGCGAGCGACCTGCTCGATCGAGTCGTGCTCGAACGGCTCGACTTTGGAGATCGCGTCGGCCAGCATCCGGAGGCGGGCCGGAGCGAGCGGCTTGGCGAGAAGGTCGGCCCAGGGGCCCGCCTCGGCTTCGACCGATTCCACGAAGAGCCAGGCCGCGTAGTCGAGGAAGTGCTCCGGCCGCTTCATCCGATCCCCCACCGCCGTGACCGCGCGCTCCAGCATCGCCCGGTTCGAGAGCGCGGACTCCGGAAGCGCGCCGATCGCTCGAACGTGCTCGACGACGAGATCGACGCGCGTCGAAAGCGGGAGCGCGCGGAAATATTCGCCGTTCATCCACTCCAGCTTCTCGTGATTGAAGATCGCCGGGTTCTTCGAGACCCGGTCGAGGGAGAAGACCTGCGTCAGCTCCTCGAGCGTGAAGATCTCACGCTCGCCGTCGAAGGCCCATCCCAGGAGCGCCAGGAAGTTCACCATGGCCGCGGGCAGGTAGCCCGAGTCCCGATACTCGGTCACGGACGTGGCGCCGTGCCGCTTCGAGAGCCGCGTGCCGTCGGGCCCGAGAATCATCGGGACGTGGCCGAACACCGGCATCTCGAGACCGAGCCCGCGGTAGATCTGGATCTGGCGCGGCGTGTTCGAGATGTGGTCGTCGCCCCGGAGGACGTGGGAGATCTCCATCGCCGCGTCGTCCACGACCGCCGCGAAGTTATAGGTCGGGTGCCGGTCCGTTCGGAAGATCACGAGGTCGTCGAGGGTGGCGTTCTGGAACGTGACGACGCCTCGTACCGCGTCGTCCCACGAGGTCTCGCCCACGGGCATCTGGAAGCGCAGGGCGTGCGGCTCGCGCTCGCCGCGCGCGGCGGCTTCCGCCGCCGGAATCGCGAGGCACTTCCGGTCGTACTTCGGTGGCTCTCCCTTCGCGAGGGCCGCCTCGCGGCGCGATTTCAAATCTTCCGGATCGCAGAAGCAGCGGTACGCCTTGCCCTCCGCGAGGAGGCGCATCGCCGCTTCCTCGTACTGCGGGAGGCGTTCGCTCTGAAAGTAGGGGCCGTAGGACCCACCGACGTCCGGCCCTTCGTCCCACGTGAGCCCCAACCAGCGCAACCCTTCGAAAATCGCGCCGACGGCCTCCTTCGTCGAGCGTTCGCGATCGGTGTCCTCGATCCGAAGCACGAAGACGCCGCCGTGGCGCCGCGCGAAGAGGTAGTTGAAGAGCGCGGTGCGCGCGCCGCCGACGTGGAGGTAGCCGGTCGGGCTCGGCGCGAATCGCACGCGGACCGGTGCGGTCATTCGTTCTCCTTCAGCATGGGGGTACGAACCGGGATCCGTCGCGGGCGAGGAGCGCCGTCGCTCCGGACGTCGTCGTCAGCGAAGGAGCGCCATCTTCCGCGTCAATGCCGTGGAACCGATTTCAGCGCGGCAGAGATAGACCCCGGAGGCGAGTTCCTCTCCGTGGTCGCCGCGCCCGTTCCAGCGAGCCTCATGATAGCCGGGATCGACCCGCCGCGAAACCAAGGTCCGCACGAGGCGCCCATCGACCGAGAAGATCCGAAGCCGGACGAAGGCCGGCGCGGTTCCCGGAACGTCGAACCCGATCACGGTCTCCGGATTGAACGGATTCGGGCGATTCTGGGAGAGCGACGCCCGCGCGAGGGGCGCCTCGGGCGTGGGCTCGGGAGTCGGAAGCGGATCGGCGGACGTGAGGACCGGGAAGGTCGCGAGGCCGGTGTGCCAGTTGTCGTGTCGGAACATCGGCCACGCCATCCCGACCGACGTGAACGCGCCGGGATAGCGCCACGCGTGCACCTTCTGATCCCAGCCGGCGAGGAGGATCTCGCACGCGCCGTCGCCGTCCACGTCCCACACCGCCGGCGTGCTCCGCGCTTCCGCGCCGATCTCGATCGGAAAACCGCTGACCACGGTACCGTCCGCGTGGAACGCGTAGAGGCGCCGGTCTTCGGCGCCGATCAGGACTTCCAGGGAGCCGTCCCCGTCCAGGTCGGCAACGGCCGGACTCGCCTCGGTGGCGCCGCCCATCTGCACGGCGCCCCATCCCGGCAGGACTCCCCCGGCGCCGTCGAAGGCGACGACCCGACCGTCGGCGCCCGCGATCACGACGCAGAGCGAGGGATCGCCGAGATGCTTCCGGAGCGGTGCCAAGGCGGGTGAATTAACGCGGCCGTTCCCCGTGCTTAGCTCCAGGGGGCGCGGCCATCCGGGCGCGGGCGTCCCGGCGGCGGTCAATACGTAGACCGAATCGTTCGAGCACGCCATCGCGACCTCCAGGCCGCCGCCGGGAACGATGTTGCCGATCGCCGGCGAGGAGCTCATCAAGCCGAAACCGGACGGCAGGATGAACGGCCATCCGGGAATCGGCCCGCTGGGATGAATCGCGTAGACGCGCGAGGCCGCGGTGCCGAACACGACCTCCCGCGTTCCGTCGCCGTCCAGGTCGGCGATCGCGGGCGAGGAGAAGACGATGCCGTTCGGGACGTAGAAGACGCCGTTCGTCGCGGGGTTCGAGTCGCCGTCCTGGACCTCGGTCCCGTCGGCGTTCCACGCGTAGATCCGGTTGGAGTTCGAGCCAACGACGATTTCGAGACCGGCGTCGCCGTCGATGTTCCCCACGGCGGGGGCGGACCAGAAGGGTGCGCCGCCCTTTCGGGGCCAGCCCGGAAGGAAGGTCCCGTTGGGCCGGAAGACGGCGACCGTCGAATCGTTCCAGGAGGCCGCGATGATCTCCGGCACGCCGTCCAGGTTCACGTCGGCTGCCGCAGGCGCGGCCGGAAGGTGATGGACGAGGTTCGAGAAGACGCCGGTCGTCGCGGGATCGGCGTCGCCGTCGATCCAGTCGGTGCCGTCCGCGCGAAAGACGTAGAGCGCCTCGGCGCCCGCGACGATCTCGGGCCGCCCGTCGGCGTCGAGATCCACGAGGCAGATCGAGGACGACGTGGCTCCATCGAGCGCCGCCGGCCAGCCCGGCACCGAGGGAGGTGTCGTGCTCGCGAGCAGGTACGGCGTGCGTGCGCTCTGGTTGCCGCTCGAATCGACCGCGATCACCGTGTAGTGGTACTGCGTGAGCGGCGCGAGCCCCGCTTCCTCGAAGGTGGGGATGCGCCGCGTCGGAAGTGGGGTTGCCGCCGTGGCAACTCCGGTCGTGTCGGCCCCGGTTCGAACCACGAGGTAGCCGAAAAGATCCGGTGATGCGGGCGGCGTCCACGCCAGGGCCACGCGGTCCGGCCCGGACGAGATCACGTGGACCCCTGTCGGTGCGAGCGGCGGGTTGAGCTCGATCGGGAACGTCCAGACGTGGCCGTACGCGTCCTGGATCTCCAGGTCGAAGAGCCGGCCCGCGGGAACGGTCGTCGCGTGGAACACGAGCGACGGCGTCACGCGGAAGCCTCCCGGCTCGACCGAGGTGAAGGGGCCGGTCGGATCGACGAACGAGATGCCGGCCGCCGGGTTCACGAGTCGCGCGACCGGCTGGCGCGCGCGGCCGTCGCCCTGGTTGCCCGCCTGCCAGGAGATGGTGCCGTCTTCTCCCGGCTCGAGGATGCCGTCGTTGTCCGGGCTGAGGAAGATCGACTTCATGAGGAGGAGCGAAGCCGCGGTCACCGCGACGTCCACCTCGGTGGTGTCCCGGCGTACGCCATCTCGGGCGATGAGGCGGAGGCGCTCCACGCGAGGCTGGTTGGGCGTCGCGAGCGCCGACACCCGCAGGCTGTCGGGGATGGCGATCTGGGCGCCCGCGGCGAGGGCCGGGAGAATCGCGATCCCCTTCACGATCGTGAGGCCGGCGGTGATCGCCTGGAGTTCCACCGTGAGCGGCGCGGCCCCGGCGCTCCCGCCCGTGTTCCGCACCGTACCCGAAATCCCGAACGCCTCGCCCGCGCCGACGAGGCCATCCGCGTCGCCCCCGAGCGCGTCGTTCGCCGCGGCACCGATCGCGGCGTAGTGCGCGGGCGCGGCGGCGGTAACGGCGAGCGAGTCGAGGAACGGGAGCGCGTCGCGCCGCGTGACGGCAAGCGAGAAGGACCCGACCGTGCGGGGGTGGAACGGAATCGTCCCCTGCCCCAGGGCGTTCGTGAACACCGCGCGATAATCCTCGCCCGCCTTCCATGCGACGACGAGCGCCGACTCGACGGGAGCGCCGCCCGCGGTCACGGACACCGCGAATCCCCCGCCGTTGAGCGGTATGGTGGCCGGGCGCGTGACGACGAACGTGTCGGGCGCGCACCGCCAGATCGGAAGCGCCGGCGACCCGAGGAGGACCGTTTCGAAGTAGCTCCATCGCTCCTGCGTCTCGAAGCGGGCCGCGGGCAGAAGCCCGGCGCGCGCGTTCTCGACGGCCTCGCCCAAGGTGCGGTCCGCGGGTCCGAAGAGTTCCTCTTGGAGCCGCCGGTTCACCGTCGCGGACGCGCCGGGCCAGTCGTCGCGGGTCGACCCGACGTACGCCAAGGCCCCGCCGTTCGGCCGCCGCGTGAGCCGCTCGCCGAGGCAATCGAAGTCGACCGCCGCCGAGGCGCAGTTCGACGCCACCCAAAGCGCGGTCGAATCGCCGTTCGACATGGTCTCGAGATCGGTCACGGTCAGGAGACCCGAGCCCACGGACAACTGCGAGCGCGAGCCGTGCCCGACGTGATAGAGGATGTTGTAGCCGCGGCTCATCGCGGCGAGCGCCGAGGATGCGGTCAGGGGCGTGGTCCCCGGGAAGCGCGCCGTGTTCTCGTAGACTCGATCCACGGTGGCGCACGCGGGCGCGCGCACGCGGAGCGATTCGCCGTCCACCCCACCATCCACCTGCGCCAGTTGTCCCGGCGACCAGTCGCGGGGAAACAAGACCTCGGCCAGGATCAACTGCTTCTCGAGCGTCGGGATCAACGGCTTCACGGCATAGCGAAGCGTCTTGGACACGAGCGCATCCGCTTCGGCGCGGGTCGAGGCGGAGAGCCGCCCGACGGCGATGTCGGGCTCCATGTCGAGGCTGTCGGCCACTTCCCCGAAGATGCCGTTTCCGTTTCGGTCCCACGTCCCATCGAGGTCCGCGTAGTAGGCGTCGCTCGGGATCACCGTCACCTCGGAGAACCGCACTTCCACGAGCCGGAGCGGGATCGCGTCGTGATCCCCAGCGAGAACCGCCCACCGGATGCCCCAGAGATCCCGCGCCGACGTCAGGAAGGTGCGGATCGCCTGCGCCAGATCGTTCGATCGCGGATCCGCCGCGCGAACGGTTTCGAGCGAGCGCACGACGGTGGCGCGGCCGGTGCGCGTTTGATAGTCGGCGAGCCGTTGGAACACGTCGGCGAGCGAGTCGGGGGCAAGGATGACGCAATCGACCGGCGAGCCCGCCGTGGACGGGAGGAGCGTCGGCGCGAACGGGGTCGCTTGAAGGGACGGAGCCGCGCGTCGGGGCACGCGCTCGGGAAGACCGGCGCGCGCGGGGGTGACGAAGGCCAGGCTTGCAAGAGTAATTACATGAAGCAATACCCGAATATATCTATGAAATAGCAAGTTGCGGCCTCTATACCTACGGGATGAAGCCTCGCGCGATCGCCCTATTAGGGTACAGCAGCGGGGCCGAAGAACCAAGGTCGGCGAGGCGCCGGGACCGACTATTCGTTCGAGAGCCACTCCGCGATTCGTGCGGCCACGGGCTCCGCCGTCAGGCCGAGTTCCTTCGCGATCACCTCCGCGGGCGCGGAGGCGCCGAATCGGTCGACGCCGATTCGGAGCGAATCGAGGCCCGCGATCGACGCCCAGGCGCCGGTGCGCGCCGCCTCGATCGTGACCAGGCGCGCGCCCGTGGGGAGCACCGACTCCCGGTAGGCGTCGGGCTCCGCCTCGAACCGCTCGACGCACGGCATGGAGACGACGCGCGCGTCGATCGCCAGGGAGGAGAGGATCGCGCGAGCGCCGATCGCGACGCTCACCTCGGAACCGGTGGCGATCAGGACCACTCGCGGGCGCTCCCCTTCCGAGTCGGCGAGCACGTATCCGCCGGCCCGAATCCCGGCGCGCTTGAATCCCTCGAAACGTTCGAGCGCGGCGGTCTTCTGCCGCGTCAACACGAGGGCGCTCGGACCGTCGCGGCGCTCGAGCGCGCACGCCCAGGCGACCGCCGTCTCGAGGCCGTCCGCCGGGCGCCAAACGTGGAGGTTCGGAATCAGCCGGAGGGACGGAAGCTGCTCGACAGGCTGATGCGTCGGGCCATCCTCGCCGAGGAAGACGCTGTCGTGCGTGAAGACGAAGATGGAGCCGAGCCCGGTGAGCGCGGCGAGCCGGATCGCCGGCCGCATGTAGTCGGAGAAGATGAGGAACGTGGCGCCAAAGGGAAGGAACGACCCGTCGAGGAAGAGCCCGTTCACGATGGCCCCCATGGCGTGCTCGCGCACGCCGAAGTGGAGGGTCCGCCCTTCGAATTGGATCCGAGAATTCGGACCCGTTCCCGAGCGCACGACGCCGGGCGCGCCCTTGATGTCGGTCGAGGTGGAAGGGCCGAGATCGGCGGAGCCGCCCACCAGCGACGGCACGGCGGCCGCGGCCACCTGAATCATCCGCCCCGACCAGGCTCTCGTCGCGAGCCCTTCGCCCGACGACGCTTCGGCAGCGAGCCGGTCTTCGAGATCGACCGGGATCGCCCGGCTCAAGTGGCGATCCCATTCGACCGCTTCCTCGGGATGGTCGCGGCGCACGGCCTGATAACGATCCTCCCAGGCGGCCCTGGCCCTTCGCTTCTCCTCGGCCCGCTCGTGGAAGTAGGCGCGTGCCTCGTCCGGCACGTAGAACTCCGGCGTCAGGGGCCAACCGGCGGCTTTCTTGGCGCGCTCCAACTCTTCGGGACCGAGCGGCTCCCCGTGCGTCTTCGCGGTTCCCTCCTTCGTCGGGGCGCCTTTGCCGATCGTGGTTCGCGCCAGAATCAGAGAGGGCCGCGAAGAATCCGCCTTCGCCCGGTGGAGCGCCTCGGCCACCGCGCGCCGGTCGTGGCCGTCGACCCGCTCGGTCCGCCAGCGGTACGCCTCGAATCGCGCGGCGACGTCCTCGGTGAAGGCGAGCGAGGTCGAGCCCTCGATGGAAATGTGGTTGTCGTCATAGAGGTAGATCAGGTTCCCGAGGCCCCAGTGCCCGGCGAGGGACGCGGCCTCCGAGGCGACGCCCTCCATCAGGTCCCCATCGCTCACGAGGCCGAAGACCTTGTGATCGAGAAGCGGGCCCAGGTTCGGGAACCGCGCGGCCAGCATCCGCTGTCCGAGCGCCATGCCGACGCCGTTTCCGAATCCCTGTCCGAGCGGGCCGGTCGTGGCCTCGACGCCGGACGTGTGCCCCGCCTCCGGATGACCCGGCGTTCTCGATCCCCACTGCCGGAATCGGCCGATTTCGTCCATCGTCATGCCGCATTCGAAGAGGTGGAGCAGCGAATAGAGGAGCATCGACGCGTGTCCGGCGGAGAGGACGAAGCGATCCCGGTTCAGCCATTCGGGATCGTCGGGATCGAACCGCAGAAAGAAAGTCCAGAGCGTGAATGCCATGTCGGCGGCGCCCATGGGAGTCCCCGGGTGCCCCGACTTGGCCCGTTCGACGGCGTCGGCCGAGAGGAACTTGATCGTATTGATGCAGAGCGATTCGACATCCGTCGTCGCGGCGGGCATGGCCTCCTCGGGGTTCGGTCCTGGGACGCGCATCGCGGTTCTGGGGTGCGATCGCGCGGCATCGGTGTATCATATCGCGAGGTTCAATGCATCCCTTCGACTCATGGAGAGCCCTATGACCCGGTATGGACGCCCTTGGACCCTCCCGCCGCGCTTCCCGATCCTGCTCGGCGTCGTTTTTCTCGTCGCCGCGGCGTGGCTGGACGGCTGCGCCACGAATCCTGCCACCGGCAAGCGACAGATCTCGCTCGTTTCGACCGGCAAGGAACTAGAAATCGGCCGCGAGTCCGACCCCGCGATCATCGCGGAGTACGGGATCTACGGCGATCAGGCGGTGAACCGGTACGTCGACTCGGTCGGCCAACGCCTCGGGCGGGTGTCCCACCTGCCGAACCTGGCCTGGCACTTCCGCGTCCTCGATTCGCCGATCGTGAACGCGTTCGCCTTGCCCGGCGGCTACATCTATATCACCCGCGGAATCCTCGCCTACATGAGCTCCGAGGCCCAACTCGCGGGCGTCCTCGGCCACGAGATCGGGCACGTGACCGCTCGCCACAGCGCGGAGCAGATCACGCGGTCTCAGATCGCGGGAATCGGGCTCCTTGCCGGGGCGATCTTCGTGGATGCCTTCCGGCCCTACAGCGGCATCGCCCAGCAGGGCATGGGACTCTTGTTCCTCAAGTACAGCCGCGACAACGAAACTCAGGCCGACGCGCTCGGGATCGAGTACGCGACCAAGGCGGGATACGATCCGCGCGAGGTCCCGGCCACCTACGCGACCTTGAAGCGGATCGGAGAGCGGGCCGGCTCCTCGCTTCCCGGATTTCTCTCCTCGCACCCGGACCCCGGCGACCGGGAGATCCGCACGGGACAGCTCGCGAAGGCGGCCGCGGCCAGCTCGCGCCGCCCCCTCGAGATCGGGGCGGTCCCCTATCGCGCCCGGATCGAGGGCCTCGTCTTCGGGGACGATCCACGGAACGGTTATTTCGACGCAAATCGCTTCTACCATCCGGATATGGGCTTCCAGATGATCTTTCCGCTCGGATGGAAGACGGCGAACCAGCCTTCGCAGGTCGTGGCGATGAACGAGGCCGCGGGCGCCGCGATGCAGCTCACGCTGGTGACGAACGCGAACCCGAATCTGACGCCGGTCCAGTACGTGGACTCCCTTCGCCTGAAGGGCGAGATCGTGGAGGCGAGCGGGCGAGGCGAGTCGTTCCGCGACTATCCGGCGTGGGTCGGCACGGTGATCGCCCAAGGCGAATCGGGACGCACCGAGTTCATTGCCGGGTGGGTTCGCATCAAGGGCGGGCAATTCCTCCAGATATTGGGCCAGAGCAAGGGAGGCACATCCGGAGAGCAAATCTTCGCCTCGATCCGGAGCATCGCGGCGCTCACCGACCCCTCGAAGCTGAACGTCACGCCCGATCGCATCACGGTGCGCTCGAATCCGCGCACGGCGCCCTTCTCCACGGTCTGGGAATCCTTCGCGCCGACGGCGCTCTCGGTCGAGGACGGCGCCATCCTGAATTCGACCCGCGCGACGGCCACGATTTCGGCCGGCGCGCCGATCAAGGTCGCGAAAAAGGGCTCCCGTCCGAAGTAGGCGGCCGGCGGACCGGCCGATCGCGATCAGTGCTTTGGAAGGAATGCGCTCCAGCTGAGCGCGACGCCGGCGGCCAGGGCGGCGTCGCGCGGAAGCCGCCCCACGAGAACGGCGATCGTGAACGGCCACCACGGCACGCTCGCGATGCCGGCCACGAAGCAGATCGCGTCGGCCGGAGAAAAGGGCACGAGGAAGATCGGCACGAGCGCGAGCCATCGCTTTCCGCGCAACAGGTCGTGCGCCTTCTGGAGCGCGTCCGCGCCGACCCACCGCTCGACCGCATCGTGACCCGCGCTTCGCCCGATCCAGTAGGCGGCCGTGGAGCCGATGATCGTTCCCACCGACGTGAGAACCGGGCCCCAGATCGGACCGTAGAGCGCGCCCGCCAAGATCGGAACGAATCCGCCGGGAATCGGGGCCAGTAGAATCTGGGCGATCTGAACGCCCATGAGCGCGATCGGGCCCCACGGCCCCGCGGCCCGAACCCATCCCTCGACGCGTTCCCGAGAGATGTGCGGAGCCAGCCACGCCGCGAGCGCCAGGAGCACCACGGTGATCGCGATGATGGCCAGCCAGAAGCGGAGCGGTAGCCCTCGCCCCGACTTCGCGGAATTGGTCATCGGGGGACTCTACGGGACCTGGTGACGCACCGGAACCGAAAACCCGCGTACGGCGTTTCGCGACGCGGCGTCGTCGTTTATGCTCTGCTGAAATCCGATCGTGGCATCGTTCGCGTTCGCGCCGGCGCCTTTGGGTTCGACGCCTTCCCACGGAGATCGCATGACCGATCCATTCAAGGCACGCTCCTCCATCTCGGTGGACGGACGCTCGTACTCGATCCATCGCCTGGGTGCGGTGGCCGACGCCGGCATGCCGCTCGAGCGCCTTCCCTTTTCGCTCAAGATCCTCCTCGAGAACCTGCTCCGTCACCTGGACGGCCGGGTCGTTCGATCCGAGGACGTGGAAGCCGTCGCGCGATGGGAGGCAACGGCGGAGCCCGATCGCGAGATCGCGTTCACGCCGGCACGCGTGCTACTCCAAGACTTCACCGGGGTTCCCGCCGTGGTGGACCTGGCCGCCATGCGCGATGCCATGGCGGCGCTCGGCGGCGACCCGACGAAGATCAACCCCCTCCAGCCCGCCGAGCTCGTCATCGACCACTCGGTTCAGGTGGACGAGTACGGGTCCGCGGCGGCCCTCCTGATCAATTCGACGAGGGAGTTCGAACGGAACCGGGAGCGCTACCTCTTTCTCCGGTGGGGGCAGCGCGCGCTCCAGAACTTTCGGGTCGTTCCGCCCGCCACCGGGATCGTCCACCAGGTGAATCTCGAATTCCTGGCGCGCGTCGTGTTCGCCGCGGAAGGAGGTTCCAACGAGGCATACCCCGACACCCTGATCGGAACCGACTCCCACACGACCATGATCAACGGACTGGGCGTGCTCGGCTGGGGCGTGGGCGGCATCGAGGCGGAGGCCGCCATGCTCGGCCAGCCGGTCTCCATGCTCGTGCCTCAGGTCGTCGGCTTTCGCTTGAGCGGCGCGCTTCCCGAGGGCGCCACGGCCACGGACCTGGTGCTCACCGTGACCGAGATGCTCCGGAAAAAGGGCGTCGTCGGGAAGTTCGTGGAATTCTACGGACCGGGCCTCGCGGCGCTCCCCGTCGCCGACCGCGCCACGATCGCGAACATGGCTCCCGAGTACGGCGCCACGTGCGGCATTTTCCCGATCGACGCAGAGACCCTCCGCTACCTCCGATTCACGGGTCGGGACGAAGCGAAGGTCCGGGTCATCGAAGCCTATGCTCGGGAGCAGGGGCTCTTCCATGATGCGACCACCCCCGAGGCGGAGTATTCCGATCTCCTCGCGCTCGACCTCGGCGATGTCGTACCCAGCCTCGCCGGACCTCGGCGGCCGCAAGATCGCGTCCCGCTCGGCGGCATGAAGCGGAATTTCGCCGAAGCGCTGCCGTCGATGCGCGGCGCCTCGAAGGCGCCCGCCGCCGCGGGCGCGGCGGCGCGTTGGGAGAACGAGGGCGGCGACGGCGTCTTGACCGTCACCGCTCCCCCGCCGAGCGTGACCCACGCGGGCAGCACCTTCTCCCTCTCGGACGGAGCGGTCGTGATCGCGGCGATCACGTCGTGCACGAACACGTCGAATCCGTCCGTCATGGTCGCGGCGGGGTTGGTCGCGAAGCGCGCGCTCGAGAGAGGGCTCCAGACGAAGCCGTGGGTCAAGACGAGCCTCGCGCCCGGCTCCAAGGTCGTGACCGGCTATCTGGACCGAGCGGGGCTCTCGAAACATCTCGACGGCCTCGGGTTTCAGACCGTCGGTTACGGATGCACGACCTGCATCGGAAATAGCGGCCCGCTGCCCGAACCGATCTCCCAGGCGATCGAGCGGGACGGCCTCGTCGTAGCGTCCGTGCTGAGCGGCAACCGCAATTTCGAGGGCCGCATCCATCCGGAGGTGCGCGCCAACTACCTCGCCTCCCCGCCCCTGGTGGTGGCCTACGCGCTCGCGGGGCGCGTCGACCTCGACCTGACGACGGAACCGCTCGGCTCCGACAAGGACGGCGCACCGGTCTTCCTCCGCGACATCTGGCCCTCCCAGCTCGAGATCGACGCGACGATTCGCGAGGCCGTCCGATCCGAGACGTTCCGCGCGATCTACGCGGACGTCTATACGGGGGACGAGGTGTGGCGGGCGCTCCCCGTGCCCGAAGGGAGCCGCTACGCATGGGACCCGGGCTCGACGTACGTGAAGCTGCCTCCCTATTTCGAAGGGATGGGCCTCACGCCGCCCCCCGTTTCGGAGATCTCGGGCGCCCGGGTTCTCGCGATGCTCGGCGACAGCGTGACGACGGATCACATCTCGCCGGCCGGAGCGATCAAACGCGCGAGCCCCGCCGGCAAGTATCTCGAAGAGCACGGCGTGGGGCCGGCGGACTTCAACTCGTACGGATCCCGCCGCGGGAATCACGAGGTGATGGTTCGCGGCACCTTTGCCAACGTCCGAATCCGAAATCGGCTGGTTCCGGGCGTCGAGGGAGGATTCACGGCACACCTCCCGAGCGGCGAGCAAATGACCATTTTCGACGCCGCCATGCGCTATCGGGACGAGGGCGTTCCGACCCTGATTCTCGCGGGCAAGGAATACGGATCGGGCTCGTCGCGCGACTGGGCCGCGAAGGGACCGAAGTTGCTCGGCGTTCGCGTCGTCATCGCGGAGTCCTACGAGCGCATTCACCGGAGCAACCTCATCGGCATGGGAATCCTGCCGCTTCAGTTTCGCGCCGGCGAATCCGCGGAGTCGCTCGGCCTCACGGGTCGCGAGGTGTTCGACGTCGACGGCATCGCCGCCCTCTTCCATTCCGGCCCGGCCCGCGGCGCCGAGGTGGCCGTGCGGGCGCGCGGCGACGGTCGCGAGCGGTCCTTCCGCGCCGTGGTCCGGATCGACACGCCCCAGGAATCGCGCTACTACGAGCACGGCGGAATCCTTCCCTACGTGCTCCGCCGTCTCGTCGGCGCGCCGGGCGCTTGAGCCGGCGCTCCTAGAGGCGCCTGAATGACGCCGGAAGCGCAGGGTCTCCTCGGGATCGCGATCGCCGCGCTGGGCGGCATGGCGATCGGCGTCGAACGGCAGTGGTCCGGGCACGCGCTCGGTCCCAAGGCCCACTTCGGCGGAATCCGCACGTTCACGCTCCTGGGCGCGTTCGCGGGAATCTCGGGCTGGCTCTGGCTTCTGGGCGCCCTTCCGCTCGCGGCAGTTCTCGCGGCCGGGGCGGTCGCGATCGTCGTCGCGGGCTACGCCGCGACGAGCCGGCACGACACGGACGGCACGACGGAGGTGGCGGCGCTGGTGGTCGTGGCGTCCGGGGTCCTCGCCGGCGCCGGCTACCGCGCGCTCGCGAGCGGCATCGTCGCCGTGACGGCGCTCCTCCTCGTCGAGAAGTCGCGCCTCCACGGCGCGGTCGCGAAACTCGACGACGCCGAGCTCCGGGCGGCGATTCGGTTCGCGGTGATGGCGGTGGTCGTGCTGCCGCTTCTGCCGGAAGGACCCTTCGGGCCCCTCGGCGGCATCTATCCCCGGCAGCTTTGGATCCTCGTTCTCTTCTTCTCGGGACTCAGCTTCCTCGGCTACGTGGCTCGCCACGCCATCGGCGAGCGCCGCGGTTACGCGATCGCGGGGCTCCTGGGCGGGCTCGTCTCCTCGACGAGCGTCGTCCTCACCTTCTCGCGGGCGAGCCGCGACAAGCCGGCGCCGGCCCTCGCCTACGGCGTGCTGGCCGCCTGCACGGTCATGTACGTGCGCGTCCTGGTCGCGACCGCCGTCCTCAACCTCGACCTCATGGTCGCGCTTCTGCCCTACCTCGCCGCTCCCTTCGTGGTGTCCCTCGCGTTCGCGCTGCTCGGCTTTCGGCGTGGAGCGGCGGCGAACGGCGCCGTCGGGGGCCCGGCGAACCCGCTCGCGCTCAAGGCCGCGCTTCTCCTGGCGGGCCTCTTCCAGATCGTTCTCTTTGCCGTGCACGGCGCGCGCGAGGTCTGGGGCGATCTCGGGGTCGCGGTATCGGGCGCGATTCTCGGCCTGACGGACATGGACGCGCTCACGATCTCCATGGCGCGGACGGCCCGCGAGCCCTCGGCCATCCAGATCGCCGCGCAGGCGATCGCCCTGGGCGTGCTCTCGAACACGGTCTTCAAGATGTTGATCGCGCTCGTCATCGGCCGAGGGACCGTGCGGTCGCTCGGCGCTGCCGCGCTCGGCGCGGCCGCGCTCGCCTCGGCTGCCGCACTGTTCTTTCTTCGCTGATTCGTGGACCCGATCCACGCGTTTCTCGCGCGGCCCGTCGGCGGCGCCTCGCTCCGCCACGACGGCGGCGCGACCCCCACCGACTGCGTCTTCGTTTTCGCCGGAAACCAGGAGCGGAAGCACGTTGCCGTGGACCTCTGGCGCGCCGGCAGGGCGCCCACGTTGATCGTGAGCGTGGGGCGGTTCGAGTGGAGGCGATTTCCGGCGCTCGGTCTACCCGACGGCGGGTTTCGCGCGCTCGTCGACGCGACGCCGTACTGGCGCCGCCACTTCTTCGTTCGAATCCACGGCCTCGAGGCCGAGGCGCGGCTCGTTCGGGTACGCCCGTTCGGGACACGCCGTGAGGCTCGCGCGCTCGCGGCGGTCTGCCGGGAGCAGGGCTTCCACTCCGTCACGGTCGTCACGTCGGCGGTGCACGTGCGGCGCGCGTCGCTGGCTCTCTCGCGTGCCGCGCGCGGCCAGGCCATCGCCTTCACGTTCGAGACCGTGCCCGCGGATCGCGACCCCTACGGCCCCGGCCGCTGGCGGCGGTCGCGAAACGGGATTCGGGTCGTTCTATCGGAGCTCGTGAAAGTCGCTATCTACGCCGCGCTTCTTTGGCGATAATCCGCCGTTCGAGAACCGCACCCGTCGCGTCCGACCCCCTGAAGGAGTCCTTCATGATGGAACGATCCCGGCCCGGCCGAGTCACGGCGCTGTTTCTCCTGGGCGCGCTCGCAGCGTCTCCCGCGTGGGCGGCCGCGCCCGATTCGACGTCGGCGAAGGCGCCGGCCCCGGCCGCCGTCGACACGACGGCGAAGCCCGCGGAGAAGCCCTGGAAGATCGACGAGGATCACGGCCCGACCCACACGATCTCCTTCACGACGGACGAGGCGACGTGGCTCGATCTGGACGTCTCGCCCGACGGGAAGCGGATCGTCTTCTCGATCCTGGGGGATCTCTATCTCCTCCCGATCGGTGGGGGCGAGGCCGCGCGGATCACGAGCGGTCCCGCCTACGACATCCAGCCTCGGTTCAGCCCCGACGGCGCCTGGATCGCCTTCACGAGCGACCGAGGCGGATTGGACAATCTGTGGATCTGCGACCTCTCGGGCAAGAAGGCCCGGGCCGTGAGCAGCGAGAAGAAGTCGACGGTCAGCCAGCCCTCCTGGACGCCCGACGGCGACTACCTCCTCGGGCGGAAACGGGTCACGGACACTTCTTCCATCGGAACCGTGGAGCTCTGGATGTGGCACCTCAAGGGCGGCGAAGGGGTCCAGATCACGAAGGGCCTGGAACAACCCGACGCCGCGGAGGTGGAGCCGTCGCGCGACGGCGCCTTCCTCTACTACTCCGCCCGCCCCACGCGATACGTCTACGACAAGGACGAGAACGACGGGATCTGGCAGATCAAGCGATTCGATCGTAAGACCGGCCAGTCGGTGCCGGTCACCGGCGAATTCGGGGGCGCCTGCGCGCCCCGCCTCTCGCCCGACGGAAGATCACTCGCGTTCGTGCGCCGCGTGCGGTCCAAGACGCGGATCGAACTCATGGACCTCGCGACCGGACGCCTTCGGACCGTCGCGGAGGACGTCCAGCGAGACGACCAGCAGGGCTTCTGTGCCGACGGGACGTTCCCGGGGTACGCCTGGACTCCCGACGGGAGCGCGATCGTGGCCACCGCGGAGGGAAAGATCTGGCGTTGGGACGTCGCCACCGGCAAGCGGCGGGCCATTCCGTTCACCGCCGCGGTCGAGCAGCGCCTCGCCGAGGCGCTCCGCTTCCCCCACCACCTCGGCGGCCCCACGCTCCGCGCGCGCGTGATCCGCTGGCCGGTCGAATCGCCGGACGGCAAGCGGCTCGTCTTCTCCGCGGTGGGACACCTCTACACGATGGCATTGCCGCACGGCACGCCTCGGCGGCTCACGACGTTTTCCGACGTCGAGTACGCTCCCGCCTTTTCGCGCGACGGCAAGCGGATCGCGTTCGTCACCTGGAACGACCGGGACGGCGGGCACGTCTGGTCGGTCTCGGCCTCCGGCGGATCCCCGCGCCGGCTCACGCAGGCGCCGAGCCAGTACGCCAACCCCTCCTATTCCGCGGACGGAAAGCGGATCGTGTTCCTCCGAGGAAGCGGCGCCTCTCTTCGTGATCACGATCTCGCCGATGAATTGTGGTTCGAAGTCCACTGGATGCCGTCGGAGGGCGGCGCGAGCCACTACGTGATCGGCACGGTGAATCGGGGACAGATTCGCCCCATGACGCGGCCGGTCTTCTCGGCCGACGGCGAACGCATTCTCTACGTCGAGGACGAATCGGGCGGCGAGCCGCACGTGCCGGACAAGACCGTGCTCGCCTCGGTGAAGCTCGACGGGACGGATCGTCGCGTCCACCTCCGGTGGACCCTGGCCGACGACGCGATGGTCTCCCCCGACGGGCGCTGGGCCGCGTTCACCGAGGGGCACAATGCGTGGGTCACGGCGATCCCGAGCATGGGGCTCAAACCGATCGACGTCTCGCTCTCCGGCTCCGCGCTTCCGCTCGCGCAGTTGAGCGACGTCGGCGGGGACTGGGTGAATTGGGCGGATCGGGGACGCACGATCACGTGGGTTCACGGACCGAAGTACTGGCGAATCGCCCTCGACAAGGCCCTTCCCGACCCGAAGCCCGGCGACGCGGTCGACTCGACCGCCGCCGATTCCACCGGGGCGAAGAAGCCGGTCGCCAAGAAGAAGCTCCCCGAGGCCGACTCGCTCGAGATCGTCCTCACGCTTCCGCGCGCCGGAGGCCATGGGACCGCCGCGTACACCGGCGCCCGCGTCGTGACGATGCGGGGCGACGACGTGATCGAGCGAGCCGTCATCGTCGTCGAGAACGACCGGGTGGCCGCGATCGGGGCCGAGGGATCCGTGACGATCCCCCGCGGCGCCAAGGTCGTGGACGTTACCGGCAAGACGATCATCCCCGGCCTCATCGACGTCCACGCGCACCTCCACTACTCCACGCTCGACATCCTTCCCCAGCGCCCCTGGAAATATCTCGCCAACCTGGCCTACGGCGTGACGACGACGCACGACCCGTCGGCGGCGACCGAGGAGGTGTTCAGCCAGGCCGAGATGGTCGAGGCTGGCGTCTCGGTCGGGCCGCGGATCACGTCCACCGGATTCGTCCTCTTCGGCGCGAACATTCCCGGGAAAGCGGTCATCGAGTCGCAGGACGACGCGCGCAAACACGTGCGGCGCCTGAAGGCGCTCGGCGCCTTTTCGGTCAAGTCCTACACCCAGCCCCGTCGGGAGCAGCGGCAGTGGATCATCCAGGCGGCGCGCGAGGAGAGCATGCTCGTCGTTCCGGAGGGCGCCGGCACGCTCGGACTGAACATGAACATGATCCTGGACGGCCACACGACCATCGAGCACGCGCTGAACGTGACCCCGCTCCGGAAGGACGTCGTCACGTTCTTCGCCAAGAGCGGAACGGCGTATACGCCCACGCTCCTCGTGGCGTACGGCGGGCTCTTTGGCGAACACTGGTTCTACCAGAAGTACGACGTGTGGAAGGACGAGCGGCTCCTGCGCTACACGCCCCAGGGCGTGATCGACGCGCGCGCGCGCGTCCGCCCGATCCTGGCCGCCGACGACGAATGGCATCACCTGGACGTTTCCGCGTCCGCCACGGCGATCGCGAACGCCGGCGGCCGCGTCCTCCTGGGCGGGCACGGGCAGCTCCAGGGGCTCGGGCCGCACTGGGAGCTCTGGGCGCTCAAGCAAGGGGGGATGACGCCGCTTCAAGCGCTCCGGGCCGCGACGCGAAGCGGCGCCGAGGCGCTCGGACTGGACGGCGACATCGGCTCGATCGAACCGGGGAAACTGGCCGACTTCGTCGTGCTCGACAAGAACCCACTCGAGCAGATCGAGAACTCGAATTCGGTGTCGCTCGTCGTGAAGAGCGGGACCGCCTATCGCCCGGCGGAGCTCGAGCGGGTCATCCCCGCTCCCCCATCGCGATGACGGCGATGCCGCCGAGCCGGTCGGCGACGACGGATCGCGCGAAGCCGGCCTCGTCCAGCATCCGGAGGAGCGCCCGCTGTCCCGGATAGGCGCGAAGGGATTCCACGATGTGCCAATACGTGCCGGGGCGCCCATGCAGCAGGGCGCCCCACACCGTTCCCGCCGCCATCAGGTACCCGAGGCAGAGGCGGCGGTACCACCCGCTCTCCGGCAGCCCGAAATCCAGCGAAAGAAAAACGCCGCCGGGCCGCAGCGCGCGGCGAATCGCCGCGAGCGTGGCCGGAAGGTCGATCGGATAGCGGAGCCCGTAGCCCATGAGCACCGCGTCGAAGGCTTCCTCCGCCACGGGGAGTGAATTCAGGTCGCCGACGACGAAGACGACGCCCGCCGATCCCGCCCCGAGTCCCTTCGCGCGCGCGCGCTTCAGCATGTCGCGATTCCGGTCCAGCGCCACGATCGGCTCCACCCGACCGGCGCGCCGCGCGAGGAGCGGCAGCTCTCCGGTGCCGGTCGCGAGATCGAGGATCCGACTCCCCGCCCGCGGCGGCGGAAGGAGCGCCACCAGCTCCTTCTTCCACCGGCGATCGCTCCCAAAGGAAAGGAGCCGGGTGAGGAGGTCGTAACGCGGTGCCACCCTCCCGAAGATCGCGTCGGCGTACGCTCGGCGCGCGGCGCCGTCCTTCGGCCAGTCGCGGAGCAGGGCCGCCGACATCAGGAGTCGAGCCATCCCGCGCGCTCGAGCGCGAGCCAGGCGTCCTGCTCTCCGCGTTCGATCAGCGCCTCGGCGTTCTTCGGTGAGTAGGCGAGGACGCCGCCGGGCAGCGCTTCGGCCGGCTCGACCACGCAGAGCGGGTGCGGGCAACCCTCCCCTCGCCAGGAATCCGGGAGCGCGAGCATTTCCCGCTGCAGATCGTGCCAGTTCGCGACGTCGAGGTACCGAGCCCACATCGCGACGAGGTTGTGGGGCTTCGGCGCCTGGGGCGGTGCCCCGCTCGGCGAGACGACGATGACCAGCGCCGCGTCCGCGCCCGCGAGAATCGATGCCTGGAGCGGGTGCGTGGAAAGCGCGACCGCGTCGACGAACTCGCGCCCCAGGACCCGCGCGGGCTCGAAGATCATCGGGATGGCGGAGGACGCGATCGCGGCCTGCAGAACGAACTCGGGCCCGCGGACCACGATCACCTCCCCCAGCGCCGCCTCGACCCGCGCGCGGAACGTCTCGTCGTCGGCCTGCCAGTTGACGAAGAGGGCGACGCGCCCGGTGTCGAGCGCGAGGGCGCTCAGGATGAGCTTCGTCTCGCCGTCCACGAGACGTCTCGAGTCCCCGGCCTTCACGAGGAGGTCCAGGATTCGGCGCCGCGCCGTGGCGCCCCAGAGGCCCCTTCCTTTCAGCTCGGGCAGCAGGTCCGCGAGAGCCGCGCGGATTCGGGCTCCGGTGGGCGACTGCCAGTTGGCGACCCAGACGACCAGGACCGCGGCGAGGAGCGTTGCGCTGAAGCGATACGGCCACGGGATGTCGAGCACCCACGTGAGGACGTGCAGAAGCACCCAGGTCGCGAGGATCACGGCCGTGATCCGACGAACCTTGCGGCTCCATCTCGCGTTCTGAATTCGCCACAGCCAGACCTCGGCGTTCCGGGAGGCGCGGACGAGAAGCATGCCAAAGGCCGCAACCAGGAGCCAGGCGACGAGATCGAGGACGCCCGAGGGAGCGCCGGTGCGCCGGACGGCGTCCGGCCAAATGAGCGCCGTCACCCCCAGGTCACCGGAACCGATCCAGGTCACGAGCGCTTCGAAGAGCCCGAAGCCGGCGACGAGGACCCCGGCCGTCCTCCAGGCCAGCGTGGTCCAACGCATCCCGATGGAGGCGGGCTCGAGGGACCGCCAGACCAGCTCGAGCAGGCTGGTGTTGAATCCCGAGGCGATCCAGGAAACGGCGTTGAGCGCGCCGGCCGACGCACCGGCGACGATTTGGGGCTTCAGCCCGATCGACCCGAGCGCCTTCAGAACTCCGACCTCGTACGCGCCGAACGCGCCGCCGCCGGACACCACGACGGCAATGTTTCGAAACGGAAGATCGGTCCGCAGCGAGCGCGCCATGAACGCATCATACGGGATACGGGATTGCCCGTGCCGCCCCAAGCGCCTACCATCTTCCTCCATGTCTCTGCTCTTCGATCCCGAGGACGCGGTCCGCGTGCTCCGCACGAACGACCCGGTGCTGGCCCGCCTGATCGAACGGGCGGGGCCCTGCCGCTTCAGCACCCACAAGCGCGCGACCCCGTTCGCGGCGTTGGCCCAGTCGATCACCTACCAGCAGTTGAATGGTCGGGCCGCCGGCACGATCTTCGGTCGATTCCGGGCGATCTACCGGCCGAAACGCTTCCCCACGCCGGACGCGCTCCTCGAGACGCCCGACGCGGCCCTGCGCACGGCCGGGCTCTCACGGTCGAAGATCGCGGCCATGAAGGATCTCGCCGCGAAGACGAAGGACGGCACCGTGCCGACCCTGGCGCGTCTTCGCGACATGAGCGACGAGGAGATCGTGGAGCGCCTGACGGCCGTGCGCGGGATCGGGCCCTGGACCGTCGAGATGCTTCTGATGTTCCGCCTCGGCCGGCCCGACGTCCTCCCGGTCACGGACTATGGCGTTCGGAAGGGCTACTCGATCGCGTTCCGAAAGCGGGAGCTGCCCTCGCCCGACGATCTTCGCGCGCGCGGGGAACGGTGGCGTCCGTTTCGTTCGGTGGCGGCGTGGTATCTCTGGCGCGCGGTGGAGCTGGGCGAGGGTCCAAAGGGCGGCCGCGGCTAGCGCGACCCGCGTCGTCCCATCCCCGCTAGGGATTCTCCGCGAGCAGCGTCTCGACCTCGGCGACGAAGGCGTCCCATTCGGGCGTGCCCCCCTGCAGTTCCCCGCTGTGGGTGGCGCGGATCCGGCCGGTGCGGTCGATCAGGTAGAGGGTGGGCCAGGTGCGGTTCCCGTACGCCTTCCAGATCGCGGCATCGTCGTCGAGCACGACCGGGAATTCGATCCCGTGCTTCTTCACCGCGGCCCGCACGGCGTTCGGCACGGCCTCGTGCGGGAACTCGGGCGTGTGGACCCCGATGACGGCGACGTCCTTCGGTGCGAGATCGGTGTGAAGGCGCTTCATCGCCGGGACGGTCCGGCGGCAGTTGATGCAGCCGAACGTCCAGAATTCCACGATCGTCACTCGGCCGCCCCACTCGCGCGCCGCCGGCTGGTCGGCGTTGATCCAGACTTCCCCGCGGATCTCGGGAGCGATCAGGGGCCGACCCCGACGGCGGCGTCCGCAGTTCGCGCCGTATCGCCTTTGACGACCGCCGACCCGCAACCGCCCGCCGCATGGATCTCCTGGAGACTCGTCACTTCGATCGTGCTCCGCTCGCGGAGCGCGCGAATCGCCTCGACCGTCGCCGCGGCGGCCGTGAGGGTGGTCAGGCACAGGACGCCGTTGAGGATGGCGTTCTTCCGGATCGCGCCGTCGTCGTAGAACGAGGCCTCGCCGAGCGGGGTGTTGACGATCAGGTCGATCCCCCGGCTCCGGATGCGGTCGACCACGTGCGGCCGCCCCTCGTTCACCTTGTAGATCATCTCGGTGGGAACGTCGCGCGCGCTCAGGAACGCCGCCGTTCCTCGGGTCGCCAGGAGCGTGAATCCCATCTCGTGGAGCGCGCGCGCGATCGGCAGAACCTCCTCCTTGTCGTGATCGTTCACGCTCACGAAGGCGGTCCCCGACGTGGGGATCTCCGCGCCCGCGGCGGCCAGCGCCTTGGCGAACGCGATTCCAAAGTGCTTGGAGATTCCCATGACCTCGCCGGTCGATTTCATTTCGGGCCCGAGCAGGATGTCGGAGCCGGGGAACTTGAGGAACGGGAAGACCGACATCTTGATGAAGAACCGGTCGACGACGAGATCCTCCGTCAACCCCTGCTCGGCGAGGGAGCGCCCGGCCATGACGCGCGCGGCCGCCTTGGCCAGCGGCACGCCGGTCGCCTTGCTGATGAAGGGCACCGTGCGGGACGCGCGCGGGTTCACCTCCAGGACGTAGACGATCTCGTCCTTGATCGCGAACTGGACGTTCATGAGGCCGCGGACGCCCAGCGCTAAGCCGAGCTTTCGCGTCGCGTCCCGGATCGTGGCGAGGTGCCCTACCGCGATCTTGTACGTGGGCAGGATCGCGGACGAATCGCCGCTGTGGATTCCCGCCTCCTCGATGTGCTCCAGGATTCCGCCGATCACCACGCGTTCGCCGTCGGCGAGCGCGTCCACATCCACTTCGTAGGCGTCCTCGAGGAACCGGTCGATCAGGATCGGATGCTCGGGCGAGGCCTTCACCGCTTCCCGCACGTACTCTTCCAAGTGCGACGCGTCGTAGACGATCGCCATGGCGCGGCCGCCGAGCACGTACGACGGGCGAACGAGAACGGGGTACCCGATTCGCGCCGCCACCGCCGTCGCCTCCTCGAGCGAGGTCGCGGTGCCGCTCTCCGGCTGCGGAATTCCCAACTCGGTGAGTAGCGCGCTGAAGCGCCGCCGGTCCTCGGCCAGGTCGACCGCGTCGGGGCTCGTGCCCAGGATTTTCACGCCGGCGCGGTGGAGCGGGACCGCGAGCCGGAGCGGCGTCTGACCCCCGAACTGAATCACCACCCCCTCGGGACGCTCGCGCTCGATGACGTTCATCACGTCCTCGAAGGTCAGCGGCTCGAAATAGAGACGATCCGACGTGTCGTAATCGGTCGAGACGGTCTCGGGGTTGCAGTTCACCATGATCGTCTCGTACCCCTCCTCCCGGAAGGCAAAGGAGCCGTGACAGCAGCAGTAGTCGAACTCGATCCCCTGACCGATCCGGTTCGGCCCGCTGCCCAGGATCAGCACCTTGCGCCGGTCCGTCGGATCGGCCTCGCACTCCAGCTCGTAGGTGGAATAGAGATACGGCGTGTGCGACTCGAACTCCGCCGCGCACGTGTCCACGCGCTTGTAGACGGGCCGGATCCCCTCCGCGTGGCGCCGCGCGCGCACCGCCGCCTCCGTCGTCTCTCGAAGCTCCGCGATCCGTGCGTCGGAAAAACCCGTTCGCTTCGCCTCTCGAAGCGTATCCCGGTCGAGCCCGGCCACGATGCGCTCCTTCACGTCCGCGATCTGCTGGATCTGATCCAGGAACCAATGGTCGATTCCGGACATCCGGTGGATCTCCTCGTGATCCCAGCCGAGCTCCAGGGCGCGCTTGACGTAGAGGATTCGATCCGGGTCTGGCGTGAGGAGCTTCTCCCGGATCCTCGTGTCGTCGAGCCCGCCGCTCGCGAACCCGCCGCGGCCCGTCTCGAGGCCGCGGAGCCCCTTCTGGAGCGCCTCCTTGAACGTGCGCCCGATCGCCATCACCTCGCCGACCGACTTCATCTGCGTGCCAAGACGGGGACTCGCGTCCCGGAACTTCTCGAACGCCCAGCGCGGAATCTTCACGACGACGTAATCCAGCACGGGCTCGAACGAGGCCGGCGTGACGCGGGTGATGTCGTTCGGAATTTCATCCAGCGTGTACCCGACCGCGAGGAGGGCCGCGATCTTGGCGATCGGAAATCCCGTCGCCTTGCTGGCCAGCGCGGAGGAGCGGGAAACGCGCGGGTTCATCTCGATGACGACCAGGCGGCCCGTCTTCGGATCGACCGCGAACTGGATGTTCGAGCCCCCGGTCTCGACGCCCACTTCCCGGATGATCGCGCGCGCGGCGTTCCGCATGGCCTGATACTCGCGGTCCGTCAGCGTCTGGGCCGGCGCCACGGTCACGGAGTCGCCGGTATGGATTCCCATCGGATCGAAATTCTCGATCGAGCAGATGACGACGAAGTTGTCCGCGCGGTCGCGCATCACCTCGAGCTCGTATTCCTTCCACCCGATCACGGACTCCTCGATCAGGATCTCGTGCACCGGCGAGAGGTCGAGCCCACGCCCGGCGGCCTCTTCGAATTCCTCGGCGTTGAACGCGATCCCGCCCCCGGTGCCGCCGAGCGTGAACGACGGGCGGATCACCGCGGGCAGCCCGGTCGTCTCGAGAACGGCGCGCGCCTCGTCCCGATTTCTCGCGAAGCCGCTTCGCGGCACCTCGAGTCCGATCCGCGCCATCGCCTCCTTGAAGAGGCGGCGGTCCTCCCCGACTTCGATCGCGCGCCGGCTGGCCCCGATCAGGCGAATGCCGAGCCGATCGAGCACGCCCCGCTCGGAGAGGGTCAGCGCCAGGTTGAGCGCGGTCTGTCCTCCGACGGTCGGGAGCACCGCGTCCGGCCGCTCTCGCTCGAGGATCGCCTCCAAGACCTCGGGTGTCAGGGGTTCGACGTACGTCCGATCCGCGTACTCCGGGTCGGTCATGATGGTCGCCGGATTCGAATTCACGAGGGATACGCGGATCCCCTCGGACCGGAGCGCCTTCACGGCCTGTGTGCCGGAATAGTCGAATTCGCAGGCCTGGCCGATGACGATCGGTCCCGACCCGATCACCAGCACCGATCGCAGGGAGGGATCGCGCGGCATTCGCCTAGCCCCGTCCCGCCGCGACGTGGACGCGCCCGACGCCGACCCGCCCGGGGCGCCGCTCGGCCATCCGCGCCGTGAATTCGCGGAAGAGGTAGTGGCTGTCATGGGGCCCGGGGCTCGCCTCGGGGTGATACTGCACGGAGAAGACGGGGAGGTCGCGGTGTCGGAAGCCCTCCACCGTGCCGTCGTTCAGGTTGACGTGCGTGAGAACGAATTCGGGCCGGTCGAAGAGCGAGGGATCGACGGCGAACCCGTGGTTCTGGGCGGTGATCTCCACCTGTCCGGTCGCGAGGTTCTTTACCGGATGATTGCCGCCGCGATGCCCGTACTTGAGCTTGAACGTCCGTCCCCCGCACGCGAGACCCAGGATCTGGTGCCCCAAACAGATGCCGAAGAGGGGCCGCCCCGAACGGATCAGCTCGGCCGCGGCGTCGACGGCGTAGCCGCAGGCCTCCGGGTCGCCCGGGCCGTTCGAGAAGAAGATGCCGTCCGGATCCAGGCCGAGCGCCTCCCGCGCCGGCGTGGTCGCGGGAACGACCGTGACCTCGCAACCGATGCCGGCGAGCATTCGAAGGATGTTTCGCTTCAGCCCGAGGTCGTACGCCACGACCCGGAACGGGGCGTCGCCGACGGTCCCCTCGACATCGGAAGGGTGGATCGTGGCGCAGGTCACTTCCCGAGCCAGATCGGCGCCGACCATGGAGGGCGCCGCGCGGGCCTTCGCGATCAGGGAATCAGCGTCGTGATCGACGGCGGAGATCACACCCCGTTTCGCGCCGTGGGTCCGGAGATGCCGCGTCAGCATCCGGGTGTCGATCTCGCTGATGCCGACGACCCCCGCTTCCTCGAGGTACCGGTTCAGCTCCCCCGAGGCGCGCCAGGAGGAAGCGCTCGTCGAGATCTCGCGCACGATGAATCCGGCCACTTGGGGGCGCGACGATTCGACGTCGTCCCGGTTCACGCCGTAGTTCCCGATGTGGGGGTAGGTCATCGTGACCAATTGGCCGCGATAGGACGGGTCGGTCAGGACTTCCTGGTAGCCGCAGAGGGAGGTGTTGAAGACGACTTCGCCGAAAGTCTCGCCGATTCTACCGAATGCCTTGCCATTGAATACGATACCGTCCTCAAGCGCGAGGGTCGCTTGGAGGCTGTCCGGGGGCATCGGAGTGCGTGCCGCTCCTTCCCAGTGGGTGTGGATTCGGGCGCCCGGCGGGCGTACGCTCGTGGAGTGGGCTCGGTCACCGGGCCGCCATGCCAGGAGGTGCCCCATGGGACACGTAGCCGATCTACTCCGCGTCAAAGGCAACGCCATCTATACCATTTCCAGCGACGCAACGGTGTATGAAGCCATCGTCGACATGGTTCGCCACAATGTCGGCTCGCTGGTCGTCCTCGACGGGGACACGCCCGTCGGGATTTTCACGGAACGGGACTACCTTCGGGAGATCGCGCTCAAGGGCCGGACGTCGCGGAACACGGAGGTCCGCGAGATCATGATCCGCGACGTGATCGTGGTGGATCGGGACCGCACGCTCGACGAGTGCATGGCGATCATGACCGAGCGGCGGGTCCGGCACCTGCCGGTCGTCGCCGACGGATCGCTCATCGGGGTCATCTCGATCGGCGACGTGGTGAAGCAGCTCTCCCAGGATCGCAAGGCGGAGATCAAATACCTGACGGACTACATTACGGGCAAGTATCCGGCGTAGTCCCCGGGCCGCTCCCCTCCCCCCGCGAAGGGCGGGTCACGAATCGCCGCTCGTCGCGTACTACAATCGGAGGGGCCATGAATCCAAGACGATCCGAATCCAAACACAGTCCGAAGCGAATGCTCGTCGCCGTCGCAGCCGCCACGGTGCTCCTCGCGGGATTCTCCGCGAGCGCCGCCTGCGGGCGAGCCGGCGCTCCTGCGCGCGCCGCGAATTCGAAGGCCAAGTCGATTCGTCTCTATTCCGTGGAGCGAAAGGGATACGTCATGAGCGAGAAGGTCGTGAAGTCGGAAGCGGAGTGGAAGAAGTCGCTCACCCCCGAGCAGTTTCGCGTCACCCGTCAGGCCGGAACCGAGCGGGCGTTCGCGAACGCCTATTGGGACAATCACGAGAAGGGCGTCTATCGGTGCGTTGCCTGCGGGAACGATCTCTTCTCGTCGGACACGAAGTTCGACTCGGGAACGGGATGGCCGTCCTTTACGGCACCCATCGCCAAGGACAACATCGACCTTCGGGGAGATGACACCCTCGGCATGCCGCGGACGGAAGTCGCCTGCGCGCGTTGCGGGTCTCACCTCGGGCACGTCTTCGACGACGGCCCGAAGCCGACCGGCCTTCGGTACTGCATGAACTCGGCCGCGCTTTCCTTCACGAAGAAGCCGTAGGCATGAAAGTCTTGATCGGTGTGGACGACTCGCCCTTCTCGGCCGCCACGTTGGTCTACGTCAAGGACGCGACGTGGTCCGAGGGGAGCCAGTTCACGGTCGTTTCGGCGTGCGAGCCCATCTGGATTGGACCGGGCGAACTGGCGTCCCCCGGGCCGATCGCGGAGCTGAACCAGCAACAGGAGCAGTACCACAAGGAGATCGCGCAGAAGGGAGCGAAGATCCTCGCCGACGCCGGCCTCCAGGCGACGGGCCGGATGGAAATCGGCGACCCGCGGTCGGTCCTCGTCGAAGCCGCGCGCCGCGAGAAGGCCGATCTCCTCGTGATCGGCTCGCACGGCCGCTCCGGAGTGGCGAGGCTCCTGCTCGGGAGCGTCGCCGCGCACATCGTCGGTCACGCCCCGTGCAACGTGCTGGTCGTGAAGCGTCCCGCCTAGACCGACCCGCCACGTTCTCATCGAACCCTCCGCGAGCGGCGCGGATGCCGCCTCGCGTCGGGTATACTGCTTTCCATGCGCGAACGAATCGGATCGTTTCGGCTCCTCCGGCGCCTCGGCGAAGGCGGGATGGGCGTCGTCTTCGAGGCCAAAGACGAGCGGCTCGACCGGTCCGTCGCGATCAAGATGATCCGCGAGGACACCCGGGTCCAGGGCGCCCGGGAGCGCTTCTGGAGGGAGGCGCGCGCGGCCGCCCGGGTCAGCCACCCCAACGTCTGCCAACTCTTCGACGTCGGCGAGGAAGATGGCGCGCTCTACATCGCGATGGAGCTTCTCGAGGGAGAGTCGCTCTCGGCTCGCCTCGAGCGTGGCGCCCTTCCCCTCGCGGAGGCAGGGCAGGTCACGCTCGGCATCCTCGCCGCGCTCGAGGCCCTCCACCGGCACTCGATCGTGCATCGCGACCTGAAGCCGTCCAACGTGTTCCTGACCGCGCACGGGGTGAAGCTCCTCGACTTCGGCTTGGCGCGTGGGTTCGAGACGGAGCGGGGAGAAACCGCAGACGCATCGATCACGCAGACGGGAATCGTCGTTGGAACCCCGCGGTACATGTCTCCCGAGCAATGGCAGGGGCAATCCCTCGACGCGCGCAGCGACGTCTTCGCGTCCGGGGCGCTCCTCTTCGAGATGCTGACCGGTGCCCCCGCGTTCCCCGGCAACTCGCCGGCCGAAGTGCGCCATGCGACGCTCTTCGGCCAGCCTCCGGTCCTGGCGGGTCCCGCGTCCGTTGCCGCGCTCGACGACGTGCTCCATCGGGCGCTGGCCAAGGATCCCGCCGGGCGCTTCGAGTCGGCGTCCGCCATGGCCGGCGCGCTCCGGGAGGCGCTTCGTCTTGCCGGCGATACGGAGGTTCCGCGAATCCGCGCGGTCACGCGGCTCATTGTGCTCCCGTTTCGAGTGCTCCGCCCGGATCCCAACGTCGACTTTCTCTCCTATAGTCTGCCCGACGCGATCACGGCCTCCCTCGCGGGGTTCGAATCGTTGGTCGTGCGATCCGCGTTGAGCGCGGCCCGCTTCGGCACCGATTCGCCGGACATCCGTCGCGTCGCCTCCGAAGCCGAGGTCGACCTCGTCTTGACCGGGTCCCTCCTCGCGAGCGGCGGTCAGCTCCGCGCCAGCACGCAACTGATCGAGGCTCAGACTGGAACCGTGCTCTGGTCCACGACGACGGACGGATCGCTCGGCGACATCTTTCAGCTTCAAGACTCGCTCGCGCGGAAGATCGTGGAGTCCCTCTCGTTGTCTCTTTCGGGGCGGGAGCGAAACTCGCTCCAACGCGACGTGCCGGCGAGCGCCAAGGCCTACGAGTTTTTCCTCCGCGCGAACGAGCTGGCGCGGGACGCCGCGTCGTGGACCGTCGCGCGCGACCTCTACCTCCGGTGTCTCGATGCGGACCCCCGTTACGCCCCGGCGTGGGCACGCCTGGGGCGCGTGTACCGGCTCCTTTCCAAGTACAGCGTGGAGCACAATTCCGAGAACCTGATGCGAGCCGCGGAGGCGTTCCGGCGGGCGCTCGAGTTGAATCCCGACCTATCGATCGCGTTGAACCTCCGCGCGAACCTCGAGGTGGAGATGGGCCACGGCTGCGAGACAACGGTGGAGCTGATGCGGCGGGCGAGACTTCACCCGAACGATCCCGAGCTCTATGCGGGGCTCGTCCACTCGACCCGTTATTGCGGCCTGCTCGAGGCGTCCGTGGCGGCCGACCGGATGGCGCACCGCCTCGATCCGACGGTGCCGACCAGCGTGCGTTACACCTATTGGATGCAGGGAGAATTCGAGAAGGCGATCGCGGAACAGTCGGACTACAGCGACTTCCTCGGCCCCTATGCGCTCACGGCCCTCGGCCGACTCGAGGAGGCGCGCCGGATCTACGAGGATCTGGAGCGATCGTCCCGGAGCGGAATCCAGATCGCGGTCTACACGTCACAGCGTGCGGCGCTGCAGGGAAATCGGGAGGAGTTCCTGGCCGCCAACATGCGGATCGCCATGTCCGGATTCCGCGACCCGGAGGGGCTCTACTTCCAGGCGCGGACCGCCGCGTTCGTCCACTCCCCCGAGGTCGCCTTTGCGCTCCTCGATCGGGTGGTCAACGACGGCTTTCTGTGCCATCGGTCGATGGACCTCGATCCGTGGCTCGACGGTCTTCGCGGCGATCCCGAGTACCGCCGCATCCACCGAATCTCCGAGGAGCGACACCGCGAAGCGAGGGTCCGGTTCCTGGAGGCCGGAGGCGACCGCCTACTCGGAATCTCCTCGGTCTAGCGGGGCGAATTCGCGGCGCGCGCCGCTTCCTCCGGTGGGCGGACGTGACGGAACGCGCCGTAGAGCAACAAGTCGTACGCGATCTTCATCCCCGCCCCGATCACGAGCGGCGCTCCGAGGAGCCCGCCCCGCATGAAGAGCCCGGCGAAGGCCGGCGCCACCGCCCATGCCGCGAGCCGGACGAGGCTCGTCACTCCCGACGCGAACGTCCGCTCCTCCGGACGGACGACCGCCATCACGTACGACTGGCGCGTCGGCACGTCCATCTCCACGAGACCCTCGCGAAGGAGGAAGAGAACCGCCGCGACCGTAAAGTTGGGCGCGAACGGAACGGTGAGGAGGAGGAGGCTCGATGGAATGTGCGTGAAGACCATCGTGTTCACGAGCCCGATTCTCGCCGCGAGCCACGCCGCGCCGAGGTGCGAGCCCGCGTTCAAAACGCGGGCTCCAAAGAAGAGGAGCCCCATGCCCTGCTCGTCCACGCCGAACCGGGTGTAGAAGAAGTAGGAAAGGAGTGCCGTGGTCAAGAAGCCACCCCCCAAACCGTCGAGCGCGAAGAGCGCGGAGATGCGGGTCACGACTCTCTTCGCCTCCGGCGTCACCGCCGTGCGAACGCGCGCGGCGGTGGTCTCCACCTTCGGCGACAGCCCGCGATAGAGGATCGCCGTCAGGAGGAGGAGGAAGGCATAGGCGAGAACGGCCACGCGGAGCGACGCCGACTCCCCGATTGGCGCGACCGCGCGAAAGAGGGTCGGTAGGCCCGCGAGAAGCGATCCGAACGCGTGCCCCGCGTCCTGGAGCACGTTGTACCAGGCGAACGCCCCGGTTCGTTGCTCGGCCGGAACGGTGGAGGGAAGGATGGCCTGGTCGAGGATCGAGGACGCCCCGCGATCGCGCCCCATCCCGTTCAGCATCCCGAAGAACGAGGCGACCCCGATCAGCAGGGCGTCCGAGGCAAAGGCCACCGCGACGCCGCCGGCCGCGCCGAGCAGCGCGAGGATGAGGAGCGCGCGGCGGCGCCCGAGACGGTCTCCCGCCATCGTGACGAGAAGCGCCGCGAACGCGGCCCCCGCGAGTCCGGCCGAGACGATGGCGCCGATCCGACCGGCATCGAATCCCTGCTTCGCCAGATGGATGCCGATCAGGACGCCGATCATTCCGGTGGCGAGCGCGCGAAGGAACGCCGCCGCGTAGAGGAGCGACCGGTCGCGAGGAAGGGCCACGCTCAGCGAAGCACGGCGCGGAGATACAGCATGCCGCCCGCGGGCGCGTCGCCGTACTCGCCGCCGATGATGGAATCGAATACCTCGATCGGGTCGGGCACGAAATAAAGGCTCCCCGTGGCGCCGACGCCGAGCGCGACGCGCGGCGCTCGGTAGAACTCGTAGAGGTATCCGATCTCCGCCTTCCCCACCGTGAAGACGCGCCCCTCGAACGGATGCCCCTCGTCGAACAGTTCGTCCTTTTCGGCGACCTCGCCTCTCGCGAACACGCGATGGCGCTCCCGCACGGTGAACGTGGCCTCGCCCAGGAAGGCATCGAGGGTCGCGCCCGGCCGATTCCGGTTCCGACCCCACGCGAGCGCGGCGTCGACGCGCGAACGACCGCTCGCTCGGCTGTAGAGGGCCGAGACGGTCGTGCGGTCGGTGTCGACTTCGGGCGCGAGCTGTTCGGGACTCTCGAGCCGGCCATGGCTCGCCTGGAGCGCCCAATTCTCCGATGGGTTCCAGGAGAGCCGCGCCGAGCGCGAATCGAGCTTGGGCGACTCGATGTCGTAGCGGTTCTCATCGGGTTCGCGCCCCTTGAAGAGGGATCCCTCGAGTTTCCATTGGCCCGACATCACGCCCGCCGTCACGACGCCGAACGTGATGTGCGACGAATCGAGCCAGTGGTGCGAGATCGGCGCGCCCGGGAACTCGACGCCCGACGGGCGGTGCATGAAGACCGGGGGGCCGAGGGCCGGCTCGCCGGGAAGGCCGCCATAGGCGAACACGGAGCTGCGCCCTCGCGAGATGCTGTACGTCCCCGCCAGCTCCATGAAGAGATCGTGTGGGTGCTGGCGGTCGACCAGATGCGTTCGGCCGTCGGAGGTCTCGCCGGTCTGGAGAAGGAGCGGATAGCCCTCCTTCCCGATGGTCGCTGGATCGAGCGAGATCATGCTCCGAAGTCCGAGGCGCCCGGGCCCGAGGGGGCGTGTGGCCATCCCCATCAACATGCTCGCGCCGAAGAACTTCTCATCGCCCCTCGGGCCGCCCTGCTTGTCGAGAACGGCCATCGCGAAGCCGTGGGCCATCAAGCTCCACGCGCCGCGCGTCGCGTGCGCGCCCTCATGCGGCGCGGCGTCGGGCACCCACGACGTGCCGGATGCCTCGCGATTTCGAACGTAGGGTCCGAGAAAGGCGGGGACGCCGTGATGGCCGGCGTGACCCGCGTGCCCCTCGTGCGACTCGTGCGGCTCCGCGGTGGACGTGGTGTCCGGCATGACATGGCCCATGTGGCCCTCGTGGCCCTCGTGCCCGGCGTGCGGATCCGACGATTGGGCAGGGGCCACGGTGGGCCAAAGGAGGGCGAATACGGCGAGTACGAGGACGCGCACGGCTTCAGGGTACAGGATGGCGCGTCGTGCGCCTAGGCGCCGACCCAACTCGTCAGCAGGAAGCAGAGCGCGGCCACCGCCGCGGCCGCCGGTATCGTAAGCACCCAGGCCCAAACGATGCGCCCCGCCACACCCCAACGCACGGCCGACAGTCGTTTCGTCGCGCCGACCCCGATGATCGCGCCCGTGATCGTGTGCGTCGTCGAGACGGGAATCCCAAAGTGCGTGGCCCCGAAGAGGCTCATCGCGCCCGCGGTCTCCGCGCAGAATCCGCCGAACGGACGGAGCTTCGTGACCCGCGCGCCCAACGTGTGCACGATGCGCCAACCGCCGGAGAGCGTCCCGAGGGCGATCGCGATCCCGCACGCGATCACGACCCACTGCGGAATGTGAAACGTCGCGGTCTTTCCCGACGTGAAGAGGAGGAGCGCGATGATGCCCATGGTCTTCTGGGCGTCGTTGGACCCGTGCCCCAGCGAGTAGAGCGCGGCGGAGACGAGCTGAAGGCGGCGGAAGAGCTTGTCCACGCGGGTGGGGAGCGCTC
>Ga0070696_100000235_pt1 | contig 33523 bp, 32 predicted proteins | sample KBSK1253metaG_FD_65474 | JGI IMG/M metagenome (GOLD analysis project Ga0070696, IMG submission 65474) | Corn, switchgrass and miscanthus rhizosphere microbial communities from Kellogg Biological Station, Michigan, USA - KBS K1-25-3 metaG | ecosystem: Host-associated > Plants > Roots >... | reverse complement strand
CCAGAAGTTCCTCAACACAGCCACTTGCAGATGGCGACTCGACACGCCAGCACCATTCGAGAGCCCACGTCATTCGCGGCAACCGATCGAACAAGAAACTCCCCGCGCGTGACGCCCAAGGCGCTGTTGGCCAGCAAGCCGCCGCGCGCGAAGAAGGGCGTCTCCGAGAGAAGCGATGCGAAGCGCGGAGTGGTTCTACAAGCGTCGGATCTCCAGAGCGGTGTAGGTCTGCTCGAGGTTGGCCATCAGTTCCTTGAATCGGGTCTCCTCGCGCAGGTTTTCGAGATGTGGATCGATCCGGAAAAAGGGCCAGCACGCCCACCCGGTGTCGACACTGCGTTCCAGCCATCCCATCGCCTTGTCGGTTTCCCCGAGCACCGCATATACGCCGGCGATGTAGTGGTAGGTGTGGTGCGTATGGCCGAAGGAACGCGGCGACTCCAGCGCCTTGCGGACGCTCTGCAACGCGAGGTCAGCCTGACCCCGCCTCGCATGCAGCAATCCTTGAATTCCGAACATGAGGGGCTCATCGGGAAGTTGCGTGACGACTGTTGCCAACCGGTCCTCGGCGAGGGTCAGATCTCCGCTCCACAAGGCCGGCAGTATGTGAGTCATGCGGGCATACAGGTTGTCGGGTCGATCTCGTAGCCACGCTGCCGTTGCGTCCTCCGCGGCGGCGAAGTCTCCGCTCATCAGGTAGAACCACTCGAGGTTGCCGGTTCGGGTCTCTGGATTTGTCCGCTGTGCGTGCTCATGGGCGATGCGGGCCTCTTCGAGCCGTCCGATATGCAGACAAATCGATGACATCCGGTTATGGGCGCGCTCGAAGTTCGGTCGCGCGATCAGCACCTGTTCCAGCGCCGCGATGGCGTCGGCGTGCTGAAAGTTTTTCGCCGGACTCCACAGGATCCACGCCCGCGCCAGGTGCCCCTCGGGCAGCGTCGGGTCGAGCGCGAGAGCCCTGCTGCACTGGTCTTCCGCTTGCTGAAGCCAGGCGTGCTGCGAGTCGAATTCATAGTGCATGTTCATCGAGACGAAGGACAACGTGGCACGCGCCAGCGCAAAGTCCGGGTCTCGCTGGATGGCATTGGATAAATGCTCTGCCGCACTCCGCAGAATGTCCTCGCGTCCAGAGGAGCTGTCGCGGAGGCCCGCCATGAAGTCGTTGTACGCCTCGGGATCGCTGCTGTATCGATCGCGCGACTGCGGCACATCCGAGGGAAACCGGCGCTGCAACGATTCGACGGTCCGGCGTCCGATTTCGTCCTGGACAGCGAACACACTCTCCAGGGTGAAGTCGTGTTTCTCGGAGAGCATGACTTTCTGCGTCGTCGCGTCGAACAGCTGAATCGAGACGCGCCAGCGGGCTCCGAGTTTCTGGACCGTCCCCTGCAAGCTGTAACGGACACCGAGATCGCGGCAGGCGCGCGAAGGTTCGGTGCCGGCGGCGTAGTTCAGAATCGCCGATGTCGGCGTGACGGCCACATCCTCCAGGTTGGCGAAAATCGTGATGAGCGCATCTGCAAAACCCAATGAGAGCGCTCGGTTGTCGTCGACATCGCTGAGAAATACAAAGGGCAAGACCGCAATCGACGTGAGAGGCTTCGGGCTTGCCTCGTCCGCACTCGCGGATCCGCGCGTGACGGCCGGAGTCGCGAGAGCCTCGAGCGCCGCCTCGGCAGACTGGTACCGCTCCGGGGGATGCTTGCGCAGCAGCGTGCGCACAACGATAGCGACCTGCGTGTCTGCCAGCACCGTGGAGCCGAGAGGAGGGGGATCGTCATGGAGGATCGCGTGCAGTGTGTCCACCGCTGATGATCGCGGCCACGGATGTCGCCCGGTCAGCATTTCATACAAGAGGATTCCGAACGCGAACAGGTCACTGCGCTGATCGGCGCCCTCTCCTGTGATCTGTTCCGGCGACATATAGGCGACGGTTCCGAGAATTTCACCCGCGCGAGTGGCACGCAGGGTGGAAGGTTGTTGAGTGTCGAGCCCACGTGTCGTCGGCAGCCACGTCGCCAGACCGAAATCCAGGACCTTCACATAGCCATCGCGGCGTACCATGACGTTTTCGGGCTTCAGGTCGCGATGGACCACGCCCGTCCGATGCGCAGCGCCCAGCGCTTCCAGCACCTGCCGGCCAATTTCGAGGCTGCGCTCACGGGGCAGTCCGCGGCCGAGCCACTCCCTGAGGCTTTCCCCGTCTACCAACTCCATGACCAGAAAGTCGTCGCCGACGTCGTGCAGCGTGCAGATGTTGGGATGATTCAGGGCCGCAATGGCGCGCGCCTCCCGCCGGAAGCGTTCCCGGAATTGGGGATCTGCGTTGACGTGCGCCGCCAACACCTTGAGTGCGACGATGCGTTCCAGCCGCGTGTCGTGCGCTCTGTAGACCTCACCCATCCCACCGCTTCCGAGCAACGCGCCGATGCGGTAGGGCCCAAGCAACGTGCCCGGTTGGAGAGGTGAAGCCTGGACAGAGACAGGGCTATCGCCGAATTGTCCGGCCCGGTCATGCGCGGACATCAGCGATTCGACCTCACGTCGCAGGGAAAGGTCCGCGGCGCAGATGTCCCTGAGGAAGGCGTCGCGTTGCGCGGGATTCTGTGCTCGCGCGAGCTGGAAGACTTCCGAGATCTTTTGCCAGCGTTCAGCGGTCATGCGCATCGGGGCTGCGCGTCAAGCGGCGGTACAGCCAGGCGCGCGCCATCTGCCAGTCGCGCTCGACCGTCGCGCGTGATATCCCCAGCGCGTACGCGACGTCGTCGTGCGAGAGGCCGCCGAAGAATCGCAGTTCCGCGCCGCGGCTCTTTCTGGGATCGAGGGCGGCGAGCTCGGAAAGCGCCGCATCAAGGTCGAGCAGGTCAACGTCTCGCGGGTCGTACTGCGCCTCCTCGTCCTCGAGCGTCACTCGGGCCCATCCGCCGGATCGTTTGGCCATGTGGCGGCGTCTGGCGTGGTCGACCAGGATCCGGCGCATCATCTCGGACGCCAGCGCGAAAAAGTGCGCGCGATTCTGCCAATCGCCGTCACGCTGGTCGACCAGTCGCAGGTACGCTTCGTTGACCAGATCGGTCGGCTGCAGCGGGTGCCCCGGCGGCTCCCTCCGAAGGCGGGCCGCCGCCCGGCGGCGGAGCTCCCGATGAACCGTCCCCACCAGCTCGTCGCGCGCGCCGAGATCGCCCCCGCCCCACGCCCGCAGGAGTCCCGTCACATCGTGGTTGGAACTGATCACGTGGTCGTGCCGGATCCTGACCTTCGACGTCCCTCGAGTCAAGACATTCGCGCGCGAGCCAGTTGCAGGAGTGAGGGAGTTTTCCCGCCGTTCTCGCGTCACCAGATAAGAGGCCATTCGAGGGTGCTACCGACCTTCGGGGGCCAGGGGAAACGCCAGTCAAACAGGAAAAGAGGAAACGCCTATGAAGACCAGGAATATGAGCAAAGGCCTCGCCCGCGCCTGCATGCTCGTCGCAAGCGCGGCAGCCCTGAATTTCGCAGTGAGCGCCGGTGTGACCTCGGTATCGGCGTCCCCCCAGCGGACGAGCGATCTCCACGTGACGAAGGAGTGCTCGGAATACACGGGAGCTGCCGGCTCCTTCTGCACGATCACGTCCTCGAACGTCAGAAGGATTCCGGTCGGGACGCGCGTTTCTTATGACCAGGCGGCCGGTATTCCGGCGGGGTTGCTAGACAGTAACGTCGTCCTCGACGCAGGGAACGGAAATAGAGCGGTCGGCCGCTGCACACTCGATGCTGCGACCGCTCTCGGACTGTGCACCTTCTCCGACGGCACCGGAACCCTTGCCGGGTTTCATGCGCGTGTCGATGTCGACTGCACGCTGGGATGCCGTTGGGACGGGTCGTACGGCTTTGCGGATCTTGATAGAGATAAATGATGACGAGCATCGGTAGGGCGCACCTGGTCCCGTGCGCCCTATCGCCCTCCATGCCACCGCTCAGGCTGGCGGAACTTGTATTGATGCCTCTGCGGCACTCGCCGCACTCGTCGCCTCCTCGCTCAATCGCGCGAGTTCCTCGACGATCGCGGTTGTATAGACGACGTCGGTCAGACTGGTGAGTTTTGCTTCCAGGTTCGATCGTGCGCCAGAGAACCCGGCACGCAGCAATGTGACTCCGAGTTCCACCTCTGCGGCGGCGGCACGAGAGCAGTGCCTGGCCACGGTTCGGGCTTGTTGCAGGCCGAGTGCGCACAGTCGTATGACCTCGAGGGGCACGTCCGCTGCGGCACGCAACGCAAGTTGTATCGCCGCTTCCCTTTCCGTCCGCTGCGCCGCACTGGCTTGCGGCATGTTCCGCGCAACATAAACCTTGACGACGGTTTCCGTCTCGATCGTTTCGAGCAACTGTTCCTGAACGCTATTCAGGGCCGCGCTCGCGGCAATGAGGGCTGTTCGGTCCGTGGCGGAGTCTGACCGTGTCTTCGGAAGGGCGGCTACCATCAGCAGCAAGGACGTGCCCAGCCCGCCCGCAACCGCTGCAGCAGACACGGCACCGTGCGCTGACTCTGCGGACGAGAGGGCGCTCAGGAACTCGCGGAGTGAGACGTCAATCGATTCTCCGGGTGTCGCCATCGTCGATCCGTCAAGAATTACCACATTATTGTGGCCATTCGCATTTCGCCACGCGATCGGCTGAAGCGAGGACCGTCGACCCCACAGGCCGAGCCGCGGCGAGAATGCGCACACCGATGTGTTCGTACGGTTATCCCGCAAGTAGTCGATGAGCCACCAGATCAACGCGAATAGCTGACCACCCCTCCGAGACCTGATTGTGCTAAATGTGAAAGGAGGTCTCTCCTTATGAGCACGATGAACTACTACGTTGTGCTCGGCATCGCCGAGGATGCAGAGAGCGACACGATCCGCAGCGCGTTCCGAACGCTTGCACGGCGCTACCATCCCGACGCCGGCGCCGGTTCGTCGACCGCTGACTTCCGACGAGCGCTCGAAGCGTACGAAACACTGAGCGACCCTGAACGTCGACGGCTCTACGACCGAGAATTGCGGGACTGGCGCACGAGGGCCGCGATCGTCGCCGAGCCGATGGCCTCGAGGCGGGGGCCAGAGCCTCTCTTCGCATCGCGTACGGTCTCGTTTGCTTTCCCGAGCAGGCGGGCGACGATCACCAGGACGACGTTCTTCGACGAAGTCTTCGACGAGCGATTTTTCTCGACCCACGAGGAATGGTGCTGGCGGCGCTCGTAACACATTCACAAACAATGAGTTGATCGCCTGGACATCCATGATGTGCTACCTCCGGCGACGATATGATGATTAAACACTCAAGATACTTGACACTAAAACAGGCATGCCGTATATAGGCTTCCCAGGAGGTTTCAGCAAGGAGGTTTACGCCATGTATGGTCTGGCCCGTTGGAACTCGTTCGACGATGTGTTCAATTTCCAGCGCGAGGTAGATCGCCTTTTCAACCAATTCTGGAGCGATCTGCCGACGCGCACCGCGACTCCGGCCGCGGCCGGTTCGTCACCTTCGTTCCAGGTGAATACAACGGACGATGGCTGGCGGATCGACGTGCCCATGCCCGGCATCGATCCAAAGGATGTCAGTCTGGACGTCGCCGGCAACACGCTGAGCATTCGCGCCGAGGTCCCCAGCGACGACAAAGACGCGAACCCCACGCGTTACGAACAGCAGTTCAACATCCCGCAGTTCCTGGATCTCGAAAAACTCACCGCGTCCCATCGTCATGGCATGCTGCGGTTGACCGTGCCACTCAAGGAGAGTGTCAAGCCGCGCCGCATCCGGATTGAGACCGAGGTCGAGGATCAGAGGCGACTAGTGGGTGCGAGGTAACGCAGCTCGGCGGGGTGGAAGGATTCGCCAAGGTTGCGGACGGGAACGTAGCCGGCTGACAGGGCTGACAGGGCACGGGCCGACGTCCTTCGCTGCCTCTTCAGATTGACGCCACCGTCGACGGGGCTCAACACCATGAGCCCCGTCGGCACGTCGGCAGTGACGGCGCGTGCCGCGTTCGGTTCCAGCCGCCGGCAAATCCGCACTCCAGCCTTAATGATCGACAGCTCTCACGCCGCATCAGCCGTCGCGGCGTGGCGTCGCAGATACAGGAGGACAAAGCCATGTTCAGAGAAGGGAGACAACTGACAACGATACTCACCGTCCTGTGGCTGGCAGCGCCGTTGATTGGCGCGGCGCAGTCTGCCGCTTCGAACGGAGCGACGTTCCAGTGGAGCGGCGAACTCGTAGCAGCCGATTCGGCAACCTCGACATTCACCGTGAAGTCACGGATCGCCTACGAGGAAGCGGTGTCGGAGCTCAAACGATTCAAGCCGGGCGAGAAAGTGTGGGTCGTGTGGTCGGGGATGCATGACTACAGCGACGCGGTCAGACAGGTACGACCCATGCCGGCCGGAAAGAAGATCGACGAAGACCTCGTGCTGCCCGCGGAGCTCGTCTCCACCGAAGCGCCCAATCAATACCTGACGATTCGAGTGAAGGTGCCAGCGGGCGGCCTGGCGGCCATCAAGGACGTGAAGCCGGGACAGTGGGTCACGGTCACGTCGCGCCACCGCCCGCCGACGGAGGGCGAGGCCGTTGTCGCGGTGAAGCCATATGTGGTGACGACCACCTGATCGCCTTGGACTCTGATCGATGAAGGTGCGGACAAACTTTTGAAAGCGACTGATGTGGGAAGTCAGTGAGCGGCGCAATCGAGAAAACCACAGGGCGTCTTCGGGTGGACGGCTGGAAGGCGCCCTGCGGCGACTGATCGTCGATTCTACGTACTCGGCGGACGCGATATTCCTTCCGCACCGACCGGGGTGCGTCCGTCAGCCTCGGCGCGCGGCCTCGATGGTGGCGATGTCGATCTTCTTCATCGGCATCATCGCGTCGAAGGCGCGCTTCGCCTCCGCGCCGCCGGCGGCAAGCGCGTCGGTGAGCACGCGCGGGGTGATCTGCCAGGAGAGTCCCCAGCGATCCTTGCACCACCCGCACTGGCTTTCCTGGCCGCCATTGCCGACGATCGCGTTCCAGTAGCGGTCCGTCTCTTCCTGATTGTCCGTCGCGACCTGGAAGGAAAAGGCCTCGCTGTGCTTGAACGTCGGGCCGCCGTTGAGGCCGAGACAGGGAATGCCCAGCACGGTGAAGTCCACCGTCAGTTCGTCGCCCTTCTTGCCGCCCGGGTAATCACTGGGCGCCGTGTGAACCGCGGTCACTTTGCTATCCGGAAAGGTGGCGGCGTAGAAGCGCGCCGCCTCATGGGCGTCCTTGTTGAACCAGAGGCAGATCGTGTTCTTTGGTTTCATGTTCGTGAGTTCCTTGTGTTCGATCGGGGACCGGCGGAGCAACGCCATCACGGCGCCGTCGCGCACGAGCCATATGACGTCGGCGGACCAGCCGGAATCGATCGAACGCTGGGAAAGCGAAGCCTATTGTAAGAGTTTCCGAAGGACTTGCGGCTCACTGCGACCGTAACCTTCGTGTTTCGAGGAGCGACACGTGTCCAGCCTCGACGTGCGAGATGGCCATCTGAACGCCAATGTGACGTCCGCATTCCGTCGAGGAAGTCGAGGTTCGCGCCAACAAGAGGAGGCCTCGTGCCCACAGCGACTATCGTCCGCCGGCCGTCTACTCGCCTCTTCGCGCAACCGGCGTCTCTCCTTCTGTCCCTCCTGGGTGTGCTGGCGTGCGGCTTCTTCTTCGCGGAAGCCACGCAGTACTTCACCTTCACCGAGACGTCGTACGGCGCATACGCGTGGGCTCGACGCTGGCCGACGCTGCTGCACGTCTCGAGCGGAAGCGTGGCACTCCTCGCGGGACCTGTGCAACTGTGGCTTGGACTGACGTACACCAGGCCTGAATGGCATCGCCGTCTCGGGTTGACCTACGTCGCCGCCGTGCTGCTGGGCTCCTTCGCCGCGTACTATCTGCTCATCTACAGTGAACTGGGCCTCGGGTTCAGGTCAGGCGTCTTCGGGCTCGCCTCCGCGTGGCTCGTGACCACCGGGCTGGCGTGCTTCGCCATCCGGCGCGGCGCGATTGACCAGCACCGTGAGTGGATGATCCGCAGCTATGTCGTGACGACAGGGTTCATCATGTTCAGAGTGCTGTCGCACACGATGTCCGCGTTCGGGATCGGCGTAGTAGAACGTCGTGGTGTTGCGGCGTGGGGCTGCTGGGCGGTGCCGCTGCTGATCACCGAAGCCGTGATTCAATGGAGAAAGATTCTCCAGCCGATCCCCCAGAGACCGTCATGAACGGTCTGCGCGGGTCATCGCGCAGACGACGGGAAATTGGACGTGATAAGGTCACTCATTCTCTGGAGGCCAGATGCTATCCATGCGAACAGCGATGACGACCGCAGCGGTGGTGGTGGCGTTCAGTGCGGGGTGGCTGGCCAGCGCCGCCGCGCAGCAGAAGGCGCCCGCTCCACTCATCACCTACTTCAGCCACGATAAAGTCGATGCGTCGTTCGCGCAGGCGCTCGGCTCCACGGGCAGCAGGGACCTGTTCGCCCGCAAGGATCGGCAGGGACATACCTGGGCCATCCACTCCAACAGCCGCGGCAAGGCCGACGAAGGGCAGTTGCACTCCCACGAGGACTGGACCGGCGTGGTCGTGATCATGAGCGGGGCGGCAACGTTCATCACGCCGGGCGCTGCCTCAACCGGCCAGGGAGCCCGGGTCACGACGGAGGGCGGCCAGTTGGTGGGAGCCGGTGAATCGCACCGCGTCGGCAAGGGCGACGTCGTGATCATTCCGCCGAACGCGCCGCACATGTACAAGAACATCGAGGAGCCGTTCCGGTATCTGGTGATCCAGACGCCGTAGGGGCTGCGCGCGTAACTGCTCCGCCGCTGGCCGTGACGTTCGTCTTCTCGCGCCGGCTCTTCCTGCGGCTCCTCGGCTTCGTCTACCTGAGCGCCTTCGCGTCGCTCGGCGTGCAGATCACCGGCCTGGTCGGCTCGCGCGGCATCCTGCCGATTGGGGCGCTCCTCTCCCAGGCGCGAGCGACGTACGGCGCCGAAGCGGTTCACGCCTTTCCCACGCTGCTGTGGCTCTCGAGCGGCGACGCCATGCTGCTGCTGCTCTGCTGGGGCGGCGCCCTGCTGTCGCTGCTGCTGATCGTCGGCTTCGCTCCCGCCGTGACATCGGCGGTGTTGTGGGTGTTCTACCTGTCGCTGACGGTCGCAGGGCAGGTCTTCCTCGAATTCCAGTGGGACATGCTGCTGCTCGAAACGGGGCTGCTCGCATGTCTGTACGCACCGCTGCGATCGCCCGATGCGGAGCCGAACCCGATCGTGCGGTGGGTCCTCTGGAGCCTCGCGTTCAAGCTGACGTTTCTCTCCGGCATCACCAAGCTGGCGAGCGGCGATCCGACATGGGCCGCATGGACCGCGATGACGTATCACTACTGGACGCAGCCGCTGCCCACGTGGACGAGCTGGTATGCCGCCCAGTCGCCCGCTGCGGTGCAGTACTGGTCGGTGCCGGCGATGCTGGCGTTCGAGCTCGTCGTGCCGTTTGCGATATTCCTGCCCGCGCGCTTCCGCGCGATGCGGCTGATCGCCTGCGCGTTGATGACCCTGCTCCAGGTCGGCATCGCGGCGACCGGCAACTACGGGTTCTTCAACCTCCTCACGATCGTTCTCTATCTCGCGCTCCTCGACGACCAGACGCTTCGAAGACGGCCGGCCGTGCAACCAGATCGCGCCCCGCCGCGCCCGGAACCGAGGTCGTGGCGGCTGGCGATCAGCGTCGCGGCCGTGGCGATCGCCTGCCTGAGCACGGTCGCCTTCGTGCGCGAGATCCAGCTGACCGCGCGTACACGCGCGCAGATTGCGCGCGCATGGCCCGGCCGCATCCTCGACTGGGTCTCGCCGTTCCGCTCCGTCAACGGCTACGGACTGTTCCGCGTCATGACGACCGAACGGCTCGAGCTCGTCATCGAGGTCAGCGGCGACGAGCAGAACTTCGAGGAGTACGAATTTCGATGGAAGCCTGGAGACCCGCGGCGGCGGCCGGCATTCGTCGAACCGCACATGCCGCGCCTCGACTGGCAGATGTGGTTTGCAGCGCTGGATCCGGCGGGTGCGGCGTACTGGCTCGACTCGCTCGGTCAGCGCATCCTCGAGGGTGAACCTTCGGTGCTCCGGCTCCTCGGACCTCGCCCGTTCAGCGCACGGCCGCGCCGCGTACGCATTGCGGCCTACGACTATCGATTCACGACACCGGCGGAACGCGCGCGCAACGGCGCGTGGTGGGTGCGTACGTTCAGGGGCTATCTGAACTGACCAGAACCCGGCCCTTACTTCTCCTTCGGGAACTTCTGGGGACCTGAGATGTGAATCTCCATCAGGGCCGTCGCCATTCCCTTGTCGTCGACGACGAATTCATAGATGATGCCCACCCCGTCGAACACCGTTTGCGATTGCGGGACCAGCGGTCGCATCTCGCCGCCGTCGACGGCGGCGCGGCCGGTGATTTTGGCGATCAACTGATCGCCTGACAGCGACACCTCGATCTTGCGCTTGTCTCCCCCGTAGAGGCCGTTGTACACGCCGACGTACCGCGCCAGCACGTCGGGCGCGACGGTCACCTTGGCAGCGCTGGCCGTCCAGTGTTCGCTGCTGCGTTCGCACACGGTCTCGAGCATTTCCGTGTCGGCGGCCAGCGTCATGTTCGCCGTAAAGCCCCACGGTTTCGCGTACGCGGTCGGATCTATGAAGGTGACCTCGACCTGCATGTGCCCGAAGTCGGCGCGCCGGTATCGCTCTCGTATACGCAGCGCCTCGGTGTGCGCCTGCCCGTAGCGGCTCAGCCACGTCTTGTCGTTGTAGCCGTTGCTGTCCACGATCAGCGTGTCGCCCTCCCAGTGTCCCACCGAGTACCCCATCCAGCTTGGGGCGGCGTCGGCCTCGAGCTCGCGCCCGTCCGTAAAGATCACGCGATAAGTGAGATCGTCGTTCAGGATCGCGATGGCGGCTGGCGTCTGGAGAACGCGCTTCCACCCGGCAAATCGATCGGCCTCAGGCCCGCTCGGCAGACACTGATACGAGGGACGTCCCTTGTGGTACTCCCGCTGACGCTGTCGCATGAGGTCGTTGATCCAGGGTTGTGCGATAGCGGGGTCGAAGACCGGTTCGGGAAGCGGCCCGTTCCACACACCGGTCAAATCCGGCTTGCCGTCAGGGCCACGCGGCGCGGGCGCCTTCAGGTTCGGCTTCTTGTCCTCGGTGCGAGGGATGCCCGGCCAGGGACGATCCAGCCACTGGGCCGACGCGGGCGTCGTCCCGACAACCAACACAAGTGCCGCGAGAAACAGCCTCATACCGACCCTCCGATGAAGTGACAGGGCCATGCCGCCGCCGCTCGATCGCGGGATGGTAACACGCCCCGCGGAACTTCAGTGGATTGCGGTCGCCAAGCCGGCCAGGCCAGCCAATCAGCGATGTTCCACGCGCCAGACGAAATCGGCAATCCGCGCCGCCAGTGGCGCGTGCAATCCCGGCGGCAGGTTGTGCCCCATTCCCTCGACGAGAACCAGCTCCGCGGCGGGAATGGCGTCAGCCGTTGCGCGTCCGCCGCTGACATCACACATGCGATCGGCGAGACCGTGGATGACCAGCGCCGGCACGTCGACGCGCCGCAGGAGCGCCGTCCGGTCGCCGTCGGCGACCATCGCCAGCGCCTGCCGCGCCATGCCGGCCGGATCGTAGGAGCGGTCGAAGGCGCGGCCCGTTCGCTCGGCCGCTTCGTGCTCGTCGATCGGGTACGCGGGCGAGCCGATGACGCGGAACGCGCGAATCATGCGCGCGACGACCTCGTCGCGCGTCACCGCGGGGGGCCCGCTGAACACGTCGCGGAGCACGTCGGGCGAGACCTGCCCGACCGAGGTGTCGCCCGTGGTCGACATCATCGACGTCAGCGAGCGGACACGCCGCGGATGCTCGATCGCCAGCCGCTGTCCGACCGCGCCTCCGAGCGACGCGCCGACGACGTGCGCCTGCTCGATGCCGAGCGCGTCGAGCAGCCCGGCCGCGTCGGCCGCCATGTCAGACAGCGTGTACGACGCCGACGACAGGTCGCCGGCGAGCGCGGCGCGGATGTCCGGCGGCGGCGCGCCGGTGATGTGCGTCGACAGGCCGACGTCACGATTGTCGAAGCGCACGATCTGCAGGCCGCGGTCGACGAGGGCGTGGCAGAAGGCATCGGGCCACGCAATCGACTGCGCGCCGCCGCCCATGATGAGCAGGAGCAGCGGCGCGTCGCGCTTCCCGAGGCGCTGGTAGACGATGTCGATTCCCGCCGGCCCGACGTTCGACGCCCGCTCGTCGACGATGGAATCGTCGAAACCGTTGACGATCTCGGTCATGGGCCGGCGATGATACGGGGCCCGGCGGCGAAGAAACAGTCTTGAACATTCCGCGGCGCCGGACGGATACTGATAGCGGGCACCCGCCGTCTTCGAGAATCGAGGAGAACCATGCGTCTCACTCCACTTCTCGCCGCATCGCTCACGCTCACCCTCTGCGGCACCGCGCTCGCGCAGGAATGGATCGAATTCAGCAGCCGCGAGGATCGATTCACCGCCAACTTCCCGAGCCAGCCGAAGGTGACGAGCAGCACCTACCGGTCGCTCTACGGTGCCGAGCTGCCCGCGCGCGTCTACACCGCCGAGCAGGGACGCGCCCGTTACTCGACGACCGTCGTCGACTACAGCCAGATCGAGAAGATCCTGACCAACAAGGCGCAGTCGTGCGCGATACGCACCGAAGGGTGCTATGGAGGGACCGGGTTTTCAGGTGTCGGACACTGGCGGCTCGACTTCCAGGGGGCGCTCGTCCACGCGACGTCGAAGTTCCTCGAGCGCGACGCGAAGGTGACGCAGCTGGCGTGGATTACTACGTACGGGGTCGGCGGTCACCTGCTGCACCTGGCGAACCGCGACGGCACGAGCACGATGGCCGCGATCTACATGCACAACCAGAAGCTGTACATCCTCGAGGGGACCGTTCCGGCAGGGTATCCGGAGCCGCTGCTCTTCCAGCAGTCGTTCGGGTGGCTCGACGAGAACGGCAAGGAGCTGCGCTACCAGTCGTTGTACCACCCCGCGTTCCCCGCGCCGCCGCGAGGAGCGCCGCCTGGCCAGGAGAACCCTGGCAACTGACTGGCGTCAGGGGAGCTTCAAGGGGATGCGGCTCTTTTCCTCGCCGGAGCTGATCTGAAGCACGACGTCTTTCACGGCGAGCGGTAGCTCGAACACGACGTCGCCCTCTTTCGCGCTGTCGGGCTCGACGACTTCATCGAGGACGTTCGTCGGCGCCCGCGGCACGCCGTCCACGATCAAGCGATACGAGCTGCTCCAGAAATTCGCCGGGTAGCGGCCGGCGTTCATGTAGCGAACCACGAACTTCAGCGATCGCCTGTCGAGGTCAATCGGTTCGACCTGCGCGGAGAGGATCGTGGTGTCGGCCGCGCCGCCGGCGAGCCTCACGCGGCTCACTGCCGGAAGCGCAACCGGCTGCGTCCCGCCCGCGACGCCGACCGTACCAGCCGAACGCGATTGCGCCGGCGACGCGGGTGACGCGTTCTGCGCCGCTGCCTCGGACGACGGGCGGACGTCCTCGGTGCGCGTGCCCGTGTGAGTGAACGCCACGACGAGACCGGTCACCGCGGTGATGATCGCGGCAAGTCCGGTCAGGACCCCGGGCACGGTCTGCCACCAGCTTGGAGCTGCCGGGGGTTTCTCCGACATGGTCAATAGGCGAACACGTATGCCGCTCCGGAATCGGCTGCCGTGTTGTCGGCCTGATTCCCGTTGACGCCGCGCGCGGCGCCGTCTTCCTGGTGCGCGCCGACGACCATCGTGTGGCCGTCGCCGCTCAGCGCGACGGCGCTGCCGAACTCGTCGCCTGCATCGGTGTTGTCGGCCTTGATGTAGGCGCCGGCCGTCCACTTGCCGCCGCTGCGGGTGAAGAGATACGCCGAACCCGATTCCTCCGCCTCGTTCTTGTGCTCGCGCCAGCCGTTGAAGATTTCCTGGATGAGGAACTGGGAGACCTGCGGCGGACGAACGCCGTGGCCTGCGTTGTCGTCGAGATAGGACGTGACGGCGAGCGCATTGCCGTCGCCGCTCAAGGCGAGCCGCACGCCGAACGAGTTGTACGGCCGCGCGTTCGGGGCCTTGATGAAGCTCTGCTCGCTCCAGGTGGCGCCGTTGCGGGCGAAGACATAAGCCGCGCCCACCCAGATGTTCGCGCCTCGCCCGGGCGGCGCGTCGTCCGCGCACCCCGGCGGATCGATGCCCGGCGTCAGGCAGGCTTCATCGCCGGCGCCGACCGCGATCGTGTTCCCGTCCTCGCTCATGGAGAGGGAAAAGCCGAACCCGTCGCTCGGCTCGCTTTTCGATCCTTTGATGAACGCCTGCTGGCTCCAGGTGCCGTTCTGGCGCGTGAACACGAACAGCGCGCCGGACTGGCCGAACTTGTTGTCGTGCGGCGGATTGACGCCACGGCCCGAGCTGCTCTCGTTGAACGCCGCCGCGCCGAGCGTGTTGCCGTCGAAGCTGAGCCCCACGGAGAAGCCGAAGAGATCGCCCGCCTCGTTGGTCGCGGGCTTGACGTAGGCCTGCTGGCGCCACGTCGTCCCCGTGCGCGCGAACACGTAGACCGCGCCCGCGGACACCGCCGCGTCATCCTTGTCGTTGCCGTTGATCCCCTGCGCGCCGCTGTCCTCGGTGATCGCCCCGACCGCCAGCGTGTTGCCGTCGCCGCTCAGCGCCAGCGAGAAGCCGAATTGATCGCCGTCGCCAGGCGTGTTCGCCTCGTCAGCCTTGCCGGTGTTCGAGGCCTTCACATACGCCTGCTGCGTCCACGTCGTCCCCGTGCGCGTGAACACGTAGACGGCGCCGGCCTGCGGAATCGAGTCGTCGTTCTGGTTGCCGTTGATGCCCGTCGCGGCGCTCGCTTCCCAGTGCGCCGCGACCGCCATCGTATTGCCGTCGCGGCTGAGCGCGACCGACGATCCGAAATGATCGTTCAGCCCGGGGTTCGATGCCTTGACGTACGCCTGTTGCGTCCACGCATTGCCCTGGCGGACGTAGACGTAGACGGCCCCCGCCGCGTACATGGAGTTGTCGGCCTGGTTCCCGTTGACGCCGCGGGCACCGCCGCTCTCGAACGGCGCGCCGACGGCCATCGTATTGCCGTCGCCGCTCATCGAAATCGAGGTTCCGGTGTGGCCCTGGTTGCCGCCGCCGCACGCGAAGTGGTCGTACGCTTCGGCGTTCGAGGCCTTGATGTAGGCGACCTGCTTCAGCGGCAGCATCGGCGGCACGTCCCTGTTCAGCGTCGGCGCCTGCGCGCGCAGATAGCCCGTGACGACGAAGAGCGCCGCGACGGTCGCGACAAAACATACGCTCGCCGCGAGGCGGCCCTGCAGGACATGCGGAGGATGGTAGGAGTTGCGCATAGGTGGCCGGATTATAGGGCAGGCGCGCAGCGCGGATGGACAAAAAGAAGCGATAAGATCCGCGGCCAGGTTGTCGCGCGCTGTCCCGAGGCACACCGTCATCCGAGCGTTGCAGGCGGCCGCCGCCGCGCTGCTGCTCCTGGCCGCTCCGCTCGCGGGACAGCAACCGGCGCCGCTGCCAGCGGCCCTTGCACCGTTTGTTACGGTGAACGCGCCGGTCGTCGCGCTCACGCACGTGCGCGTGGTCGACGGTGCCGGGACGCCCGCGCGGACCGACCAGACCGTGATCCTCGAAGGGGACCGCCTCGGGCCGATCGGCCCCTTCGCGTCGACGGCGGTTCCGGCCGGTGCACGAGTTCTCGACCTGTCGAATCACACGGTCCTGCCGGGCCTCGTCGGCCTGCACGAGCACACCTATTTCGGCGGCGTCACGCGGGTGACGCCGCTGAACGTTACCGGCCCGCTGCTTTATCTCGCGTACGGCGTCACCACCGCGATGACGGCTGGCAGCATGCTCCCCTACCACGAGGTGAGCCTGAAACGGGCCGTCGACGAGGGGCGGACACCCGGCCCGCGCTTCCTGATCGCGGGCCCGTACCTCGATGGGGAGGCCGCGCGCAATCCGATGAGCCTGAAGGTCGGCACCCCGGAGGCGGCGCGGCGGGCGGTGCGCTACTGGTCGGAAGAGGGCGCGACCTGGATCAAGTTCCTCGGGGCCGAGACGCGCGAGGTGCTCCGCGCGGCCATCGAGGAGGCGCATGCGCGCGGATTGCGCGTGACCGGCCACCTCTGCTCGGTCACCTTCACCGAGGCGTCCGCGCTCGGCATCGACCTCCTGCAGCACGGGTTCATCACGAACACCGATTACATACCCGGCAAGCAGCCGGACATCTGCCCGCCGGGGAACCAGCGCGTCCAGGCCGACGTCGACGTCGACAGCCCGCAGGTCAAGGCGACGATCGATCTGATCGTTCGGAACCGGACCGCGGTGGTCTCCACGCTGGCCACGTACGAGTCGTTCATCCCCGATCGTCCGCTCGATCCCCGCGCGCTCGACCTGCTCGCGACCGACACGCGCAAGGAAGTCGAGAGCATCCACGCCGGGCTCGAGACAGCCGCGTTCAGCGTGCCGCCCCGACTGCTGCAGAAGATGATGGCGTGGGAACGAACGCTGGTCGCCGCGGGAGGACTCCTTGGCGCGGGCGTCGACCCCTGGGGAACCGGTGTGCTTCCCGGCCTTGGCGATCTGCGCAACTACGAGCTGCTGGTGCAGGCGGGGTTCACGCCGGAGCAGGCGATCCAGATCATGACGCTGAACGGCGCGCGGATCCTGGGCGAGGAGCAACGCCTGGGGTCGATCGCGACAGGGAAACGCGCCGACCTCGTGATCGTCCGCGGCGACCCGGTGCGAACACCGGCGGAGATCTACGACGTCGTCACCGTTTTCAAGGACGGCGTCGGATACGATTCGGTCAAGCTGCGCGACGCGGCGCGCGGCCAGGTCGGCATCAACTAGGCGGCCACGAGACTGCTCGTGACGTTTTCCCATTCCTCGAAGGGGCGCCTCACCAATCGCGACCTCGAGCGGTTTCCCGGCGACTCGCTGTTCGACCGGCTGGCGCGCTCGGTCTGTCACGCCGGCTGCCTCCCGCGCAAGGAGCTCTACGAAGCGTGGGAGATGGCGCGCCGCATCCGCCGCGTGTTTCGCGGCGGCCGCATCGTCGATCTCGCCGCGGGCCACGGCCTGCTCGCGCACGTCCTGCTGATTCTCGACAACTCGTCGCCGCAGGCGCTGCTCGTCGACACGACGCTGCCGAAGTCGGGTCGCGCCGTTCACGACGCGCTCGTCGACGCGTGGCCTCGCCTCGACGGGCGCTTCCTCTTCGAGGAACGTTCACTCGAGTCGGTACCGCTCTCCGATACAGACCTCGTGGTCTCCGCGCACGCATGCGGGACTCTCGCGGATACGGTTCTCGATCGGGCGGCAGCCGCGCGCGCGCGGGTGGCCGTGTTGCCTTGCTGCCACGATCTGGCCATCAACCACGGCGGCTCGCTGTCGGGATGGATTGACGGCGCGCTGGCGATCGACGTGATGCGTGCGGTGCGGCTCGAGGAGCGCGGCTATCACGTCCGGACGCAGACCATCCCCGCCGAGATCACGCCGAAGAACCGGCTGCTCCTCGGCGAACCCTCGCCCGGCAGCGCGACCAAGGAAGGCGCGAAAGACGGCACGAAGGACGAGGCGACGCGCAAGGAAAACGCGTGCAGAAGCCACGGCGGCGTGAAGGCGAACGGGACGGCGAAACCGGCGAAACGCTGACGCGCGTGCCGGTCTGCCGGCCCGAAACTGGTTCGCCGTGGACCCCGGCTTCCCGTCGCGGTTGCGTTACAATCTGCCGCGTAAATATGAAGCCGTTCTCATCAAGGCCCGGCCTCCTCCGGGCTGCTGCGGCGCTCCTGCTTGCCGGCGCGTTCGGCCCGGCGCGGTTCGTCTATTCGCAGAACAGCCCCGCCATCGAACTGCTGCCCGTCCGCGGCAACGTCAGCATGCTCGCGGGAGCGGGCGGCAACATCACGGTGCAGGTCGGCAACGACGGCGTCCTGCTCGTCGACTCCGGCGTGGCAGGCTCGACCGACAAGATCCTCGAGAGCATCCGCGGCGTGTCGAAGGGCCAGGTCACCTACATCATCAACACGAACGAACGAAGCGATCACGTCGGCGGCAACGCGAACTTCGCGCGCACGGGCCGGCCGCTGGCCATCGCCCGCGCGGCGCAGGCGCGCGTGTTCATCGTCGGCTTCAGCTCGATCCTGGAGCGGATGAGCGATCGGAACGCCGCGCCGCCCGTGCCGGAACAGGCCTGGCCGAACGACACGTATTCGGGACCGCAGAAGAACCTGTCGTTCAACGGCGACGGCATCCAGATCTTCCATCAGCCGGCGACGACCGACGGCGACAGCATCGTCATGTTCCGCCGCGCGGACGTCATCGCCACCGGCGACATCTTCGATCCGACGGAATACCCGATCATCGACCTCAAACGCGGCGGCAGTCTCCAGGGAGTGCTCGAAGGACTCAACCGCCTGCGGCAGATGGCGATCCCGGCCGACCACATGGAAGGGGGCACGATGATCGTCCCCGGCCACGGACGGCTCAGCGACGTTGCGGACCTCGACATCTATCACCAGATGGTCACCATCGTCCGCGACCGCCTGCAGGACATGATCAAGAGCGGGATGACCCTCGAGCAGGTGAAGGCCGCGCGACCGACGCGGGACTACGACCCGCTCTATGGCCACGACACGGGAAGCTGGACGACCGACATGTTCATCGAGGCGGCCTATCGGAGTCTCACCACGACCAGCGGGGGCCGTTCAAGTAACTAGGAGCGAGTTGCATGAAACCTGGATTGCTCGTCTGCGCCGCGAGCGCGCTGATGGTCGTCGCGTTGGCCGACGGCCGGGCCTTCGCCCATCATTCCGCGACCGCCACCTATGTCCACGGTCAGGTCGTCAAGGTCGAGGGGACGCTGAAGGAGTTCATCTGGCGCAACCCGCACTCGTTCATGCGCATCGAGGCCACCGACGCGAAAGGTGAGAAGCAGGTCTGGGTGGTCGAGGGCGCCGCGCCGCAGCAGCTCACCGAGGGCGGGCTGACCGCCTCGACGCTTCGCGCCGGCGATCGCGTCATCGTCACGGGGTATCCCGGGCGTATCGCCGAGGATCATCGGCTGCTGCTGATGGTCCTCGAGCGGCCGTCGGACGGCTTCAAGTATCAGGGTCCCGCCGCGAATTTCTGATCATGGACATGCGCCGAGTCGTTCCGCTCGCCGCCGCGTTGACGATGCTGGCGGCGGCCCACATCACCGCGCAGCGTGGGGGCGGTGCGCCGGCCGCAGCGCAGGCCGGGCCTCCAGGCTCTGCGCGCGCCGCCGCGCAGGACGACTACACGGGCTACTGGGTATCGGAAGTCACCGAGAAGTGGCGCTTCCGGATGCTGGTGCCGGACAAGAACGATTACACGATGGTTCCGCTCAACCCCGAAGGCCGCCGGGTCGCGGCGGCCTGGGATCCCGCGAAGGATGAATCCAGCGGCGAGGCCTGCAGGGCGTACGGCGCCGGCGGGCTCCTCCAGGTTCCGGGGCGCCTGCACATCACCTGGCAGGACGACAACACGCTGCGCCTGGATACGGACTCGGGAACCCAGACGCGGTTGTTCCATTTCACGGGATCGCCGTCTCCGAGCGAAAAGCCGTCGTGGCAGGGCTACTCGCAGGCCGAGTGGGGCGGCGACCAGCCACGGGATCGGCGCGATGGGCAGGGCGGTCCGGTCCAGGACAAGGACGGCCGGCTGATCGTCACCGGCGCGCAGCAGAAGCCAGCCGATTATCTGAAGGTCGTGACCACGCGCCTGCGTCCGGGCTACCTGCAGAAGAACGGCGTGCCGTACAGCGGCAACGCGCTCGTCGAGGAGTACTTCGATACGTTCTCCGATCCCTACTCGAAAAACACCTGGCTCGTCGTGACGACGATGGTGACCGATCCGCAGTACCTGATCGAGCCTCTTCTCATGCACGCCCACTTCAAGAAGCTGCCGGACGCATCCGGCTGGGATCCGACGACATGCCACGCAAACGAACCACGCTGATTCTGCTCGTGCTCGCGGCGCTCGCGAGCCGGCCGGCGAGCGCACAGGTCAACCTGATCGGCGAGTGGTCGCCACGCGTCTACAACGACCACATGGACATCGGCGACTACACCGGCATCCCGCTCAACGAGGCGGGGCGCCTGCGGGCGGAGAGCTTTCATCCCGAACAGCTCGATCTCCCGGAGAACCTCTGCCGACCGCACCCCATCGACATCGGGTTGCGTGTCTCCGTGTCGCAGCTGCGCATCACGACCGAGGTGGACAACGAATCGCGGCAGCCCGTCGGCTTGCGCCTGCACGTCGCCTGGCAGGAGCCCGAACAGGTGATCTACCTCGATGGCCGTCCGCATCCCTCGGCGAACGCGGCGCACAAGTGGTCGGGATTCTCGACCGGACACTGGGAGCGGAACACCCTGGTCTACACGACCACGCATCTCAAGGAGGCGTATCTCACGCGGACGGGAGTGCCCAAGAGCGAACGCGCGACGGTAACGACGCGCGTGCATCGCTACGGCAACGTGCTGACGATCGTCTTCATCATCAACGACCCGCTCTACATGACGGCGCCGTACATTCGCGAATCCAGCTGGATCTTCGATCCCGACCAGATCATTCCGCCGTTCCCGTGTGAAATCAGCCCGGACGGCACGATCGTTCCTGCAGGCAAGGTGCCGAGCTTCCTGCCCGGCAAGAACGACGTGCTGAGCGAGTTCGCGACCGAATACGGGATCCCGCTCGAGGCCGCGCTCGGCGGCGAGGAAACGCTGTACCCCGAGTACATCAAGAAGATGAAGACGATGAAGGTCGCGCCGCGCACGACCACGGAGCACTACCGGCGCGCTCAATAGGTGGCGTTCGATCAACTTCCAACGACCAATTCCCAACTCCCAAGGGGGCCTCAGGTCTCTCTGGACATTGCAGGAGTTCTCCGATGAAGACGCTAAGTTCGGCCCTCCTGGCCATCGCGCTCGCGTGCGCTGGTTCGCCTGCGCATGCCCAGGGACAGAGTGAGATCACGCTGCTGGCCGTGGGGCCGATGCGTGTGCCCACCCAGAAGATCATCGCCGGCTTCGAGGCCAAGACCGGCCGCAAGGTCAAGGTGACCTTCGGCAACGGCGTCGAGACACGACGAATGGTTGCCAAGGGGCAGGCGCTCGATGTCTCACTCGTCATCTCGCCCTTCCCGGGAGCGCTCACGTCCGGGAGCATCGTCCTCGACAGCGGGACCCCGGTGACGAGCATCCTCACCGCGATCGGCGTACCGAAGGGACGGCCGAAGCCTGACATCTCGACGCCTGATGCCGTGAAGAAAGCGCTGCTCGCCGCCAAGAGGATCGGATACGAGGATCCGGACTTCACGGTGGCCGGGCAGGGGCCGCTCGAAACGCTGACGAAGCTCGGGATCTACGACCAGGTCGCCGGCAAGAGCGAGGTCGAGCTCGGCCCCGGTTCGCAAGGCATCTCTGCGGAGGCCACGCGGAACACGGTCAAGACGGCCACGCGGCTCACCAACGGAGACATCGACATCGGGATGCTGATGCTCAGCGACATGGTTCCCGACAAGGAGAAGTACGACATCGTCGGCGTGGTGCCGCGAAGCCTCACCGTGCCGCTGTCGGTGGTCGGATTCATCTCCACGCACGCGAGCGACCCCGCGGGCGCGAAAGCGCTGCTCGAGTACCTCGCATCATCCGAGGCGCAGGCGATCTGGAAGGACGCGGGATACGGACCGCCGGAGCGCTGGCGAGCGCAGTGAAAAGACGGCAATTGAAAGGAAGGCAATGAAGCGGACCACGTGGCCGGTAGTTGCTCTCTGCGCGCTCGGGCTCGGGTGTGGCTCGACGAGCAGCGTGATCCCCTCCAATCCGACGGGGCCCATGACCTTCTTCGTCAGCAGCACGAGGAGCGCGACGGGCAATCTCGGCGGACTCAGCGGCGCGGACGCCACCTGTCAGCGGCTGGCAACGGCCGTCAACGCGGGCGGACACCAGTGGCGGGCGTATCTCAGCGCCGAGCACGATTCAGCCAGCGGCGGCGGGCCCGTTGACGCCCGCAGCCGGATCGGCATCGGTCCGTGGCGCAACGCCAACGGCGTACTCATCGCGAGGAACGTCGCCGAACTGCATTCGCGCACCGGCGATAACTCGCTCTTCATCGACGAGAACGGACGGCGGATCAACGGACAGTGGCCCGGGTCGCCCGGCCCGAACGAGCACGACATTCTCACCGGTTCGAACGCCGACGGCACGCTGATTCCCGGGAGTACGTGCAACGACTGGACGTCAGCGTCGGCCACCACCTTTGCTCGCGTCGGGCATACTGACGGATTCGGGGCAGGAGGCAGCACCGCCGGAACGGTGACGTCGTGGAATTCGGCCCACGACAACGCCAGCTGCGCCGATACGGTTCCCCGCGGCGGCGCCGGACGGATCTACTGCTTCGCCCGGAATTGACGGATGGGCCGGCTAAAGCCGGCCCCTACGCCTCAACGCGCTGATGCGCGGCGGCGCCGAGGTGACGGCGCATCTCGTCTTCATCGAGCGCGCCTTCCCAGCGCGCAATCGCGAGCGTCGCCACCGCGTTGCCGATCAGGTTGGTCGGGGTCATCCCCTCGGACATGAGGCGGTGAATCCCGAGGACGATGGCAACGCTCTCCACCGGAACCTGGCCGCCCGCCGACAGCGTGGCGGCCAGCACGATCAGCGCCGCGCCCGCCACTCCCGCCGATCCCTTCGAGGTCAGCAGCAGCACCGCCAGCAGTGCCACCTGTTGCGCGAGACCGAGCGGCGTGTCCGTCGCCTGCGCCAGGAAAACCGTCGTCGTGGCGAGGTAGAGGCAGGTGCCATCGAGATTGAACGAATACCCGGTCGGAATCACGAGCCCGACGACGTCGCGCCTGCATCCGAGCTCCTCGAGCTTCGTGATGATGCGCGGCATCACGGTTTCCGAGGACGTCGTGGCGAAGACGATCAGCAGCTCCTCGCGAATCCATCGGATCAGGGCGAGCAGGCTGAAGCCGCAGAGCCACGCCACGACGGACAGGATGCCGAAGACGAAGATCAGGCACGTCACGTAGAACGAGATCAGCAGGTGACCGAGTGAGACGAGCGTCCCGGCGCCGTAGCGGCCGACGGTGAACGCGATGGCGCCGAAGGCGCCAAGCGGCGCGGCCCACATCACGATGCCCACCGCGCGGAAGAGCATGGCGCAGAGCGCATCGAGTCCCGTCACGAGCGGACGTCCTCGTTCGCCGAGTCCGCTCAATGCCGCGCCGAACAGCACCGCGATGACGAGCACCTGCAGCACGTTGCCGTCCGCAAACGCGCCCATGACCGTCCCCGGAATGATGTTCATGAGGAACGGGATCACGCCCTGCTCCGGCGCGCGGGTGTAGGACACGACGGCGGACGGGTCGAGCGTGCGCACGTCGATGTGCATGCCTGCGCCCGGCCGCCAGATATTGACGACCGCCAGCGCGAGCACCAGCGCGATCGTGGTCATCACCTCGAAATAGATCAGCGCCTTGAGCGCGACGCGGCCAACCCGCGCCATGTCACCCATGCTGGCGATGCCGACCACCACGGTGGCGAAGACGATCGGCGCGATGAGCATCCGCATCGCCTTGATGAACGCATCGCCCAGCGGCTGCATCCGCTCGCCGACTTGCGGCGCGAAATGCCCCAGCAGCACGCCGGCGACCATCCCCGCCATCACGTGCACCCACAGCTGCGTGTACCAGGGGCGCCGCGCTGCCGGCGTGATGCGCGGCGAAGGGTTGACGGCCACGCTCATGACGGGAAGCGGAAGAGGCGTGACGGGTTCTCGACGAGCAGCCATCGGCGGCTCTCCTCGTCCGGGGCATACAGCGCGACCAGATCCATCAGGTCGCCGTCGTTCGGCATGACCGGCACGTTGGGGTGCGGCCAGTCGGTGCCCCACAGGACGCGCCGCGGCGCCGCCTCGATGAGCGCCCGGGCGTAGGGCACCGCATCGTGGAACGGCGGCCCGGTGCGCGAGATGCGCTCGGGACCCGTGATTTTCACCCAGCACTTCTCGTCGCGTCCGAGCAGGGCGAGAAGCGCCTGAAACGCGGGCTGCCCCAGGCCCGCGGACGCGTCCACGACTCCCATGTGATCGATGACGTACGGGACCGGCAGCGCCTCCAGTCGTGGCGCCAGTTCCTCGAGGTGCGCGGCGGGCAGGTAGAGGTCGACGTGCCATCGGAGCGGCGCGATGCGCGCCACGATTCGATCGAAGGCCGCCATGTCGGGCCGCGCTCCGAGCCGCGGCAGGAAGGTGAAGCGGCAGCCATCGAGCCCGCCCGCGGCGAGCACTTCGAGCTCGCGATCGGTCGTCCGTTCGTCGACGTTGCCGACGCCTCGATACCGGTCGCCGCTCTGCGCGATCGCGTCGAGGACCACCGTGTTATCGCGGCCGTACGGCGTCGCGTTGACGATGACCGCCCGTTCGACGCCGATGCGGGCGTGCACGGCGCGGAACGCCGGCAACGGCGCTTCCGGCGGCGTGTACGGGCGCGTCTCCGTGTAGGGATAGCGGTCGACCGGTCCGAAGATGTGGCAGTGCGTGTCGCACGTCAGCGGCGGCGCCTTGAACGCCGGTGTCCGCGGCGCCGGGTCGGGCCCTGGAATGTCGGGGACGAATTCCCCCGCGGAAGACTTAGACGTCGCCACCACTCCCCTTGAACCGATCCTCATCGTCGGCAAACAGGACGTTGAAGCTGGTCAACGATCCATAGCAGCCGCTCACATAACTCTGCAGCTTCACCTTCACGTCGTCGGCGAGATCGGAGGCGTTCACCTGCTGCTCGAGCGTGCGCAGGCGATTCCGCACCATCACAATCTTGTGGAAGAAGGTCTCGATCGGCCAGCTCTTCTCCTGCTGTCCTTCCGTGCCGGGGCGGAGCACCAGCGTGCCGCCGCGCCATTTCTCGGCGGGCACCGCCGGCGTGATGCCGGCCTCCTCGCGGATGATGGTCCGCAGGAGCAGTTCGAGATCGTCTGACGCGGCAGTCATGGACGGCGCAATCCTTTCTCGATCGCTAACGATGGGAAACGGCTCGGCCGCGGCACGGCGCGCACGCGGCGCGGACGTGCCGGCCGGCGGCGTACTCGCCGGCGGCGCGCCGACCGCCGCCATCCTCGGCCCGCCGCGGTAGTTGTGCTCGCTGCGGCAGGAGTCGCACGCCACGCGGACGGGTTGACCCGCTCCGTCCACGACGATCACGGTGTGAACGCGGTCGATCTTGCAGGCGCGGCAATAGTCCTCGATCGACCCGCCCGCCCGATATGTCCGATGCTCTGCCATGGGGATTCACATGGTCGCACGACTCCGTCTGCCCCTCCAGGGGTCCCTCACGCGCTGTGCGACCCGCATCGCGGGCGATTGACACAACGGCTGTGTGGATGTAAAAGCGGTCCACTATGTCAGCCCCTCGCTCATTGCGTGATCTCCCAGAACTCGAAATCGCTGCCGGCAACGGTCTCCTGCACCGCCGCGCGTTCCTGACGAGCGGCGCCACGCTGGCTGCGGCAATTACCGGTTACACGCTGAGCGAGACTGCCGCCGCGCAGCAGCTGACCGATGCGCCGTGGAGCATGAAACCCGGCACGCCGATTCCCGAGTACGCGACGCCGTCGGCCTTCGAGAAGCACGTCGTCCGGACGCTCAGCAATCCCAGGGGCGAACCTCGCACGCAGCACGCGCGCACGCCGCACCATCTCGTCAACGGCACGTTCACGCCGAACGGGCTCCATTTCGTCATCTCGCACTCCGGCGCGCCCGACATCGACCCGGCGCAGCATCGGCTCGTGATTCACGGCCTCGTGAAGCGGCCGCTCGAGTTCACGCTCGATACGCTCGGACGATATCCGCTGGTGTCGCGCATGGCCTTCGTAGAGTGCGGCGGCAACAGCGCGCCGCTCTTCTCGAACGAACCGCTGCAGGCCTCCGTGCAGACGATCCATGGCCTCGTGTCGTGCGCCGAGTGGACCGGCGTGATGTTGTCGACGCTGCTCGAGGAAGCGGGCATCGATCCGAAGGCGAAGTGGCTCATCGCGGAAGGCGCCGATTCGCTCGCGCTGAGCCGCAGCGTGCCGCTCGCCAAGGCGCTCGACGACGCGATGGTCGCGCTCTATCAGAACGGCGAGCGGCTGATGCCGGGCAATGGCTATCCGATGCGCCTCCTGCTGCCAGGCTGGGAGGGCAACATGAACGTCAAGTGGCTGCGCCGCTTGAAGCTCGTGGACCAGCCGGGCATGAGCTATTACGAGGCGCGCACCTACGCGCCCATTTTGCCCAACGGCAAGGCGTATCAGTTCTATTTCCTGCAGGAAGTGAAGTCGTTCATCACGCATCCGTCGCCCGGGCTGAAGATGAACGGCCCCGGCTTCTACGAAGTGTCAGGCATCGCCTACTCGGCGAACGGCCGCATTGCCAAGGTGGCGGTGTCCGCCGACGGCGGCAAGACGTGGGCCGAAGCCGCCCTGCAGGAACCCGTGCTGCCGAAGGCGTTCACCCGCTTCCGGTTGCCATGGAAATGGGACGGCGGGCCGGCGGTGCTGCAAAGCCGCGCGTGGGACGAGGCCGGCAACGTGCAGCCGACGCGCGCGGAGGTCATCGCGCGGCGCGGCCAGACGAAAACTCCCGTTACCAACCCCGCCGCGTTCCCGAGCCAGCACTACAACGGGCCCACGAGCTGGGCGGTCGATCGGACGGGCGAGGTGAAACATGTGTATGCGTAAGCGGGCGGTTCACGCTTCCGCGGCGCTCGCTTCTCCGTTCGTGTTCAGGTTCGTGTTCACGTTCGTGTTCATGTTCACGTTCATCTTTACGGTCGCATCCGCGCAGCATCCGGATCTCGGCAAGCCGATCTCCGAGGCCGACGTCGCCGCGTGGGACATCAGCATCCTCCCCGACGGGACCGGCCTGCCGCCGGGCAACGGCACGCCCGAGCAGGGCTCGAAGGTGTTCGCGGCCAAGTGCGCGGTGTGCCATGGCGAGAACGGCAAGGGCGGCGCCGCCGCGGCGCTCGTCGGCGGCCAGCCGCTGACGTCCGGCATCGAGACGACCAAGACCGTCGCGAACTTCTGGCCGTACGCGACCACCATCTTCGACTTCACGCGCCGCGCGATGCCGTGGCCGCGGCCCCGCACGTTGACGAACGAGGAGGTCTACGCGTTGACCGCGTTCATCCTGGCGGAGAACAAGATCATCGGCGCGAGCGACGTGATGAACGCCCAGACGCTGCCGAAGGTGCGCATGCCGAACCGCGACGGCTTCGTGCCGCGGTTCCCCGAACGTATCCCCTGAGACGCGGATCGCACCGTACGCAAGAACTGCCTGCTTGAACTTCTCCGCGGGACGATGACATCGTCGTCGTCTCATGGACGTCAGGAATGAATCCAGCGAGGCGCTGACGCAGCTTCGCGCGTACTTCGGCCACGTGCGCTTCCGCGACGGACAGGAACAGGTTGTCGCCGCCGTCCTCGGCGGCCGCGACGTCCTGGCCGTCATGCCGACCGGCTCCGGAAAATCGCTCGGATACCAGCTGCCCGCCGTGATGCTGCCGGGCACGACGCTCGTCGTGTCGCCGCTCATCTCGCTGATGAAGGATCAGGTCGACGAGTTGAACCGCCGGCGCATTCCGGCGGGCGCGCTGCACTCGATGCTGCCGGCCGGCGCCAGGCACACCGTGCTCGACGCGGCACGCGCGGGACGCCTGCGGCTGCTCTACGTCGCGCCCGAACGGTTCGCGTCGGATCCGTTCCTGCGCGTGCTGCGCGAGCTCGAGATCGCGCGCTTCGTCGTGGACGAGGCGCATTGCGTCTCGGAGTGGGGTCACGATTTCCGTCCTGACTACCGGCGCCTGCGCGCCGCGGCGGAGCGCTGCCGGGCAAGCGATCGCCCCGGCGGACGGCCGCCGATTGCCGCATTCACCGCGACGGCCACGCCCGAAGTGCGCGACGACATCATCGCCATGCTCGGCCTCGCCGAGCCGCAGGTGCTCGTGGCGGGGTTCGATCGGCCGAACATTCACCTGCGCGTCGAGCGCATGGCGGCCGAGGAGGACAAGGACGATCTGCTGCCGCGCCTGGTTCGCGGCCGCCGCGCGCTGGTGTACGCGGCGACGCGAAAAACGACGGAAGCCGCGGCCGCCGTCCTGCGAGCCGCCGGCGTGCGGGCCGCCGCCTATCACGCCGGGCTCGAGGACGAAGAGCGGACGCGTGTGCAGGACGCCTTCGCCGCCGGCACGCTGCCGGTCGTCTGCGCGACCAATGCCTTCGGCATGGGGATCGACCGGCCCGACGTCGACGCCGTGGTGCACTACGCGATCCCGGGGTCGCTCGAGGCGTACTACCAGGAGATCGGCCGCGCCGGGCGCGACGGACGCCCGGCGACGGCCACGCTGTTATGGGACCAGGCCGACGTTGCCACGCGTGAATTTCTGATCGACAGCCCGCGGCGCGACAAGCCCGGACGGAGCATGAGCGCGCACGACCCCGTGGAACTCGCGCGGAGAAAGGAGCTCGAGCACCGGAAGCTGAAACGCATGATCGACTACGCGGACACGACGGCATGCCTGCGCGCCACGATCCTCGGCTACTTCGGCGACGTCGCCGCCCGCGAGCGCTGCGACGGCTGCGGCAACTGCCGACCGGGTGCACTCGACGCGTACGAGCGCGACCTGGTGCGGAAGATGCTCTCGGGCATCGCCCGCGCGGGCGAACGATATGGCCGCCACCGCATCGTCGCGATGCTGCTCGGCGAGGTTGACGAGCTTCCGCCCGCGCTCAGGCGCCTGTCGACCACGGGCCTGCTCCGCCATGAAACGGCCGACGCACTGCGCGGCTGGATCGACGCCGCGACGGAAGCAGGCCTCATCGTCGTCTCGAAGGATCAGTACCGGACGTTGAGCCTCACGGAACGCGGCCGCGCCGCGATGCTGAACCGCCTGGGAGATTTCGCGATGCGGCGCCCCGCGGCCATCGCCGATTCAGCGCTTCGGCACTATTTCGACGGCCGCCTGCATCCGCGCGACGTCGACATGGTGCTGCGGCGGCGATTGGGGTTGTCTGGGAATCTTTCGCGTCAGAGAGGGTTCGATGAGTAGGAGCTGATCACGGCGCCCGCGGCGGTGGGCTGCGGAACGGATCCGCGTCGGGACCGTCGTCGGCGAATCCACCGCGCACGAACCCACCGCATCCGACGATGACGATGCACTGCGTCGCCGGATCGGGCCCGTGTCCTTCCGCGAATGCGCGCTCCGAGGCGCGCGCGCCCGCGAGCAGCGCCGCAAGGCCGTAATTCCCCTCCTGGCACCGCGGCTCGTAATAGATGCGATTGGCCTCGTCGCTCTGCTTCTTCAGCTCCTGCTTGACCGTCCACGATCTCGTCCACGTCGTCGGGTCGTCGATCGTCACGGCATATTCGATCGTCGCCGCATCGAGACGCGTCCAGCGTTCCACCAGGTGCAGGTTCTCGTGCGACCCCTGGAAGTCCGCTTTCGGCGAGAAGTTCGTCACGTCGACGACCAGCGTGTTTCCCTCCCAGCGGCCCCGCGAGTCGCCCCACCATTGACGGACGTTCGCGGGCAGGTGCGGCGCCGCGGTGATCGGGATGTTGCGAAAGCCTCCGAGTCCAGGGCTGATGTCGTAGAAGATCGACACCGTGCCCGGCGCCTGCACGATGCGGCTGAATCCGCCGATGAAATTGCCGAAGTCCGGGATGACCCCGCCGATGCAGCGCTCGCCGAGGCCGCGGTCCTCCGGACCGTTCGCGCGGTTGATCGCCGCCCCGGTGCCGCCCACGTAGCGCGGCGGCGCGTCGTTTCGCCGCGGTGAGACGGGTCCGTATTTTCCGCCGGCGCAGCCAGGCTGCTTGTCCTTGCAGGCTGCCGTGGGCTGGAGAAGCGCGAGCTGGAACTGGCGAAATGCGTCCTTCGCCTTCTGAGCCTCCGGCGTGAGCGGCGGCATTCTCCCGTCCGGCGGATCGACGATGAGCGAGGTGCGCCTGCCGACGGGCAGGTGCACCGTGAACGCTTCCTGGCTGAATTCGCTGTTGACGTCGCGCTCGGTGCCCGGCGCGCGGCGGCTCTCGGTGCTGTCGCGGCGGATGATCTCGGCGATCTGCCGATCGAGCTCTGCGCGCTGGTCGTCCGAGAGGAACTCCTGGTTGGCGTACCTGGCGGGCCGCTCAAGCGGAATGTCGACCTCGCGTGACCAGATGCCCTGGAGATCCGGCTCGCCCCACGGCGTGTCGAGCGCCGGTGTCCCGGCGACCGTCCGCGCGCTGCGCATGGGCCAGGACGGCAGGCCAGCGACGGCGAGCATCACGAGCGACGCGGCTACCACGGTCGTCACCGTCGCCGCGAGCAGCAGTAATCGCTTCTTCTGCCTGACGGACATGAGGTGTGGGACGCGCTTCGATGGTTGGCGAAGCGGCCTCATCTTACCCCCAACCGGCCCGGGAGCCTCCGCCACGATGGGCGCCTGAAGGCCGCGTAGAATTGCGCGTTCATGTTCGCCGACGCGGCGCTCGCCGCCCGCATCGATCGCGCCGAGGGACGCATGTGCGCGCACATCGCCGATTCCGTTCGCCTGCGTACGCCGCAGTCGGCGCCGTTCGTGCTGCCGATCAGCGGCGGCGAGGCCGTGTATGTCGGCCCTGCGTCGCCGTTGAACAAGGTGATCGGCCTCTGCCTCGATCGCGGCCTGGACGTCGCGGCGCTCGAACGGATCGAGCGCGAATGGAGCGGCCGCGGCGAGCCCGTCCGAATCGAGATGTCGGTCCTGGCGGAGCCGGAGCTGGGAGCGGCACTGACCGATCGCGGCTACGGCCTGCACGGGTTCGAGAACGTCCTGGGATTTCCGCTGGACCGGAAGACGCCCGGACCCGGAGTCAGCGGCGTGACCATCGAGCTGGTGACGGACGCGACGCTGCGCGCATGGGTCGACATCGCCGTGGAAGCCTTCACGAACCTCGACGGCACCGGCAGCGCGGCGGACGACTTCCAGCGCGAGCAGTTGACGGAGGTGTTCGAGGTCATGACGGGCGTGCCCGGCTTCATCCGCTACGTCGCGCGCATTGACGGGGAAATGGTTGGGCAAGCGGCGATGCGCATCGACGGTGATCTGGCGCAGCTGGCCGGGGCGGGCACGCTGCCCCGTGCCAGGGGCCGCGGGGTGCAGAAAGCGCTTCTTCAGCGGCGCCTCGCCGACGCCGCAGCGGCCGGCTGCACGCTCGCGGTGGTGACCACCGCGCCCGGCACGCGATCGCAGGACAACGCGATGCGCCGCAGCTTCGAGCTGCTCTACACGCGCGCGATTCTCGTCAAGCGGTAGCGCGCGAGCGCAAGACCACCTCGCGGCGCACTCGCGCGCTCGATTGTCGCCGCGTCAGATGTATTTAGTCTGCCGCGAAGTGGAGTGGTGATCTCACCGCTGCATCCACCGTGGAAGTCCCCGATTGCGGTGCAGGGGCACCACGCCCCTATAGTGGGCCCACCTCTCAGCCTCCTCCCAGCGGCTGGCAACTTGGAACGACATTCAACTTCGAGGGTGACGTGCGCTCACGACTGGGCAGCCGCGTGCTGCGGCGTGGATTTCTCTGTTTCCTGACGGCCCTGACCGTGGCGGCTCTGACAGCGGCGAACGGATCCGTGCACGCGGCGTCGGGGTCGTCGGGGTCTTTCAATTTCGCTCTCGGCAACGCGGGCAACCGGTCCGTGACGAGAGGATCGTCGGTGTCGAACACGGTCGTCGCCACGCTGACGGGAGGCACGACGAAAGTCGTGCCCTTCAGCGTCGGCGGCCTGCCGGCGGGAGCGCAGGCAACCTTCACGCCCGCGTCCTGCGCGCCGCCGTGCTCGACGAAAGTCACCATCTCTACGTCGGCGTCGACGCCGCTCGGGACCTCGATGATTGTCATCGGTGGGTTGGTTTCAGGCGTCCTCCGCACGACGCCCTTCACGCTGACGGTCACCGATTCGACAGATACGGCGGCGCCGACGGTCTTCCTGTCGGCTCCCGCTGACGGTTCCACCGTCGGCGGATCTGTCGCCGTCACCGCGACGGCCGCGGACGATACGGCCGTTGTCGGTGTTCAGTTCGTCCTCGATGACGAAGCCCTCGGCGTGGATACCACTGCGCCTTATGCGGTGATGTGGGACACGACGACTGCCGGCGACGGTCCGCACGTCCTCACGTCCTTCGCCTGGGATGCCTCCGGCAAGATCGCGATCTCGGCGAGCGTCAACGTGCTCGTCGACAACCTGCGTCCTGCGGGCGACACCGCGGCACCGGCGGTGGCGCTGACGGCTCCTGCGAGCAACGCCATTGTCGCGGGGCCGTCGGTCACCGTCACGGCGACGGCGACGGACGATACCGGGGTCACCGGCGTGCAATTCCTGCTGGATGGAGCGACCCTGGGCGGCGAGGATACCGCCGCTCCTTATGCGGTGACGTGGGACACCACCACCGTCGCCGACGGCCCACACGTCGTCTCCTCGAGGGCGACGGATGCCGCCGGCCACAGCACGACCGCGTCGAGCGTCGGCCTGATCGTCGACAACGGGCTTCCGACCGGCACCGTGGTGATCAACGGCACCGCGGCTGTGACGAACACCAGCACGGTCACCCTGACGCTGTCGGCGGCCGACGCCGTGAGCCCGGTGACGCAGATGCGCTTCTCGAATTCCGGCGCCGCCTATTCGGCGGCCGAACCATACGCGCCTGCGAAGGCGTGGACGCTCTCCCCGGGCGGCGGAACGAAGACGGTGTTCACCCAGTTCATGGATGCGGCGGGAAACTGGTCGGCACCCGCGACCGACACGATCGTCGTGGATGACATCCCGCCGGCGATTTCCGCGGTCACGGCCGTAAACATCGGCACCGACGCGGCCACGATCAGGTGGACGACGGACGAACCGGCGACGTCGCAGGTGGAATACGGGGCGGGCACGTCGTTCACCGGCGTGACACCGCTCGACGGCAGCCTCGTGACCGCACATGTGGTCGTCCTGCCAGGCCTCACGGCGGGCACGAACTATAGCTACCGCGTGCGCTCGCGCGATGCGGCCGCGAATGAGAGCATCGGGCCCTCGAACGCGCTGGCCACTATGTCGGTCGACACCACGCCACCGGCAGTCGCGCTGACGGCCCCCGCGAGCAATGCCATCGTCGCGGGGACGTCGGTCGCTGTCACGGCGACGGCGACGGACGATACCGGTGTCACCGGCGTGCAATTCCTGTTGGATGGAGCGAACCTGGGCGGCGAGGATACGGCCGCTCCCTATGCGGTGACGTGGGACACCACCACCGCCGCCGACGGTCCACACGTCGTCTCCTCGAGGGCGACGGATGCCGCCGGCCACAGCACGAC
>Ga0070696_100000234_pt1 | contig 33704 bp, 34 predicted proteins | sample KBSK1253metaG_FD_65474 | JGI IMG/M metagenome (GOLD analysis project Ga0070696, IMG submission 65474) | Corn, switchgrass and miscanthus rhizosphere microbial communities from Kellogg Biological Station, Michigan, USA - KBS K1-25-3 metaG | ecosystem: Host-associated > Plants > Roots >... | reverse complement strand
TGATTGACAATCTGAACAAGCCCATCGTCATCACAGGCTCGCAACGACCCGTTGGCGAAACGAGAAGCGACGCAGTTCAAAATCTTGTAACAGCAATCGAAATCGCAGCTGCTAAGTCGCTTGGGAAGACTGTTGTTCCCGAAGTATCGCTTTTCTTTCGCAATAAACTGTTTAGAGGTTGCAGAACAGTAAAGTTCAGCGCAAGTAACTACGAAGCGTTTCAATCACCGAATTTCCCCCCGTTAGGGACCGCAGATGAACATATTGTTATGAACGATCATTTGCTGAGGCCCCCTTCATCGCAGTCGCTGCAAATCTCTAGCGAATATTCACCGAAGGTCATGTATCTCAAGATAGCACCAGGTATGGATCTCGACTTAATCGATACTATTGTGACATCTCAGAAACTTGAAGGGATCATTCTGTTGACATACGGCACTGGTAACGCCCCTACGCATCCGGGTTTCCTCGACGTAATCGAAAAATCGATTAAAGCCGGGAAAATCATCGTGAATATTACGCAGTGCTTTTCTGGCGAGGTAGAGCTGGGACTATACGACGTAAGCGCGGGCTTGTTGTCCAGAGGAGTAATCAGTGGCTTAGATATGACGGCTGAAGCCGCATACACAAAGCTGTGCTATCTGCTCGCAACGAGGAAAGACAAATCTGAAATTGTTGATTTGATGCAAATAAATCTTCGAGGAGAGCAACGTCAGAGCATTTTTAACTTGCATTTTGGGAGCGGTGAGATGGGCGAGGACGAAGAGTCATTGATAATCCATCCAACAAAAGAGATGGTCGACAACAAGCAGTATAACCCGGAACTGATTGATAAGGCGTTTCTACGAATTATGGGAATAACAGAACCCGATGGGAGTAGAAACCAGAGCGCTCGCGGAAGACTTTTCATTAATCTCGAAGGAGCAAATTCAAAGACACCGACGAATTCGGACAATTATTTGGGTTCTTTCGACAAGAGATGGTCCGCTGAAGACGGGCCCGAAAATATCTTTCTTCCAATAACCAGACAGGCACGAAAAAATATTGGCACTAAGCATCCTGTCTTCATCACCCTTCTAAATGAAAACGGACGGAAATTGAGATGGGAGAAAATGGAAATCGGCATTTTTGCAAATTGCTAAGGGTGTGCTAATGAGAGAAGGAAACATCCTAGTGATAGTAATTGGGGGAAATATCTCCCAAGTGCTTACCGATGACGCGGAACCTAGATTGGAACCGGCTAGCGCGGACGAGTTTCGCAAGCAATTGATTGAAAACGAGGGAAGCTCATCGATTTACCTGCATGAGCGACACAATCTTAAAGGCCAGCAAGTGCGGGTCAAAATAGAACGGCTGATCGACGACTCGACGAACCTTGAGCAGCAGGACTCTTCTCAGGTCGATCCCCGTATCTGGTCATTGCTTGTTGAGAAAATTAAGAAGAAGACACCTGATTATGAAGGTTTTGTTGTTCTCCACGGACTCGACACTTTAGCCTATACCGCCTCTGCTGTCTCATTTATGATCCGGAACTTGAATGTGCCGATAGTATTTACAGGTTCCCAACGACCGCTGAATTACCTTCGGAGCGACGCAAGACAGAACATCTACACCGCCTTGACGATCGCCGCAGCGAGAACGCTTGGAATGAAGCCAATCAACGAAGTAACGATCTACCTTCATGATACGCTGTACCGTGCGAACAGGGCGACGATGGCTAGCGCGTCTTCTTACCGCTCGTTCGACTCTCTGAATTATCCTGCGATAGCTACCGTCGGCGAATACATTGACGTCAAGGAACATTTGATCTCCAAACCTTACTCAGCAGGAACACCAATATTCTTATCAAAGGCAGACGCAACTGTTCAGATTATCGATGTCTTTCCCGGCATGCCATCTAGTGTTATCGCGAGCACCGTCGATACTGACGTAGATAAAATGTATGTCGAGAATCTGAAAAGAATATCAATGCAAGTCGCGGGCGAAAATGGCGAAGTCTTTTGCGATACAGAGGATGCGCCGATCCTCGAGGCATTAGAGAAGGCGTTAGACTCTCAAAGACAGCCGCAGCGTATTTCTAACATTCTGCCACTAGATCAACGAAGCCGTGCTCTCGAAATCATTAACGAGCTTGATCAAAGACTGTCGAAGGCATCGAAGAAAGTCAAGGGAGTGATCCTTAGAACTTATGGGATGGGTACGGCTCCGACTAGTCCGGACGTCCTTAAAGCACTTAACAAGCTAGTCGAAGGCGGGATAATCGTTATGAATGTTACTCAGGCACATAGCAGTCGTGTATCGTTCAGTTCCGATCCTGTAAGTCTTAGGCTGTTTGAACAAGGCGTTATTTCCGGTCTCGATATGACTTCCGAAGCAGCATTCGCAAAGATGGTTGTGGTTTTATCCGATGAAAAGAATATCAAGAAGGGGGTGGATCATTGTGAGGATGAACTGCAGGCGGATATCGCAGGTGAACAGTCGCACACTCTTCTCAATTACCATTTCTTGCCTGGAGAAACGCACGAAATGGAGAATTATCATTTTGCAGTGTTGGAATTTAAGAACCGGAGCAAGGATTTTATTTTGAGAGACGAGGAAATCGAGCAGATCGGTAATATCCAGTTGAGAGTTCTGGTCTTCGAAAGCAAGTTCGGGGAGCTCGCAACGCGGAAATTGAAATCGTACGGACTGATGACGATACGCAGAATTACAGTCACGGGAAGCCTGTCCTGAAAATCGATATTCCTCTTGAAAATCCGAAAGATGGAGTAACTAAGACAGTAAATGCGTCTTACGATATTACCTATTTGAAGGACAAACTATTCTCAAAGAATGCTGTTTTTGCGGTAAATTCCGATCAGGCGACTGCTTGGAAAAGGATTTCGATTGTAATTTATCGATAGCCCCTCATTCCTCATGAAGCACTTGGATGGCAAGGAATTAGAGTCAGAATACAACTTGCGACACGCCAGCTATAAGCAATTGGGCGAAGTAGTAAAGGCCGGCCTAATCGAGCAGCTGGAGCAGAACAGTATCGAGTACGACTTCGTGCAAATGCGAGTGAAGTCGTTTTCTTCTTTCTATGAGAAAGCTTTTAGATACCAATTAAGCGATCCTTTAACCCAGATTGAGGATTTATGCGGGCTTAGGATCATTCATCTCTTCGACAATGACCTGGACAAAATAAAACGATTAGTAAGAAAACGCTTCAAAGAAATAAAACACGTAGATAAAACGTTGCAGGCTCGAGATCCCTCGAAACAACGCGAGCGCGAGTTTTCATATCGCTCCTACCACATTTACGCCGCTCTCACTGCGGATGATTTGGGAGCAAACCCGGAATTGGAGGGCTTAATCGCAGAAATTCAAATCCGAACAATCTGCATGCACGCATGGGCTTCGATCGAGCATAAATTGAATTACAAGAAGCAGCAGGATCTACCAAAAGAGTTTCGGCCCGTTATGACACGAAAGTTCTCGCAAATGAGCGCAATGCTCGAAATCGCAGACGAGCTATTTGTCGCCCTCCGAAACGAAAAAAATCGAGTAATCGAAAAGTATAAGGCGAAGCTGTCGGTGCCATTGAAGAAGGAAAAGCTTCTAGACGACGAACTCAACATCGATGTGCTGCAAGCATATCTCGAACAGAACTTCTCCCAATATTATCAAGAGTTTGGTCGCTTCAAGTATTTGTTAGGAGAAATGCAATCAAGTCAGGTAAATCTTCGGGATGTTGAAAAGGGCAAGAGAATCCTTAAGGACAGAAATCTCCTCACTTCTCTTCGGGACAACTATCCGGCGGAATCAGGAAGTCCCACACAGACTGGCATGGTAAGGCTAATACTGGACGCAACTAGCGACGCGTTTTACAAGATCAGAAAGCCCAAACTTTCAAATTCGAAGTGGATCAAATTCGTCGAGCACATTCGCTCAGAAATCCGCGAACGGGCATGAGAATCGGTATACTCATCTGCTTAAACTAAGAGTTTCAGGTCGCTAGACCTTCGTGGGCGGGGAACCGGATTTGGCGTAATCTTCACGCTTCCTTGCCCACCCCTTTCATAATAGCTTCGGCTATGACGGAAAACACAGCCATGCCCTTAAGAGCGATAAAGAGGGAACATGCAAATTAAAGACAGATCGGGTATTACCAACGAGAACTCTAATCGCCTCATACCAGTCGCGCACAGATTGATCTTGCGGAAGTACGCTCCAACATCGATCCAGCTTTCTCCTGCGTCGAGCGTGTAGAGGAAGCTCGTCATAACTTCTTGACGCTCTCAGCCGCGACTTTGGAGATCTCTTCTAGGAACTTCTTAACAACATTCTGCCCTGCCAAATCTCTCATGAGATTAATATAAGGGCTCATCACAGTGGCTCTTAGTACTTCTAAGCCATACTTACGATAGGTTTCATTGGGGTTACTTATTCGGTTCTTTTTAAAGAACGGCTTCAAGCTCTCATATGGGTACGTCGACGCCTCAAACATCGTTCTAGATAAGAAAAACGGTTGAGAGTAACTATACTCCCTTTCACCTAACTCAGCCTGAATTGTGAACTGATCATATACTCGCTTTGTCAGGTCGTTCATTACTCTTAGTAACGAAGATGTTTTCTTCTTAATCGCAAAGACTACAAGGTTAGTCTGTGGAGCAAACTCTGTAATGGGGACAAACTCATAGTCTGTGTCATTTTCATTGAAATCCATCATCTTGTTCCAGTGTGTCAGCCACTCGTAGAGTTCCCTTGCCGCCAGTAAAGATGCACGCACTATCGAACCGTGCCCTTTCATCGTCAAGGGAACGGTCTTGTTGGCCAGGTATAAGGAGGCGGCGGCAGCACCAGGTTTAGAGCCCTCAAGAATGAAGGGTCCAAACGATTCTATTACCAAGCGGAAGGGATCGCTCTCGGCATGCTTAGGAGGCTTGTGGACTGTGATACTCCGGTTCTCCCTAATAGCAGTAATATATGGCGCCTTCTGCATTACAAAATGTCTTATGCGGTCATTCCTGAACGCGATGATGCCACAGGGATACGGACTATATCCCATCTTATGAGGATCAACAGTTATCGAATCTGCCTCTTCAAAAGGCCATGAATGCAGAGCAAACGTCAAGGTCCCCCCAAATCGCTTTGATTCTTTTGCTGTACTTGTCGAGGTTCAAATTAATTTCACAGTTAACGAATCGGCTGACAGCGTCAATTCTGTCTTTCAATCGCAATCTAAAATCTTCTGACGATACGGAAACTGTACTGTTTTCTATGAGGAACTTTTCTAATCTCTGTAAAGGGCTCTGCATTAAGACTGTCCACAGCCTTATATTGTCTTCGGTATGGTATAATACGGACAAGCTTTTCGCCTTGCAGCTCTTTCCGAGAATCGCACGTCCGCCGTGTATAAACGAGTGCATGAACCCCACCAACAATCTCTGGTTGAAGTGTGTTTGATCAAGTGCTGAGGTGTGTCATATCAGGTGATAAAAACGTGTCGGATCAAGTGCTAAGGCGTGTCGGATCAGGTGATGAATCTGTGTCATATCAGGTGATAAAAACGTGTCGGATCAAGTGCTAAATTTCGAAGGAACGCTAATAAAACCAAGGCAAAACGGAAAAGGAATACTTATAATGATTCTTATTAAGAACAACAACAGAAGGTCGTTCCCAAAACTCCCAGCGGGGGATGTTGTTGTTGAACATTTTCAAATCATATGCCGGCTGAATTAATCCCGCTAAGGGCTGGTCAACATGCCGTTGTCCTGGTCCCCAAAGCTACAACCGATCTCCCATTTTTCTACTTTACGAAGCAGAAAACCAGCCTGACTCAAAACATCAATTACCAGGGTGTTGATGTTCAAGGACGGCCAATGCGGTGGCAGGTTTTTCCGAACAACAACCCTGCAATTGGCGCACCTGGAATTGACGCTCACGAAGCTTGGATGCGGCTCGTTAAACCTACATTTGACGAGTACGCTGCCCAGGGTATATCCGTGGATATTCTGCCGCTTGGAAGACTGCGCGAGTCACTACGTAAAGTCGGGTGGGGCGAAGGCGGCTGGGAGGCTAGACGCCTTCTAAGAGCGCTCCATCAAATTGGTGCCGCCTCTTGCGTCGCAGATATTTGGATACCGACCACGGGCGTTGATGAAGAGGGAGACGCTACGTTCCAGCACATCAATGCCACCTTCTCGAAACTAACCCTCTACGCTATCGGCAGCAAACATCTAACCGAAGAACAGCTTCACGACGGCCAGTTCGATTTCAGCTTCGATCTAGAAGACACTGTCTATGTTCAGCTCAATACAATAGAAATTCAAATCCAGAAAAACCAGCCGCAACGCCTAATTGATAACAAATATCTTTTCTCAGTCAAAGCCGCAGCTCGCCGCTGGTATGAGCTCATGGCACCCAAACTTTTTGGCGTCGTGAAAAACGAGGGGCAGTACTGCGAGATTAGATATTCATGGTACATCGAACATCACCATACACTTAAACGTTACTACGAACGTTACCGTGTGGTCTTCCAAATGAATCGACTGATTCGAGATCACATTGATCGAGGTTACATCTCCAAAATTGAATACCGTTCCATCAAAGAACTCGGGCAGGAAATCGATTGGATAATACGGTACTACCCAGGCGAGGGCGCACGAATATCAATTCAGCGCATACTCGCTCATCAGTTCAACAAGCCTGCTCCGAAACAGGAAAGGAGAGTTAGCATTAAGAGTCCGTCGGCGGAAAGCAGAAAAGACTTCACATCTTTGCAGCAGGGGATTGACCAAGGTTTATTTGCCGAACTCGTAAAGCGCGGCGTCAGCGACAGCCAGTCTTGCAAGTTGCTCCTTGGAATCGAACAAGACCAACAAGTCTCCGACCAACTTGAATGGGGCGATCAACTCATCGCCCAAGCACCCTCCGGCAAGTTCTATAATCCGCCCGGCCTCTACATTCAGCTGATCAAAGATAATGTGACCCCGCCCCCAACCTTCGAGAGCAGCCGCAAAAGGAAACTTCGCGTGGAGGCAGAGCAGGCCGAGAGGGATGGCCAGCGAGAGCGCGCCCGGCTACAACTTGCTTACGAAGAGTACAAGAAGCGCGAGATCGATAACTACATTGCCGACAACTACGATGAATACAAGCGCTATGCTGAGAGCAAGAAGCAGGAATTCCTAGAGAAACATAAGAGTCTGTCCTTATGGGATGAGACCACCCTTGAGCGACTGGCTGAGACCGGAGCACGGGCTGAGATTGCGAAGCGAACTCCGGTTGATACCTTCGATGCGTTTTCCAGGGAACACGCCCGCTTTAGCCCATCGCCAGCAGTCCAGGCCGATGTGACCAACGATGAGTTCCTAACGGTTTGATACAATCGCACCCCTTACCTGTTAGTACATAATCTAGTGCATACAAGGTATGTGTAACTTGCTGCAACAAAGGCCGCACAAACACTGGCTCCCGCTGCCTTGCTCACCGCAGGCTCCAATCCTTTTCCGCGCCTCGGCTACCGCCGACCGGTCTATCGACCTGGCGCGGCTCCGCTGACCGCTGCGGGGTCTCTGCGCTACGCTTGCCTTCCGCTATCGCTCCGGGCCGACCCAAAACGATTGGAGCCTGCACTGAGACTATCGGCAGCAGGAAGCGGGTCAAATCAGAACTAACAACCTTTACAAAAACCAAAACCATGTCCAAGACCCAGCAACGTCTACGAAAATTCAGCCGTGACCCCGCCGCCGCAACGCGGCTGGCGAGCCGCCACCTCACGAACACCAGTTTGGCCACCATTAAGACAATAGAGCGTTATCGGGTGATACAAACTTCACTCCTCCTCAAGCTTGTCGGGGGAAACCCGCGAAATGTCTACCGACATCTGCAGGTTCTCTACCATCGCGGGTTGGTCAACCGGTTTTGCTTCTTCGGACCAAGCGGCCGGCCAGGGGAGTTCAATTACTTTCTGGACAACCCAAAAGCCCTGGAGCTATTGGCCGAACTCGGCAACGTCGACATGGACTCTCTCGATATGGAAGCAGTCAAGCGCAATAGGGAGAAGTGGACACCGTCGCCGGACCATAGTCTGGCCGAACCAGCAGAGTGGGGAGCCGGACCAAACGAGGTCAGTGAAGGTCAGCGATACTTTTTGCGGCATGAGTTGATGATCAGCCGTTTCCACGGCGCCCTTGAATTGGCCTGCCGCGCATCGGATGGCCGCGTCGAGCTCGCCAGTTGGCGTCAGGGAGCCGCGCTCTGGAATCGTGTGGAAGCCGGCAGGATCAGACGCGAGGCAGGCAGGTGGACAGAGACGGATACCACAGAGCATATTGCACACCGACCAGACGCCCTCTTCAGCCTCAAGCGCAGTGATGAAGCAGAGGCCCGGCACTACCTCTACGAAGCAGACCGGAAGACATCAAACAGCTCCCGACTAATTGAGAAGTTGCGCGGCCACTTTCTGTTCGTCGTGAAGTATAAGAGGCACCTTGAAGCCTACGGACTCAACCGAATTCGCGCCGTATTGATAGAGACTTTGGACACAAAGTGGGCCGAAGTTTTGCGCCAGGCTGCAAGACATCCGGCCGTCAGCGGCCGTAAGCCGTCAGCTCTGTTCTGGTTTACTTCATCAGAGTTCTTCGCCAAAAGGAGCAGTACGGAACCAAAACGACATGGACCGTACTTCCTGGAGAACCCTCAGATCATATTCAACAAACTATGGTTGACGCCCCTCAGCGAAGTAGGGGACTCACCACTCTCACTGCTCGATTAGTAACGTTAAAACTATGCGTTGTGATAAGCACGGTGTGTTTCTACGGCAGGTGCGTGAAGGTGGCAAGCTAATTTGGCGCTGTCCCTTCTCACGCAGGCCGCACTACGAAGAAACGCGGTCATCAACAAAACACTGCAACAACTGCGGTGCCAACTATCCTCACAACGCCTACCATCGCTGTTAACTCCCTGCATAAAGACAATGACTTCTCCGATGTCGTATCGGCCAATACAGCGGACAGAGGGTTGTCGGTGGGCGATCTTGGTAAATTCCCGGGCGGTGCAATAGAAGCTTCAAATCGCGAGACAAGAAGCCGATCCAACAAAGTAGCCGTTGGGACAACGAACAACCCCCTGCCAGTGGGGTTTTGAAATTCTGCATAGATCTAAACGCCCGCACGCTCCGCCTGATCACTCGCAGGGGGAATGGGGTTATCCGCGTGGCGGAAACGGGTCTCGGCCACCCGAGCTATCCCTCTCCCGTATCTGCCCGTCCCTTCCGTGAATGAATAACTCGCCGCCCTGATTGCGGGCGATCTCACGCCCGGCGTCGATAGCTTCTTGCTGGGTATCGTGAATTGAGGTGACGCGGCTATTGCCTTCGCCTCTGACCGCCCAGCGACCGTCGTGAGTTACAACGTGCTGATTGCCATTGTTTGACATACAAATCTCCTTAATCATATTGATGTGCTAGATTCCTCGATTGCTAAGAGCACTCGGGAAGCTCCAGCAGGTTGTTTGGATGAAGTCCATCGTTTTCTGTCTTGATGTACTTGTGGCCATTGTGCGTAGCCACAATGACGTTTGCGCGTCTGCTGTTGACTAGCGTATAGAATGTGTCAGTTCGTTTCTCTATTGCGCTAATCACCTCCGTTTGAGACATCCGCCATCCGCTACCACCGACCCGAGAGATTCTCTCGTGTGGGTCGTACCGGTTTGTCTTGTTGATACAAGTTATTTGCCGATCCATTTTGTCATTTTCCTCCATGACTCGTATTGTCGTTTCGTAACGCGATGCTTATCGCACAGGTGCGGGGCGGCCCCGTTGATCTTGCTCCTAATGAAAGCTCAACGGGTCTTTACCACCCTACATAATCAATAAGCTCATTTCGGCGGAGCGTCCGACAAGTCCCGCGATGTCCACCAGCACTACGTTTCTAGCTCTTAGATACAGCACACGTGATATCATCGGGTTTTTATGGCCAGGCGCGTCCCCGAAGAAGTGGCAGCGACCGAAGAAGAAATACTCGCTGCAATAGAGGCCCTCACCACTGAGGACTTGCTGCGTCTGCGTGCGTATTCCCGTCTACGGGCTGGAATCTTACGTAGAGCAGGTCTTGATAAAGGAGACGAGGATCTTTTGCAAATCGCCGTGAAATCTCTCCTTTCGCGTCGAAGGAAATGGAATAAGACTGCCAATAGCTTCTCTGACTTTCTTTTTGGGGCCATCAAGAGCATCTCAAATAATTGGTGCCGAACATTAGGTCCAAATGAGCCTGACTTGGAGGCGGATCTAATCACGTTGTCCGACGGCGGACGGGTACACAATCCGCTAGTGGCACTGCCGTCACCGGACGCGAATCCGGAAGAGGTGCTCATCAACAAGGAGCGTCAAGCGTCCATCAATCGGGAACTCGATAGAATTGAGGCGCTCGTCGCCGGGCGGTCCCTCGCCGCCCTCATCGTCGCCGAAAGGCGCCGGGGTACAACCGGAGCCGAGATCCAAGAAGCCCTTGGTATATCGGAAACGGAGTACGAGACAGAGACAAGATGGATATATCGCACTGTTAGAGCCAATGGACCTGGGGAGAGCGAACGTGGCGAATGAACCAAAGAAAGTAATAGACGAACTCTGCAATGTGATGGATACCGTCTCTGATCCGCTTTTGCAGATGTCGGACGATCAGGTGTTGGCTGAGACTGTCGCTAGCGGAGAAAACCCCGAGCAGTCGGCAGCGGAGGTCAAGGGATTGCTCCTCATCGCCGTCAAGGACTACAGACAACGCCGCCTTCGATCTGCTCAGGAGGAATATGAACGTGAAGCTTTCGCAAGCCAACAGCGCCAAGCTGCCCTACCGGACACAGCCGAAGAGAGGCGTCTACTACTGAGCCTCGTTTGTCAGCAGAGGCCGGAGATTGGAAATGCGCTTACACTTCGGCATCGACACTTTGAAGAACTGACGGACGCTGATGTTGAAAGCTCCCTTGAAGAACTCCAGGAACTGGGCACACTTGATGACTTGCGGAACGATAAGGACTCACAGTGATGGCAAACCGTTATCGCTCTGCGCAGACCCTCTTTGAAGAGCTTGGCATTAGCGAACCGGAAGATATTCAGCTTGAAGCCATAGCCCAATACTGCCGCGCCAGTGTCCGCTACAAGGCGTTGGAGGGTTGCGAAGCCCGAATTACAGGTTACGGCGACCGCGCCATTATCTCTGTGAATAGCTCTTCGCGGCGCCAACGACAGCGATTCTCGATTGGGCACGAGTTAGGTCACTGGATGTGTGATCAAGGCAGCATCTCCTTTTCCTGTGCTGAGAAGATATTCGCGACCGAATGGGATAATAGCAACCCTGAACGACGCGCCAACCGCTACGCTGTTGATCTCTTATTGCCTGACCCAATGTTTCGCCCCCTGGCTAAGGGACGAGATATCACTTTTGCGACGGTACGAGATCTCGCGGACAGATTCCAGACAAGCCTGATTGCTACCGCCATTCGTCTTGTTGAGACCGGGTGGTTACCATGTATGATCGTATGTAATGAGCGAGGGAGACGGCGGTGGTTTTTTCGTGATCCAGATGTTCAATTATGGCCGCTCGATCAACCGGGCTCAGGTACCATTGCCTATGATCTCCTTCGCGGTGCTGATCACGTCGAAACCCCGACACCGGTCTGCGCGGACGGTTGGATTGATCACAAAGATGCCCGCCGATATGAACTACAAGAGGATTCCTTTAAGTTCCCAATACCGAATTGTCCCGATCTTGTTCTGTCCCTACTTTGGTGGAAGGACGAGCAGCAGTTGCTCGACCTAGACGAGCACGAAGAGTCGTAGCGACGAGTCGTAAGCAAAATAGCGGTCAATCATAGGGAAGCGGTCGAATTTCGATCCGAGGATCTTTAAGATATTCTTTCCAAGATTAATGCGGCCATCAACCTTCAAGGATGAGGGCCTGCGGCCTTCCCCAATAATCAAGGTTCCAGGCAATGCCTTGCCATAACTGGGTGTGGTAATTCTGACGTAGTTCTTGGGGATCGGTTGCGTCGCTTTTTTCTTTGCTGGCTTCTTCTTGGGTTTCATCGGTGAGGCTATTACACTATAGTGGCGTCAAGATCTCAAAAGATCGCGAGTAAATGGTGAAATATGGCTGGTCGGCTCCAGGAAATCGTTCTTCCGACGGGTTTTGAGTACATTCAACCATATTGGAAGAAATTCCTGAGGGAGCATCCACACGTGGATCGTAATGTCTTCATAATGATTCCCTTCTCGACGGCTGCGTCTGATGTGATCTTCGAGAACGTCAGCAAGGAGCTAGAAGATCACGGGCTCATTGCCACCAGGGCGGACAAAAGATCTTTTTCACCAGTTCTCTGGTGGAACGTTGTTACCTACATGCTCGGCGCGACTTATGGCATAGTAATCTACGAACCTAACAACAACATTCCCTTCAATCCGAACGTTTCTATTGAAGCAGGATTTATGCTCGCGATGGATAGACCGGTTCTGTTTCTGGCCAATCAGAATTTGCGACGCCTTCCAGTGGACTTTTCAGGTCACATCTTCAAGACATATAGTTCAGATGATCAGGCTGCAGGTGAATCGATTCGCGCCGCCGTCCGCGATTGGATTGAGTATGATTTATCCTATTACGATTACGGTTCGAAAAAACTTGTTGTTTTCGTAAGCCTAGGCGGTACCTGTCGCTGTGTTATGGCAAAAGCCATTCTAAGCGATCTTATCGACAAGAAGAAGATAACGAGTGTGGCGGTAGAAGCCGCCGCCGTCGCAGATCCCCATTACGCCACTATTAGCCCATCAGGTTTCAGGGCGATTCAGGAAACAGGACGCGAACGTTGGATTCAGGGACATCGTCCGAGGAAGCTCTGCCATTATCTACAAAATAGAGCAGACTTGATAATTGCACTCACTGATGCGACGCTTGCCCGTCGGCGCGGCGGATTGAACAACATAGTAACTGACCAAGAGTTATTCAGCACAATGATTCCGAATCCGTATCCTGATAATGAGGACGGCGAATCCCTAATGAAATACCGGAACGTGCGGGATCAGATTGACCAGTTGATCGAAGGGAATTTTGATAAGATACTCGATCTTGCTAATGCAAAGCCATTTGTTTAACTCGCCACTTTCAATGCCTATGGCACAACTCACCGATAAATAGCTACCGTCGCTACCCCAGTTTCACGCAACTGAGCAACGATTGCTAGTGGCGACTAACGTATCATTAAAAATCAAAACGTGCTTATTTTGCTCGGAGAATCTTGGCCGGTTGATGCCTTCCTGTTTCCCATTTGGTAACCCGCTTTTTCTTCATATACTCAACTGGTGAGTAAATTCTTCCGGCCAGTCTGCGTAGCCGTTTCAACCTCGTTCCCATTACATATTCTTGGAACGTGTAAGAAAGCGGCATAAGTCTATTTCTAATCCAATACATTTGATCTTCAACCCAAATACCCTCGTCAATCTGTCGCCGGCGCGGAGACCACTTATGTGAGGCTAGTCTCATTGATACTTGATCCACAATGCCTGGATTTAGGTTAAATGTGCGAGATCGACAGGGTGTATAAGAATCTTCGATTTCTAGGGTCCGCTGTTTGATCCAAGCAAGGCTGTCCTGTTGCCGGAATCCATCAAAAACAAGAATAATGGTTGTTAAGGATTCACCCATTTCAATTGCATAACTGTTTGGGGCAATCCACCCAACCTCTGGCTGCCATATGTCATCTATCGGCCCGATTGCGTTTTCGAGGCTAGCTATCAATTCTGCTGTATGGGCTTGAAACGCTGCCAGACGAGCTAGACAGCCGACAAAGACTTTCCCTGGCGTATCAAAGTTTTCATTTACATTCCATTTAGCTCTGTTATTCATAATAGACAAAAAGTACAACGTCCGACTGTTGGAGTCAGCTCAAGCCTCACTTCACCTTAGTGGTATCTGTCTCTAAAAATGGAAATGGATTGTAGATGGTGGTTTCAGGTGAATCAATGACATCAACTCCCTCAACTTTCTTCACCCAATTAGCAAAGGCCATGCTGAATGGAGTGACAAGAATTTCATATCCGACTTTAAAAACATAAACACTGAAACCAAGCCATAGTAAGTCGGGAACCTTATATACCCCCCCAAACGCAATGGTCGAAACGATCAATGTGTCAACTGCTTCCCCTACAATTGTTGACGCTATAAAACGCCAGGCCTGCTTAATTCCGCGTTTACCATCCGCCCAATATTTCATTTTGCTCAAAACCACACTATTACAAAACTCACCACAGAGATAAGCAAGAATGCTGGCTACTACAATTCGCGGTACGAAGCCCAACACCTTATCGTAAGCAACTTGGTCACCATAAAACGGAGCCGCTGGCAATGCTCCAACTAAGAGATATGTGATCCCCGCCAAAACCTGACAGGCAAACCCTGTCCATATAACTTTCCGACTGAGAGCGTAGCCATAAACTTCGGTCAAAATGTCGCCAAATATGAAACTAATTGGAAATATTATTACTCCACCAGGTAGGGCCAATGAACCTAACATAAAAATTTTTGTAGAGGTCACATTAGCAAGAAGGAGTGAAGCCACAAATAGGCCTGTAAACACACTGAATAATTTCAAGTTCCTTTCTTGTGGTTTGCTGGCTATTGCTTGTTGAGACATAGAACACCTCTCTTTAATGGTTAAGACTTAATTTTTGACCTTGATTTTGTCTTTGATTGCGCGGGAGGAAAAGTCAAGACATTGTCGCCCTTAGTTTCGCGGGCGTAATCTGCCATGCGAGCGACGATGGTGGCCAGGTCTCTATCACCAAGACGAAACCCATATTGGGGAATTTCTTGATATCTTATCGAAGCGAAGCCGACCGGGTTCTTAGAGAGCGGATTTGCAATGACAATATCAGTATTGATCCATTTGAGATCATCTTCATCAATCTCGACAACGCGCACAAGCTTATCTATCGTTTGTTCTTTTAGTGGCTTCTCAAGATTCGACCCCAATCGCGCCAACGTACTGCGCAACACATAAAACCTCCCCCCTTTTTCCGCGTCTGATTTACGGATGAAATACAAGTAGTGCACTCCTCGATTTAGGTTATGAACAACAGCTTCTGCAATCTCGACCTCATAGTCATCAATAAATTTCGGTGTGATGACCCAATAATCAGTAAGGGGGGTGATACGTCTTTGCCAGTCGGCCAACCCTTTGACATTAAGAATCTCCGCCGTTGCGATTAAGGAAGTTTTTGAGGCGAGTAAGTCTCTTTCTAGCCCGTCCACGTCTCCAACAGTAGGAAATCGATTCAAGCACGCTTCCCAAAGATTCAAACGTTCTAAGGTCAAACTAGCAAGTGGGCCATCGTCCGCAGAGGCGTATGTTTGAACTATATCTAGCGCTACGCGAAACACTAATTCACTAAAATCAATTCCATAAATTCGCGCCAGCGATCGGAGAATTGTCGCATCTGGAAGAATCACCTGACCGCCTTCGTATTGTGCAACCAAACCCTGGGAGATTTTTTTCGGTGGCATAAGCTTTGACACAGCTTCGGCAGCTTGCGTTTGCTTCAAGCCAGCTTTTTCTCGCGCCTTCCTTATGTACTCGCCAAACCGCTTGTCCAATATTTATCTCCTTCTTCTATGGAGTCTATCGAATAATACTGGATATTAAAAGAAATTCAACGATGCCAGCCGCTTCTTTTGACAATTACCTCCATTTTCTGTATAACTATAGATTAAGCTAATAACTATCATTCACCTGACGGTTACGAGCTAAACTTTAGGTTTCAGATATTTCTAAGATCAAAGAAAGAAGGTCGAAGTAGCAGCTTCGACCTTCACGCCAGCTTATTAAGCTGGGTTTCCGGTTCATCAGACCTTTGTTAAGGAGTTTTCCGATGAACGCAGAACTTCAAACTACCGCCGCTCAATCACCAGACAAGCGCTCCGATCAGATGGCACAGCTATCGCCCCAGCTTTCCAAGCTGTATACCCCTGCCGAATATTTCGCGATTCTCGAAAAGCTCAAGAGCGCTCAGGACGAGGAAGATTGCGTCTGGTAAGACGGAGAAAAGGGCAAATCCTCCATAAGATTAGTGCCCTTACTTTATCACCTTGACAGAAGCTGTCAAGACAGCCGGTTTCTTGCTTTCGTAATGAAGTCGTTGGTTATGGATCGAGGTTACGGGCCACTTCACCAAAGAGCAGGTTGGCAACAGCCTCACATCACGCGCAACGCGCAAGGAGACGATATGAACGCGATGAGTAGAAAAGTTTTCAACCGGCTACCGGCTTTAGTCGCTTGCTTAGCACTGATGCTGCAAGCTGCCGCTGCCTTCCAGCAACAGTCCAAACAATCCACTTCTAGTGAGCCCAGCGCGAGTGCGCAAAGGATCGTGGGCTACGACGGCCAGGTCGCCAAGATGCAGGTCGAACAACCTGACGGCGAAAGCGCAATCAAGGCAGTGAACAAGACCACCTCCATAATGGATGTTGATTTGACTGCCATCGATACGGACGGCGATGAGGTTGACCGCAAAACCATAGTTGTCGGACCACACCGTAAAGAAAGAATCAACCTCCAAAGCCTATTCCCCGATTTACTGCTCAGTGACTTGAGCAGCATCGAGGTTCAGGTATCAACACGGCCTCTGGAAAGTGACGACATCGTTGCGCAGGGACAATTGGCTGTCGCGTTTTTTTCACAACAGAACCCGGTGTGGAAGAATTATCCGCTGGGTACTTGCCCAAGGACAACAATTGGCAGCGCAGGATGCCTGCTCTGTTGCGTCACGATGGCTGGCGCACGCACTATTGCAAACTTCGACCCTGGCAGATTGAACACCTGGTTGACGAACAATGGAGGTTACGCAAGCAGCTCGCCAAGTACGCCGACGAGCAAATGCCTCGTCATACATTCAGTGGCCGCGAATTATGACGGCCCGGGAGGATTTACTTTCATCGGCACTGGGACTGTTTCGTCCGCCTCTAACCTAAAGTCGTTAATCGACAACGGGAAGTTCCCAATTGCAACGTCGACCCGGTTCAGTAGTGGCCACTTTGGGATCATCATCGGCTACGACGGCTCCGGCACCAGGCTCGGTGATTTCTATTACCTTGATCCAATGGATATCACCGCCGTATTCAGGAGGGTCGGAGACAACTTCGTCAAGTCCACTTCTTCGACTCGAATCTATCGGTAAGTACAACCCAATAGCCCTTGAGTGAAAGGCGACACCCGTGCAGGTGTCGCCTTTTCATCTCTGAACAGTCCGTAGGGAGGACGCGAGTGATGCTGAACGAAAATGATTTGATGCGGCTCAGAAATCGCGCAGATGAATTGGAACAGCGTGCCTTAAGAGGCGGCCTGCGACTTGGTTCGGATATTGACGGAGTCATTTGTAATCACTATCAGCGTCTAATAAGCGTTTTGATCGAAGAAAAAATCGATTGTGTGTTTCCCGATCATTGGACTCTGATGGACTCGATGCAATCAATCGCGGCGCCACCAAACGTATGGCAACGTCTTCGCGATGATAAAGAATTTTGGATTGGAATGGAGGTCATTGAGTTCTTGCCTTTTGTCCCTGAACTCTATTGCACGAGCCGTGGATTTGCCAACGCTCAGGAAATTACACGACAGTGGATGGTGGAGAAAACTATTCCGCTGGCCCCAATTCACTGCATCGGCGACCGCGAAGGAAATCGGGCAAACAAAGTTCCGCTGTTGTGGGCATATGACATCGACATCTTCGTTGAAGATGATCCTAAGCAATGGGCTGAAATCAATCGCAGCGGTATTCTCTGCGTGTCGATAGATCGACCCTGGAATAAGTCATTTGACGCTGGCCCTTTTCGGATCGCCCGCCTTTCTGAAATAAGTCTTGATAGTCGTGGTTCCTTCATAATAGAGGTCATAAGAGAGATCGAAGAACAAACTACCCAAGCTGCCTAAGTATTCCCCTCGGGGATCACCGTGAATTACTCAATGTACGCTCCGCTACACAGATGTGTCGCCTTCCGTGTAAATATACGACACGCGTCCCTACTGGCTACGAAGAAACATAAGGCTTTCAATCCTGTGGATAACTAATATTGCGCCACTCTGTCGTTTATCTTACACTTTACGACAGATCGACCCTATCCTACTCATTAATATCACACGATGAAATCGACAGCTCGCGTTCCCCGCTTCGCGGAACCAGGCATGACCTACAACTGCGCAAGCTGCGGCGAACGGCTGGGACAAGAACCGGAGAAGTCAACTGATGGTTGGTTCATTCGTTGCCTCGCCTGCGGCGCTAGGAACCTCATTATCTCGGTTTTCAAGCTTGTGGACTGGAGGTAAGATATGTCGTACCAGTTCAAACGGGAACCACTTACGCAAGACGAAGCTAACCGCTTGGCGATCGCTTGCGAAACCCACGAGCAGAAACTTGTCGTTTGGACCCTACTCGATACTGGTTTGCGCGTCTCTGAGTTGTCGGCTCTCAAAAAAGAAAACATTGATTGGCAGACGCACCGATTGATGATTTACGGAAAAGGCGGTCCGTATGGGACGCGCTCAAAGCGCAGAATTGTTCCTCTATCTCCCAGAGTGCAGCCTCTCATCGAGGGACATCTTGCGCTTCACGATGGCTTTGGAATTGGCGTTAGAACTATTCAGCGCATTCTCAAGCGAGTGGCGAACAAAGCAAACATCAGCCGGCCAGTCAGTCCTCACGTCTTGCGTCACACGTTCTCGGTGACTGCAGTATTGAAAGGAATTTCACTCCCCACTCTGCAGCGACTCCTCGGACACGACCGACTCACTACGACGGAGATATATCTCAACTTATCACCCGAGGAAGCTATGAAGGAGTTCCAGACAAAGTGGTAATTTCAGTTACTTGACGCTTTGTGCCGACCCTGACGAGTTCCACCGGCCCGAAGTTTGCCGGCGATGCACCGCAACCCGCCCGGCGCATCGTTATCAACCGATCTAGTCACAGAACGGTCTTCATCGAGCTTCGAAGAAAAGTTTCTTATCGTCATAACCGCTTACCATTCTCACTCTATACTCAGATGCCGTCTTCCAATCACCAGAGCTACGTCCGCAGCGTGCAACTCGGAACATATCCTGGGTCCTGATATTCGAATAGCTGAACCTCACCTACCGACGTTAGCTGCTGCCCCAAGAAAACGGCGAGCGCAAATGGTCCATAGAAGAAAAGGCGTGTACGGTGGATGCCATGACTCTTGATCAGCTGACCCAGATGTTCTCGCACCGAACGCGCAAATGCGCATGCATCCTCGGCCCCGCTGATTGATTCGCTGCCTTGCGAAGAGGGGGCCATGAACGCGAACAGCTTCGGTGGGCTTCCGGTGCTGCCGATGTATCGCAGGATATCCTCGCGGCCATCTCCCCGAATATTCAGACCCAGTACGAGGTCAGTTCCGCGTCCATCTATCAGTTCGACCTGAAATGCATAGGGTTTCGTCGCGCTGGCGTCGGATCTCCACGCTTCTTTCGCCGGCGGTTGCGGGATTTCAAAGGTCCAGCCGGCGACGGCGGGGAAGATAGCTCCCAACGCGATTCCGGTAGAGAGAGCGCACTTTCCACGAAAGCGAATTACGCGTTCGACCCTGTCGGTAGAAATGTTTTCCTTTACCGCTTGGAGGTCTGGCAGCAGTTGCGTGTTCCAGATTTCCTCGGACGGTACTCGACGAGAGCTACGATCGAAGTGCTGAGACCAATCCAACGCGTAGTCTGCCGGTAGGTCGAATTTCTCCTGAGTCCAGTTCTGTAACCAGACAGTAATGGTCTTTTCCCCTGTACTGACTGTAGCTACAGCTGCCCGCAGAATCTGTTCGACATCGGAACGCTCGAGGACGGCTCCTTTCTTCCCATGTATTGCGCGAAGCATTTCAGCAAAAGCTGGCTGCACCATCGCTCTGATCATTCCCGCGTATTCCGGGTGGCTCAGTAACCGTCCGATAAACAAATCACCGGCGCGGTCATCGTGATGCAGATCACCGTGTCCAATTTCGAAGAAGAACTTGGCGTATATGAAGTCGATGTCGCCATCGTCCAAACTCGCCTTGCGAAAACGTTCATCAAGCTCGTCCTTCGTCGGTGCCAGCGCATTCGCAGCGTCATCGTAGAAGGCTTTCGCATTCCTAAACCTGGCGAGGCCTGTTTCAATCGGTCGTAGCTTCGAGGAAAGTGAGGGACAGACCAATGTGAAGCACTTGTAGACTCCGGGCATACCGGAGTCCAGTTTTCGAAAATATTCAATGACACCCTTGAACTCGGCTGGAGCAACCTCATGGTCCTTGACCTGGATATGCGTACGAGAAGACTCTCCGCCCTCTTTGTAACGAATGTCGATGTCGCCCGAGCCTTCGTAAAACAACTGATGAAAACTAGCCTGCAGCAGCCAAACCGGCACTTGGCATGCTGCATATCGAGCCTGGAAATCAAAGCCTTTTTCCGCCGTAATTCCCCCCATCGATTCTGCCGACAACAAAGAGCCGGGAGAGGACTGCTTTCGAGATCGGGGTTTTTGAGGCTTAGGCATGCGTTCTCACTTTCCAAAGTTCGGGCCGAACACTTGACGCCACAGTTTGCGGCTCTCCGACTCATCAGTGCTGTCGAGCGCCTTGCGTGCGGTGCTTGCTGCCGCCTTGACCTGCTTCATGAAGTCAGCGAAGTCCTTAGTCTCCCAGTGCTTTGCCACATTGACTGATGAGTAGCCGGGGTCAGGAATCGTAGGTACCAAGTTCAGTCCAAGATATACGCCATATGTGGCCTCCACCCCTTCGAGCACACTTACGACAGCGCGCGCATGAGAGGAAGGAGATCCGATGCTGCCATGGATCAGGCTTTCGAGGATATAGGATTTCAACCTGCACGACTCGGTCGGTAATCTATCCCGCCAGAACTTCATTAGTTTGACTACCTGTATGTAATATCCGTTGGTCGTCTTGTTTTTGTCCGTTGCGGCTTTGATTTGACCTTTCGGGTGTGTCTGTACCCATTGGCTAGCTTTGCGATCAGGTATCCACAGCGGTCCATCGTCGGCAGCCATTAGTGTTGCCGGGACGATGTCGAGCCACACCCCCTTATCCGCTTGGGCGCCTACAGACCGGCCTTGGCGCTTAGTCTCCTTGTAATACTTCCCCAGAATTCCCTGAGTCCAGGCAAGAACGACCTCGGGCTCGGTAATTGATTGATCAATATCAAAAACGCAAATCACGTCGACATCATTGATGTCGTTGATTGCGGTATGCCGGGCGTACGAACCCGACAGGAACGTCTCTTTGTGAGCATCCTTGGAATCGCTATCAGTCCTCAGTTGGTCCCGGACCTTCTCATGGGCAGCTTTGGCATCTGCCACATGATCGTCGCCCGGCTCGATCGAGGAAAGAAATGTTTTGAAATCGCTTGCCAGTTCCATACGCGTACTATTCCTTTGAAGGCAAAGAGGGAAGCGCGCCGAGCGATGCCAAATCGAGACCGTACGAGTCGGCGAGAGTGGAAATGAAATCGCCGCAAACCGGGCAGGCTGCATCACGATCGAAGTAGATTCCGTACCAACGATTAATTGTCATCTCGTCACTGCTCTCGCTCAATGGCGGCCAGCTAGCGTACTGAGTGCCGGGTTCAGGTCTGTTCAGCCAAAGATACCAAGGTGCGTCGTAATCCCTGCCCAGAATACTAAGCGAAGTCGGCTTGTCTGCTAGGAGCTCCAACAGCGACAACTTTGCGAGCATGTTTGCGATCGGCAAGACATCCAATGACAGACCTGGCTCAACGGCCACTGGTCGATCAGAATAAGCTATATCGCCGGCATCAGAAGCGGACGAGACCTCGACATCCGAAGCTTCCTCCGGCATCGCCGCTACAAAGCACTCGTGGCAAGGCGATCGTTTTGGGCGTACCCGAAGAATCTGGCCTCCGTAGGCCCGACGAAAGGCACCGCCATAAACCGCGACAACATTAGCTTCGACACAGAGCCGATTAACCAAAAGCTTGCTCGGGCGATTGTCCGTGCCGCAGATCACTACACTGGCTTGGGCAATCATCTCCTTGACTATCTCTGCATTTTCATAAGTTAATTCGACGGGATAAGTTAGCACTTGAGCGTCCGGATTCTTTTCGTGAATCAGGTCGCGCACGACGTTGACTTTGTAGCGGCCGACCTGTGAGATGCCGCCGGGATGGCGAACCACATTCCCAACAGACAGCCTGTCCCGATCAACAAGAGTGAAGCGGCCAACTCCGCACTTTGCTAGTTCAATTGCTGCGTGCGCTCCGCCGGTTCCGAGACCAATACAGAGTACGGATTTGTCGCTAAGGACGCTGGTTTCGAGAATACCTGAGCGGCGAGTAGCAAGCTCAGGTTGCACATCGGCGAAGACTGCGGTAACCGCTTCGTCAGTGTTGTTGACTGTTCGCCATGCTGCGGCATGGTGGGCTGAGCCGTCTGGCGCAGCGAACGTTGACGGATCAAAACTGGAACCCTCGACCGGCGTAAAGAGAACACGCAGTTGCGTTCCATCCGGCGTCACCGCTCCATCGCCCAACAATACTGCCCCCTCAATGACTGACGGCGACGGCTGTACGCCGAGACAGCACTGGGTGAATGCATCGCCATCATCCCAAGAGCTAAACATGGCCGAGACAATACGATCCCGAGTAATCAGAGGCCATTGTTCCCTCAGCCATCGACTTGACAACGTCACCACCGCGAACATATCTGCGTCGTCCGCCGTGATGTTCAGGGCGCGCAGCATCTGAGCACCTTCGGCGACGGCAACAATTGTTCGCTTGGTTTTGTCATAGACGAGTTTGGCGCGACCTGGCTTGCGCTCCGCAATTGCCTTCATCGCGTCCCGAATCATTTGCTGCTGCTGTGGATCGTTGGTGGTCATAATGTTTCTGCCATTGTTCGAACGAATTCTGCCAGCGGGCGTCCTGTTGCGATGTGTTGCTCGTAGGCCTCGATCCAGATAAGGCCCTTTAAGAAAACTTTTTGAAGGAGGATGCTCGAGTGCCATCGCGCATCGCGCCAGTGGCAAATTTGGACCATCCCATTTGAGGACGGCTCTAAAGTGTGCATCTGATGCGAAACTCCTAATCTTGTAACAGGGGTGCCGTCCGCCATCAGAAGCGGGAGTGGCTCGGTGATGTACATGGACGGACGTTGGTACGGAAAGCCGGGGGGAATGGAAATATAAAGCCGGTATCGATATCCGGCGTTGGAAAGGGTCACGCCATGCGCAGAGTATGTATCCGCCGCCTTATCTTGATAGACGCTGAATTGCGTGAAACCTTCTTTCTGAAGAATTTCATGCTCAAGCACGAGTCTCTGACGCTGCTCAGCTGTCCACATGGCTGCCCCCCTTCTCGTTTGCCTTCGCGGATCGGAACACTTCGAGAACGCCGGGTATGTCTGGCGCTACCAAGCCGACTGGCGCCTTAATCGACTCAGTCGTACCGGCGTCTCGATCGAGACGGTGGACTTCTAGGACTGTCATCGGCCATGCGGTACTCAGTGCAAATGCTAGGTAGTATGGTTCCTCAAGCTTGGCCACGACGACACTCCCGAAACCGGTCTTATGATGCTCGACGGCACTCCCGCTTTCATTTTGCAGAGCTTCGGCAAGTTGAGAAAGTGTCCTTTCTCGTGTTGTTGTATCAACGTCGGATGGAGACTCTAAGACCGGCGGCGTAGCATCGGATCCGATTCGAATTCGCTGCAATGAGATCTTTTCCCAAGCGAACAATTCTTGCTCAGGGAGCACTCGTCTTGAAAGCAGCGCTTGGCGAATTGGACTCAAGCCCGGGAATACTTTGACACCGAACGGAAAGGGCCCGCTATTTTTGCTTGAAAGATCGTAAAACCAGGGATGAATTCTGATCCTAGTGTCGTCACGCGTGTCTTCCAGAGTGACGATCATCTCCGCCATCCCAATGAACTGGTTGCGCCCTGCAATGCTGCGAATGCGTTTTTGGTCGCCGCCGCTTGGAGAGGACAAACCTAAGCGGTGGTGTGAGTGCCAGTCGCCGAAATACCGTAGGGCCCAATCGGACGCGAGACTTTCACTAAGCTGTCGGAGGTAGTCAACGTCCAAACGAAAGTGAGCGTTATTGCGCTCCGCATTTGGTCCAGCCTTCGTGGTAAGAAGGATGGTTGGGATATCATGCCAGCGCCCGAAAAGATCGCCTCCGGTCTCAACAGACCAAGCCGAGGCCTCCGCCGCAATCGCGCGCAACTCTGATTCCCACGTTACCAGAAAGCCGCGCGGAATCTGAGGGCGTGACCGCCGTCCCATAAATCGAGCAAAGCGTTGGATTAGCATATCGGAGTCGGGTGACGCGCGTAATAAACGTAAGGCACCACTAAGCTGCGGACGTTCTTCGATCCAATCTCGCAGCTCAGCTGAGAGACGGGAGTCTGCTGCAGCGAGTTCTTCTGAAGGAATTTGAAGAACCGAGGATATGCGCGCCCTTAGTTCAGCGCCAGGAAGGCGACGGTCAGCTTCGATGTCTGCGACATAGGCAGGCGTAACCCCGATTTCCGCACCTAGTCGCCGGAGCGACCAATTGCGCGCCAGACGCTTCTTCTTGATGAGTTCCCCGAGTTCTGCCACTTGGCCGACTATGACATCGTCAGCATACTTTGTCAAGCTAGAACATGTTCTCCGTAGGCCGGGTCCTTCAAACTTCTCCATTACGGGGGTTAGTATTTGAGTGGTACACTTTGGACACCGGTATTTAGCGTGCCGGGCGAGCGAGTTGAACTATTTTCTCGACAATGCCGAATCCCTGAAACTGGACCACGACTATGTTCCTGGCGCCGCAGACAAAGCAGCGCAGGATGACAAATCTACGCTAAGTTCTTTACGCCCTAGACTGGCCGGACGCGGGTTGATACGGAAGGCTCGCCCGAAGATGACGACTTCATCTTCTTTGGGTATATTATCGGACTTACCATCGAGCGCGATCTGTATTTCACTCCCAGGCGCGGCAGCGAAATACTAGGCATCAAAAAGTAGTAAGGCACGCAAAGAGGGTAGACTCACTCCCCTCCCCTCTTGACCGTTTCAGCCGGTATGCTACGCTACAATTGCCAATTAACCATCTTTTATGGAACTCTCCAAAGAATATTTTGACGAGCGACTAGCCCGTTTCCCAACCAGCGAGGAAATGCAGCAAGGATTTACACAACTCCGAGAGGAGCTTGCCAACAAGCAGGATATCAACACCCTTTACAACAAGCTCGATGATTTGATCAAAGAAACCCGTACCTACCATCAAGAAATGCAGGTGTTACGACACCAAGTTCAAACAATGAGCGAATGGATAAAACAGGCGGCGAAAAGGATTGGTGTCGAGTACAAGCCTTAACTGTCAAACTGTAGCGAGCGCCACTCCCCCCGCCCTCTGCAAGAAGATGAGATATAGGTAAACTCCCATGCTCGGTCTCAATCCTGAACCAGGGATTAAAGCAATATTCTAACAGTATCACGGGCGAGCCAGTCGCTGCAGACTTCCATAGAGTCAATCTGTGGCGACTGGCCTGAAGCTGATGAGAGATTGCTGTGGCATTCACGAACTCACCAGGGGTTGTTGCCTTATTAGGCCAACCGGAACTACCCGATCAAATTTCAAAACTGTGAAAGCCTGCAAAAAGTAATTACTTACAATCCCTTATGCGTTCCCCAGAATATGCAAATACAAACCCTGATTTTATTGCCCACCCAGCCGAGCGCCCAAAAGCGAGCGAAGTCAGCCGGGCGCTGAACGAGGTTGAGCAATTAATGTCAAAAGTCTCAGAGCTACCATTGAATAAAAAATCAGCGGTGTTGTCCCATCTCCGAGATGCCCGAGCCCTGCTCTTGAAAGAAGCAGAATTCTAATCTTTAGAGCCCGGGCAAGCCATCAAAGTATCCGGTCCAGAAACTATCAAAATCTGACTACGAACAAAAGATTAGAGTCTAGCTACTAGTCTTGCCGTTCAACGAGTAGGCCCAGCGCCTACTCTTTTCTATTCTCCCAACACTGCTTGACCTTGCGCCCTCGCTGAATATAATGTGCCAGACTCATTTCAGCCGAGCTTACAGTGATGCAACTAACATATACTAAATCCGGCTGGCTCATTGCCTCATTTTGTTTCTTTGGGTTGGCATGTTTAGGCGCTGCATTTGTTGAGCCACGTGTGGAGCCGCCCAACACTCCCCGACAGTCACCAAAACGGGATGCACCACCGCCGAAAGTCACATCACCCCCTGTTCAAAACGCTTCAAGCGCTCCGCCGCATAGTGCTCCGCCCGTAATAGTTACAACGGAAGTTCCTGCTGATGCCCAAGCAACAGATTGGCTTCCAGAAAATGCGTTTAATATGGAGATGGATGAAAGGGCAGCAAAGGGCTACTACGCAGTTCGCATCGAGGGTAGATACCAAGACGGGATTATCCAGTTTCGCGCTTTCTTAAGTTTGAAGGATGCGAGCATTTATTACGTGAACTACTACCGAAATATGGAAGGCTGGGTATACGCTGAACACCACGAATACTATGAAAACTACCGATATGTTGATAGCCAGTATTCGAAGATTATTGAAAACCACCAGTCCTTCACGGGCCCCCAAGGTGAGAGGCACCAGGCCACTTGGGTAGTAATGAAATAATTAGGCTGAATCCATGCTAAACTATATTACCCCGGCATGTTTTCTACTCTCTTCTATTTGTTTTGTGATGTGGGTAGCCCAACATCTGCCTGGCGACTTTACTCTTATCCCCTCAAAAACGATCAAGCATTTGGCAATTGTCAAAATCTCAGCCGTAGTAATTGGCATCGCAGCAGGTACATTCCTACTTCTCATTACAATCACAATTATCGGGGAGGCAACGCCGTTTCTTTATCCAAAGACAGATCAATTGTATGGAATGACCCTCTGGGAATTCTTCGCGGCCGTAGTTATTACTCCCCTTCTTTGTTGGGCAGCGCAAGGAAAACTGCTCGCTCGATGGATGCCGACGATACATTGCCACTTTTGCGAAAAGGAAATTGAACTTATGGATAACTGGCAATGCCCCGGCCAATGTAGGCCGACATACCGTCACGTGCTATCGCCCTGCCTTACCTGTAACACACGAATGAAAGGAATGGTTTGCAACTCCTGCCGCCGCCAAATCATCTTTGAGGATTCCTACAATGAGGTTGAGGTGCGAAATCGCGGCAACCGGCACATCGCGCAACCTAACCCTTATTTTTTTGGAGCGTTGTTCTTGCTCTACGCCTCTCTGGTCCTCTTTTACTATTCTTGGCAAGTGGGCGCCGACGGTCAGTATGTTTGTCCTTGGCTTGCCGGCGCAGCAATCATCACGTTGATTTTCCACAGGCCGAAACGCTTGGTGGCTAATCCATACTACACGGAAGGAATCGTAGAATGGCTAAAGAGCGGGACGAAATAGACTCGGATTTCATCGCACGGCCGGCTCAAGATTCAAACACCCTACAGTTCCCACCCCGACACGGCCTCAGGGCGACGGATGAAGAGGTGTCGGCGCCAGCGGTGTTTGATGAGCGGCGGATCAAGCGCGATCTTGAACGGCTGGCGCAGACAAGTCTGTTTGGTAAGTACATCACAGTGCTTAAAAGCAGATTCACTAAGTCGGCCGAAGTGGCATTGCTAAACCAGTGGATCGCCTACTATGAGACTGCAAAACATATTATTGAAGCCCGGACCGGGGCGGTCCGCGCCCAGCACGAACACTTGCAGCTTGAGCGGGAATTCCACATTAAAGATAGAGAAAAGGATTTGCGGCTGACTGAGCTTGACGCGGATATAGCAGAAGCAGACTTGCGAAGGATGCGCGCCCAGTATGCCGCCTACGAACTCAGGCAGAGCCTTAGCCAATCCGCCCGGACCGGTTCCTTGGCGCCAGCTATTAATGATCCGCAGTCTCTAGAGCAATGGTACAAGCAGGCAAGGCAAGGGATTATTGCCGACCATTCCCTTTCGGTGAGTGAACAAGATCAACTCTTGGCCGCATTGAGCGTTGAATATCAACAGCGTCGGCGCGGCTTTATTGACATCTAGAAGCGAGCGCCGGAGCACCATGCAGCGAATTGATTCAGTGCGATTGAATCGGATTCTGACCCAAGAGGAAATCGCCCTTCGGTTATTGAAACTGCCGATACCCAAGCCGAGTGCTCACCCGCTGCACCATAGCAGACCCGAGCTCCCGTATAGTTCTATCATACCGTCGCACGCAGCGTTTGCGATTGCCGCACCTTCGAGATCCTCGCCCCAGGCGGTCTACGTTATCATTGGCGACCCCAAGACCATAGCGAGCGCTGAACGGGACTGTCTGGAGTCTGGCTTGTCGGTCGTGGCATTTAAGTATCCAGGCCTGTGGTTGAATCGTGATCCGTATGAAGTGTATAAACGACTTGGTAGGCAAGGTCTTGATACGATCACACCAGAGAACGTTCCTCCGCTTTCTCTTATCCCCGCTTTTAGTCCGCACGAGCTCCAATCCCTAGAATGGCAAGCCGGCCTTTGGTCTGCGGCTACACGCGATCTTGCTGCCTCCACGCCTGAGGCGTTCGGGCTCCCGCCACTTTCCCAGCCCGATCTATCGTTGCCGCCCCAAGTTTCAAGCGATCGCCTCCTTACCTTGAAACTGCTGCCCGTTCAAGCGAAATCTATCCTGACCACTGATGCATTTTTAGACCAGGTCCGGACAGCAAGGCATCCGCTCATTTTTGAATTGGTCTGGGAATCGGGCTCCGCCCGCTTTCAGCTATCGTTTGATATGCAAGACCAGACGCTCATTGAAGGGCAACTGAAGAGTCATTTCCAAAAGTTTTTTATTCAGCCAGCCCCATCTCCGCTAGTTTTTTCAACACCACAAAAGACATATTACGCAGTCCAAGCGCACTTGCCGAAGTTGTCAGATACGATCAAAACAATTGCTGATTTTTCGATCAGTCCCTATAGCGATCTCTTTTCCTTTGTACGGAGGGCTCAGGGTACCCAGTTTGCGTTCCAAGTACTTTTTGCCCCCATTGCCGCTCAAGCGTTCCAGATGCTTCACACCACCTTAGAACGCTATCAGAGGCAGCTCGCCGCTTACTCGGATGGCCTCGCTTCTGAGCACGAAGTTTTTGCCGAGAGTTCACGTAACAATCGTTCCGAACGTGATTACGACTCTGCGACGGCTTGCGCCCAGGCCCACGACCTCAAGGACCACGCCCAACAATTGAAGCGGAGCAACCGGGAGGTGATAGGAAGAGTCAGCGTTTATAGCGACCAGATCACACGGCGCATACGGAACCTTGCAAGCAAGAACCCACCTTGGCTGAACTGTGTTCGGCTCATCAGTTCTGAATCGCAACTGCTTACATCGCTTCGTCATCATTTTTTCCGCCAGTACGAAACCAGTAGCGGTCACTGGCAAATCTCCGATGTCCGGCAGATGAGCAAACCGGACCGCCGCATATCCCGGTGGGGAGTGGTTTCCACCGGCGAGTTAGCCGCCCTTGCCCACTTCCCGCCAATTGATCCTGAGATAGGCGAAAGTGTTTCAGCAAAGCAGTCGGACCCGCCTGCGCTCTATAGACAGCCAGGCATTATTCTGGGAGCAAGTCATGGTTCTGGCCGAACGCAGATCGTGACCCTGCCGGAGCCGGTGCGAGATCGCCACGTATACATTCTGGGCCGTACCAGAAGTGGAAAGTCAACCCTGATCACCAATATGATTGTGCAAGATATTATCGCCGGCGCGGGCCTTTGTGTTATTGACCCGCACGGTGATCTTGTCGAAGGATTGCTAGACTATATCCCCAGTGAACGCGTCAGTGACACAATTTGCATTGACCTCGCAGATGCTAAGTACCCAATTCCCATTAACATTTTGAAAACGTCCGACCCCGCGAACGTGCCCTCGCTTATTGATGATGTGGTTGGAACCTTTAAGCGGCTTGTGGATTCTTCAACGTGGGGTTACCGGATGGAGAATATTTTGCGAGCCGCTGTCGCCACTTTAACCCGCGCCCCGTTTCCCGTGAGCTTTTTTGATCTGACCAAATTGCTCAAAGATTCGTCTTATCGAGAGCGTATTGTAAGGCAGATCAACTATGAGCCGCTCCGCGAGTTTTGGGAGGTAGATTTTCCTGCCCTGCCTAAAGATGCAGTCCAACCCCTGATTCAGCGAATGAACCGCTTTGCCGATTTCCCGGTGTTATACGCAATGCTCTCAAATCCAGAGAGCCGCCTAAGTTTTGATGAAGTGATGCAGCAAAGAAAAATCCTACTGGTTAATCTTTCCAGTGGCAGAATCGGTGAAGACAATAGCAGGCTCATCGGCTGCCTCTTGATCTCCCAATTACAACTAGCGGCTATGCGTCGCGCACACCTTCCTCCGGAGAGGCGCGTGCCCTTCAGCCTCTACGCTGATGAATTTCAAAATATGATTGTCGCACCCTTTGACAAGATTCTTTCCGAAGCCGGCAAGTATCGGCTGAGGCTCGTCGTAGCCCACCAGTTCATCAGCCAGCTTGACGAGAAAACAAAGGATGCGCTTTTAGGAAATGTGGGGACCATCCTAGTGCTGCCGATCAATGAAAAGGATGCCAACGCGCTCAGGCATTCACTCGGAAGCTACGGCGTTGATGACATCCTGAATCTTGACGCAGCAAAGCACGAGGCCCTTTGTCGCCCGACCACTAAAGCTAGCGATACCTTTCTATTTACTACCAATCCCCCACCGAAACCTCACGCGCAAAGCAACCGCCGCTCAGTTATTGAGTACACGAGGGTTTACTACGGTGCACACGAGAAAGCAGCGCCACCACCAACGCGCCCTACTCCGCAATCGCCCACACCTGCCCCCAAGCCACCCAGTCCGACCACCCTTCCCACCCAGGCTGGCGCACCTCCTAAAGCGCAGCAGGACTGTCCGGAGTGGCGTTTGAAATGGAAGCCAAGCAAGGCCGCCCCAAAACCGTTTTCAACAGCGCAGGAAAGAATTCTGCACTACCTTGAGCGAGCGCAGTACCTCACCACACCTCAGATTATCAAGCTGTGCTACGGCCATTTAAACCACAATCCCGCGTCGCAAAAAGTCTCCGCGAGCAATGATCTTAGGAAGTTGATTGAGAAAAAATTACTTAAGGAGCTTCCAGGCCGCAGACCCAAGATCTATCACGTGGGTGTTCACCCCAACGTCTCGACCCACAACTTGGCGCTGCGCGATCTCTTTGTCAAAATTGAATTATCAAATCTTGAAATTTTCAAAATTGATTTCTCGTCTCAGCTTGGCAAACTCAATCCGGATTTGCGCGTTGATTTTGTGGCCGACGACGAAAGCGTCTTGCAAACCTTTTGGGAATACGACACGGGAACTGAACCACTAGCCGAGTTGGTCAGCAAGGTACAACGATATGAGGAAGCCAAGCCGATTGATTCGCCGTGCGTTTTTGTGTTCGAGGGGCAGGCGCGGTTAGACAAAGCTCGAAAACTGCTGACTGCTCCGTTTTGTGTCGTTGCCACGCTCCAGAACTTTGCTACGCTTTCGGACCCTGCTTTCTATTTCTCTTATCCAGCGGGCCTGAATACGCCTCAACCGCTGTTCGGTTGAATCCCCCACCCCTCAAATACACGGAGCAAAAATAAAACAAAGAAAAGAAAAACAAAACCTCCACCCCTCATCCTTAAGAGGCCCCGTATTAACTTCACGAGGCTTCTTGTTCCCAACATTTAATACGACGCTCGTATTAACTGAATTAAGCCTTATTAAATACCCAAGTTAATATGCAAGTTAAGATGCCATTGGTCGTGCCAAGCCGAGTATTTGCGACAATGGGACAAGAACCAATACTTGTGCTGCCCTGGTAATCTAACTTTAAGCCCGAGAAGAGTAGCAGGCAGAGAGAATGCTTTTGCCCGCGGACTGATTTCCGCTTATTCAAGCCAAATAGTTGAGGCGAGGGCCCTGACACGGTGAAATCAGTGGTTTCAAACCACGGCGTTCTCTGTAACCCATTTGACAGATTCTGCCCACTTGCTAGCATGGCATGACGGCGAAGAAATCCAGCCGTCTCTCCAATCATTAAACCTCCCGTAGTTACCCACAACTCAAAAGCTTTGCCTTGGCCGTAACTGGGCTCTCCGCGATGAACAATAGGACCACTGTCCCGCAAGTTGGTCTAGAGGTCGCCGGACCTCCAGGGACTTCACCGCCATCCCATCAGTCCTATGTTTCGTTACGACAAACTTGAGCTGTCCAAAGGACACTCGAGAAATCAAATCTCCAGAAAGGAGGACGAATGAAACTACCGAAAGGTGTCTATCACCGTAACAAGAGCAGCCCGCAGCTCTGGATTAACTATCCCGACGAGAACGGTAAGCGCATCAGAGAAAGCGCGCACACTACTGATCCCGTCACTGCCGAGCAGTTCAGAACCCTGAGACTTGTTCAAGTCGCACAGCGTAAGTTGATCCCAACCAGAAAGTTTGAATCAACCACCGTAGGAGAAATTCTAGACTACTGGTGGGAGCGGTATGCTAAAGACCGCCCGAGCAAGTTTCAATATCTCCTGCCGAGGCTTGATAGGTTCAGGAAGTTAAAGGCAAGGAATCTTACCCCGGAGATGGTGCAGAGCTTTCTTGATGACCTTTTGAAAACTCTCTCACCGTCATCGGTCAACCACTACCGGACCATCCTCAACTCCGCTTTCAACTTTGCAATCAAGTGGAAGAGGTACGACGACAATCCGGTAATCCCAATCAAGCAGATCCCCGAGCGTGAAGCTAGGGACAGGTTTGTTGAGGTAATAGAGCTTGTAGCTATCATCGAGCAGTGCCAGAAGGAAAAGGACTTCGAGTTACAAGCGTTCGTTATGCTCGCCGCCTGTACAGGGATGAGGAAGAGTTCAATCCTCTCTCGGAAGTGGAATGAGGTAAGAGTGGATGATGAGTATCCGTTCATTCACATGCCGCAAAAGGACAGCAAGAACAGGAGAGCGAACCGCCTTCCCTTGCCTGCCCTTTGTGTCTTTGCTCTTAGACAGCTTCCGAGTTACGGCACCGATGCCTACTTGTTCCCTGCAAAGCCGAACGTCAAGCACAAAGACAAGGAGAAGTTCTCAAAGCCCCACGCTTGGGACTTAGGCAAACGATTTAGGAGAGTCTGCAAAAGTGCAGGAGTGTCAGACTTGAGGATTCACGACCTCAGACACTTCGCTACTACCATGCTGTTTATGGAAGGAGTGGCAGATGCGATTATCCGCAAGATGACCGGCCACAGATCAGAGGAGTTGGAACGCTACAAACACTTCTCTCCCGCCTTCAAACAACAGACCGTTGAATTGATAGCTGGACAACTGTCAGAAGGTTTGGCTACAAAAACGGCTACACCCACCGAAAATGAAAGAGGCCACTCAGATGAGCAGCCTTTTCCCCCCGGTTTTCCGGGACTTACTGGCGGAGCCGACGGGATTCGAACCCGCGACCTCCGACGTGACAGGCCGGCGTTCTAACCAGCTGAACTACGACTCCGCGCTCAAACTTTTCAATGATGCTCAACGGCTCCGAAGCAAGCTCACGTATTTCCTTGTTCGCTTCCCGCTAAGCACGTAACTCCTGAACAACGAGAGCGAGTATAGGCGCAAACACTGGCCAATTGCAAGAAAGCTGTTTGAGGAGTGGG
>Ga0070696_100000233_pt1 | contig 33711 bp, 27 predicted proteins | sample KBSK1253metaG_FD_65474 | JGI IMG/M metagenome (GOLD analysis project Ga0070696, IMG submission 65474) | Corn, switchgrass and miscanthus rhizosphere microbial communities from Kellogg Biological Station, Michigan, USA - KBS K1-25-3 metaG | ecosystem: Host-associated > Plants > Roots >... | reverse complement strand
CCGATTTTGCGTCCGCCAAGGCAGCTTCGTACGAGTCGCCTTGACCCATGACGACTCCGCGCGGACCCAGGGGATAGGCAAGGAATCCATCGGAATGCCGTTCAACGATAAATTTGAGAGTACGCATCAGCAAAGGCAATCACGACGCCTCACTCCCCGTCGCCGGCCCCAAAAGAGCCCCCATTTGCTGGCTGGATTGGTCGTGCCGGAGGGCTGTAGTCGATCGGCGCCCGAAGCCCTTTCCGACGGCCCTCGTCCGTCACGATTGTTGGAAAATCGAGTAACGTTGCGGCCTATCTGTCGCTGATGAGTCAAAGCGGTACGTTTCGCCTTGGCCCCTCTTGCGAGAGCTTCTGCCTCATCGGGTCGCTTCGAGATCATCCGTCCTACTCTCGGTCCTCGTTGCTCGGCCCTTCCGCGCTGGCGCGTGCTCAACGTCGCTTCGCGACGTTGTCGAACCCTGGCTTGTTTTATGTCGGGGGTCCTACCGATCGGTGACATCGAAGGTTGGCTGTGGCGGACAATTATTATTGAATTTCGTGCGGCTGAGGGATTACTCGGCGCTTACGCGCCTCGCCCTTCGGGTCGCCCTACGGGCGATCAACTTCGCCAGACGGCGAAGTTGTCGAACCCGTCTTGTTTACGTCGGGGGTTCGAATTGATCGCGCCAAGTGGTTTTGCACTGCCCGACTTTCTAAGACCCTTTTGTGGGGATTTGCCGGCTGAGGGATTACTCGGCGCTTACGCGCCTCGGCCTCGCTGACGCTCGGCTCGCCCTGCGGGCGATCGCCGCCACTGCGTGGCGTCGTCGAACCCGATGCTTTGTCCGTCGGGGGTTCGAATTGATCGCGCCAAGTGGTTTTTGCACTGCCCGACTTTCTCAGACCCCTTGTGGGGATTTGCCGGCTGAGGGATTCGAACCCCCGACCTACGGTTTACAAAACCGTTGCACTACCACTGTGCTAAGCCGGCGTAGAAAACTCCGTAATTATAACCGACGAACGCCGGTCAGGCTGTTCCGCAGGTGTCGGGGCGATTAGTGCCAACTGCCGACCGCGTCGCGGGCGGCCTGATTGAGCGGCCGGGCGAGCAATCCGCTCTGGGATACTTTGATTTCATAAAGCGCGCCGTCTGCCATGGGCAGAAAAGTGGCGCTGCCGTATAGCGCGTCCATCCACGGCATCCAGGCATGGTAGCGATGCACCAGGTCCCACAGATCGAGGCGTTGAGGTGGATTCAGCGCATACACGGTACGCCTCAGGCTGCGTTCATCCTCGATGCGAGAGTAGCGGCCGCTGATGCGCTCCAAGCGATACGCGCTGTCGAACCCCGCCACATTGGCGAAGGCGTGCCATTTGAGGACTCGGGCATCCACCTGCCATTCATCGCCGAGCAATTCGAAATTCGCGCGTTTGCCGTTGGGATAGCTCAAAACAGCGTTGAAATCCCGGTCGGCGACGCGGGCAAACTGCAGCTCGCCGGCGGGTTGCTCATAGCTCAGGCGCTGGTAGGTGCGCAGATTGACGGCGATCAGCGCGGCGCAGGCGCCGAACAACAAGAGTACCAGCGCGATGGCGCCGTTCAGTGCTCCGCCCAGCAGGCGGCGGCGGCGCAGGCGGCGCGCGGCAGCGATGAAGAATAGAATCCCCGCCAACGCGCAAACGATGATCAATGCGGTGAATGCCATGGGGGGGAAGTGTAACGGGAACCGGAACCGAACCTCATGGGACTAACAAAACACTTAGCCCGGTCCCGGTGTCTCGTTGCAGACCTGCGTAGTTTGCTTTGTTTCCAATGATTTGCAAGTGCTTTGGAGTCATGCGCGCCGGCGGCCGCACTCGGTTCCCCAGAAGCGCGCGACCCGCGTCACGGCAACCAAGGCGTGATGCGCATTAACAGACTTTAATAAATCGGCCACTGGGTGTTAACCACGCCCAGCCCAGGGTGGGGAGTGAAACGGCAAACGTGTGCCTCCGTACCCTCGGGATTGGCTTGCGCCGCACGTGCGTAGGCCTAAGGTTATCTAGGTAATGTGGATCGTTGAAGTTGCGCTGCGGCGGCCGTACACATTCTTGGTTATGGCGCTGCTGATTCTCCTCGCAACGCCTCTCGTGCTGCTGAAAATGTCGACCGATATCTTTCCGGAAATCAACATTCCGGTCATCAGCATCGTATGGACCTACAGCGGGCTGTCGGCTCAGGAAGTCGGCCAGCGTATCACCGCCGTCAATGAACGCAGTCTCACGACCACCGTCAACGACATCGAGCACATCGAATCAGAGTCGTTGGCCGGTTTCTCTATCATCAAGATTTTCTTTCAGCCGAGCGCCAATATACCGACGGCCATTGCTCAAGTGGCCGCGATCGAACAGGCACAGCTGCGTCAACTGCCGCCCGGGATTCAGCCGCCGCTGGTGATCAAATACTCGGCATCCACCGTTCCGATCATCCAACTCGGCCTGTCGAGCCCCAGCATGACCGAGCAGGCGGTGTTCGATGCAGCCGTTAATTTCCTGCGCCCGCGACTGGTCACTATTCCCGGGGTCGCCATACCGTACCCCTATGGCGGCAAGCAGCGCGTGATTTCCGTCGATCTCGACACCAATGCGCTGCTTGCCAAAGGCCTGACGCCGACCGACGTGGTCAAAGCGGTGAATGTGCAAAACCTGGTGCTGCCGTCGGGAACCGCCAAGATCGGCAAGACCGAGTATGTCCTTGCCACCAACGCGTCTCCGGATACCATTGCCGGACTCAATGATATTCCGGTGATGACCCGAAACGGCGCGACCACCTACCTCTCCGAAGTGGCGCATGTGCGCGACGGGTTTTCGCCGCAGACCAATATCGTGCGTCAGAACGGTGAGCGCGGCGTGCTGGTTTCCATCCTCAAGAACGGCGGTTCGTCGACCTTGGATATCGTCCGCTCGCTGCTGGCGCAATTGCCGCTAGTCGAGCAGATCCTCCCCAAGGATCTGAAGATAACGCCGATGTTCGACCAATCGGGCTTCGTGCGGGCCGCCATCAGCGGTGTGGTGCGCGAGGCCTTGATTGCCGCGGCGCTCACCGCCGCCCTGATATTGCTGTTCCTCGGCAACTGGCGCAGCACCTGCATCATCGCGGTGTCGATTCCGTTGTCGATTCTGTCCTCGATCATAGCGCTCTACGTCACGGGGCAGACGCTGAACATCATGACCCTCGGCGGGCTCGCGCTCGCGGTCGGTATCTTGGTCGATGACGCAACCGTGACGATCGAAAACATCGAGCGGCACATGCACCTGGGCTCCGATCTGCACAAGGCCATTTTGGACGGCGCCGGGGAAATCGCGCTTCCCGCCTTGGTCTCTACCCTGTGTATTTGCATCGTGTTCGTGCCGATGTTCTTTCTCACCGGCGTCGCCCGCTACTTGTTCGCTCCCCTGGCGGAGGCCGTGGTATTTGCGATGTTGGCGTCGTACGTCTTGTCGCGCACATTGGTCCCCACTCTCGTGATGTTGATGATGGATCATGTGCCGGGGGAATCGAGCGCCGCCCCAGGCCCGCTGCAGCACGTGTATCGCGCCTTCAATGCACGTTTCGAGAAACTTCGCGGCGGCTACTTGGTCATTCTCGCCGCGGTGCTCGCGCGGCGCCGCTTTTTCGCGGGCTTATTCCTGGGATTTTGCGCCCTGTCTTGCTGCCTGGTGTTCATTCTGGGAAGCGATTTCTTCCCCAGCGTGGATGCCGGGCAGATTCGCATGCACATGCGCCTGCCCACGGGCACGCGCGTCGAGGAAACGGCGCGAGTGGCGGACGAGGTGGAGGGCGTCATACGCACCATCGTGCCGGCGGGCGAACTCGGCACCATTCTCGATAATTTGGGCGTGGCGGTCAGCGGCATCAACAAGTCCTATAGCAATTCGGGGACATTCAGTTCCCTGGACGGCGAGATTCAAGTATCGCTCAACGAGGGGCACCGTCCGACGCAGCGCTACGTGGAGCAGATGCGGCGTGAATTGCCGCGGCGCTTTCCCGGCGTGGAATTCTTCTTCCAGCCGGCGGACATGGTGACGCAGATCTTGAACTTCGGGATGCCGGCCGCGCTCGACGTGAAGATCTCGGGCGCCGATTTGCGCGCCGATTATGATGTTGCGGCCAAACTCATGAAGCGGATCGAATTGGTTCCGGGTGCGGTGGATACGCACATTTACCAACGGCTCGATCTGCCCACGGTGCGCCTGAACATGGATCGCACGCAACTGCAGCAGCTGGGATTGAGTCCCGGCGACGTGACCACCGATCTGCTGGTGTCCACGGCGGGCACTACGCAAACCTCGCCGGCCTTCTGGCTGAATCCCGCGAACGGGGTGGTGTACAACTTGGCCGTGCAGTCGCCCCAATACACGATCGACAGCCTGGACGCGCTGCTGCGCACGCCGGTCCGGGCGGCCGCGGCCGCATCGGCCATCGTCGGCCCGCAGTTGCTGAGCAACCTCGTCAGCGTCGCTCCCGCGGCGCAGCTCGCGGTGGAATCGCGCTACAACCTATCGCCCTCCATCGATATATATGCCAGTGCGCAAGGCCGCGACATGGGCAGTATTTCGTCGCAAATAAAACGTTTGGTGAACACGTTGCGCCCCCAACTGCCGCGCGGCATGAGCATCGAGGTCTTGGGCCAAGTGCAGACGATGAGCTCCTCGTTCGTCCAGCTGGGCGTTGGACTCGTGATCGCGGTCGTGATGGTTTACCTGTTGATCGTGGTCAATTTCCAGTCCTGGGTCGATGCCTTCATCATCGTCAGCGCGCTGCCCGCCGCGCTTGCGGGGATCTGCTGGATGCTGTTTCTGACCGGCACGACTTTGAGCGTACCGGCGTTGACCGGTGCGATCATGACCATGGGCGTCGCAACCGCCAACAGTATTTTGCTCGTGGCCTTCGCTCGACAGCTCATGAATGAGGGACTCGATCCCGTCAAAGCGGCGCTCGATGCGGGGGCGACCCGCATACGGCCGGTCTTGATGACGGCTCTGGCGATGATCATCGGCATGATCCCCATGGCGCTGGGCCTGGGCGAAGGGTCCGAGCAGAATGCGCCTCTGGGCCGCGCCGTGATCGGCGGCTTGATATTTGCGACGGTTTCCACGTTGTTCTTCGTGCCGGTGATTTTTGCCGGCACCCATCGGCGCCTCGAACTGCGCAAATTGCGGCGCCTGTCCGCTGCGCCTCCGGCCGCCGAAGGAAATACCTGACATGTCGGAACCAGAATCACGGAGGGTCTTGAAGCGTGCCAAGCTCCTGGCCGGAGCAGTTGTCAGCGTGCTCGTGATCGGAGCCGTGATCGTGCTCGTGTTGCGCAGCTTTCAGGCCCGCGCCCTGGAAACGTCCACGACGCTGCACGCAAAACGATACGTAACGACGATCGCGCCAAAGGCCGCCGGCCACGGGCAGCCGCTCACCCTGCCGGGAACGCTGCTGGGGGCCGTCGAAGCGACGGTTTATGCGCGCAGCAACGGCTACGTCGTCCGCTGGGTAAAGGACATCGGCAGCTCGGTAAAAAAAGGCGACCTGCTGGCGGAAATCGCTGCTCCGGAGATCGATCAGGAATTGTCCCAGGCCGTGGCGGCGCGCGAGCAGGCCGCCGCCAGCGCCGACCTGGCGAAGAGCACCGCCGATCGCTGGAAGAGCCTGCGGCAGAAGGATGCGGTGACTCAGCAGGACTTGGATGAGCGCATCAGCGCATACGATCAGGCGGCGGCGAATCTCGCCGCCGCGGAGGCGAACGTCGGCCGATTGCGTAAATTGTCGGGGTTCAACCAAGTGGTGGCACCGTTTGACGGCATCGTGACCCGACGCAACGTCGATGTGGGCGACCTCGTCAACGCCGGGAATGGCGGCACCGGCCAGGCGCTGTTTGCCGTGTCGCAGACCGACCCGCTGCGCTTGTATGTCTACGTGCCGCAGATGTATGCCCGCCAAGTCAAGGTCGGCGATTCCGTGACCGTGACCTTGGCCGAACGCGTGGGTGAGGAATATCGCGGAACCGTCGCGCGCACCGCGCGCGCCATCGACCCGGTTACGCGCACGATGCAAGTGGAAATACGGATTCCCAATCCCGACGGTGCGCTGATCACGGGTTCCTACGTGCAGGTGACGCTGCCGGTCGATGTGGTGGCCGACGCGCTGGTGATCCCCACCAATGTCTTGTTGTTTCGGCCCGAAGGCACCCGCGTCGCGCTGGTGGATGCCGCCGGCCGCGTGCATTTGAGTTTGGTGAAATTGGGCACGGATTTCGGCACCACCATCGAAGTGCTGAGCGGCCTTAAGCCAAGCGATCGGGTGGTCTTGAATCCGGCGGATTCGCTCGCCGACGGTGACGTGGTGACGCTGCCCGCGCCGTCGCCCGCTGCGCCGGCCACACCACCGCCCGAGGCCGATTAACGTGCGTGCCGTCGCTACCCGCAACACCTTCTGCTGGGCTGGCCTATGCCTGCTCGCCGGCTGCGCAGCCGGTCCTGACTACCGGATGCCCAAGACCGAGCTGCCGCCGTCATGGCAACCCGAGGCTCCGTGGCATGAGGCGGTGCCCAATGACACTGCCCTGAAGGGCGATTGGTGGGAGTTGTTTCAGGATGGGACGCTGAGCACCCTGGTGCAACGCGCTCTCACCGGCAACCAGAATTTGCGCGTCGCTGCCGCTCGGCTCGATCAGGCGCGCGAGCAGGTAACCGTGGGCCGGTCGGGGTTATATCCGTCGGTTGATCTGTCCGCGACGGCGGCACGCGCCAAGACGTCCGCTAATCGTCCGCTCGGCAGTTACTCGATACCCAGCCAATCGACCGTGCAGAATAATTTCGTGCTGGGCCCGGCCGTAAATTACGAGGTGGACCTGTCCGGCCGCGTGCGCCGCGAAGTCGAGGGCGCGCAGGCGTCCGCGCAACAGGCGGCAGCGGATTTCGAGAACACGCGCCTGCTGCTGACCGCGCAGCTGGCCGGCGATTATTTCGCGCTGCGCGAACTCGACTCGGAAATCGGGGTGGTCCGGCACAGTTTGCAGCTGGAGCGCGATGCGCTGGGCTTTATCTCGTCGAGGCATGATCTTGGTTTTGCCACCGGTCTCGATCTGTCCCAGCAGCAGGCGCTGGTCGATGCCGACGCCGCACAGTCGGAACTCTTGCAAGACCGGCGCGCGCAATACGAACATGCGATTGCCACGCTGCTGGGTACTCCGGCGCCAGGCTTCGTCATCGCGCCCGTTCTCGCGGCATCGATATTGCCTGCGATACCGGTGGGGGTGCCGTCGGATCTCCTGCAGCGTCGTCCGGACGTGGCTTCGGCGGAGCGCGCAATGGCCGCCGCCAATGCGCGCATTGGCGTGGCGCGCGCCGCTTATTTCCCGAACATCGGCTTGGGTGTCGGTTTCGGCGAGCCCAATGCCGGCTGGCAGAGCACTGCGCTGTCAACCCTATTTGCCGCGCCGAGCCGGCTCTGGTCGTTGGGGCTGTCCGCGACCCAGACGTTATTCGATGCCGGGAAAACCCGGGCGAATGTGCGCTTCGCGGAGGCGGATTATTCCGCCGCGGTGGCCGCTTACCGGCAAACCGTGCTGACCGCCATGGAAGAGGTCGAAAACGGCATCACGGGTTTGGCTTCGCTCGATCGCGCGGTTACCCACGCTGACGCCGGCGTGCAGAGTGCCCGGCAGGCATTCGATATCGCGACCGATCGGTACAAAGGCGGCGTCGATACCTATCTCGAAATGATCACGGCGCAACAGATACTGCTCACGAACCAACGGCAGGCGGTGCAAATCCGCGGTCAGCAATTCGCGACGGCGGTGTACTTGGTCAAGGCACTCGGCGGCGGCTGGACCGAGAACTCGACCAAGGTTTCGCGCGGCAACTAATCATGCCGCGGGCGGCGCTCGGGCCGTGTCTCGAGGAGCAGTTGCCCGCATCGCCCCGGCGGAGCCTAGCGATTTTGCGGTCTCGCCGGGCTCTGCGGCGTGACCAAGGAGTCGATTGCAACCGGCGGCGACATGGCGTGCGACTGGATGAAATCAACACCGAGCGCGGTCAGCCATTCCTGCTCGGCCGTGGATTCGGTGCGCTTCGCGACCGTGTGCATTCCCAATACCCGCGCCATTTGCACCACTGCGGTAATCGCCGCCTGGGACAACTTGTCGGTGCGCATGTTTTCCGTGATATTCGGTGCCAGCTTGACATAGCGGAGCCCCGGCAAGCGCAACAGAGCAAAACACTCGGTACGCAGCGCGAAGTCGTCGAGCACCAGCGGGCAACCCAGGCGGTGCAAGGCGGCCGCGACGGCGGCCATTTTGTCGCCGAGCTTGACCGCCGTCGTCGTGTCCACTTCTAAGGCTATCGTTCCCTTCGGTAGTGACGACTTCGCCAAACAAAGCTCGACGAATTTGATGAAGTGCTCGTCGTGCAGCGCCGTCGCGGTGAGGTTCACCGAAAACACGGCCGCATTGGCCTGCCATACGTCCGGATGATGAACCAGCCAGCCGATGAGTTCGGTAAGCACGCGACGATCGATCATGGAGCCGAGGCCGTTCTCGACGGCGGCCTTGAGCATCGCCTGCGGCGCCACATTTGGCGCGGTTTCCGATTTGGAACGCAGCAGTACCTCGTAACGCCTGATCTGACTGCCCTTGGTCAATGGCATGAGGCGTTGTACGTGCAGTGCAATCGGGCTGCGGCGGAGGGCGGCATGCAGGCGGTCGATTTCGGGCGTCACCGTCTTGTCCCCGAACCCGGGCGCCATCGCCGGCCGCACGGCAACCCGTGCCGATGCGGCCGTATCGCGCACCGGTGGCGCGGCGATTCGTGCCGTTGAGGCCGCGTCGCTCTTCGGTGCGGCCGGTGCACGGGCCGGTGCCGGTGCGGAATCGCCGGTCGGCCGCATCTCGGCGAAATCGGTGAGTGCCTGCTGAAGTCTCGGCGTCATCAACTTGGCCGGCCCGCGGGCATCTTGCATGATGTTGCGGGTGTCCGTGACGATCATGATCGCACCGACCATGATTCGCCGGGCGTTGACCGCGCGGAACAGCACAGCCGATCGCGAGTCGCCCAAATCGTATGCCACTACGGTGGGCCCTGAGGCATTGGAGAACGTCTCGACGGCATCGCGGACGGCATTATGCTCGTCGGGCCCCATGGAGCTCTCGCTCAGCCACAGCACATCGCCGCGCTCGTCATGCAGGGACACGGCGTGTGTTCGCGCCGGCTCGATGGCCGCGCGCACCTTTTGACAGACGGCATCGAAATCGACTAGCGGACTTTCAGTTGCGCTAAAGGGTTTGCCCTGATCCATAGATCCGCTACTTGTGATTTGAGCCTCTATATCTACCGCACAGGCCCGTTTTCTGATGTGATGCTCTTCGCCAAAACGCGGGAGAATTTTTGGGACGAGAGCCGCCCTGGTCCCGTTGCGGTCGGAGGGGATTGAACGTCGCACAGCCAGTGTGACATATCCCATGGGTTTCCGCGCGCGCTTGCGGCTACACTTGACGCCATGACCGCGACTCCCAAACCTCGTCAATACCGCTATTACGATTTTGTGATGGCGGCCTATGTCTGCGTATTGTTGTGCTCCAATTTGATCGGACCGGCCAAGGAGACCTCGATTCACCTGCCGATAGTCGGCACGGTCACCTTCCTCGCCGGTGTGCTGTTCTTTCCGATTTCCTACATCTTCGGCGATATCCTGACCGAAGTGTATGGATACGGACGCGATCGTCGCGTTGTATGGGCGGGATTTGGGGCACTGGCCTTTGCCTCGCTCATGGCTGCCGTGGTTGTCAACTTGCCGCCGTCGCAGCTGTCGCGTGCCAACCAAGCCGCCGTGGAAGAGGTCTTCGGCAACACCCCGCGCATCGTGGTGGCATCGATCATGGCATTTCTATGCGGCACTTTCGTCAACAGTTATGTGCTGGCGAAGATGAAGATTTGGACGCAGGGCCGCTGGCTCTGGACGCGCATTATCGGCTCGACTCTGTGCGGCGAGCTGGTCGACTCCGTGATTTTCTATTTCGCCGCATTCTACGGGCGTCTGCCGCCGTCGCACCTGGTTGCAATCATGTTCACTCAGTACGCGCTGAAAAGCGCTTGGGAAATCGTCGCGGCACCGCTCACTTATCGCGTGGTGGCGTTCCTGAAGAGGGCAGAGAACGAGGATTACTACGACATACACACCAATTTCACGCCGTTCTCGTTGCAGGCTTGATAGCCTGCCCGCCGCCCGCCGCCCGCCGCCCGCCGCCCGCCGCCTGGCGTCGCCGTGTGCCGCGCCCCGCGTCGTCGCGACGGCCACAGCCGCGAATTGAATTCATCATCGCTTCGCCATGATTTGCCATGAATGGAGCGGCGCAACGCCTGAATGTAAGACCGTAATGGCTCCCAGGAGGCGGCGGTCGCCGCCCCCGGTGAAACGGGTGAGGAGCTGTTATGAACACTATATGTTCCAAGGCCATTTGGGCCGTTGGGTTGATCGGCGTCAGCGCGGCGGCCTTGGCCGACGCGCCCAAGACCGCGCCACCGCAGGAGCCGGCGGGATTCGTAGCGGGCGCAGTGATCGGCGGGTTTGCGGCTGGGCCGGTGGGTGCTGTCATCGGTGCGGGTCTCGGCACCTGGCTGGGGAACCGGGTGCATCGGGCGGGGGAGGCGTCGACGGCGGAGGCGACGGTCGCTAAGTTGCAGACCGACAAATCCGCGCTGCAGCTGGAAAAATCAGCGCTGTTGACCGAAAAGAACGAACTCTCCGAAGCCAACCGCGGCCTGATGACCCGCCTCGATGATTTGTCGCAGAAAGTCGAGACCGCGCAGAAAGCCAAGGATGACGGCCAGGAGCAGGCCGCGAAAGTGCTCGATGGCCTGCAGGGCGACGTGCTGTTCCGAACCGGCAGCGCCGAAATCACGCCCGAAATAGCGCACCAGGTTCAGGTGCTGGCGCAGGCGGTTGCGAAATCAACGGCGCTGAAGGTGCGGGTGGACGGCTACGCCGATCCGCGCGGCACGGCGGAAGCCAATATGAAGCTCTCGGAGGCACGGGCCAAAGCGGTGCGCGGCCTATTTCTCGCCGCCGGGGTCAACGATGAGGATCTGCAAGTAAATGCCTATGGAAAGAGCCAGAGCGTGGCGGCTGACGATGACGGCTACGCGCTCGAGCGGCGCGTGCGCCTCACCTTGCAGGCGCAGGAGGGTGAGACGGTTGCCAAGGATTCCGCGGCTCCGGAGGGCGGTGCGGCAGTTGCTCAGGCTGGCGATAACAAGTGAAGTCCTGCGGCCCGGAGCTCGAGTTGTGCTCCGGGCCGCGCTTGCTCTCCGCACCACATTAGTTTTCCCGGCCGCACTTGTTTCCGCCCGGCGCCGAAGCCTACGATAGCGCATGAGCGAACACCCCAAAATCGCGGTTCTGGATCGGCTGCAGACCGGCGAGTCCGCCAATCCCTCTCCCGAGAATATTCTCGCCGGCATTCCGCGCGCCCGCGTAGCGAATCAGTACGCTGATGCGACTCAGCAATTCTTCTGTGGCATTTGGACCAGCACCGCCGGCAAGTGGCGTGTGCGCTACACCGAGCATGAGTTCTGCGTGATCATCGAAGGGCGGGTGCGCATCGAATCGGTCACGGGCGAGAAGCACGACATGCGGGCGGGCGATGCCTTCGTGGTACCGGCGGGATTCGAGGGCATCTGGGAAGTGTCCGAGCCCTGCAAGAAATGGTATTCGATATTCGAACCGAAGAGCTGAGGCGTCGGCCTATCGGAGCCGGGCGGCCGCCACGGTCACGGCCACCGCACCGAGCGTCCGTCGCGGGCTCGATCAGGCAGTCTCGCGAACGACCGTCGTCAATGTGTCGATGATGCGCGCGATCTGTTTGGACTCGATGATCAGCGGCGGCGACAGGGCAATGACGTCGCCCGTCTGACGCACCATGACGCCGCGCTCGAAACACTTGAGAAACACCTCGAAGCCTCGCGCGCCTGGTTTCCCCGCCCGCGCCTCGAGTTCCACCGCGCCGATCAGGCCATAGTTGCGCACGTCGATGACGTGCGGCAGGCCGCGCAACGAATGCACCGCATTCTCCCACTCGGTGCCGAGCGTTGCCGCCCGGGTGAGCAATCCTTCTTTGGTATAGATGTCGAGCGTCGCCAGCGCGGCGGCGCAGGCAACCGGGTGTGCGGAATAGGTGTAGCCGTGAAATAGCTCGATGGAGTTTTCCGGTCCCTGCATGAAGGCGTCGTATACCCTTCGCTGTGCAAATACCGCGCCCATGGGGATCGCGCCGTTGGTCAGGCCCTTTGCGGTGGTGATGAGGTCGGGTGTCACGTCGAATGCCTGGCTGGCGAACGGCTTTCCGACGCGGCCGAATCCAGTGATCACCTCGTCAAAAATCAAGAGTATGTCGTGCTTGTCGCAGATTTCGCGCAGGCGCTTCAGGTAGCCTACGGGGGGTAGGATCACTCCGGCGGATCCGGAGATCGGCTCGACGATGACCGCCGCAATGGTCGAGGCGTCGTGCAGGGCGATCAGGCGTTCCAATTCGTCCGCCAGATGCGCGCCCCACTGCGGCAGCCCGCGCGAGAAGGCATTGTGTTCGATGTCCAAGGTATGGGGCAGGTGATCGACGCCGGGCAGCATCGATGAGCCGAAGAACTTGCGATTGTTGACTATGCCGCCGACCGACATGCCGCCGAACCCCACCCCGTGATAGCCCTTTTCGCGGCCAATGAACCGGATGCGCTGGCCGGCGCCACGAGCGCGGTGGTAACCAATTGCGATTTTCAACGCGGTATCGACCGACTCGGAGCCTGAGTTCGTGAAGAAGACGCGGTCGAGGCTCGGAGGCGCGATCTTGGACAGCCGATTGGCAAGTTCAAAGGCCGCCGGATGCCCCATTTGAAAGGCCGGGGCGAATTCCATGGTCTGCAGCTGCTTCGTTACCGCCTCCGTGATCTCGCGCCGCCCGTGACCGGCGTTCACGCACCACAGGCCCGAGACCCCGTCCAGCACTTCGCGGCCCTCTGCGGTCCAATAATGCATCCCCTCGGCCCGCACCAGCAGCCGTGGATTCGACTTGAACTGCCGATTGGCCGTAAACGGCATCCAAAACGCCTCGAGATCGCCATGCGAGAGAGCGGAGGTCATCTGTGCGTTCATTGCCGGATCCTTGGAGTCTTTGAATACCATCAGGTGGCCTCGATGATAAGGAAAATCGACACTAAGCTCAATTTTAGAGCACTGTTCGCCTGAACTGTTTAGTATAATAGACGCCATGACGCTGGATGTGGGCACCCATTTGAAGGCCGTGCGGCAGATGTACGGGTTGTCGCAGCGCGAATTGGCGAAGCGTGCGGGCGTTACCAATGGATTGATTTCCTTGATCGAACAGAATCGGGTGAGCCCTTCGGTCAGCTCGCTGAAAAAGGTGCTCGACGGTATTCCCATGGCGCTCGCCGAGTTTTTCACGCAAGACCTGACGGGCAAGCCGCAGGTGTTTTTTCCGCGGGAAGAACTTGCCGACATAGGCACCGCCAGCGTCGAACTGCGCCTGGTGGGCGGCCGTTTAGCCAAGCGCAGCATGTCGATCTTGCACGAGCGCTATTCGCCCAGCGCCGATACCGGCGAGGAGATGCTGACGCACGCGGGCGAGGAGGGCGGTGTGATCGTCAAAGGAAAAATAGAGCTCACCGTCGGCGGCGAGTCGCGCGTCCTCGGACCGGGCGACGCCTATTATTTCAAGAGCTCCTTGCCGCATCGGTTCCGCAATACCGGGCGGGAAGAGTGCGAGATCGTCAGCGCCAGCTCGCCGCCGACGTTTTGACCGGCTCGGGTTGACCGGGGACTGGGATCGCGTGGCCGGCTTCTTCAGGTGGCATAATCATCCCATGAGCAAGGTAACCGTAGCAGCGACGCAAATGGCCTGCAGCTGGGATCGCGACGCGAATGTCGCGCGCGCCGAAAAATTGGTCCGTGAGGCCGCAGGCCGCGGTGCCCAGGTGATTCTGCTGCAAGAATTGTTCGAGACCCCGTACTTTTGCAAGGATCATTCCTCGCAGCATTTGGAACTGGCGAAGCCCTTGGACTCTCATCCGGCGGTCGAACATTTTCGGGCCGTGGCGCGCGAACTCGCGGTGGTGCTGCCGATCAGCGTCTTCGAGCGCGCCAACAATGTCTTTTATAATTCCGTGGCGATCATCGACGCCGACGGCGCCGTGCTCGGCAGCTATCGGAAATCGCACATTCCGGAAGGCCCGGGCTACCACGAGAAGTTCTACTTCTCGCCGGGAGATACGGGTTTCAAAGTTTTCGATACCCGGTATGCGAGGCTGGGAGTCGCGATCTGCTGGGATCAATGGTTTCCTGAGGCAGCGCGGTCCATGGCACTGCTCGGCGCCGAGGTTCTGCTCTATCCCACGGCGATCGGCTCGGAACCACAGGACCCGAGCATCGATTCGAGCGGGCATTGGCAGCGCACCATGCAGGGCCATGCCGCCGCCAATATCATGCCGGTGGTCGCGTCGAATCGCATCGGCACCGAACGAGGTGAAAAGTGCGCCTTGACCTTCTACGGTTCATCGTTCATAGCATCGCACACCGGTGCCAAGGTGGCTGAAGCGGATCGGGTGAGTGAAACGGTGTTGACCGCCGCCTTCGATTTGGATGAGGTGCGCCGCTACCGGCAGTCTTGGGGGGTGTTCCGCGATCGGCGGCCCGACCTGTACTACCATCTGCTGTCGCTCGATGGGCGCGGCTGAGGTCGAAGGCCTCCCATCGGACGCGGGTCTCCTTACGAAGGATCCGGCTGAGCTCCCGAATGACCTCGTGTTCGTCGATCTGGAGACGACGGGCGGCAACGCGGCCTTCGACCGGATCACCGATATCGGCATCGTTCGTGTGGTGAACGGTGAACTCGCCGAAGAGTGGAGTTCGTTGGTAAATCCCGAGCGCCCGATTCCCCCGTACATCCAGTCGTTTACCGGCATCAGCAACGAGATGGTCGCGGCCGCGCCGCGTTTCGCCGATATCGCGCCAGTCGTGCTGGGCAAGCTGCAAGGAGCCGTGTTCGTGGCGCATAACGCGCGCTTCGACTACTCGTTTCTGCGCGGCGAATTTCTTCGGCTCGGCACGCGGTTCTCGGCGCAAGTGCTTTGCACCGTGAAACTGTCGCGGCGCTTGTTCCCGGGCTTCGTGCACCACAATTTGGACGCCGTGATGGAGCGTCACGGCCTCTCGTGCAGCGCGCGGCATCGTGCGCTGGGCGATGCGCGCGTGCTGCATGATTTCTGGGCCGAGTTGCGGCGCGAGGTCCCGCACACGGCGCTTTCGGCGGCGGTGCGAACCCTGCTCGGGGCGCAGCGGCTGCCCGCTCATCTGCCGCCCGATTTGGCCGACGATCTGCCCGAGGGACCGGGTGTATATCGATACTTCGGCGAAGGCGACGCGTTGCTGTATGTGGGCAAGAGCCATTCGTTGCGGACCCGGGTGCTGGCGCAACTGACCGGCGGGGAATCCGGGGCGCAGCGACTGGCCGCTCTGGTGCGGCGCGTTGACTGGGTGCCGACCGCCGGCGAACTCGGGGCCATGCTGCGCGAAGCCGAGTGGATCAAGACCTTGAAACCGCTGCGCAACCGCCGCCCGAAGAACGAGGAGGGGTCATTTACTCTGCGGCCGGCCGCCGACCCTGCGGGCCGCGTTGAACCGGTCCCCATCAACGGAGTCGACGCCTTGGATCTCGAGCGATGTTTCGGGGTGTTTCATTCCGAGAAAGATGCCTGCAAGGCGCTGGCGGACATCGCGCGAGCGCAGCAGCTATGCCTCAAGATCCTGGGGCTCGAGGACGGCGCAGGCGCGTGCGCCGCTTTCCCAGCCGGAAAGTGCCGGGGCGCATGCGTCGGCAAGGAGCCGCTCCTGATGCACAAGCTGCGGCTGCAGCTGGCGCTCTCTTCGTTGAAATTGAAATCCTGGCCATTTCCCGGGCGTATCGCATTGTGCGAGCCTGGCCCGCGCGGCAACGCATGGAACGGCACACCGGGCGCGGATCTCCATGTCGTCGATCACTGGACCTATCTGGGTACGGCGCGTTCCGGGGAGGAGCTCGCCGTACTGCGGGCCAAAGAGACGCGTGCCTTCGACGTCGATGTGTACCGAATTCTGGTGCGCTATTTTGCGAACCATCCAAAACTCAATTGGCGCGATTTGACCGAAAAGACGGCCTGCAGCTGAGCGTACGCCGCCGACACCACCGACGTACCCCGGTCGCGTACAATGACTCCCGTGAACTCGACCTCTGCGGGGCAATTGGCGATTCGGCTGATTAACCGCAACAACCTAAAGAACCGACAATGGGGGCTAATTCATATGCATCCGATCAATTCGGTGAAGGGCGCCATCACGACCGGAATCGTGCTGGCCGTAATCATCAGCATCTGTCTTTCCTTCTGGGCTGGACTCGGTATTGCGTTCCATCCGATACGCATCGATCGCTGGTTGCACATCGTCGCCGGCGTCATGTGGATCGGACTGCTGTATTATTTCAATGTCGTGCAAACGCCGGGGCTCGCGGACGCGGCGGCCGACAAGGGCGGCCCGGGGGGCGCGGGAGTATCCAAGTACATTGCGCCACGGGCGCTGTGGTGGTTCCGCTGGGCCGCGGTCCTCACGTGGGTCACCGGGGCGATTTACCTGATGGTCGGATTCAGCGATGCGAGCGGCATCGTAAAGGCCTTCACGCTGCACGAGGGATCCCGAACGATAGGCGTGGGCGCCTGGCTGGGTACGATCATGTTGTTCAACGTATGGGTTTTCATCTGGCCGAATCAAAAGAAAATCCTCGGGTTGGTCCCCGCGACCGACGAGGAAAAAGCAGCAGCGCGCAAGATCGCCGGCCGGGCGTCGCGCATCAATTTCATCCTGTCCCTGCCCATGCTGCTGTGTATGGGCGGCCAGGCGCATGGTTTGCCTTTCTGACGAATAGGCGGCCCAAGTTGCGCGGCCGGCCCCAATGGCCGCGCAACTTGTCTGCCGTCCGCGCGCCATGACCGACGACGTGCGCTACTGGATTGCGACGGCGCCGGTGGGCGCGGCGTCGGTGCTGGCAGAGGAACTCGCTCAATTCGGCGCGGGCGATATTCGCGAACGCAGCCACGATGTGAAGTTTCAAGGCGCGCTCGAAGTGGGTTATCGCGCCTGCCTGTGGTCGCGCACCGCCACCCGCGTGCTGCTCAGCCTGGGGCAGATCGACGCCGGCAGTTCGCAGAGCGTGTACGAGGCCGTGAAGCGCATCGACTGGCGCGAACATCTGGCGACGGGCGCGACGCTGGCCTGCGATTGCAGCGGCGGCAACGAATCCATCAGGCACACGATCTACGGATCGCAGCTGCTCAAGGACGCGGTGTGCGACAACCTGCGCGATTCCACCGGCGAGCGTCCCAACATCAAGCCGGAACGCCCGGACGTGCTGCTGCACATGCACGTCGAAGGGCCTACCGCCCTGCTGTCGGTGGACTTCTCCGGCGAGAGCCTGCATCGGCGCGGCTATCGCACCGAGGGCGGACGCGCGCCTCTCAAGGAAAACGTCGCGGCCGCCGTGCTGCTGCGCGCCGGCTGGCCGCGCATCTGCGAACAGGGCGGCACGCTGCTCGATCCGATGTGCGGTTCGGGCACTTTTCTCACGGAAGGGGCGCTGATGGCCGCGGATGCCGCGCCGGCACTCGATCGCGATTATTTCGGCTTCACGGGTTGGCGTGGGCACGATGCCGCGCTTTGGGAGCGGTTGCGCGCCGCGGCGCGCGCCCGCCGCGGCGCGCGAACGGCGCGGCGATGCATTCTGGGCTCCGACATCGACCCCGATGCCGTGCGCATGGCCATCGCCAACGGCGAACAGGCCGGCGTTGCCGATTGGCTGCATGTGGAAAGGCGCTCGCTCAGCGAGATCGTTCGCCCCAGGGGCGAGGCCGGTTTGGTGGTCGCCAATCCGCCGTATGGCGAACGTATCGGGGCGGAATCGGGGCTGCCGGAGCTGTATTCGGAGCTCGGCAGCACCTTGCGTGAGCGCTTTCAAGGCTGGCAGGCGGCGATTCTCACGGGCAATCCGCCGCTGGCCAGGAATCTCGGCATTTACGCGAAGCGCAGCCATCGCGTATTCAACGGCACCATCGAGTGCCGCCTGCTGCGCTTCGATTTGAACGAGGCCAGTGAACAGCGCCCGGCCGACGTGGTGCGCGCCGATTGGTCGAACCGGCCCGGCGCTCAGATGTTCGCCAACCGGTTGCGCAAGAACCTGCAGCGCCTGCAGCCCTGGGCCGAGCGCGAGCACATCGATTGCTTCCGTGTATACGACGCCGACATGCCGGAGTACGCGTTTGCCATCGACCTGTACGGCAGCGGGGACCTCTACGGCAGCGGAGACCTCTACGGCAGCGGGGACCCGTACGCCGGCGGGGCAGGCAACCTCCACGGGCGCGCGGCGCGGCACGTGTACGTGCAAGAATATGCTCCGCCAAAAACCGTGAATCAGGAAAGCGCCCGTGAGCGCCGCCGCGAGGCGTTGGCGGTGCTGCCCGAGGTGCTGGCCGTGCCGATTTCGCATGTGCACTCCCGGGTGCGCAAACCGCAGAAGGGCAGCGAGCAGTACGAAAGACGGGAAAGCACCGCCGAGCGCCACGCGGTGCAGGAAGGGGGGCTCAAGTTCTGGGTGAATTTCCGCGATTATTTGGATACCGGACTGTTTCTCGATCATCGCCTCATGCGAGGAATGCTGCGCGGCTGGGCCAAGGACGCGGACTTCCTCAACTTGTTTTGCTACACCGGCAGTGCGACGGTGTATGCCGCCGCAGGCGGCGCCCGCAGCAGCGCCAGCGTCGATTTATCGAATACCTATTTAGACTGGGCGCATGAGAATTTGCTTCTGAACGGGTTCGGCGGCGTCGAGCACGAGCTATACCGCGCCGATTGTTTGCAGTGGCTGCAGGAGCAGGAATCCGCAGGGCCTAAATTCGATTTGATCTTCGTCGACCCGCCGACATTTTCCAATTCCAAACGCATGGAGGGCGTGCTGGACGTGCAGCGCGATCACGTGGGCATGATTCGCAGGTCATTGAAGCTGTTGCGGCCCGGCGGTCGATTGGTGTTCTCGACCAACTACACGCGTTTCAAACTCGACACCGAGGCCCTGGCGGGACTTGCGATCGAGGATATCAGCGCCCGGACCGTCCCCAAGGACTTCGAGCGCCACGCGAACATCCATCGCTGCTACGTGGTCCGGTTCACGGAGTAGGGCGGTCGCAAATCGGCCCTACTCGAGAAGTGTTTAAAATTTAATGGCTATTGACAGGATTTGGCGCCTGTGAGCCTGCCGGGCCAATCGGCCCTTGCACAGCATTGATGCAACGCACAAATCGTGGCTAAGTGCTGGAAATGCCTAAATCTTAGCCTATTTTGAACGTGGAACCGGGACGAGTCGGTGACGGTGTGGTGTAATACGGTCGTTAAGGAAGCACCATCGTCCAACTGGACGTTTAGTATATTAAACATGTCTCGCTTACCCGTCATCGCAATTCCAGCCGACCGCAGACTGTGCGGGAAGCATTATTTTCACATGGTCGGCGAGAAGTACATCGAGGCCGCCGCCCGGGGCGCCAACGCGGTGCCGGTGCTCGTGCCGGCTCTCGGGTCCGAAATCGATTTGCCATCCTTGCTCGATGCCTGCGACGGATTGCTGCTCACCGGCAGCCCATCGAATGTCGAGCCACATCACTACGGAGGACCGGCGAGCCAGCCGGGAACGCTACATGATCCAAATCGGGATGCTACGACGCTTCCGCTGATTCCGCAGGCCATCGCTTTGGGGCTGCCGGTGCTCGCGATCTGCCGCGGATTTCAGGAGATGAATATTGCCTACGGCGGCACGCTGCACCAGCGGCTGCACGAGGTGCCGGGGCACCTCGATCACCGCGAGGACGTATCGACGCCGCTGGAGGTGCAGTACGGGCCGGCCCACGAAGTCCTCCTGGAGCCCGGAGGAGCTTTGCGGAAAATCGCCGGACAGGATCGCCTGCAAGTCAATTCCCTGCATTGGCAGGGAATTCAAACGCTGGGGAAGGGCTTGACCGTCGAGGCGCGCGCACCAGACGGCCTCATCGAGGCATTTCGGGTTGCGGACGCGCCGAGTTTCGCCCTCGGTGTGCAATGGCATCCGGAATGGCAATTTGCACAGAACCCATTTTCTCGCGCGCTGTTTGCGGCATTTGGTGAGGCGATCCGCGCACGCATAGTTTCAAGGTGATTTATGGCCAGCACGATTCAACAATTCTTAAAAGAACACGGCATCTCTGAAGTCGAAGCCATCATTCCGGACATGGCGGGCGTGGCGCGAGGCAAACTCATGCCCGCCGAGAAATTCGCCGAAGAAGAGGGGATGCGCCTGCCCGAGGCGATCTTCCTGCAAACGGTCACCGGCGACTATCCCGACGATCAGAGCGCCATGAATCCGTCGGACATCGACATCGTGTTGAAGGCGGATCCGAAAACGGTGCGGGTCGTGCCCTGGGCGGCGGAACCGACCGCGCAGGTGATCCACAACTGCTTTTACGGCGACGGCCGGCCGGTCACCATGGCGCCGCGCTATGTCCTGCGGCGGGTTCTCGAGCTGTACGAGGCGCATGGCTGGGAACCCGTGGTCGCCCCGGAACTCGAGTTTTTCCTGGTGGAACCCAATGTCGATTCCGACTACCCGTTGAAGCCGCCGGTGGGCCGTTCCGGCCGTCCGGAAATAGGCCGTCAGGCGTACAGCATCGCGGCGGTCAATGAATTCGATCCGCTGTTCGACGACATGTACTCGTTCTGCGAGGCTCAGGACATCGAAATCGACACCCTGATCCACGAAGCCGGCGCCGCGCAGATGGAGATCAACCTGCTGCATGGCTATCCCATGGACCTCGCCGACCAGGCCTTCTTGTTCAAGCGCACGGCCCGCGAGGCGGCCATGCGGCACAAAATGTATGCCACGTTCATGGCGAAACCCATGGCCAAGGAGCCGGGCAGCGCCATGCACTTGCACCAGAGCATCGTCGATATCAAAACCCGCAAGAATATATTCAGCAATCCCGACGGCTCGCCCTCCACGCTGTTCTTCGGACATATCGCGGGCCTGCAGAAGTACTTGCCGGGCGCGATGTCGCTGTTCGCGCCCAATGTAAACAGCTACCGGCGCATCAGCCGCTATTCGGCGGCGCCGATCAATGTGCATTGGGGCTACGACAATCGAACGGCGGGCCTGCGTGTGCCGATGTCGGGCGCTGAGGCGCGGCGTGTCGAGAACCGGGTGGGCGGCGCCGACGCGAATCCGTATCTCGCAATCGCGGGATCGCTGGCCTGCGGCTATCTCGGCATGATCGAGGCGTTGAAACCATCCGAACCGATTACCGGCAGCGCCTATGAGTTGGCGATTGCTCTGCCGCGCACGCTGGCGGAGTCGTTGCGCCTGCTGCGCGCATCCAAACCGCTGGTGGATCTGTTCGGCGATCGCTTCGTGCTGGCCTATACGGCGGTCAAGGAAGCCGAGTACGAAACTTTTGCGCAAGTCATCAGTTCGTGGGAGCGGGAGCATCTGCTGCTGAACGTTTAGCCATCCGCGGGCGTTTGCGATATAACTAGCGCAGTTCAGATTCCACACGCGCCTAAGCGGGCGGCGGTAACGGCGCAGGAAAAAGAGGGGAAGCGTTTGATGTTCAGCTTTCGTCGGGTGGCGATTGTGGCGCTTGGTTGCGCGTTGACTTTGAGCGCTTGCGGCGACCGGAAATCGCAGTCCGGCGCGTCCGCCGATAAGGCGGGCGGGGGGGTCCTGAACCTCTACATCTGGTCGGATTACCTGGCGCCGAACACCTTGTCGGACTTCGAGAAGCAAACCGGCATCAAGGTGAACGCCGCCTACTTCGATACCAATGAAACCCTCGAGACGAAGCTGCTGGCGGGCAGCAGCGGCTACGACGTCGTGGTGCCCACGGCGTCGTATTTCGAGCGCCAGATCAAGGCGGGCGTGTATCTGAAGCTCGACAAGTCGAAGCTGCCGAATCTCAAGAACATGGACCCGCAGCTCATGGCGAAGATGGCATTGCACGATCCGGGCGATGCGCATGGGGTGATCTACACCTGGGGTACCAACGGCATCGGCTACAACGAGAAGATGGTCAAGGCGCTCATGCCGGATGCGCCGCTCGACAGCTGGCGCCTGGTGTTCGATCCGGCGGTGGCGTCGAAGGTGGCCAAGTGCGGCATCAGCGTGCTCGATTCACCCGCCGAAATGATGCGCGCCGTCTACAGCTACCTGGGCAAGGATCCGAACTCGCAAAGCCCGGACGATTTAGCGGCGGCGGAGGTCATACTCACCAAGATCAGGCCCTACATCCGCAATATCAATTCGTCCGAATACATCAATGCGCTGGCCAACGGCGATCTGTGCGTGGCGGTGGGCTACAACGGCGACGTCATGCAGGCGCGCGACCGGGCGCGCGAGGCCAACAAGGGCATCGAAGTCAAGTATTTCGTGCCCAAGGAAGGCTCGATCCTGTGGTTCGACATGCTGGCCATCCCCAACGATGCGCCGCATAAGGACAGCGCCTACGCCTTCATGAATTACATGATGATGCCGCAGGTGATCGCCGACGTGACGAATTACAAGCGCTACGCCAATGCCAACGCCGCGGCGCAGCCGCTGGTGCTGCCCGCCGTCAAGGACGATCCGGGAATCTACCCGACACCGGAGCTGCGGCAAAAGCTGGCGGTGCAATTGGCGGATTCGCCCGAACAGACGCGCGCCATTACCCGCGTCTGGCAAAAATTCAAGACGGGACAGTAGGCGATGACGACATCCGGCGGAGCCGTCGTCAAAGCCGCTCTTTGGAAGGATCCGACCGCACGTCCCTACGTACAGGTGGAGCGAATCTCCAAGTCGTTCGGTGATTTCAAAGCGGTCGATGATGTCAGCCTGAAGATCTACAAGGGCGAAATATTCTGTCTGCTGGGCGCGTCGGGCTGCGGCAAGACCACGCTGCTGCGCATGCTGGGCGGTTTCGAGACACCGAGTTCCGGAAAGATATTCATCGATGGCGAAGACATGGCCGGGGTGCCGCCGTACGAGCGGCCCGTGAACATGATGTTCCAGTCGTACGCGCTGTTTCCGCACATGTCCGTCGAGCAGAACGTCGCCTTTGGCCTGAAACAGGACCGTGTGCCGAAGGCCGAGATCCAGGAGCGCGTGGCGACCATGCTCGACCTGGTCAAATTGGGCGGCTTGGGCAAGCGCAGGCCGCACCAGCTGTCCGGCGGCCAGCGCCAGCGGGTGGCGCTGGCGCGTTCATTGGTCAAGCGCCCCAAATTACTGCTGCTCGACGAACCCTTGGGAGCGCTCGACAAGAAATTGCGCGAACATACGCAGTTCGAACTGATCAGCCTGCAGGATCAGCTGGGCGTGACCTTCGTGGTGGTGACCCACGATCAGGAAGAGGCCATGACCTTGGCGAGCCGCATCGGCGTCATGAACCAGGGCGAGATCGTTCAGGCCGGAACGCCGTCGGAAATCTACGAATTCCCGAGTTCGAAATTCGTGGCGGATTTCATCGGCTCGGTGAATATGTTCGAAGGCAAACTGATCGAGGACGAACCGGAACATGTGCGAATCGCCTCGGAGGAACTGGGCGGGACGATTTACGTCAGCCACGGCATCAGCGCGCCCCCCGAGGCCATCGTCTGGGCGGCCATCCGTCCGGAGAAAATTTTCATGACCACCGCACCGCCCGAAGGGTCCGACAACGTCACGCGAGGCTCGGTTCAGGACATTGCCTATCTAGGGGACCTGTCGATCTATCTGGTCAAGCTGCCCACCGGCAAGGTGGTGCGCGTGACCCAGCCCAATACTTCGCGTCACGCCGAGTCGATCACCTGGGATCAGCAGGTGTACCTGTCGTGGGATGCCACAAGCCCGGTGGTGGTGACCCGTTAGCTCCGTGGGCCGACCAGGGCATTTGAGGCGGGTCGGCGTGACGGGCCGCGGCCTCGTCGTCGCGCTGCCGTACCTATGGCTGCTGCTGTTCTTCGTCGTGCCCTTCGTCATCGTCCTGAAGATCTCGTTCTCGGACATCGACCTCGCGATTCCGCCGTACAAGCCCTTGCTGGTATGGGCGGGCAAGAATGCCCTGTCCATCCGGGTCAATTTCAACAACTACGCCTTTCTCTTCACCGATTCCTTGTACATCCACGCTTTCCTGAACTCGGTCAAGGTCGCGTTCATCTCGACGGTGATCTGCATACTGATCGGCTACCCCATGGCTTACGGCATCGCGCGCGCCACTCCTAAGTTGCGCAACATCCTCCTGCTGCTGGTGATTCTGCCGTTCTGGACGTCGCTGTTGCTGCGCGTCTATGCCTGGATCGGACTGCTGAAGCCCAATGGCGTGATCAACAATGTGCTGCTGTGGCTGGGGATCATCCATGAACCCTTGACCATGTTGTACACGCCCTTCGCCATGTATGTGGGCATCGTCTACTCCTATCTTCCGTTCTTCATCCTGCCGCTGTACGCCAATCTCGAGAAAATGGACTGGCAGCTGCTCGAGGCCGCCGAAGATTTGGGGTGCAGGCCCTGGCAGGCGTTCTACAAGATCACGCTGCCGCTGTCGCGCAACGGCGTCTTGGCGGGTTCCATGCTGGTATTCATTCCGGCGGTCGGCGAGTTCGTGATCCCGGCGCTGCTCGGCGGGCCGAATGCGCTGATGATCGGGCGCGTGCTGTGGGATGAGTTCTTCTCGAATCGCGCCTGGCCGGTGGCGAGCGCGGTGGCGATTCTGCTGCTCATTCTGCTGGTGCCGTTCATGATGTGGTACCAGAGCGTGCAGGCCCGCGAGTCGGCAGGGACGCGATGAATCAGCGACCCTCGTACCTGATCGTGACCTGCCTGGCGTTCGGCTTCGCTTTCCTGTACATCCCGATCCTGTCCATGGTGGTGTTCTCGTTCAACGCGTCCAAGCTGGTCACGGTCTGGGACTCGGCCCACTCGCCGACGCTCAAGTGGTATTACTCGCTGCTCAACAACGGCGAGATTCTGGACGCGGCATGGATTTCACTGAAAGTCGCCGTGATCAACGCCTCGGGATCGGTGATTCTAGGCACGCTCGCGGGTTTCGGCTTGGCGCGGTTCAGTCACTTCCGGGGACGCTTTACGCTCAATGCCATGACCACGGCGCCGTTGGTCATGCCCGAGGTGATCACCGGACTGTCGCTGCTGCTGCTGTTCGTCGCCATGGAGCAACTGATCGGCTGGCCCGCGGGGCGCGGCATCACCACCATGACCATCGCGCACATGACCTTCTCCATGGCCTATGTCACGGTGATCGTGAATTCGCGCATGTCGACCTTCGATACGGCCCTCGAGGAAGCCGCCATGGACTTGGGTGCGCGCCCGTTCAAGGTGTTCTTCGTGATCACGCTGCCGATCATCTTCCCCGCTATTTTATCCGGATGGCTGCTGGCCTTCACCCTGTCCTGGGATGATCTGGTGATATCGAGTTTCACCTCAGGACCCGGCAGCAGCACCCTGCCCATGGTGGTGTTCTCGAAGGTACGGCTGGGCGTGAGCCCCGAGATCAATGTCCTCGCAACCATGACCGTCACCGTGGTGAGCCTGATGATCATCGGTGTGAGCTTGTGGATGGCGCGGGCGGCCAAGCTCGACAAGGCCGCCGCTCAGGGATGAGGGTGGCCCACCGCCCTCATCGAGGTCTCTATGACGAGGTCATGGGATATCGACTGTCGTGGTCTGTTTGGCGGTGACGGTGATTCCTGTCTTGATCGGACTGAACTTCACGGTGCTGTCGGCCTGGTCGGGGTTGTCTAGCGCGGCTTGGCAGGTGAAGGCCACCGTGTAGGATCCGGGCTGCAGGAACGTGAACTGGTAGTAGTACGGTGGTTGGGAGTTTGCGACAGGCACCTTGGATGCCAACGGCTGGTTGGCATCGGTTGCCGGCGCCGCACTATTCATGTCTTCCGGCGCGGTAAGCGTGCCGCTGTACAGATAGACGCCCGGCGTGCAGCCGCTGGGCACCAAGGTTGCGCTGACTTGACCTTGAATATTGCCGACCGTGGTGTTATCGATCAAGCGCTCCGCAGGCTTGAGAATGCATGCCGGGGCCAGCCCGGCCGGACATGTGATGGCCTTGCGCAGATCGAAATCGATGCTGTAATCCACCACTCCGCTGCTCGGGACGGTGAAGGCAGCAACGAGCTTCAAGCCGGTTTCGGAGCCGCTCGGCACCTGCAAGCCGTGCATCGTTCCGTCCGAGAGCGTGATGTAGGAATTGCTTGGATTGCCATCGGCTGCGACCATCAAGCGAATCTGACCGTAGTCGCCGGCTGGAATCGGTTGGTTGAACAGCACCGCCGAAGCGGTACCGCTTTGGTTGAGCAGATCGATGGTCTTGGGCGTGGCAAAGGTGATATCCACCGGGCTGCCACTATTCGCGGTAAGTTCAACACCCGTGAACTTCACGACAACCGCTTCGGCGCCGTCGACGGGGGCGTCGGCTACCGCCAGAGTCATTTGGCCCGCGCCGCCGCCGCTACCGCCGCCGCACGCGGCAAGACCCAGTGTGGCTGCCGCAACCAATCCTGACAATCCCGCAAAACCAATATGCCCATGCATGGTGGTTAACTCCTGTACTTCTAACGTGCTGCGATTATCCGGTTAACGCCAATTCGTTTACATCTGTCGTCAGCGAGCGACGGCCGCCTATTTAACAATAGTCAACAGCGGATTCCGCGATGACGCCCGACCGTAAAATTTGCCTCCTCGTCCCTCCCTCAATTTTCGCCGGAGGACTTCCAATAGATTTTCTTGCGAGTCGGCACGATGTTCGGTTTCACCTGTTGCGGTGAAATGGGGGAACTCACGCCGCCCGACAACTGCGCGGTACCGATTGCCACCGTCATCGATTGTCCGCCTACCATGACGTTGGCGATTACCGGGGTGGGCGGCAAGCCGCCCCCGACGAATACCGAAGAGCGGGTGCCCCCGCACGACGCGCCCGGTACCCCGATGCCGCCGGACGCATTGAACAGATTGACCCAGTAGCCGCGCGCTTCACCCAGCGACGTGGAGCATGTGCCCTGGGTGGCCGGGATCGGCCGATTGGTCGAGAAAGCCACCGCTCCGGCGGCGATGACGGCGGAGGTCACCGTCTCTTCGCCTTGTCCGGTCAGGTTCATGAACCAGCCTTTCATGCCTGAGCCGGGTAGAACTCCCGGCGTGCTGCAGGTCGTGGTCGAGCCACGGCCAGTAGGCCCATAGGTATAATCAAACATGACCGATGTGTCGTCCAGGTTGGTGGGGCTGGTCGACGCCAAATTATCCACATACACGTAGAAGCGATTCGCCACGCTGTAGGTATATTCGCTCTGTAGCGGGTGCTCCCGGTCGCCCGAACCCACCGCCACATAAACATAACCTCCGGGTGCCGCCAGCAGCGCCGGAGCGAATAGAAATTTTCGTCCCGCACCGGTGGTATAGGCGACCCGGTTCATGACCCAATTGCTCGGAGATGCGGCAAAGTCGAGGCGGTAAATATTGCCGCCGGTGTCGACCGCGTAGGCATGATCGACCACGCCGGCCGTCGACGCGGAAATCAGCGCCACGTCGGCCGTGACACTACGTTGCGTAGGGAAGGTCGCTATGACCGTACCCGTGTTTGCGTCAAGGACGTATACGCCGGCCCCGTTGGTGCCTGGGCAAGGGGCCGTGAGCTGACCGAGAGAATTCTTGAAAGTATTCGGGTCGGGGCCATTCACATCCTCGCAGGGGTCATACCCGCCGCCCATGATGACCACGGGGCCGCTGTAGCCGAGGACGTTCGCAGCCACGGCGGGCGTGGACCAGGTCTGTCCGATGGCGCTCATCCCGGAGCCGCCCATCATTTTGGGTGTGCATCCCGTATTATCGGGTTCCGGGTTGGGACAGCCGGCCTTCCACTTGAACTGTGGCGATGCCGGATTCGTCACGTCGAATGCGTAGATCATCCTGCCGCCGCGGCGCATCGAAGGATAGATCCAGACACTGGAGTTGTTTGCGGTCTGATAGACGCCGATCGAGCCGTCGAAATAATAGTTCTTGGGCGTCGGTGCCGGTGTGATTCCCGGTGGCTGCCCGAAATAACTGACCTGGGGACTGTCGTTCAGCAGACGCGAGAAGCCGGCGAGCGTCGAATAGAACTCCGGAGCAATAAATGCCCAGAGCTCTTTGCCGTAGCAGGTATCGACGGCACGCAGCATGCCATCGTTGGATCCGTAATAGACGATGGTTTCGGGGACGGGATTATTCGACGAATCCACGAGACCGGGGCAGTTGACGCCGTAATCGATGGGCAGCGGTCGCGAGTGAATTTCATCCCCATGCACCGACGGACGAATCTCCGTAATATTTTTATTGTTGTTCTCATCGTTGACGTCGTAGCCTAGAACGAAATTGGCCAAGGACACGTTCGCTGCCCCGAGGGATAACGGAGTGAAGGGCGTGAGTGCAGGGACGGAGCCTCCGAGAGTATAGACCGTCCGATTGACCGCCCAAGTTGGGGTCGTGTTGGAGTTCGGCGGATTGTTCCCTTTGCGGATCACCTCGGCGACTCCGCCCTTCTCCACGATCGGCCCATCCGGAGCATCGGACCATGGCGCCAGGACGGTCGTCGTGCTGCCGGGCGCCAGGCAGGTTCCTTCGGCGGCCGGATTGTCGAAGACGTCGTACAGCCAATAGGTGCCGGAATCGGTTGACCAGAAACTTTGCGCACAAGGGGTCACGAAGCCGGTCAGCGGGTTCACCGCGTTGATCGGCGGGCTCGAGTTATCGCCAAGATCGATGCTGCCCGCCAAGTTGATCAGCTGGTACTGTTTCAGGTTACCCACCCAGAGCGGCCTCGCCTTGGGGTCGGGACGGAACATCGGGATAAAAACCTGGTTTCGAACCTGCGTCCGGTTGGTGGTATTCACCGGCAGACTGGCCGAGGCGAAGGTGCTGTTGGCGGCCTGAATCTCGGCGAAAATCGTTCCGAGCGCGCTGGCGATCGCCGCCTGACTGCCAACCGCAAAATAGTTGCCGCCGCCCATGATGGCGGCGTTATGCAGCGAGGCTGAATACTGCTGATTCCACTGGGTGGGCACCAGCGGGTTGTAGGCGTCGAGCACATAGGTCGTTACCGAGCCGTTGTTGTTGCCGGCCGGCACGACCACGCCGTGGGTTCTCAGAAAGAAAGTCCACTCATCCAGCCACGTATCGGTTGAACCCGTGGGCACCGGCAGCGCCGGATTCGCATTGGCTACGGCTGATTGATAAGCCGCCTGGCCGATGGACCCGAAGTTGTTCGCATTATTGGCAATGTAGATGATGTAGGTCGCCGCGCAAGGGTGGCTGGAATTGATGGGGGACTGATACAGGCCGCCGCTGAGAGCAAAGCCCGACGTCAATCCCTCGCCAAAGCCCGACAGGGGCTGCGTGTTGCCGGCGGCGTCGACGAATACGTTCTGACTGGCATAGGAGGCGCCGTAAAGCCCGGCGAAGGGCGGCAGACCGGAGAGATATTTGTAGATCTCGTAAAATCCGGCGGACTCATCCTTGTGCGACATGCCGGACAATTTCTCGGCAGGATCGGTGATGTTGGCAGAAATGCCGGTCAAAATGTTCTGCAGTGCGGAGAGGTTGGTGGCGTTAGTCATGTCGCGGACACCAAAACGGATGTAGCCGCCGCCTACGCCCGGGGTTGCTCCGCCGGAAGTGGTGCCGGCATACTCGGTGAGCATGGCCAACCCGATATTCGTCGGATTTTTCGCCGGGTTGAGTGTGGCCAAAGTCGAGCTTATCGCCGCGAGTTCCGCCTGCCCCTGGTTGCCGCCGTTGTCCGGCCAGTGATTGGAGTTCCGACTCCAGTTCGGGCTGTTGTCGATGAGGAAGATGATATTGGGTGCATCGGCACTACCGGCCGAAGCGCCCATAAAAATATCGATGTCGTCCGCGCGGGCGCCCGTGGCCGCGACGAAGGCACCGAGCATCAGTGCCAGTGCGGGAACAGTCAATTTGCAAAGATGGTTCATATTGATATTCCTGATCAGGGACAAAGGGCGGCCGACGGCACCCGCACCGCCACGCCTTGATCGACCACGTACTGCGCGCTCGTAACGACATCGGTGGCGGTTGCCTGCGTATCCCAGACGCTGTTCGAGCACATGGAGTTGCCGTTGGCGGCGCCCACCACACCGGAATTCTGGTCCGCGCCGACCAGGCACCCGGCATCGTTCGGATTCGTGAAATCGAGTGCCGAGTTGAGAATCGGTTGAATGGCCTTGCACAGCACGAGGATGCTGACGTCGACGTCGGGTACGCCGTCGCCATTCACGTCGACGCACGCGGTGTTCGGCCCGTTACAGGGGATCGGTACCGCGTTCGCCGGTGTCGCGGTGAACTGTGTGGTGCTGATGACCTGTTCGATGGTCTGCTGCGCGGCCGAGAGCGCCTGCTTGCGCTGCTGCATGTTGCCGACGATCTGCAGATCGCTCTTGCCTACTCTGAAAGAGGCCACTGCCAGCAAGGAAATCAGAATCAACATGATCAGGCTCACGATCAGCGCAGCCCCCTGCTGTCTGGAGGACGGGGAGGTCATGGCGTGTTTCTTCCGGCTGGATTATTTAGCATGACGAGCGACCCATAGGCGTGACGTTTATAAGCATCGTTGAACGGGCCGACGGTGTTGACCGTGGAGTCGGCTTTCAATCCAAGCGTGTATACCTTGTTGTCGACATAGCCTTGAGTGGCAGTGGTGTTGCGTGCAAGTACGTTGATCTTCGCGGCCACGGTGTTCCGCCAGTAGCCGACGCAGATCGACGGAGTTGACGCGCATCCGTTATAGCTGTCCGGATCGGCGGTATACACGGCCGGCGAACCGGTCGTGGGCACGCTGGTGTCGAGGCCGTATTCGATCTGCAGGTTCTCGATGCCCTCCACGAGCGGCACGACGTTGAAAGTGGCGACGCCGAGTTCCGCGCGCTTGAGGGTGGGAATGCCGTCGCCGGCCTGATCATTGTTGGCGACGAAGTAGATGTGGGTCCGGTACTGGTACAAGTCGGCCACCGTGGCGCAGTCCTTCTTATGAAGGATGAAGCTGGCGGCGTTGGTGTCGAGAACGTAATAGGTGGCAACGTTGCCGGAGGCCAGCTCCGTCGTACTATTGCAACCGGAGGCCTGAAAGTACGCATCGCCTGCGAGATTCAAATCGCAACCGGCGCTTCCTACCGCACAGGTGCTGGCATGGCGCACGACGAGAATGTCCGTTCCTGCGCGTACATCGCTCAGGCACCCGGGCACGGTCGCGCCATTATCATAACCTTGAACCGCCAGGGGTAATGCGCTATTGAGTACAGCGACGGTGGTGCCGCAGGGGTCTGGTTTGGCGGCGGGGGAGGCCAGCGGGCCGGGATTGAACTCGGCGAGATAGCCGGCATTGTGCAGATCGTCGGTGATCAGCTGCAAGGCGTAGCGGCCATTCTCCGTCTGCTGGTTCGCGCGCTCGATTTCTCCGCGTGTGCGGCTGTTGTTGGCAAAGACCGACACGAGTCCGGCGAGAATGATCAAGCTGATGGTGATGGCTATCATCAGCTCGATGATCGTGTAGCCGAGTTGCCGAATTTCTGCGCGGCCAGCCCGTCGATTGCAGGAGGCTAGTAACATGATTTAGTACCCACCGTGACCGCGGCGGCGATCACGCGGCGATACGCCTCATTGGCCCCGAAGGTTCCCTGGCCGCAGGCGAGCGCCGGTGTCGCCGTTGGACTCATGCCCTGCCACGCCACGGACACCTGGTAGATGCCGGCGCTGCAAACGCCCAAGGCAGGGTTGTAAGCCTGAATCTGGCTAATGCACCCCACGGCGCGCACCATACCGCCGACGTTGGCGGCGGATTTCTGCTCGCTCGCCCCCTTCAGCGAATTACTCCATTCGCATAGATCACGATTCGGTCCCGTCGCAATGCCCGTGCAGTCGGTCGGCTGGGCGTCTCCAGTGCCAATCGTGCCCGCATTGAGGTAGCTCGTAGTCTGCGCGGTGTTGGCGCTCATTCGCTCCGTCATGTCGGCGAGCGCCAGCAGAGCCTGTGACCGCTGGTAGGACTCCATTTCGGCGAGGCTCATCTTGGTCTGGAGACCGGCAACTCCGAGGAGGCCGAACGCGAGGATGACGAGCGTGACGAGCACTTCGACGAGGGAAGTACCGCGATGGCGCGCATGTCGGAGTCGCGACGGATTCAGCATGTCTGAGCCGACTGCATATACGGGCGACCGCTGAGGTTCAGCGATATGCATTGGTAGTATGTGCTCGACCCGGACTTGGTCGTGATTAGAAACGACGCCGTACTGCTTGCCAGGATTCGTCCGGACGGGCGGAAAGTCACTCCGCCACCGGCCGGCGTAATGGTCACGCCGGCTACCACCCCGTGGGATTCCAGCACGATATTGGATGGATCAAGGATCTGCCAGCCTCCCTGGTTCCATCCGCCGGCGAGCGGCGACACCGTTACGTTTGCGTTGCGCATGATCGCGTCCGAGCGCGCCGTGAGAAGACTCGCAAATAGTTCCGAGGCAGCCGTCTTTGCGCGTTGACTCGCGATCAGCCCGGAAAAGGAGGGGATGGCAACCGTAGCCAGTATGGTGGCGATGGCGATGGTGACGAGCAGCTCGACCATGGTGAACCCGGCAGAGCTGCGGCGTCGGCAAGGTATAGTGAGGGCCATGGCCGCGCCTACCAGGTGCCGGCAGGTGTCTTCGCACCCGTATTGTCGATGGTCAAGACGACATCGCCTGCCTGCGCCGTTCCCGCGATCGGGACCGCCCTCGCGGTAAAGGTGGGAACTCCTGCCGGCAGGGGGTCGATTGTAACGGTGTAGTAGGCCGAGACGTTTACGGGGATCGTGGTGTTGAGCGTCGCCAGGTCAGGCGCGTAGCCGCGCACATCGAGCAAGTATTGCTGCTGGCGTTGCGCGATATCCATGAGCACGGCTTCCGCAGAGGAGCGCCGGCCCTTCACCATCTGAGACGTATACGAGGGGATGGCGATCATGGCGATGATGGCGACTATGGCGACCGCGATCATCAATTCGATCAGGGTAAAGCCTCGATTCCGGCGCGCGGCACCGGTAGTCGGCTGACGTGCGAGACGTGTAGAGAATAGTGGACCGGTACAATTTGCCATGGCGCCACTTTGCCGTGAAAAGCTTGCGCGAAGCTGTGGATCAGTTGACTTTTTGCCACCAATGTTCGAAAGTGTGAGGGCCTTCGCGTTCCCTACGCGGATAACAGCCGGCCTGACGACCGGCGATCTGTCAAATACGATCGCTCCCTTTACCTTATGTGGGTGCTCGGGCCGCTACCAGGGCTGCACAGCTCGGCGGACTCTCTCGGGCACACCGTGGCGGACTCCGCAGTCGGCCCGCGGTCGGTGGGTTACAGATTCGCGTCGATGAACGTCGCCAGCTGCGACTTGGACATCGCGCCCACCTTGGTGGCCACCACTTCCCCATTCTTGAAAAGCATCAATGTCGGGATGCCGCGGACGTGGTAGCGATGGGGAGTCGACTGGTTTTCGTCGATGTTGATCTTGGCGACGTTCAAACGGCCGGCGTAGGTCGTGGCCGACTCATC
>Ga0070696_100000232_pt1 | contig 33728 bp, 29 predicted proteins | sample KBSK1253metaG_FD_65474 | JGI IMG/M metagenome (GOLD analysis project Ga0070696, IMG submission 65474) | Corn, switchgrass and miscanthus rhizosphere microbial communities from Kellogg Biological Station, Michigan, USA - KBS K1-25-3 metaG | ecosystem: Host-associated > Plants > Roots >... | reverse complement strand
CTTCGGTGAATCCGTGGTATCCCGGATCGAGGTCCGGCGGCTCGGGGCGAGTCGTGCCGAGGGGGTCGATCGCGGCCGCCAGATGCCCGCGCGAGCGAAACGCCTGGGTCAGGGAGAGCGCCCCGGGGATCGGCGCCGGCGATGAACCCGCCGCCGTCTCCTTCCCTCGGCTCACGAAGGACGGCTCGAGTTCCCCGAGCGCGATCAGCGGATTCGCGCGCGCGCCGTTTCCGCCCCCGAGCGCGAGGCGCCCGTAGAGCCCCTTCCTCTGGAAGGTGGGGCCCAGCGCCGGATGATCCGCGAAGCCGTTCGACCCGGCGAGCGTCTCGAAATAGCGGCGCCATTCGGCCGGCGAGGCCGCCGGATCGCGCAGGTATTCCGCGTACAACGCCTCCACGAAGGGCAGGCTTAGAATGTTGGGGTTCTGCTTGCCGTCGCTCATGATCTCGGTTCCGGTTTCGGGCTAACGCGCCGCCGCCGCCCCGGGGACGAACCCCTCTTGCGGGCGGCGGACAAGACCATAAATATGCCACGAAAACGGCCTGGGTTCACCCGATTTACTCGATTGCGGTTAAAGCCGTTAGGGAGGGACTCATGCTCCAATCCATCGACCCGGCGACCGGCCGCACACTCCGCCAATATCCGGAGGCCGATCCGGCCCGGATCGCGGCCGTCCTCGAGGCCGCTTCGGCGGCCTTTCCCGGCTGGCGCCGCCGCTCGGTGGCCGAGCGCGCCGAGCCCCTTCGGCGCGCCGGCGTGCTCCTGCGCGAGCGAGCCCCCGCGCTGGCAATCTTGATGGCGGAGGAGATGGGAAAGCCTGTGGCGCAGGGGCGCGCCGAGGCGGTCAAGTGCGCCACCGCGTGCGAGACGTTCGCGGAACGGGGCGGCGCGTTCCTGGCGCCGGAGCCGATTCCCACCGAGGCGGCCCGCTCCTACGTCGCGTTCGAGCCGCTCGGCGTGGTGCTCGGCGTGATGCCGTGGAATTTCCCCTTCTGGCAGGTATTCCGGTTCGCCGTCCCGGCGCTCCTCGCGGGGAACGTCTGCGTCTTGAAGCACGCCTCGAACGTCTGCGGCTCGGCGCTCGCGATCGAGGCCCTCTTCGCGGAGGCCGGCCTCCCGCTCGGGGTCTTCGCGACACTTCTCGTCGGTTCGGCCGCGGTCTCCGGGATCATCGCCTCGCCGCACGTCCGCGCGGTTTCCCTGACCGGGTCCACACCCGCCGGGCGCGAGGTCGCCGCGGCCGCCGGCCGCGCACTCAAGAAGACCGTGCTCGAGCTGGGCGGGAGCGACCCGTACCTGATTCTCGAGGACGCGGACCTGGACGTCGCGGTGCCGGCGTGCGTCACGGCACGGCTCGTCAACACGGGGCAGTCCTGCATTGCGGGGAAGCGGTTCATCGTCGTCGATCCGGTCCGCGCCGCGTTCACCGAGCGATTCGTCGCGGCCATGCGGGCGAAGCGCGCCGGCGACCCCCGGGACGAGGCGAGCGACCTCGGGCCGATGGCGCGGGTCGATCTTCGCGACCAGCTCCACGCGCAGGTCCAGGCCAGCGTGGCCCGCGGCGCGCGGCTTCTCTGCGGGGGTGAGATCCCGCCCGGTCCGGGCGCGTGGTACCCGCCGACCGTGCTGGACGGGGTCGAACCCGGGATGCCGGCCTACGAGGAGGAACTCTTCGGTCCCGCGGCGGCAATCCTCGCGGCGCGGGACGAGGCGGACGCCGTCCGGATCGCGAACGACACGCCCTTCGGACTGGGCGCCGCCGTCTTCACCCGGGACGCCTCGCGCGGCGAGCGGATCGCCGCGGAGGCACTCGAGGCCGGCTCCTGCTTCGTCAATGCGTTCGTCCGCTCCGACCCGCGCCTTCCGTTCGGGGGCGTGAAGGAATCGGGTTACGGCCGTGAACTCGCGGCGCTCGGCATCCGCGAATTCGTGAACGCGAAGACGGTCTACGTCGCGTGAGGGGCGCTACCGGCCGCCCCGCGACATCTGCATCCCTTTGAAGAGCGTCACGATATGCTCGCGCATCATCGAATCCTGGACCGCCATGTTGAGCACGCCGTCCACCATGGTCTGATCGCGCGCGATCCGGCCCATGATGCCCTGCACCATTTCGCCGTTCGCCATGAGCTTCTCCAGCACCATGCCGCGCGTGCCCTCGGTATTGATCAGCTTGTCGATCATTTCCCCCGCCGTCGCCTGGTCGGCGACGATGGCATCCATCACCTTCGCCTTCGCTTCGGCGTTCGTCATCATCTGCTTCACAATGTCGCCGCCGCATCCCGCCGTGCCGGCGAGCGCGGAAACGAGAACGATCAGGATCGCGTTTCGCCACTTCATCGTGCTCTCCTCCTTGAGGAACGGGTCATCCCGCGTGGTCATCCGCGGCGGGTCGATCCGCGGATCGACGGTCCACGCGACCCCATCGTGCCACACCTTGGCGGTGGAAGGAAACCGCGCGGGAGCGTAGAATCTTCGCTCCCCTGCCCACATGGAGTTGTCGCGCTTCGCCTTTCGCCCCAGAGGAACGAGGGACCGCGTTGATCCGGCTGAACGACATTCGATACTCGATCGGCACGCGGGTCCTCTTCGAGGGGATCGACTGGGTGATCGGTCCGGGGGACCGGGTCGCGCTGGTCGGGCCGAACGGCGCCGGCAAGACGACCCTCCTCAAGATCGTGCTGGGCGAGATCACGCCCGAGAGCGGGAACCGGGTGATGTCGAAGGGAACCCGGTTCGGCTACCTGCCCCAGGAAGCGGCCGAGAAGTTCGAAGGCACCGTGCTCGGCCGCGCGCTCGAGGCGCACCGCCACGTTCTCGAAATGCGGGAGGAGCTGGACGCGCTCTATCAGGAGATTCCCACGCTCCCGCCCGACGATCCCGAGATCGAGCGGCTGCTCGACCGCGCCGGCGAGCTGCAGCACCACCTGGAACTCCACGACGAGCACGTCCTCGAACCCGAGGCGCGCCGCGTCCTCTCGGGGCTCGGTTTCTCCGAGGCGGACCAGGATCGACCCCTCGCGGAATTCTCGGGCGGCTGGCGGATGCGCGCCGCACTGGCGGCGCTCTTGCTCCGCGATCCGACGGTGCTCTTCCTCGACGAGCCGACGAACCACCTCGACTTGCCCGCCATGGAGTGGCTGGAGGACTACCTGGAAGAGTTCAAGGGCGGCCTCGTCGTCGTCTCGCACGACCGGGTCTTCCTCGACCGCGTCACGACCGAGGTGCGCGAGCTGGACCAGGCCACGCTCCATGAGTACCCGATGACGTTCACCGAGTATCTCGAGGAGCGGGAAGCGCGGCGGGAGCGGGTGGAAGCGCAAAACGAGCAACTCGACAAGAAAATCGCCCAGCTGACCCGGTTCGCCGAGCGCTTCGGGGCCAAGGCGTCGAAGGCGGCCCAGGCGCAGAGCAAGCGGAAGCAGGCGGAGCGCCTGAAGCAACGCCGCGTCGTCCTGCCGCGAAAGCCGCGAACCATCCGGTTCAACTTCCCGGCGCCGCCGCACGTCGGGCGGGTCCTGATCCAGATGCGCGACGCCTCGTTCGGCTACTCGACGCGCGACATCTTTTCGGACGCCTCTCTCCAGATCGAGAAGGGGGAGAAGATCGCGATCGTGGGCGCGAACGGCGCGGGAAAGACGACGCTCCTCCGCGTGCTGGCGGGGCAACTCACGCCCCGCGGCGATCGGGAGATCCACCCGCAGGCCAAACTCGGCTATTTCGCGCAGCACGCCGCCGAGACGCTGGACGGATCGCTCACGGTTCTGGAGGCGGTCGAAGACGTGGCGCCCGACGAGGTACGGCTTCGGCTCCGCTCGCTGCTCGGCAATTTTCTCTTCACGGGCGACGACGTCTTCAAGCTGTGCCGGATTCTCTCGGGCGGCGAACGGCAGCGCGTGGCGATCACACGCTTGCTCCTGGATCCCGCGAACCTGATTCTCCTGGACGAGCCGACCCATCACCTGGACCTGGCCGGGAAGGAAGTCCTGGAGGAGGCGTTGATGCAGTATCCGGGCGCCGTCGTCGTCGTCACGCACGACCGCTCGCTCATGGCGCGCCTCGCGACCCGCATCCTGGCCGTGGACGACGGACGGGTCGTCGCGTACCCCGGCGGCTACGACGACTACGAGTCGGCGCGCGTGGCCAAGGAAGAGGCGCTCCGGGCCGCCGCGTCCGCGGCGGCGAAGGCCGGACGCGCCGCCGCGGGTGCGACACGGGCGGCCGCCAAGAAGGGGGCTGGGAAGGCGGAGGAGCCCCGAATCGCCGGCAAGGCCCCCGCTCCCGCCGGAAAGCCGGAAAAGAAGAAGGCGAAGGAGGAGTCTCGCCTGACTCAGGAACTCGAGACCCTGGAAACCGAATTGAAGGACGTGGAGGCGCGCCTCGCCGATCCCGCGGTCTATGGCGACGGCCAGAAGACGAAGGAACTCCTCGCCCGGTACGAGACCGTGAAGCGGGACGTCGAGGCGCTCTGGCAGAAACTCGAGAGCCTGTAACCCATGCACGTTAGGATTAGAATCCACCCATGATCCATTCGGACCCGACCCGCATCGATCCGCGAACGGCCGGCACACCCACGGCCGGCCCCTCGACCAAGAGCCGGTGGCGCGCGCTCCCCCCGGACGTGCTCGAGCAGTCGTGCAAGCGCGTCGGGATCGCGGCGATCGTATTCGCCTCGATCTGGATCGTGTCGTTCCTCATGAATACGGTCGTGCGCTACTGGCTCCACTGGATGCCGACGAAGATGTTGGGCCCCGCGGCGCTCTGGCCGATGCCCGGAAATCTGGTGACGGGCCTCGGCGTCGGCATGTCGGTGGCGCTCGCCTTCGCGGCGTACCGTCTCTCGAAGTGGCCCGAGAAACTGCTCCGGCTCGGCTTGCTCTACGAGATCGCGACCGCGTGCCTCGGCGCGTTCCTGTTGCACTGGATTCCCGTCGACCTGGCACAGGTCCGCATCTCCTGGATCTGCCTCATCGTGGTCGCCTATCCGGCCATCGTGCCGAGCACACCCCGCACGACGCTCATCGTCTCGTTCATCGCGGCGAGCATGGATCCGCTCTGGCTCTGGGTGGCCGTACTTCGAGGGGTTCCGATCGAGAACGCGAGTGCCTACACCGTGATCTGGTACGTTCTCCCGAACTACATCAGCGTCGCGCTCGCGGTCTTGTCGTCGCACCTCATCACCGGACTCGGCCGCAAGGTGAACCAGGCGCGCGAACTCGGCGCCTATCGACTCGAGGAGATCATTGGAAAGGGCGGGATGGGCGAAGTCTACCGGGCCCATCACCGGCTCCTCGCCCGTCCCTCGGCGATCAAGCTCATCCGTCCCGAGGCGCTGGGGGCGGGCGTGCCGTCCGAGACCAACGTGGTGATCCAGCGGTTCAAGCGCGAGGCCCAGGCGGCGGCATCGCTCCGCTCGCCGCACACGATCAGCCTCTACGATTTCGGGGTCACGAACGATGGGACGTTCTACTACGTCATGGAACTCCTCGAGGGGGCCGATCTGGACACGCTCGTGAGGCGGTTCGGGCCCGTTCCGGCCGGTCGGGCGATCTTTCTCCTCCGCCATGCCTGCCACTCGCTCGGCGAGGCCCACTCGCGCGGAATGATCCACCGCGACATCAAGCCGTCGAACATCCATACCTGCCGACTCGGATTGAACGTCGACTTCGTCAAGGTGCTCGACTTCGGGCTCGTGAAGACGAACGCGGCGGCGGCGCGCCACGAGACGCTGCTCACGTCCCCCGACGTTACGACCGGAACGCCGGCGTACATGGCGCCCGAGATGGCGCTCGGGGATACGGTCGATCATCGCGCCGACATCTACGCCCTGGGCTGCGTCGGCTTCTGGCTCCTCACGGGACGGCTGGTGTTCGAGGCCGATACGCACGTGAAGATGATGCTCCAGCACATCCAGAGCGCGCCCGAGCCGCCCTCGCGCTTCTCCGAGCTCGAGATCCCGCGCGAGCTCGACGAGATCCTGCTCGCGTGCCTCGCGAAGAGCCCGGCGGACCGGCCGGCCACTACGATGGAGCTTGCGCGGCGCCTGGCACAGATTCCGGAGTGCGATCCGTGGACGAAGGACCTGGCGGAGGCGTGGTGGGACACGAATCTCCCCGCCACGGCCCCGCGCACGGTGCTCCGGGAAGAGACGCCGGTCGCGACGATGCAGGTGGCCAAGTGACCGTGCGCGCCTTCCTCGCGGCCGCCCTCCTCGCGACCTTTGCCGTTGCCGGGGCCGCTCCGGCGACGGCGACGGCGGCGCCGGCGGCCGCTCCAGCGCCGACGACGGCGCTCGGGTCGCTCAGCCGTTCCTTCCGCCAACTCGCGGAGCGCGTGTCGCCCGCCGTCGTCCAGATCTCGGCCGTGGCCCTGGCGCCGACCGGCGGCGGCCCGACGCCGGCCGAGGCGTCGTGGGGTTCGCAGCGGCGCGGGGGCTCGGGCATCCTCGTCTCGGCGGACGGCACCATTCTCACGAACCTGCACGTGGTCGAAGGAGCGAGCCGGCTCGAGGTGACCCTGGCCACGCCGGCTTCCGCCGGGGCTCCGGGACGTTCGATTCTCAAGGGCGTGGGGCGGCGTCTTCCGGCGCGGCTGGTCGGGGTCGATCGCGAGACCGACCTCGCGGTTCTCCAGGTCGAGGCGACCGGGCTCCCGTTCCTCCCGCTCGGCGACTCCGATCGCGTGGGTCCGGGCGACATCGTGCTCGCGTTCGGGAGTCCCCTCGGCCTCGACAACTCGGTGACCATGGGGGTCGTGAGCGCCGTGGGTCGCCAGTTCGCCCCCGACGATCCGATGGTCTACATCCAGACCGATACGCCCATCAATCCGGGGAACAGCGGCGGACCGCTCGTGGATGCGGCGGGCGAGGTGGTCGGCGTGAACACGCTGATCTGGAGCAAGTCGGGCGGGAGCGAGGGCCTCGGCTTTGCCGCGCCGAGCAACATCGCGCGCGCCGTGCTGAACCAGATCCGAAAGCACGGCCGCGTCCGCCGCGGCGTGATCGGCGTGAAAGCCCAGACGATCACGCCGGAGCTTGCCGCCGCGCTTTCCCTGCCGCAAAACTGGGGCGTCATCCTTTCCGACGTCGCGCCCGGCTCGCCCGCCGACCAGCAGGGTCTCCGCCCGGGGGACATCGCGCTCTCGCTCGACGGAAAGTCGATGGAGAACGGCCGGCAGTTCGACATCAATGTCTATCGCCGCGACCTGGGCGACTCCGCGACGGTCGAGATTCGCCGCGGCGACAAGCGCTTCTTCGCGCGTGTGCCGGTCCTGGAGCGCCAGGATGATCCGGGCCGTTTCGCCGATCGCGTGACCGGGGACAAGAACCTCGTCGCGCGGCTCGGCGTCCTGGCGGCCACGATCGACTCTTCGCTCGTGCCGTTGATGCCCTGGCTTCGAGAGCCGCGCGGCGTGGTCGTCGCGGCGTGGGCCGCCGACGCGCCCTACGTGGAAAGCGGGATCCGGCCGGGCGACGTGATCCTCTCGGTGAACGGCGTCGACGTCGCTTCGCTCGAGGCGCTGAACGCGGCCGTCGCGGCGCTTCGGCCCGGACGATCCGCCGCGTTGTACGTCGACCGGTATGGCAAGCGCCTCTACGTGACCTTCGAAGCGGACTGAAGGGAACCGCGCGCGGGCGGCGTCCTTGCCGGGACGGGCCGGTTGCGGTACGCTCCGAGGTCACTCCCCTGTCCGCCCAGAGGCCGAATTGACGAGCGCGACCCGCCCGATCTCGAAGACCGCCGCTCCGATCCTTCTTCTGTTGATCGCGCTTCTCCCCGCGACCGTACACGCTCAGACCCCGCCAGACTCCATCGCGGCTTCGCCCGACTCCGCGGCTTCCGCCGCACCCGGCGCACCCGCCGCGACGTCCCCGTCGTACTGGGGGTCGGCGTCCCCGGCGCCGGAGGACACCGCCCTCGCCCGCTTTCGAAACCCGTCCCGCCCGCTCTGGGAGTCGGCGATCTATTGGCCGATCCGCATCGCGTCCTTCCCGCTGGCCCTCGCGGCCCGTGGGATCGGCAGCGGCGTCGAGGCTCTCGACGATTCGAAGGTGATCTACCGGGCCGGGAAGCTCCTCGCGCCCCGCCGCGGACCCTTCGGGGTGTTGCTCGACTTTCGGGCCGGCGGCATTTCCGGATTCGGTGGGGGATTCACGGCGGAACATGGCGCCTTCCTCGGCAAAGGAAACCTGTTCCGCCTTCGCGCCGAAACGACGACGCGCTCCGATCACCGACTCAACCTGGGCATACACGTGCCCTCCGCGCGAGACGGCGGGACGGAGCTAGGGTTGGGCTACCGCGCGCGCTCGTACGCGCGCTACTTCGGCGTGGGCCCCGAGACCACCGAAGACGCGGAATCGTTCTACTGGCAAGAGTCGGCCTGGGCCGGCTTGAGCCACCGGATCGGTCTCGGGAGCGGCGTGCACGTTCAGGGCGACCTTCTCTATTCCACCATTGCGGCCGGCGCGCCGGGAACGGACGAGCATCCCTCGATCGAAACCGAGTACGCCTTCAGTCTTCCCCCCGGATACGGGTACCACAGCTTCGGCTGGACCTTCGGCGCACAGATCTCGCACGAAAACGGCCTGGGTCCAGGACGCCCCACGCACGGCGGTCTCCGCCGGCTCCGGGTGTCTCGATTCGTCGGCACGTCCAAGGACGAGGCGGAATTCTCGTCCTTCCGCGGCGAGGCGCAGCAATACCTGACGCTCTTCTATCCCTACCGGGTGCTCGCGCTGCGCGGATTCGCCTCGTGGATCGAATCCTCGGAGGGCGGCGTGCCGTTTCAGCGCCTGCTCTCGAACGACGATCCCGACCTGCTCCGCGGCTACGAGGACTTCCGATTCCGCGATCTCGGGATGGCGGTCCTTTCGGCAGAATACCGCTGGCCCCTCTGGACGAATGAGAGGCCGGAGGGCTCGGGGGTCGATCTCTATCTGCTGAGCGACGTCGGGCAGGTGTTCCACGACACCGAGGATCTGGGGGGCGGCAACCTGACCGTCTCCTACGGCGGCGGACTCCGCCTCGAGTCCACGTCCGGATTCCGGGCTCGACTCGAGCTTGCCTGGAGCGAGGAACAGATGGTGTTCCGCCTCCGCGCGGACCAGATCTTTCAATTCATGAAAGGAAGCCTCTACTTTGGGCGAGACCCGGTTCCCGACCGCTAGACGGCGTCTCGCCCTTGCCTTCGCGACGGCCGCGGCCGTCGCGGCGGTGTTCTCGGCCGCGGCTCCGGCTCGGGCGGGAACGGCGCGTCTCGTCGACGCGCCCCCGGTCTGGCAAGAGGACGACCGCCGGGACATCCCGCTGCCGAAGACCCGCGACCCGAACCTGCTCCGCGACGGCATCGACGAGAGCTTCTTTCGGCCGGTGGGCCGATTCTTCCATCCCGGGCGCGCCGCGAGAAGAGTGCTCTATGGGGGCCAGCCGGTGTGTGACGCCACGAACGTGAACGCGCTCGACGAGGTTCCGAACTCCACGTGGTTCACGAACCGGATCGGGCTCTACCCGGTCTCGCCGGAGACGGCCGCGCGCGGGCCCGCGCAGGTCGAGGGTCCGGACCGGAGCGGCCCGTGGACGGTCGTTCGGGCGAAGAGCGAAGGCGTGACGCCCGGATTCACGATCAAGGACGCGCGCGGCGACACGTACTTCATCAAGTTCGACCCGCCGTGCTGTCCCGGGATGTCGACGGCCGCGGGCGTGATCACCGGCCGGGTGCTCCACACGATCGGCTACAACGTGCCCGAGGACTTCGTCACGAATTTCCGCCGTGCGGACCTCGTCTTGGGTGACAAGGTCACGCTCACGGAGCCGAGCGGGCTCAAGCGCAAGATGACGGCCGCCGACCTCGACACGGTCCTCGCCAAGGTGGCGACGGCGCCGGACGGATCGTGGCGCGTGATCGCGAGCCGCCTGCTCCACGGGAGCCCCGTGGGTCCGTTCAACTGGCACGGGCGCCGTCCGGACGATCCGTCCGATCAGGTGAACCACCAAAACCGGCGCGAGCTTCGCGCCATGCGCGTCTTCGGCGCCTGGCTCGCCCACTTCGACGCGAAGCAGCACAACTCGCTCGACATGTACGTCGAGGAAGGCGGGCGCCACTACCTGCGCCACTACTTCATCGACTTCGCGAGCACGCTGGGCGCCGGCGCGACCGGGCCGTTCCCGAAGGCGAACTTCGAGTACGCGTTCGACATCTCGGCGTCGTTCGGGCGCATGCTCGCGCTCGGTTTCCACGAGGACGACTGGCGAAAGGTGAAGCGCCCCGAAGGGCTCGAGGAAGTCGGCTACTACGAGTCGGCGGAATTCGACCCACAAGAATGGAAGCCGCTCAATCCCAACGCGGCGTTCGCCAACCTGACCCACCGGGACGGTTATTGGGCCGCGAAGATCGTTTCGGCGTTCACCGACGCACACATCGAGGCGCTCGTGGCCGAGGGCCATTATCGGAATCCCGAGGCCGCCCGGTGGATCGCGCGGGAAATGGCCGCGCGTCGCGACAAGATCGCTCGCTATTGGTTCGATCACGTCCCGCCACTCGACTTCTTCGCGACCGACCGAGAGTGGTACCGCTTCCATGATCTCGGCGTGGAGCGCGGGATCTATCCGGAGGCCACGAGCGCGTACCGGATTCGGCTGGCCACGTGCGACCCGGATCGGAAGACGGGCGCCTGGACCCCGTGGATCGAGGGGAAGCGGCCTGAATTCGATCTCTCCGAGGGTGCCGCCGCCGAGACGATGCGGGACGATCCGGCGCGGCGACCTTTCGTGGCCATCGAGGCGTCGGTTTCCCGCGGCGGGAAGTGGAGCGATCCCGTGCGCGCCTACGTGGTCCGGGCGAACGGGCGGGTCGTGGCCGTGGATCGTTGATGGTGCGCACCGCCTACGAAGCAGCGACCCTCATTCGCTAGGCTTTTCCTTCCGGCCCCGCCTCAGTTCTTCCAGGTTGATCGCGATCGACTCGCTCGACTCGAGCAGCCGATCGAGCGCCGCCTTCTGATCCCGGGTCGGACCCCGCTTCCGGCGCGTGTCTTCCAGAAACGGCCAGAGTCGCTTTCGGATTTCGGGAGGAAGCGACGTCTCCAGGTACTCGAGGGCCGTGCCCCGTAGGAGCGGATCGTCGGTGTGGAGTCCCCGGAACGCGATCTGGAGCGGCTTTCGCGGCAGGGCCAGGGAGAGGATCGTGAAGACGTGCTCCAGGCTCCGGTTCGCGCGGTCGCGAATCACCTCGTCGACGACGGGCGACCATCCCGCGTCGTCCATCTGATCGAGGAGGCGCTGGCCTTCCCAGACGCGCGCGTCCACCGCCACCTCCCGGAGCGCCGCCGCGAAGACCTCCCGTGGGTCGGTGGTGATCGTGGGCGCCAGATCGCGAAGGTGGCTCAGCGCGCGGCCGGAACGGTAGCGCACCTCGAAGCGCTTATCGGAGAGCCCGCGGAAGAGGCCGTCGGCGGCGCGCTGATCGCGGAACGTGGCGAGGACCAAGGGGACGCGGCGCCGGATCGCGAAGTCGCAGTCGGGATCGACGAGGCGCGCGACCAGCTCTTCCGTGGCGTCCGGGCCCATCCGACGAAGCGCGCCCACCACGTCCCGCGCGACCTCGTCCCAGGCGAGGAGCGGCACGACGATCGGTACGAGCGAGGCCGTGAGCGGCGCCTCACGGAGCGCGTGGACCACCGCGCCGGGTTCGCGGGAAGAGAGCGCGCGGACGCGCCGCGTCTCGGGATCGTCGATCGACGCCGGGACGGGCCGCGCCCCTGCCGTTGCGGCGGCCGCTCCGCCGTCCGCCGCGCCGGGACGCTCGTCCCAGCGGGGAAGCGTCAGGAACTGGCTCAACGCGAGGGCGCCGCTCGTTTGCAAGATCATGGATCGGGTCGTCGCGTCGGGGATCCGATCCAGGTCGAGCTGGACGGCGCGCGTGAGAAGGCTCTGCTCTAGCGTTCGCTTGTAACCGGCGTGGAGCGCCATCGCGACGGGGAACGCCAAGAGCGAGAGCACCAAGGCCGCGATGAGGATCGGCCGGTCGGCCCCAACCGCGAACGCCACGAGCGCCGCCTGGACAAGCCCCGCGCCGAGGACGTCGCCGATCCGCGCGGTCGCGACGTCGACGAGCGTCTTGACCGAGCGTTTGTCGCGCGCCGGGATCGGCGTGAAGAGAAGCTCGTAGCTCGCGCGGTAGACCGAGTTCCCGAGCACCGACCCCGACCCGCGGAGAATCGCGGCGCTCAGGAACCCGGGCACCGCGAGCGCCGCGGCACTGCCGGCCACCACCGCCGCGGGAACCGTGGCGACGGTCCCGGCGAGGCCCAGCCGCGCCAAGGCGAGTCGGCTGAAGAGCGCCTGCACCACCACGGTGAGGAGCGACACGCCCGTGTAGAAGGCGGCGAAGAGCCGGAGCAATTGCTCGCCCTTCCCGTACAGGGTCGCGGCCCGGGCCTTGAACACGAAGTCGATGAGCGCTTCCGAAATCGTGACGAGGAGCACCAGGAGGACGAGGCTCTGGATGTAGGGCGTGCTTCGGAGGAGCGCGATGGGCGACGACGTTTCGCCGCGCGCGACGCTCTCTCTCGCGGCGGCTTCCCGCGCGGCGGCGATCGGATCGTCGACCAACGGGCGGAGCCGCCGCACGAGAAGCGCGCAGACGACGTGGATCGCCGCGAGGACGGGGAGCATGGCCGTCACCGAGAACATGCCGCCCACCCGTTCCGACAAGACGCCGCCCAGGAGTCCGCCAATGGTGCCGGCCGCCGTGATCCGTCCCAGCTCGCGCTTCGCCGCCCGAGGCTCGAACCGCTCGTTCAAGAACGACCAGAAGACGGAAATGAGGAGCCCGCCGAGCGCGGCATAGTGGAGGTAGACGGCCACGGCGACGAATTTTCGGTAGGGGCCTGAGAGCGCCCACTCCACGAGGAGGAGGGCCGCGCTCACCAGGAATCCGACCGGCATGACGCGCGCCGGGCCGAATCGCGCCAAGACCCGAGAGGTCAGGCCCGCGAGGAGGATCGAGACGAGCGCCGACGCGATCATCATGATCGGGAGCGCGGAGAAATCGTGCGACGAGAGGAAGAGCGCGTCGCGCGTGGCCTTGGCCGCCACCTGGTAGGCGATCATGGCGGCCGAGGTCAGCGCGGCCGTCACGGCGGCCTGATGGATATCCGACGCTTTCGCGCTCAAGCTTCCAGTCTACCGCATTGAAACCCGATGCCTCCATCGGGAGGTCCTATGGGGTGAAGTCCCGTTCACCACCCCGACCAGGAGAAACCCGATGAAGTCCGCACCATGCCTTGCGATCGCCTCGATCCTCTTTGTACTCCTTTGCTCGATACGCCCCGCCTTGTGCCCCGCTCAGGAGGCCGACGATCTTCCGGTCGCCGCCTCGGTGCGCGCCGCGGTCGTCGACAGCACGATTCGCTTCGTCCGCGAGAGCTACTTCGACTCCCTGCTCGGCGCGCGGCTCTCCGACGCGGTGCGTCGCGCCCGCGACGCGAAGCGGTTCGAGCGCTGCGTCACGGCCTCCGCGCTCTGCGAGTCACTCACCGCGACGCTCCGCCGCGTCGTGCCCGACAAGCACCTCAAGGTGGACTACACGGTTCGCCCGCGTCCGATGGAGCCGGCGACCCGCGCGCCGTCCGTCGAGGAGACCGCGCGACAGGACGATCAGAGCCGGCGCCGCAATTTCGGATTCGAGCGCGTCGAGCGGCTCCCGGGGAACGTCGGGTACTTGAACCTTCGCCGCTTCGAACGTCCCTGGCTGGCCGGCGAGACCGCCGCGGCCGCCATGGCGTTCCTGGCCAACACCGACGCCGTCATCATCGATCTTCGGGGAAACGGGGGCGGGTACGGCGATATGGCCAACTTCCTCGCGACCTACTTCTTCGACGGCGAGCCCGTCCATCTGCGGGACGTGCACGACCGGCCTTCGGGGAGCATGCTCCAGGCGTGGACGATGCCGTACGCGCCGGGGCCCCGATTCACCGGCAAGGAACTCTATCTTCTCACGGGGAAGCGCACCTTTTCGGCGGCCGAGGCGTTTGCCTACGGCTTGAAGAATCAGGGGCGCGCGAAGATCGTCGGCGTGACGACCCGCGGCGGCGCGCATCCGACGTCGGCGATGCAGGTGAACGAGCACTTCGCGGTCTTCGTGCCGCACGCGCACGTCGTGGACGCGGTGTCCGGAGATGACTGGGAAGGGAAGGGCGTGACGCCGGACGTCGAAACCGAGGAGGAGAAGGCGCTCGCCGTGGCCCACCTGGCGGCGCTCCGGGGGATCCAGGAGCGCCGAAGGGCCGGAGGCGGCGGCACCGGCGCCGACGCTACCCCCGATCCCGACCTTACGAGCGCGATCGAGGAGGCGACCCGCGCCGTGGAGACGCCGCCAGCCAAGTAGGCGCCGCGATCGCGCACCAGAGCAAAACCGAAAGGAGCCCGACGGCGATCACCGAGCGCGCCGTCGGGCTCATCGCGTTCAGGAACTGCGGCCCTCCGGCGGAGGCGGCCGTCAGTCCGTTCAGCGCCGAGCCCACCGAGGAGGAGAGCGCGAGCCGAGTCGATGCGACGATGAAGTCGCGGACGCTCGGGACGAAGAGCGCGATCGCGACGAGCGCGGGAAGCAGTGCGAGGGCGATCGCGGCCGCCGGCTCGGACGCGACGACGAGCCACCAGGGAGGGGCCGCGGATCGCGCACGACCCGCCTCGGTCGAGGCGATCGCGCCGACGGCCGTGGCCCGCGCCGCTCCCGGTTCCAGGTCGATGCGCGCCATCACGGCATCGGTGAAGCCGGCAGGAGCCGGAGGCGTCGCCTTCCGCATCGTCGCGAGCATCGTCTCCAGGGCGAAGGCATCGGCGATGGCGCGCGTGCAGGCGTCGCACCCGCGCGCATGGGCGCGCGCCGCGGCCCCGTCCTGCGGGGGCATGCCGTCGTTCAACCAGCGCTCCACGCCGTCACACCAGATCATCGCCGCCTCCAATCGAACCCCGCGAACTTGATCCTGCCGCGTCCGCGTCCTCCGCGAGACGTCGCCGGAGCGCCGCGCGGGCCCGGCTCAGGTGCGTCTTCACGGTTCCTTCCGGCATCTCGAGCACGCGCGCGACCTCCGCCACGGACCGATCCTCGGAATAGAAGAGCGTCACGACCGCACGCTGTACGTCGGAGAGGGACGCGATCATCCGCTCGAACCCCTCGGGATCCGCCGCTCCCGCCTCGCCCGCCGCCACGATCCGGTGCAATCCTTCCCCCTCGCCCTCGCCTTCGAGCGCGATTTCGCGGTCGCGCCGGGTCTTCAAGACCGCCGCGCGATCCACGGCGCGGCGCCAGACGATGCGATAGAGCCACGTGGAAAACGAGGCGTCGCCGCGAAATTCGCCGATCGCGCGCCAGGCGCGGACGAAGGCATCCTGCGCCACCTCCTCCGCGTCCGGCTCCGACCGGACGAGGCGGAGCGCCAGCCCGTACGCGCGGTCGCGGTGGAGGTCCACCAAAACGCGAAACGCGCCCGCGTCGCCGCCGGCGGAACGCCGGATCAGGGCCCTCTCGTCGGCCGCCGGGGTGCGTGTATCCGCCGTCCGAACGGGGGAATCCTTCATCGAAGGGTTGGACCGCCCGTGGGGTGGCTCCGGTTTCATGGGGGAGCCATCTTTCTCCGACCCGGCGAAACCGTCCCCCCGGGTCGAGCCGTCCAAGGGGTCGACAAGAACGGAGACGCCGCCCCCAGCCGTAGCCGGCGGGGGACCCCACAACCTGGACGCGAAGGAGCGCCGAGACCCATGCCCGAAGAGATCTGGATGGTCGCCGTGTTCACAATCCCCCTGGTGGCGATGATCGGCGGGATCACCATCGCCATCGTGCGCGTCGTGGGCCAGCAGCGACTGGCCGAGCTGGCCCGGCGCGAGCGGATCGCCGCGATCGAGCGGGGGATCGATCCGGACAAGCTGCCCCAGGCGCACGACCTGGACGGGTTCGACCCCTATGGGGCCGGGAACGGACGGCTCCGGCGGGCGCACGGTCTGTTGATCGGAGGCTTCATCCTCATCGCCGTCGGAATCGGACTGATGGTCCTGCTCCAGCAAGTGGAGCCGAGCAAGTCTCACTGGGTTCTCGGGCTGATGCCCCTTCTGATCGGGTTCGCGCTCCTCGCGGCTTCGCGAGTGGTCTGGCCCAAAGGGAAGTCGTAGGCCCCGACGATCCGCGGCGTTCGAGCGCCCCGACGGCCCGCTACTGCACTTCCAGGAGTCGCGCCCGAAGATCCGGGCTCAGCATTCCCGAGAAGACTTCCTCCACCGGGCCCGTCATCACGAGGTCGAGGTCCTCGCCGACTTCGACCTCGAGCATTCCCCCCTCCATCAGCACGGTCACGCGGCCGTCCACGAGGCCGCGCGACCGGCTCGCGGCCGCGACGGCGCAGGCGCTCGTGCCGGATGCGAGCGTGTGGCCCGCGCCGCGCTCCCAGATGAGCGCGCGGACGCGGTCGCGCGCCTCGACCTCGGCCAGCTGCACGTTGATCCGCTTGGGAAAACGCGCGTGGTTCTCGAGAAGCGGCCCCAGGTGAAAGAGGCGGTCGCGCGTGAGGGGCTGGCCGAAGACGACGCAGTGCGGATTTCCGACCGACACGATCGTGGCGTCGAGTCGCTCCTGGCCGACGGAGAGCGGCTTTGCCTTACCGTCGACCTCGGCGCGTCCCATCTCGAGGCGCACCGAGGCCACGCGGCCGCCGTCGTGGAAGACCTCGGTGCGGACGGGGCCCGCGATCGTCTCCACCGAGAAGATCGACTCGTTCGTGTAGCCGTGCTCCGCGAGGAACTTCGCGGCGATCCGAAGGCCGTTCCCGCTCCGTTCGGCCTCGGACCCGTCCGGATTCCAGATTCGCACGAAGAAGCGATCGTCGCCGGCCGTCACCTCGAGAATCCCGTCGGAGCCGAGGCCCAGATGGCGGTGGCAGAGGAGCCGGACGCGTTCCGGCGTGAGCGGAATCGGGAAGTGGGTCGCGTCGACCACGATGTAGTCGTTCCCCAACCCGTGCGACTTCACGAAGTCCGCCTCGAGCACGCGGCTATTCCAGCCCCGTCACGGCGAACGCTTCGGCGATCACGTCGTCGCGGCACCAATGGCGGCAGAGGACGATCGCTTCGCGCACGCCCGCACGGGTGCCGCCCACGTTCACCGCTCCGATCGCGTGCGAGCGAAGCTGGCGCCACATGCGGGTGACGGTCAGGATCGCGACGACGGCGTACTCGCGCTCGACCGGTGCGAGCGCCGGGCGCGAAAGCGTCTTCCCGTACCCTTCGAGGATCATCCACTCGGCGAGATCCGGAGAGAGCGAGCGCATCGTGGAGAGGAGCCGCTCGTAGTTCACCCCGTAGACGCGATGGCAAAGGTCCTGGCCCGCGCGCGTGTGCGCCGCGAGGTCCATCGGCGTCGCCTTGGCGGGGATGCCGCCGCGGTCCTCCAGGACCGGCCGCGCGGCGAAGAACGCCTCGATCGCGCGCGGAAACCCGACGAAGAGGTACGACTGGAGGATCGTCTCGTAGACCTGGGCCGGCGTCGCGCCCGCCTGGAGCGCGCCCTCGGCGCGGCGCGCCACGTCCTCGGGAACGCCGGCCGCGATCGCCGCCGAAAGGCGGACCAAGGACGACTGCGCGGGCGTCAATGCCGGCGGCGGCAAGGGCGGCGTGGGCGGATGGCGCGTCACGGGGCGAGGGCCGCCGAGAGCTTGGGGAGGCTCACGTCGTACCGATACGGGATGTTCATGTGCCCGTCCTCGAACTCCTCGTACTCGTGCTTCACGTTCAGTGCCTGGAGCCGCCGCACGAACTGGCGCGCCCCCAGGTCCAGATAGAACTCGTCGTCGGTGCCGCAGTCGAGGAAGAGGAGGCGGAGCGACTTCAGCGCGTCCGCGTGCCGGTCGAGCAGCGCGAGCGGATCGTTCGCCTTCCACTTCGCCCACACCTCGTCTTGGACCGCGCCCGTCTCCGGATCGAACGGGAGGTCGCAAAAGGCGGGGGGCGCGGCCGGGTTGGGAGAGTACGCCGCGGCCATCCCGATCACGTCGAGCGCCGGGAAGTCCTCCACACGCTTCCGGGGCGCCGCGTGGAACTTCCGGTACCACTCCGCGACGCCGCCGGCCTTGCGGAAGCTCCGGATCGCCGGGCCGAAGTCGCGCGTGTAGCACATGTCGAAGAACATGTCGCCGCTGTGGCAGGCGACCGCGCCGAAGAGGTCCGGGTGCCGCATGCCCAGGACGAGCGCGCCGTAGCCGCCGCTCGACTTCCCCATCACGCCCCGATGGCGCGGTCCGGGAAGCGTGCGAAAGCGCGCGTCGACCAGGGGCACGAGTTCCCGCACGATGTAGTCGTCGTAGCGGCCGAGCCCCGTCGAATTGATGTACTGACTCCCCCCGACGTGGGTGAAGCAATCGGGAAGCGCGAGGATCATCGGCTTCACGCGCCCCGATTGGATCAGCGCGTCCATCCGATCGGCGATGCCGGGCGTCCAGGCGCCGTCGTTCAGCATGGATCGACCGCGTCCCGTGAACCCCGCGAGGCCCCACACGACCGGATAGCGCGCGGCGCCGGTCTCGTAGCCCGGGGGGAGATAGACCTGGAGATCGCGGACGTGCGGGTCGCCCGGTGGATTTCCCTTCAAGATCGCGCTCTCGACGGTCTCGACTTGAACGGAACCGCGCGGCATGGGCATTCTCCGAGCCTATGTCGCTCCCCCCCTGGTGTCAATCGGCCCTCCTCCTCCTGACCGCGATCTCGGCTCTCTTCTGGCTCGGGGGCGCGTTGCAGCTCTACGCCGGCGCGCGGCGACTTCGGGGCCTCGCGGAAGTGGAGCCGCTCCCCGACGAGGCCCTGCCCGCGGTGACGGTGGTCGCGGCGGCGAAGGACGAGGCGGTCCGGGCCGAGCGGGCCGCCCGGTCCCTTCTCGCCGTCGACTACCCGCGCCTCGAGATCGTGATCGTGGACGACCGCTCGACGGACGGGACGGGCCCGATCCTCGATCGCGTGGCGGCGGAGGACCCGCGGCTCCGCGTGATTCACCTGACCTCGCTCCCCGAGGGATGGATCGGCAAGTGCCACGCCTTGGCCCGCGGGGAGGAAGCGGCTCGCGGCGAGTGGATCCTGTTCACCGACGCCGACGTCGAGCAGAGCGAGGGCGCGCTAAGGCGCGCCGTCAGCTATGCGGTCGAGGAACGGGCGGACCACGTCGCGGTTGGGCTCGACGCCGAGGTGCAGGGACTGGGCGAGGCGATCTTCATCGGCTACTTCCTCGCGGCCTTCTTCCTTTCCCAGCGGCCCTGGAACGCGTCCGACCCGGGCTCCAAGGATCACATCGGAATCGGCGCCTTCAATCTCGTTCGGCGGGAAGCATACGAACGGGCGGGCGGCCACGCCGCGCTTCGGATGGAATTGCTCGACGACCTGGCCCTGGGCGCGATCGTGAAGCGGAGTGGGGGAAGGAGCGTCTTCGCGCTCCCGGACGGCATGGTGCGGACGAGGTGGCACGTCGGCGTCCGCGGGCTCATCCATGGCGTCGAGAAGAACGCGTTCGCGGCCCTCGGCTTTCGGCCCTGGTACACGGCTTATGCCGTGGCGATGCAGGTGATCGCGTCGCTCACGCCGCTCGTGGGGCTTCTGTCGGCCGATGTCTGGACTCGTGCGTTCGCGATCCTCGCCTGGTCCGGCGTGTTCCTCGTGTACGCGACCACCGCGAACTACGCGCAGGTTCGCTGGTGGCAGGCCGCGTTCATGCCGGTCGGGGGAGTGTTGTTCGCGTATTCGATCGCGCGCTCGACGTGGCTCGCGTTGCGGCGCGGCGGCATCGTCTGGCGGGGCACGTTCTATCCGCTGGCCGAGCTTAGGAAGGGGCGGGCTCGGTAACCAGAACGCCCGCGACTGGTCCCTCCTGCGGTCCCATTGTCCAGACGCGTCCTCTATACGAAAGACGCAGTCTGGATGCGCGGCAGGGCCGTAAGAGCTAAGGAATCCTACTAGTTGCGCGTTCCGAGGCGTGCGAAGTCTGAGCACGACTGGCCTCAGGCGGTTGCCGCATTTGCCCCATGCCCTGTGCTGCGTCGCTCTCTGGTGGCTTGTTACTTGACGACCCGCGTGGGATCGGAGCACCCTAACGCCCGTGCCCTCTGCGACGAGGGCCTGGCTCAACGAAATTGATCCGTCTCCCCGAGCGAGACGCTCGCCACACACCCCCGGCGCAAGCGCTTCGCTGTTGAGTGCTCCTGTGCCTTGCCCTGTGTCTGGGATCCTGGAGGCACCGACCTCGAAAACGTCTAAGAGGTGAAATACGGGGGCCTCACACGCGAAGATATGGGTGTGTCTGGCCCCCGCCTGGAGCGTCCGATGGAGGGAGTGTCCCATGTTGAACCCCGAGCTATTTGTGTATGGCGCCGCTGGGGCTGCATCGCTGGAGTTGATCAAGCTGCGGGAGTACTTCGGTCGAGTTAGCAGGCGAAAATTCGAGAGCCTGATTCACTCGAATCTATTTTGGATTGCGGTAGGGGGGCTCGTTATTGCTTCTGGTTTTCTTGCTTGGGCAATGCACGCCCAGAGCGAGAACGTGAAGATATGGCAGGTCGTAGTGACCGGGATGGCTGCCCGCTCTGTCGTGCGAGATCTTCTGGCGATGCAGCAGGCGAATAAGTCAACTCGCCTCGGTGAGGCCCAGGACGGGCCCCCGAAGGTCACTCTCAGGGATGTTTTCCTTGGAGAGACTCAGCCTCAATGAGCGTGCCCCCATGCGGGCAAGTGAGAGGCGGAATGTGGTCAATAGGTTAGTAGTCTGGATCGCACTCGGATGCATCTGGCTTGGGTCCATCGCACCAGGAATGGGACGTGGACCAAGCGGAGGCGGGCGCAGTGGGAGTTATGGCCGCCTCGGGAGAGGGGTCTATGACATCCCTGGGGGGCGTCGATTCGGCATCCGGGAGCCGTTCGAGACGTCTCCGCACGTACTGCTCGAGAGGTACCGCGCGACGAAGTTTGAGCCGTCGAAGTTTCTCGAGACCCGGCCAAAGACTGACACGCCGCCTCTTCCTCCCTCAGGAGAACGCTGGAAGGAACTTCCCCTCGAGAGCATTGCTCAAGAGCCATGGGCGGAAATACAAGGCGCCCATACTGATCTACTGGCGGCCACCGTGGGCGATCCAAGATTTGTCGTAGCTCTTCCCACTGGCAAAGCTTACGAAGCGGCTTTTGGCACTACGTACTCGGCTCGGACCGAAGGAGAAGTGCTTGCGGCCAAGGAGAAGTTTGAGTCCATCGACCCTGACGCAATTCGAATTCTCGATACCGAGGGAAAGGCTGCATTGTTGCGGGAGGTCAGGCGTGCGAAGGGATCGCCTCTAATCATAGTCGCCCATTCAACCGGAGTCGGTCATGGTCGAATACTCCGCTTTGGGGATGGGTCCGAGATTTCAGTAAAGGACATATTGGCCGCGGGACTGGGCGAAGGTACGCCGTGCGTCATCGTATCGTGCCGCAGTAGTGATCTTGGTGTAACCGGTCTGATGAGCCTTACAACCGCCTATAACATGTGTCTCCGCGCTTCGCTTGCACGTCAGGCAGGCCTAGCACCCTCGGCCGATGCATTGGTGTGGTTCATGCGTCACGAGGCCACCCAGTTCGTTCGCCCGGACATCGACGTGTTCCTCTTGATAGCTGCGAGCGGAATCACGACGCTTGCGATTTGTTCGTTCCCGGGCATGGCCTCACTCGACAGTTTGTTTCGAGATGCTCGGGTGCCATATAGGCCTGAGGGTGAACCCGAAAAGGAGAAGGGTGCCGATTGGCTTGGCATACTTGTCTCACTTGCCTTCATCGGGGCAGTTTTCGTCTGGGTCAGTAGGCTATCTGCCTAGTAATCCGCGATGGCTCCAATGGGAGTGGGCAATGCCGCTCCTAAGGTACCGCTACGAGGCCAAAATGCCGCCTCCAGGTACATCTATGCGGCAGTTTCGCGGCTCTGGGGAGAGTTACTGCCGCACCCCTCTCGCGTCCAAATCCCCGAAAGTCCTAGGAACGCGCGAGCTGTGCGAACTGCACCAGACGGGCCGGTACGGGGACGGCATGTTTTGCCTGCCAAACGTGCCGTTTGGATGCCGCATGGCCGTTGAAAAGAGTGGATGTTCTGCCCAACGAATGGATGGAATGCCCGTGATCGTCCTTTAGATGAAAGACGCACTCCGGATGCGGGCGAGGGACTACACGCTCGGGGCGGTGGTCTGGGCTCGCAAGATCCCGGTCGAACGAGTCAGGTGTGCTTCTTGAGCTGTCCGGCGCGTTGTATGAAGTAGGAGCCCGGTGCACACCCGGTCTCCACGGCCAGGGCACCAGCGCAGTCCTTGGCTGGCCGCCTGCGCGGACCTCCGTCATCATTCGTTGACGCGAAGCGGATCCCTGGGCCGGGCAGCTAACGAAGCCATCACGATCGGGAGATCCCATCATGGCCCTCACATCTGCCGGCGGTCCGCACGTTTCTCAAAGGAAGCTTCAAGCCTCCATGCTTGTAAGGCTCCTAGCCCTATCCTTCCTCGTTGGTGCGCCTTCACCGGCAGTAGGTCAGCCGTTGAAGACGTTCAGACCCGGCAAAGTTATCGTCGTCAATGGGCTTCCTGATCTCGTAGTACGCGTACAAACTGCGCCGACCGTAGTATCCGGCATTGTGTCCTCCTCGGGCCCTCAAGCCACGTCTGTCGTCACAATCACCGTGCAGAACCGCTTCACGCCCTACGGCGGCCCCCATGAGGCAGACGGGAGCGTGTGGGTTGTTGGATCAGCTGCGCAGAATGTGCTCGTGACCGTTGATCTTTGGCCAAACATTGTTCAGGTTGGCGGTTTTGCGGCGCAGGGTGGCTTTCAGTGCGCCGTTACTCCGAACAAGCAAAACGTAATGTGCTTCGCTGGCAATATTCCCGTGGGTGCGACCGTAACCATCCAATTCGAAGTGATGACAACGGCCAACCAATACTGCACCCACGCTGAAATCTATGCCCATGTGGACCCGTATTCATGGATTCGGGAGGCCTCCGACGCTAACAACGAGGCGAGTGGCGGGATCAATTTTGACGGACCCTGCTGAACGTGGGCAGTCATCACAGTTATCGCCTGCCCGCGCTTTTCGGTCAGTCTCTCAGCGATATGAGGGGGAGTACGGAGATGCATCACGATACCAGCATCTTCCGACAGGAATGCCGGGCAAAGGGCGACTTTGCTGTTGACCCACGTGACTCACGGGAGCAGCCTTCTAGGAAGGGTCAGCCACTAGGGCGCCCGCTCGACGAACTAGCAGCAAACTCTCCCACGCGAGAACGCACGCCACCACCCCCGGCGCCCGCATCGCGCGATCGAGCCATCGTAGTCTCTGCCCCAAGCATTCCGTGCGCCCTGCGCGAGCGCCGCAAGGCGTGGCCCACGGCATTCGAGGACACTCTCGGAGGTGGCGAATGGCAAGCGATCCCGGAAGGCCCCAGGAGGAAAGGGCGACCACGTCGCGGCCGACTTCGGCCTCGCGAAGGCGTGGCAAAGTGAAGATACGGATAATTCCCAAGAAGGCAGAAATCGCTGCGCACTTCGGCAAGGCATGCGCAATCGTGATAGTTGTCGTAGCCATTGCCGTACTCGGAACGGGGGTGGCCATGGCGAGCGATACGGAGGAAGGCGACGAGATTAAGGCGCTAAAGGCCAAGATTGCAGTTCTCGAGGAGGAAAAGCGGCTGCTTGAGGCGGAGCGGCTTTGGCTCGAGGAGCAGAAGAAACTTCAGGATGCGCAGGCTGGGCCGAGTAGCACGTCGAAGGAGGCCGCTCGGCTGCGCGAGCAGGCGGCTCTCCTCACGGAACAACGCAACCTAATCAATGCCTACGCTCCCGCCATCCCTGCAGGCCTGCAAGGCAGTATTTCCATCTCAGACAACCAATCGATCGAAGCAGAGGCTTCTGCCTACCGTACTATGCGCCAGGTGATGACTGAAATTGCTAAGAAGATCGAAGCTAAGGTGCCCGCCAGCGGAACTCTTCTCATTCTTACGGCTGATGATCGTGCTGCCGTAAGTACAGCTCGTCTGTTCCTAGCGGACATGGACCTGCTCAAGACCGCATATGAGAACCACGCGGAAGCGACTCTCGAGGGCATCCCTATCTCAGCGGTTCTGATCGGGGCCGGCGCGCTCGCGAAGACTGCATCGGATGTGATGGCCCTTTTTCGAACGGATACCGAGCTTAAGGCTCGGGCGGTCTCTATTCCCGAAGAGGCGGTGATCGCCGAATTGGCCGGTCAGTTGACAGGTAGAGTGCTCTACTACCCTGCAGGTTTCCCAGCCTATGCAGAAGGAACGACCGAGACGGTTCAACTACTCGCACCGTTGCAGGAAGCTCGTGAGAAAGCGAACTCACGCCACCGGAAGAGCGTGGCCGTGCTCGCGAAAAAGATTTCCGAGACGAAGATCGATGACGAGAAGGCTGCCGCAACTGCCTCCAAACAGGCACTGGAAGACCAGTGGTCGGCCATTGAGGCGGCATTTTCGGCATTCACAAACGCGCTCCGAAGTCGTGATGCAACGACCGGCTTTACTCCTCTAGCACAAATCATTCGTGGGCGGTGGTTGCAGGCTCGACTCCACGCGCCAGATTCCGAGGCATTCGCGCTTACTCTAAGAGTACTTCATTCGGGCGGCACGTACGTCCTAAAGAAGACATTCTGGAAGGGAACGACCCTAATGCAATCTGGCGGAATCATCGTCGAATACATGCTATTCGACAAGGATGGGATATTGGTGAAGGGTGGGACGACGGACCGTGTGCGAGAGTTCTCCGACCTTACACTCAAGTAAGCCGTGGTGCGACGCCCCAGTGCATGGCTAGGGCCCTGCCACTGGTACCGAAGGAACGCCCAAGTTCGGACGAGAGGACGAGAATATGAGTGACCAGGTGACGCGTCTACGAGCTGCCATTGAAGCAATTGGCCGAGGCGATGAGGAACTTTCCGAAGAATTGAAGAAGGTTCGAGACCGGGCCGAACGCGGGCTAGCGCAAGCGCTGCCAGGGACGCTCGAGACTCCCATGCCCGGGAGACTTCTGGGCGGCCAACCCGAAATGCTCGAAACCATCGTTCTGCGCACAGGGCGCCCTGTTTTGGCGATCGCGCATGACAAGCCGCAACTCGTGTTCGAGGAGGCTGAAAGTACTGTATGGAAAGGTCGCCTTCTCGCCGCCGAGAAGGGCCTGGTCCGTGCGATTAAGGCTGTTGGCAGGATCGAGCTGAGGGGGCATCGGGATTTCGAGTGGGTTGGCACTGGATGGTTGGTGAGTAACGACGTGGTCGTCACCAATCGCCATGTCGCCGTGATCTTCGGCCGAAGCAATGGCAGGGAATTCGTATTTCGCGAGGGGATTAGTGGTGCCCTCATGGAGGCTTCTATTGATTTCCTCCAAGAAGCCGGGCGTCCTGACTCACGGAAATTCAAAATCGAACACATTATGCACATCGAGGGAGAATCGGGCCCCGATATGGCCTTCCTTCGTGTTAGGCGCGAAGGGTCGGAGGCCGAGCCGATCACCTTTGAGCAAGAGATGCCCGAGCCGGGGCGTTTCGTCGCGGTCATCGGATACCCGGCCCGCGACAGTAGAATTCCCGACGAGGCGCTCATGGACCGGATCTTTGGTGACATCTACAACAAGAAGCGACTCGCACCCGGGCAGATTAGCCGGTCAGAGGATGGTCTGGTTCTTCATGATTGTTCGACGCTAGGTGGGAACTCGGGGTCCGTAGTTTTGGACCTGCGCACGGGACATGCGTTGGGACTGCATTTCTCCGGGCGGTACTTGCAGGCAAACTATGCCGTGCCGGCAGATCCCATCGTGAAAAGGTTGGAAGCTCTGAAGTCGCGTTCGCATCGGGCAAACCTTGGCAAGTCTGGGACTCCAGCAGAAGCGGAAAGTGACCTCGTGCTTGCGGAGGCCGCACCAGTTGATTACTCGAACCGGAAGGGGTACGACCAGGACTTTCTGGGTAAGAAGGCACGAGTAGCACTGCCGGTCGTGACTCACGAGGAGGACAGCCTTAACTTCGAATACGATGGCAAGCGGACAAACGTGCTCAGGTACGAGCACTTTTCGGTCGTGATGAACCGAACGCGGCGGATGTGCTACTTCAGCGCTGTAAACATCGACGGAAGAACGCCGCGCAAGATGGCTCGCCGTGGTTGGCGGTTCGACACACGGATCCCCAAGCGCTCGCAGATCATGGCAGAGTGCTATGGGAATCCGCCCCGGTTCAGTCGGGGGCACATGACTCGACGCGAGGACCCGATCTGGGGTACGAAGAGCCAAGCGAGCCTTGGGAACGACGACTCCATGCACGCCACGAACGCCGTGCCTCAGATGCAACCGTTCAATGCTCCCATATGGCTTGGGCTGGAGGACTACGCGCTTGAGCACGCGCGCGAGGACGACATGAAAGTCTCTGTCATAACAGGACCAGTCCTCCTTTCGACGGACCCGGAGCGGTTCAATGTGAAGGTGCCGCGGTCATTTTGGAAGGTCATCGCCTTCATTCACGATAAGACCCGAGAGCTGTGTGCTACGGGTTACACCATGTCGCAGGATGAATTTCTCGGTGACGAGGAGTTTGTGTTTGGGCAGTTCACGACGCCTCAGCACAAGACGACCCAGGTGCCATTGGCCTCCATCGAGAAGAAGGCAGGACTCTCGTTCGGTAACCTAAGGGACCATGACCCACTCGATCGGATCGAAGGACCGGCCGAGACTCCACTTTCGGATTTTGGGCAGATTCGATTCACCTAGACGGAGAGTGCCACGGCGCCCTATGAGCAACGAACTCCTTGTCTGCGTTGATCGGCAGCGATTTCCGCGCGAGGCTGGGCACCGCCTCGCGTTGGTCAAGGACTCCGTGTGGACACGCGGAATGGACCTGCGAATTCACTTCATGAGTGGGGACGCGCACCTGCACGATCGGGTCGTGGATGCCGCCATAGCCTGGACCCGGCATGCGAACATACATTTTCTTTTCGGTGCGGGGGCCGATGCCGAGATACGCATAGCGTTCGAACCCAACGGGTCGTGGTCGTACATCGGCACGGAAGCGCTCCGGGTTCCCAAAGAGAAGCCGACGATGAACCTTGGGTGGTTGAACGCGGAAACCACGAACCAAGAAGTTCGCCGCGTCGTACTTCATGAATTTGGGCATTTGTTGGGGTGCCTCCACGAGCACCAGAACCCGTCAGGCGGGATTCCTTGGGATCGGGAGGCTGTCTACAGGTACTACGGCGGTCCTCCGAACAACTGGGACCAAGCGAAAATCGATAGAAACATCTTCGACACATATCGGGACGACTTGACTTCTCACACGAAGGTCGACTCCCAGTCGATCATGATGTATCCGATACCAGCTGCTTTCACTACATCCGGGTATTCAGTCGGTCTCAATGACGATCTCTCGGAAGTCGACAAGACGTTCATCGCAGAGATGTATCTGTTTTGACCCGAAAGGAATAGGAAGGAACGCCGGTCACAATGGCAAAAACTGACCACGCTCTCGTCGTCGGGATAAATCGATATCCTGAGCTATCGAATCTTCAAGGGCCGGAAGCCGACGCAATTGAGTTCGCGGATTGGCTCAAAACAGACCCCAGAGCTCAAGTCCCCGGGTCTCAGGTTACACGGCTCCTCTCCTCAGACTATGCAGCCGGGGTAGTCGCGCGGGACGCGAAGCCTATCGTTGCGGACATTGACGCCGCGCTCGAGGCACACATCGATCGAGCCGATCAGCATGGTGGGGATGCCGGCAATCGCCTGTATCTGTACTTCGCAGGTCACGGCATGGCACCCGATGCGGATGAGGTAGCCCTGCTCATGGCGAACGCAGCTCGGCGCCGAATCGGACACCACATTGCAGGGCGGTCGTACACACGGTGGTTCCGCGAAGCTTCTCTCTTTCGAGAGATCGTTCTCTTCATGGACTGCTGTCGGGAACCAACGCTGTACATGCGCGCCAATCCCCCGCCATGGGATCGCCGCAGAGGAAACGGGCAAACGAGCTATCTGGTTGGCTTCGCAACGAGCTGGCCAAGTGCGGCGAGAGAGATGTCGCCCGCACCAGGAGCGCCGGTCCGCGGCCTCTTCACCAGAATTCTGATTGAGGGCCTGAAAGGTGCCGCTCCAGTCAACGCCGCCGGTGATCTGACCGCCTCCATTCTAGAGGGATACGTCCTTAACCGCTTCAAGGAAGTATTTGAGCAGGCAGAGGAGCCGGCAGCGGAGCGGCAGGAACCCAGGATCGACTCGGAACCGAAGAATACTTTCGTGGTGTTGTCGGGCGGGCCGCTACAGGTGCCGGTCTCGGTCAGTATTCGGCGAAGCGACGGGGGTCAGGCGGCCGAGATTCGAGTATTCAATCACCAGGGGGAAGAACAGGCCAGCGCTTTTCAGGCCGGCACTATGGAACTGAAGCTGCAGCCTGGATGGTACAAGGCAACGGCGGGCCCTAATCGGCAACTATTTGAGGTTTCAGCCAAGGGGGGGCCGCTTGCGATCACTATCTGATCGGTCGAGAAAGAAGACGGGTCAACTTCTCATTTCCGCGCCATCGGGAGTCGAGGTGACGGTTCTTGGAGCCGACTTGAGCCTAATCCGTCGCATCTCGCCTGGCAGCAGTACCCTGACCCTATCCCCAGGCATCTACAAGGTAATCGCAAGCGCGGGCGACGCCAGTCATTCGCAATTGGTAGAAGTGGTACAAGGCGAGGAAACAGTGCCGAGAATCGAACCGGTTCGTTTCGCCTCCGCTGCACCGCTCCGCGCAACTCGGAAGACTCACGAGTATCATACTTACACGGCACAAGCTCTAAGTAAGGCCCAACCACGCGTTCTGGGAAACGGAGCCCAACTGTTCTTCTTCTCTCGATACTGGACTGGACGTGCTGGCAGTGAGAGGCCCGTCTCGCATCCGACGCATCCCTTGAAGGGCATGAGCTTTCATCGACTTTCTGGCGACACAGTAATCAACGTTGAAGCAGAGTCGCTTTGGGTTACCAGCGATCCATATCAGCCCGATGAGTATGCGAGTTTGCTAGTAGAGCTGGATCCCGGACCTTATCGACTGCGCCTGGAGACGAAAACGTTCGGCATCATTGAACAGTGCATTTGGTTATCCAAAGGTTGGCAGACACAAGTGTTTTGCCTAGTACGGGACGTAGATCCTGGCCCGGCCGTAGAACATGTCCCTGATCTGAGCACTGCGGCTATCTTGATGGCACGCCCCGAGGAGGGATTCGATCCCTACGCGGATTATCTGACACTCACCGAGATCGCGCGAGCTGGTTTGATCACGCGAAGGCCACTCCTTAGCCCGAGCGACCTCCAGGCTCTGCTGTATGGAAAATTTGAGAACCCAATGCTTGGCCTACTCGGAGCGCACCTCCTGGTAAGAACGGAGCCGGAGGCGCAGGGTCAACTGAGAGTAGTGGTGGATAACATGCGCCGGCTGGTGGGTGTTCATCCGGATGTAGAGATCATCGCGGCGAGCTATCTCGGCGAATCCAGTCCGAACCTGCGAGGAGTGCTTGGAGCCCCGCCGATGCTCGCACGCAGTTGGGAACTGCTTTCAAACCTCACGCTTGAAGACGAGACCTTAGTTCCGTCTGGAAGCCTCGCGTCGGGAGTGGGGGCGGCCCGTTGGGGCGCGGGCATCTGGTTGAGTTGGTTACTCGAAGAACTACGCGCTGTCGAGCCTGCACTCCCCGAAGCCCATGAGGAGGCATTCGCGGGCGATTCGCCATCACCTGGTGAGATCCCAGACGTGACAGGGACATCCATCGGCACGGACCCTGACTTCAGCCTCAATGTGATACGAAATCAAATGGGTCGCTTGGAGGAGAAGGATGAGGAGTTGACGGGACTGGAGCAGGCGTTTGCGCGAGCTATGCGGTCAGACCAAAGGGGCCAGTTCGGGGCTTCGTATCTCACCCGAGAAGGTGTAACGGAATCGGCAACAGGGAAGTTGAATCGCGGCTCGCTCGCGAGGGCCTTCGGTATGCCTGCAAGCTCTGTGAATCTGGTCTTGTCGAACATCGCTAAGAAGTTGTCGGAGTAGTTGGCGGCGCACAGCAAGCAAGCCCGCGGCTGGGGAAGTTGGGGGACAGAAGCCATGGGAGAGCCCGATGCAGCATCTTGCGAGGCCGAGAAACCCCAACAGGGAATTCGCGCCAGTCTTCAGCGTGTTTTTATGGGTCGCTGGTGTCTCACTCGTGATTCACGCGACCATCCTTGTCCTTTCGCGAGTGACAGCAGGATCATAAAAAAGATGCCCAGGAGCGTCGCCTCACCAAAAAAGTAAACCCCCGCGGGCATCATACCCGCGGGGGCTGTTCGTCGCGCGCTACGTGGGGGGTCAGGGCAAACCGAATTGCCAACGCGCGACGTCCATCGAATGCGGCCGCCACGAGGCCGGTGAGCTTGTGACGGCCGCGACGGCGTTACGTCAAGACGAACGCCGCCAAGAAGAGGCACGCCGATGCAAGTCTAAGGTGCTGAAACACGATTACACCCCCTCGGTATGGGTGCCAGCACGCCCCTTCTGGACACAATCACTTGGCAGAGAAGGTGCCAGTCGATAAATTCTTGGGGACAACCTGTTAATTCATTGTAAATGCGGAGCTTATAAATTGTCGATCGCGGGTTGATACCTAGTGCCAATCCGTCGCAGATGGGTGGGTCCGGTACAGTACCGTACGCTCCTGTACATTTCCGGACGGTCAGGAGATCGCGGCCAGCCCTCCGGTGCTGCGCAAGATCAGCTCGGCGATCTCCCGCGCGACCATTTCGAAGGCCTCCGGCTTGGGGAATCGGACCATCGTGGCCGCCGGTAACCCCACCGCCCACTCGGCCAGACCGGTCCCCAGCGCCCGCGTGAAGAGTCCCGACGGAGTCGGCCAGGGAGCCATGGGCCAGATCTCCGGGCCGTCCGAGCGTGACTTGGCCATCCCGATCAACGCCTGGGTCGCGGGATGGTGAATGCCCGCGCGATCCCAGACGAAGCCCTCCGCCAGCTCCGCCCGCGCCGAACCCGCAAGCGCCCGCACGCGGGCCAGGATGTCGTCGGGCTCCATCGCCTCCGCGGTCTCGATCGTGATCCAGGCGTTCGGGCGATCCGGGTGAGGCGACGCCGGGCGCGCGACCTGTCCCAGCGGCTCGAACAGCGCGCGCTTCAGGCGTTCCTCCCCGCTCCCCGCGACCGCCGCCGCGTCCGCGATCGTCTCCTCCAAGAAATCGAGCGCATCGGCGCTCTGCGCCAGTTTGCGCAGGAGTTCGAAGTCGAGAGGTCGTGGACCGTATGCCTGCTCGGAAAGGTCTCTTACGACCGCGTCGCGGATCGACCACGCGTTCGCTCCGTCGCCCCACAGCCCGATCACCACGCGGCCGCGCGCGCCGAGAAAGACGCGGCGCCGCCTCGGCAACCCCTGCGCGATCCGGGGCCAGAATGCGACCGGTGCCTGCAGCCGGGCGCGGTTCGCACGGAGCGCTTCCGCGAGAACGAGGGATCCCTGCGTGGCGCCGGGGACGACCACGATGGCGACCTCCGGCGGTGATCCCGCTGGGCCCAGCGCGCCGGCCGCAGCGACCGCCTCCACCGCGGCCATCCCCGCGGCGAGAGCCAGCCGCTCGGCCCCCGCGACGGCGGCCGGCGTCACGGGCATGGCCTCACCGTGCCACGCGGCCAGGAGGGTGACCCGTGGGGTCACGCCCGGCGGCGGCAGGAGTAGAAAGATCGGGACAACATTCCCGTTTTCAACGAGTTCGAGGCGAAGGCGCTCCGCCGCCAGCCCGACCGCCTTTCGGGCCTCGGCGGCCGTGGCCTGCGGGACCGTCTCCCGGGCGATGGCCAGAAGCGGCTCGAACGCCGAGAGTTGCAGCCCGGCGTCGAATCGAAGATCAGGCAGCGAAATCGGGTTCAACGAGCCCCCCTCCATTTTGTTCGGGTCGGCGCCATCATAACCACATCCATACCGTTGAAATATCGGGATTTGTAGGGAAATTGGCTTGACACCCCGAACAGCCCCGAACGAGACTGGTGCGCTGACGGCAGCCCCCGCCCGCACCATGGCACGCCGCCGCGAATTTGTGTGGAGGGGAGGAACATGGAAGCCAGGTTTCCTGAGTGCCGAAAGTGCTCGGCGGGAGTTCTCATCCCCCTTTCGGACTACGGCAGGGACGGCGCCCCGATCATGTACAAGGCATGGGTCTGCTCGAATCCCACCTGCGGTTTCAATCTTCGCATCGACAACGGTGAGATCAGCCTCGGCCGTGCCGTGGGGCAGTCGACCAAGTAACGCTTCGCATCGCCGAAGCAACCGGTAGCGGGCGAGAGCGCCGACGTGGGAGCGACCCCAGGGGGGAGGCCCTTTCGTCGGCGTTCGGCATTTTGGTCGGGAGGGAGCTCACGGAGCCATGATCAAAGCCATCATCTTCGATCTCGACAACACGCTCACCGACTTCATGAAGATGAAGCGGGCGGCGATCGACGCTGCCGTCGACGGCATGATCGACGCCGGCCTCTCGCTCTCCCGGGCCGAGGCCTCCGAGAAGATCTATAACGTCTACGACCGCGAGGGGATCGAATACCAGCAGGTGTTCGACCTCTTCCTGAAGGAAGAGCTGGGAAGGATCGACTTCAAGATCCTGACCAGCGCGATCGTGGCCTATCGACGCTCTCGGGACTCGTACCTCGTTCTCTATCCGCACGTGAACCTGACGCTCATGGAGTTGGCGAAGCGCGGCTTGAAGCTGGCGGTCGTCTCCGACGCGCCGCGGTTCCAGGCCTGGCTCCGCCTGGCTCACCTCCAGCTCCAGCACTTCTTCTCGCCGGTCGTCGCGTTCGAGGACACCGGGGAGCGAAAGCCGTCGCCCAAGCCGTTCGAGCGGGCGCTCGAGCTCCTGGGGATCCTCCCTTCCGAGGCGATCATGATCGGCGACTGGCCCGAACGGGACGTCGTCGGGGCGAAGCAGGTCGGAATTCGGACCGCGTTCGCGCGCTACGGCGACTCGTTCGGCACGAAGGAGTCGGGCGCCGACTGGGACCTGAACGACATCTACGAGCTGGTGGAGATCGTCGATCGTCTGAACGGGGCCGCGGTCGAGGTGAAATCGCCGTGGTGACCGCGTGGTGGGTGGTGGCTCGATGGTGACCGTGGGGGTCGACATCGTCGAAGTGGACCGGATCGCTCGCGCGATCGAGCGATGGGGAATTCGCTTCCTCGACAAGATCTTCACTCCGGCCGAGATCGCCTACTGCCGCGGCAAGGCCCGCGAGGCCGAGTCGTTCGCGGTCCGTTTCGCGGCCAAGGAGGCGTTCGCCAAGGCGCTCAAGGTTGGCAAGGCCTCCATCTGGCGCGAGGTCGAGGTCGCGCGCGGGGAAAGCCCGCGGCCGGCCCTCCTCCTCCACGGCGGCGCGCGAACGTTGACCGGCAGCCGCCGCGTCGATCTCTCGCTGTCCCACGCGTCGACGCACGCGGTCGCGGTCGTCCTGGTCGAGGAATAGCCACCGCCCGTGCGACTCCCTCCCCTCGAGACCCGTTTGGTCAGCGCCCAGGAGATGGCCGCGATCGATCGCGCCGCGATCCAGGGGCGCGGGATCCCGTCGTTGGCGCTCATGGAGCGGGCCGGCCGCGAGTCGGCGAAGCGAATCGCCGCGTGGTGGAAGCCCGCGCGCGC
>Ga0070696_100000228_pt1 | contig 33916 bp, 41 predicted proteins | sample KBSK1253metaG_FD_65474 | JGI IMG/M metagenome (GOLD analysis project Ga0070696, IMG submission 65474) | Corn, switchgrass and miscanthus rhizosphere microbial communities from Kellogg Biological Station, Michigan, USA - KBS K1-25-3 metaG | ecosystem: Host-associated > Plants > Roots >... | reverse complement strand
CAGACAGCGGATATCGTGAGGGCCGCGAGGTGGGTGGCGAGATATTGAGAAGCTAACAGCTAACAGCTAACAGCCGATAGCTGTTAGCTGATAGCTGACGGCTGCTCGTGGAGAATCCAATGGCGAAGATAGATGTCATCATGCCCCAAATGGGCGAGTCGATCGCCGAAGGCACGCTCTCGCGTTGGATCAAGAAAGTCGGCGATCCGGTGAAACGGGACGAGCCCATCTTCGAAATCTCCACCGACAAGGTGGATGCCGAGATTCCCTCTCCCGCCGCCGGTGTGCTCGCGGAGATCCTGGTGCAGGAGGGCGAGACCGTCGCAGTGCAGACGGTCGTTGCTAAGATCGAGAGCGATGCCGGCGCGGCGGCGACCGCCCCGGAAAAGCCGGCGACACCTCCGGCGCCGCCGCCAGCCGCGCCCGTAGCCACCAAGTCCGCCGCACCTGTCCAACCGTCGCCGCCGCCTCCCCCAGCGCCCGCGCCGGCGGCATCCAGGCCGGCCGCGACTGCTTCACCGGCCGCCGCTCCGGCGGCAGCCGCAACTCGGCCGGCGACCGAGCCGGGAAGCACCAGCCGCCAAGCGGATGGAAACGGTGGCGCCGAGTCGGCCGAAGAGCGTTTGCGCCGCCGCTCCACCCCGTTGGTCCGCAAGATGGCGGCGGAGCACAATCTCGATATCAGCGCTATCCCGGGGAGCGGCCTCGCCGGCCGAGTCACCAAGAACGACATCCTGGGCTATCTGGAACAGGGCGCGCCCGCTCCCGCTTCCGCCGGCATAGCCGCGCCGGCTGCCCCTCGGCCAGCGCCTTCGCCTGCGGCTGCGCCGTCGGTCTCCGTTCCCGCCGGTCCCACCGGCGTGGAGCCCTGGCCCGGAGACCGGGTGGAGCCGTGGTCGCGGATTCGGAAGCTCACCGCCGAGCACATGGTGATGTCGCGTCGGGTCTCCCCCCACGTCAACACCATCTTCGAGATCGATTACACCCGAATAGCCCAACTTCGCGCTAAGAAGAAGAAGGAGTACGCTGATCGCGGCGTGAACCTGACCTACCTGGCGTTCATCGCGAAGGCGGTGGCCGACGGGTTGCGGGCGCATCCGGTGGTGAATGCCGCGGTCTCCGGCGAGAGCACCATCCTTCGGCGCGACATCAACCTGGGCATCGCCGTGGCGCTCGAGTGGGGACTCATCGTCCCCGTCATCAAGCACGCAGACGAGCTGTCGCTCGTCGGCCTGGCCCGGGCGATCAACGATCTGGGCGAGCGGGCCCGCACCAAGAAGCTGAGTCCCGATGAGGTGCAGAAGGGGACGTTCACCATCACCAACCCGGGCGTATTCGGATCGGTCATCGGTACTCCGATCATCAATCAGCCTCAGGCGGCGATCCTTTGTGTCGGCTCTATCGAGAAGCAACCCGCGGTGATCACCGTGGACGGTAGCGACACGCTGGCGATCCGGACCAAGGGCATGCTGTCGCTCGCGTTCGACCACCGAATCGTGGATGGTGCGGACGCCGACCGGTTCATGGCCGACGTCAAGCAGCGGCTGCAGGAGTTCCCGGAGGGCGCGGTCTGACATGCCCCGCGCACTCACGGTGTCTCGGGTGCGCGTGCGGCGGGGGTCGGAGCGAGAATACCTTGATGCCATCGGGGCGCTCGCCCAGTTGGCCGAAGCGCACGGATGGCACCTCTGGCTGTTCCGGAGTCCGTCCGATCCGGAGCTCTTTCTCGAGTGTAGTGAGAGTCGCAGTCAGGAGAGCCATCGGACCCGGGCCCAACGACCGGAAGATGAGCAACGGCTGGAAGATCGTCTCCGCGCGGTGGCGGCCTACGAGCCCGGCGCGTGGGAGGTGTGGACGGAGGTGAGAAGTGATTAGGTGAGACGTGAAACGTAAAACGTGAAAGGTGAAGGCGAGACGTCAGATTTCACGTTTCCCCGTTCACGTTTCACGCTTCACCTTCAAGAGGATGATCATGCCGAGACGTACCATTGAAGTCGACGGCGAGCAGTGGGAAGTTGACGTCAGCGGGCGCAACACCCAGTACGTGAAGGACGAGTTCGGGGTGATCTTCACCCGCGGTACCGGGCCCGACCGGGAGCGGCGGCTAGCGCGCTACTCACCTTTGGGAGCGAAGAGCCGGGAGCTCTCGCTGGCTGAGTTGAGCGATCGCGAGCTCAAGGAGTTGCTGGCGCACTCGCAGCCTTCCTGGACCTCCCCCGAAATGGGGTACCGCCGCTGATGCCGCCTGGCCAGGCGCCCCCCAATGGCGCCACGGTTGACCTCCACGTGCATTCCACGGCCTCCGATGGGAGCCTTTCGCCGGAGGTGGTCGTGGAGCGCGCTCGAGCCGCCGGCTTGGGCGCCATCGCGCTGACCGATCACGACACCCTTGCCGGTATCCCCGCCGCCATGGCCGCGGGGCAGCGGCTGGGCTTGCGGGTGGTGGGCGGGTGCGAGTTCTCCGCCGTTGCACCCTGGGGAGAGATGCACGTGCTCGGCTACTATCTCTCGCCCGACTCGAGCGTCCTGGAGACGTTTCTGGAACGGCGGCGCGCGGACCGGGTCCGGCGAGGCAGGGAAATGGTCGAACGGCTGCGGCACCTGGGGATGGACCTGGTCTTCGAGGATGTGCTGCGCGAGGCTCAGGGCGGCGCGGTGGGCCGGCCCCACGTCGCTCGGGCATTGGTGAAGCACGGTGGAGCGATCGACATGAGCCAGGCGTTCGATCGCTATCTCGGCCGCGGCCGGCCCGCATTCGTGGAGAAGATTCTCCCCGAGTTCCGGGAGATCGCGGAGGTGGTACACGGCGTGAACGGGCTGGTATCGGTCGCGCACCTCAAAGAACGGGCGACCCGGGCGTTTCTCGAGCGACTGCAGCACGAGGGCCTCGATGCGGTGGAAACCCGTCATCCTGGCCACGATCCGGAGCTGCGCTCCCGGCTCACCGATCTCGCGTTGCGCTTAGGACTGCTCCGCACCGGTGGCAGTGACTGGCACGGGGATCCCGAGCCGGGGGAGACCCACGGCGCGCTGGGATCTCAGGAGGTCCCGCTCGACTGGCTGGAGCGTCTGGACGATCTCCGCGCCCGCTCCGCCGCCGCGAGCCTGTCATGAATGAGCTCCTGCCCGCGGGATCTCCCGCGCCGGACTTTACCGCTCGGGCCTCCGATGGAGAGACCTATCAGCTGAGCCGCCTTCTCGGCGAGACCAGGGTTCTGCTGATCTTTTATCCTGGTAACAACACCCCCGGCTGAAACCGGCAACTCTCCGCCGTGCGCGATGAGATCAGCCGCTACCAGGAATTCGACATCCGGCCGTTCGGGGTAAATCCCGCGGCGGTCCAGGGTCATGCCGCCTACGCCGCCAAGCTGCGGCTTCCTTTTTCCCTGCTTTCCGATCCCGATCTTGCCATCACCGGAGCATTTGGAGCTCTTCGAGCAGATGGCCACAAGGTCGCGCGTTCGGTCTGCCTGATCGACTACGATGGGACCATACTTTTCAGCCAATCCGGCGCGCCCGGCTCCGACCTCATCCTGGAGCCGCTGAGGTCGCCATGACGGTCCCTTCTGCCTTCGATTTTCAGGGCAAGGTCGTCCTGGTCACCGGTGTCGGGCGCGCTGGCCAGATCGGCAATGCCGTCGCGCTGGCCTTTGGCAAGGCAGGAGCCAAGATCGTCGCCTGCGATTTGAACGCCGTCGGCGTGGCGGAGCGGGTGCGAGAGTTCGCGGCCGTGGGCGTGGATGCACGCCCCTGCGCCGGGGACCTGACCCAGCCTGATATTGCGGCGCTCGCGGTGGAGGTCGCCCTCAAGAACTTCGGGCGACTGGATGTGGTGGTGAATGTTGCCGGTGGACTCACCACCTACGGACCGTTGGAGCAGCTCACGGTGGAGGCGTTCGATCGGGAGCTCGCCATCAATCTCAAAACGGCGGTCCTGGTGTCGCGCGCGGCTATTCCGGCGCTTGCCAGGTCCAGCGGGTGCATCGTGAATTTTGCCTCCATCGCCTATTTCCAACCGCAGAGTCCCATGGCTGCCTATTCGGCCGCCAAGGCGGCGGTCGCCGGGTTCACCCAGAGTCTCGCGCTCGAGCTGCAGGATCGAAACATCAGAGTGAATGCCGTCGCGCCGGGCATGGTCCGCACCAGCGACAACGTCGCGTCCGCCGGTGAGGCCGCAGCCTATGTCGAGCTCGAGGACATCACCCGAGGCGTCATGTCGCTCGCCAGTCCCTCCACTCTTACCCTCACTGGCCACATTCTTCCAATCGCGCCCGCCGGTTCCGGCAACGTCTGATGCTGCTTCAGGGACGGGTGGCGCTGGTGACCGGGGCGGGACGCCGGCTCGGCCGGGCGCTGGCTCGCGCGCTTGCGGCCCGGGGGATGGCCGTGGGATTGCACTATCGCGCCTCGTCGGCCGGTGCCGAGGAGCTGCGGGATGAAATCCGACGCGAGGGCGGGCGGGCCGCTTGCTTTGCGGGCGATCTCCGCGATCCGGCCGTCGCTCGAGGGCTCGCTCCTCAGATCGTGGCCGAGTTCGGCCAACTGGATGTGCTGGTCAATTCGGCCGCGGTCATGCACCGGCTTCGGTTCGACGAAACTACACCGGAGCAGTGGGACGACATTCTGAATCTCAACCTTCGCTCGGTCTTCTTCTGCACCCAGGGCGCGGCTGAGGCGCTGCGTAGAGCGAAGGGCAAAGTGGTAAACCTGGCCGACCTCGCCGGCTTGCAGCCCTGGCCCGGATTCGCCGCGCACTCGGTGAGTAAGGCCGGTGTGATCATGCTGACGCGGGTGCTGGCGCGGGCGCTCGCTCCCGAGGTTACGGTCAACGCCATCGCTCCCGGCGCGGTGCTGGTCCCCGAGGATTACGATGCGGAAGAGCGGGAGCGCTTGGCTCGAGCGGCGCCTCTGGGGCGCTTGGGTCAGCCGGACGATGTCGTCGCCGCACTGCTCTACCTTCTGGAAGGTGGGGATTTCGTCACTGGAGAGGTACTGGTCGTCGATGGTGGACGTCTACTTCGATAGGGTAGAGCTGGGGGATGTCGTGATCGTGGGCGGGGGGTGTTACGGCACCTTCTACGCCGGCCAGCTAGCCCGCGCGCGCGAACGGGGCAAGGCCGCGTACCATCGGCTGCTCATCGTGGATCGCGACCCCGGCTGTCGCTTCGCTCGGGAGATCGGTACGGTCCCAGACAGCGAGCTGGTGACCGAGGACTGGAACAGGTTCTTCGATCGCTACCTCTCCGGCGCCGCGTCGTCCGGGCAGACGCCAGACGCGATCGTCCCCTCTCCCCTCATGCCCCATCTCATGTATCAATGGCTGGTCCGTCGGGCCGCCGCCCGCTGGCCCGGCCGGCCGATCGAGTCCCGGCCGGTGCCGATCGGCCCGGGCACGCCGTACGATGTCCTCGCACCGGACGGAACCCGGTACGTCTCCTACGCCGACTGGCTCTGCCCCACCCACTGTATCGAGCCCGCTATCTGCCCCATCACCCGCGCTCCCCGCACTTGGGAGATGTCCGAGGCGCTGGAAGGCATGGTCAGCAGGCTCGCTGCGGCTCGTCCGACCGTGGGTCCGGTGCTCCTGGTCTGCCGGCACCGGGTGTTCGGGGTCGGGATGTTCGATGTCGCCGAGGTGCTCGCGGGGGACGCTCAAGTGGCCGAGGCGGGAGCCGCCCTCGAATCGGTGGATATTCTGGTTGGCACGGTCTCCTCCTGTCATGGCGCCACCAGCATGCTACGTCTCGGACCCCTGACTCCTTAGGACGGGCCGTGGGGGAGAGGGGTCTGACATAAGTGACTAGCGATCAACAACTAAGACCAACGACCAAAGACCAACGACCAAGAGACCAACAACCGAACCCGCCGGAACCTCAGTCTGTTCTATATTTGACGCAATCTTACCAGGGGAAGTAGATGAGCCGGGTGCAGGAATTCGATCTCATTATCGTGGGCGCTGGCCCTGCCGGGCTCTGCGCGGCATTGTACGCCGGCCGGGGCATGCTCAAGGCCGTCGTGCTCGAGCGCGGCCTGGCCGGGGGCGAGTTGCTCAATACCGAGTGGATCGATGACTATCCCGGGTTCGAACACGTGCTGGGCCGGGAGCTGGCGCAGAAGATGGAGGAGCATGCGCTCAAGTTCGGTGCCGATGTTCGCCGGGAGACGGTGGAGTCGATCGCGCGGCGCAGCGATGGGATCTTCGAGGTGGCCACGGCCGATGGGAACCAGTATGAGGCGCCGGCGGTCATCCTGACTGCAGGAGGCACCCCAACCAAACTCGACGTTCCCGGCGAGGTCGAGTTCGCCGGCCGCGGCGTGTCCTACTGCGCGGTATGTGACGGGGCGTTCTTCAAGGGGGAAACTATCGCGGTCGTGGGCGGCGGTGATGCCGCGGTAGAAGAGGCGGACTACCTGACCCGCTACGCGGCCAAGGTCTACGTGATTCATCGCCGGGATCAGTTCCGTGCCTCCCGGATCCTCCAGGAACGGCTCTTTGCCAATCCCAAGGTGGAGGTGATTTGGAACAAGCGGGTGCGGGAGCTGGTGGGTGGGCCGGCCGGACTTACCTCTCTGGAGCTGGAGGACACGGTGACAGGCGAGCCCTCGTCGCTCGCGGCGACCGGGTGCTTCATCTTTATCGGGTTCCGGCCCAATACCGGCCTGGTGAAACAGCACTTTGCTCACGATGCCAGCGGCTACATGGTGACGGACGACCGGATGATGACCTCGATTCCGGGACTGTTCGCCGCGGGCGACGTTCGAGTGCAACTCACCCGTCAGATTACCACCGCCGTGGGCGACGCAACCACGGCCGCAATCGCGGTGGAGAAATACCTCGCGGAACGGCGTAACCGGCTCGATGCCAAGGCCCAGGTCGGTGTCTGAGCTCGAGGTGGTTGCGCTCCCCAACGGGCAGCTCGCTGAGAACTGCTACTTGTTGGCCGATCGGCGGACGCGTGAGGCGGTGATCATCGATCCGGGCGAAGAAGCCTCGATGTTTCTCGCCGAGCTCGACACCAGAGCCTGGAGCCTGCGCGCCATCTGGCTGACCCACGCGCACGTCGACCACATCATGGGTGTGGGTGCCGTCCGCCGCGCGACCGGCGTCCCCATCCACCTGCACCCGCTCGATCGTCCGATCTATGATGCACTCCCCCAATTCGGGGCCTGGTTGGGCCGGGAGATCGAACCGGCGCCTCCCCCGGACGCCGAGCTGGTCCCTGGGTCCACCCTCAAAGTCGGTGGATTTCAATTCGAGGTGCGGTTCACCCCAGGTCACTCTCCCGGCAGCGTGAGCTTCGTCGGAAACGGCATGATCTTCGGGGGTGATGTCCTGTTCAACGGGTCGATTGGTCGGACCGATCTCCCGGGCGGATCCTACGCCACGCTCATGTCCACCATACAAACCCAATTTCTCTCGCTGCCGGATTCCACAGTTGTTCGGAGCGGTCACGGCCCCAAAACGACCATTGGGGTGGAACGCCTGACCAATCCTTTCCTGACCGGGGCGTATCGTCTTGACTAGCGAAGACGCGGGGCGGGAGAAGTTGCCGCCGGTCGGCTCGACGGCAACACGAAAGTCACGCCCGACCTGCAACCGCTGCGGCTTCGAGGTGCCGAGTCGGGCCTGGGGCTGCAAGAATCCCTGTCCCAACTGCGGGACGATGTACCCGCTGGGTGACTGTTCTGACTGATCACTCGGTGGGGACCGTCCTCGATCATGAGCCCGGAGCGCCGCCCGGCCTCCGTGCCCGGATCGACATCAGTCGTACCGAGCTCCCTCCCCGTCTTCGGCCCGAAGCTGAGCTTGGGGTCCTCGATATCTCGGAATTTTTCGGCGAGACCACCGGCGGCGTCCGCACCTACCTTCTGCAAAAGGCGCGCTACGTCCAGCGCCACCCAGCGCTCCGACAGATCCTGGTCGTTCCCGGCGCCCGGGACTCGATTCAGGAGTCTGGTGGGGTCCGTTGCTATCGACTGCACGGTCCTTCGGTGCCAAGCCAGAAGCCGTATCGCTTCATGCTGGCGACCCGATCGACCAGCCGGATCGTCGCTCACGAGCGACCCGATCTGATCGAGGTGGGCAGCGCCTGGTGCGCGCCGTGGCTGGTTCATCTGGCCACCCGAAGAGTCGACCTCCCGGCGGTCTGGTTCTATCACAGCAACTTCCCCCGAGTCATCGCGCCGTGGCCGGCCTCCGCAGGCCCGCTTCGTCGCGGCGCCAGCGAGTTCGCGTGGGGCTACGTGCGCCGGCTCAGCCGAATGGTGCGGGCGACATTGGCGCCGTCCGCGTTCGTCGCCGGCGAGCTGGAGCGCGCCGGCGTGGAGCGGGTGACCCGAGTGTCTCTCGGGGTTGATCTCGACCGCTTCCATCCCGCCCGACGCGCGTCCGCGTGGGAGACCCGGAGAGCATTCGGCCTCCCCGACGGCCGGCTGGCCGTGTTCGTCGGCCGGCTCGCGGCGGAGAAGGAGCTGGATCTACTGCTAGCGGCCTGGCCCGAGGTGGAACGGCGCACCGGTCTCCGGCTGGTCATCGTGGGTGATGGCCCCGCCCGCCGACGATTGCAGGCGCTTCCCGGGAGCGGTGCTCACCTTTGGCTGCCCTTCGAGCGCAATCGTGAGCGGCTCGCCGACCTGCTCGCGGCGGTGGATCTCTACGTCGCGCCCTGCTCGATCGAAACCTTCGGCCTCTCAGCGCTCGAGGCGCTTGCCTGTGGCACTCCGATCTTCTCGGCGGACCGTGGCGGGGTGGCGGAGACGGTGGCGCGGTCTGGAGGAGGGGCGGTGTTCGCCTCGGGCGATCGGGACGCGCTGATAGGCGCGGCCGAGAGACTTCTGGGGCAGAATCTGACCCTGCTGGGACAACGAGGGCGCGCTTACGCCGAGACCCACCACGGATGGGATAGAGTTCTCACTCAACTCTTCGATGTCTACCGCTCCATTCTCGGCGTGTGAGTCTGGTCGTCTCCATTCATGACGTCACCCCGGCGTACGCGCCGGAGGTCGCGCGGCTCTGGGGCCTTTGCGCCGCGCGGCGGGTCGCCCCTGCGCTCCTGGTGGTGCCCAATTGGCACGGCAGCTGGCCGCTCCACGAGCATCCCGAGTTCGTCGCCTGGCTTCTGGCTCGCGCGACCGAAGGCGCGGAGATCGTGTTGCATGGCGAGCGTCACGATGAGATGGGGCTGCCCCGCCGGCTGGGGGACGCCCTTCGAGCCTTCGGCCGCACCGCCGGCGAAGGAGAGTTTCTGACCCTGAACGAGACCGCGGCGAAGGAGCGGATTCAGCGGGGACTTCGGGTCCTGCGGGATCTGGGGTTGCAGCCCATCGGGTTCGTACCACCGGCATGGTTGGCCCGGGAAGGCTGCGATCGAGCAGTGTCCTCCTCGGGGCTCGGATTCACCGAGGATCAGTATGCGGTGCGGCTCTTCCCCTCGGGCCGGCGCTTGCCTTCGCCGGTGGTTCGGTGGAGCGCGCGGAGCAGCGCGCGGGCTATGGCTTCGGTTGCGGTCGCCGCGGGGCGGTGGCGACTGCAACGGCGAGCCGGGTTGATGCGGCTCGCTCTCCATCCCCAAGATCTGAGTCATCCGGCCACTGCCGCTTCGCTGGTGCGCAGTCTTGATCGCTGGTTGAGCCTGCGTCGCGCGACGAGCTATGGCGGGCTCCATGAGTCTGCCAAGTCGCATCCGCCGCGTTAGCGATCACGTCACTGCATGTCCCTTCTTCAAGCCCATCTTCTCTGCCTGGCCCTGGTCGCCGTTGATTACCTGGCGCGGTCCTGGCGTATCCAATGGATTATTCAGGGGCTGGGGCACCGGATTTCATTGTGGGACTCGTTCGTCCTGAACGCTTTCGGCGATGCCGCCTGCGCGCTCACCCCGCTTCGGCTTGGCGGGGAACCAGCCCGGCTCGCCGGCCTGCTGCGGACCCGAGTGCCCGCGACCGCCGCGTTCGTCGCGCTCAGCCTCGAGGTCCTGGTCTCCTGGCCGGTGGTGATCGTGGCTGCCGGTTGGCTGGCCTGGGCATACGCGCCGGAGTGGTGGACAACGGCCGGACCGCGTCTCACCGCGGCCGCCGCGCGAGCCTGGCCCTGGATCGCGTTAGTGGGCGTGCTGAGTCTGGCCGCGTGGCGCTATGCAAGCCGAATCACTTCGCCGGCAGCGCGGCAACTGCGGCGGCCGGTGCGACGGGCGCTGGTCTACTGGCGCCGCATGCCACGCTGGCCGCTCATCGCCAGCATCCCACTCAGCTTTCTCAACCTGGCGACCCGGGTCGCCATCCTGCCGGTGCTCGCGCTGACCCAGCCCAACGTCCCGAGCCTCGGGCCGCTCGCCTTCGCCTCCTTCGCCCTGCTCTATAGTCAGCTCCTGCTGCCCACCCCATCGGGGGCCGGTGCGGTGGAGCTCGGTTTTCTAGGCGGAGCGGCGGGCGACTATGGCGAGGCGGATGGCTGGTTGCTGCTGGTCTGGAGATTTTACACCAACGGGATCGGAGTGCTCCTGGGGATAGTTCTCGCGGCGCACATCTATGGCTGGCCCGCGCTCCGCAAGCTAGCGAGGCGGTGGAGCAATCCCGACTAGCATCACGGTGCGCTCCAGTGCCTCGGCGACCCCGTGGGGCACGTCGGCAGGCGCCCAGACGACGGTGCCGGCCGCCACCTCTCGGGTCTCCTCACCTACGGTCATTCGGGCGCGCCCCGACACCAGAAGGTAGAACTTGTCGGCCCCGGCGTGGACGTGCGGCCGTTGAGTCTGCCCCGGCTCGAAGCAGTTGAGCCCGACGAACAGTTGGCGACCGGCGAAGAGATCCGCCTTGGTGGCCTTCTCCGAGTGGAACTGCGCGGTGTCGCTGATTTGTCTGAAGTACTCGCTCACGGCGTATCTCCCTCCGGGTGGACGGGCCATGAGGCCCCCGCTACGATTCCAGCGCAGAGCCCCGGCGCCAGGAACTTCAACCGAGAGTAGACCATGACCAGCACCCGCAGCGAACGCGACCCTCTCGGCGAGAAGGCGGTGCCCTCCACGGCGCTGTACGGCATCCAGACCCTGCGAGCGGCGGAGAACTTTCCGATCTCAGGATTGCGCGCGCTGCCCGCCTTCGTAGATGCCGTGATCTGGATCAAACGCTCAGCCGCCCTCACCCACAAAGAGACTGGCCGGCTGGAACCGCGTTTGGCTGATGCAATCGTGCAGGCGGCCGACGAAGTGCTGGGCGGCCAGCATCGAGATCAATTCATCGTAGATGTGTACCAGGCCGGGGCAGGAACCAGTCACAACATGAACTGTAACGAGGTGCTTGCCAACCGAGCCAACGAGCTGCTTGGGCGGGAGCGCGGCGCTTATCAGCCGGTGCACCCCAACGATCACGTGAACATGGCCCAGAGCACCAACGACGTGATCCCGACCGCCATGCGCCTCGCCGCCCTGGCTACGCTTCCCTCCTTCCTGGTTGGGCTCGATGCTCTCGCGCAGGCTCTCCTGGCCAAGGGTCGGGAGTTCGACGGGATCGTGAAATCCGGTCGAACCCATCTGCAGGATGCCACCCCCATCCGCCTGGGACAGGAATTCACCGCCTACGGGCATACCGTCGAGCGGCACCGGGCAAAGCTGATGCAGGCGGCGGATTGGCTGCGGGACATGAACATCGGAGGCACGGCGGTAGGCACCGGCATTAACGCCGAGCCGGAGTACCCCGAGCTCATGATCAAGTACTTGCAGCAGGTGAGCGGCCTTCAGCTTCGGGTAGGAAGTGACCGGATTCAGTTGATGCAGTCCATGGGCGACATAGCCACGCTGAGTGGAGCCTTCCGCGCGTACGTGCTCGACCTCAACCGGATCGCCAACGACATCCGGTTGCTCGCCTCCGGGCCACGAACCGGCCTGGCGGAGATCTTACTCCCGGCGGTACAGCCGGGGTCCAGCATCATGCCCGGGAAGGTGAACCCCTCGATCGCTGAGATGGTGAACCAGGTCTGCTTCCAGGCGCTGGGACTCGACACGACGGTGGCGCTGGCATCCGAGGCCGGACAGCTCGAGCTCAACGTCATGATGCCGGTGATCGCTCATAACATCGTGTTCGGGCTGATCATCGTGGGTAATGCCAGCCGTGTATTCGCCGAGCGGTGCGTGCAGGGTATCGAGGCCGACCAGGCGCAGTGTGCCTATTGGTTGGAGCGAAGCCCCGCGTTGGTCACCGCGTTGGCGCCGAAGATCGGCTACGCCGAGGCGGCCAAACTGGCCAAGGAAGCGCTCGCGACCGGTCTCACGGTGAAAGAGCTGGTGATGAAGAAGGGGCTGCTCGAGGGGGCCGAGCTGGAGGAGGTTCTCGATCTGCGAGCGATGACCGAGCCCGGGGTGCCGGGTGGGAAGGGAATCCCGGCAGGAGGTTGATAGCGGGTCAGGCCGCTGGATGGTCGGTCGCGCGGCGAAGCGGAACTGCCTCCGGCTGTGTCGGATGTGAGCTCTCGACTTCCACCGGGAACTCGACCACCCGGAACGGCGGGCCATCGGGATAGGCCCGCTGCAGCAGCGAGAGTGAGACGTTGTAGACCGGGGCATCTCCCATGGTTTTGCCAGCCAACGTTCCGTGGTGGGCATGCCCGTGAAACACCGCATCGACTGCATAACGGGTGAGCGGCTCCTCCAGTCGACTGGACCCTAAGTAGGGGTAGATCTCCAGCGGCTCGCCTTCGACTGTGCCGGCGATGGGAGAGTAGTGCAGCAGCACCACCCGCCGATCACTCCGCAATTGACCCAGCGCGGTCTCCAGCTTCAACGCCTCCTGCAGTGCCTCGTTCACAAAGCTCTTGATGACCGCCTCTCCCCAGGGGCCCAATGCGCGCCGGCCGAATCCGCCGCAGAACCCTTTCACGCCCGCGAAGCCGACCCCGTGAATCTCGAAGGCCTCGCCGTCCAGGACATGCACTCCCGCCTCACGCAGAATGCTCTTGACCTCCGGCACCTTGCCGGCCTCGTAATCGTGATTGCCCAGCACCGCCACGATAGGGACTGCCGCGCTTGCGAGGATCCGGGCAAGCTCCCGGGCTTCGTCCGGCTCTCCCCGATCGGTGAGATCACCACAGAGCGCGAGCACATCGGCCTGCTCGACCACCTGGCTCAGCAGGGTAGGCAGCGGAGGCGTGTGAGACATGCGCCCCAGGTGGATGTCCGCCACCGCGGCGACTCGTACGGTGCCCGGCTTCCTTGGCATGCCCACAATCAACCCCGGCCCGGAAAGGCCAGCGGTGATCCGGGGCACAACCGGCCCGGACCGGGCTGGCTATGATGACACTCCCTCTCTGAGGAGCCTAGGGTGGCGTTCTCGCCGACACACTCGATGGTGGAGACCCCATCCCGTGCCTTCTACCGAGAGGCCATGGAGGTGCTGATTCGCGCCGGCGTTCCCTTCCTGGTCGGCGGCACCTTCGCGTTTATCCACCAGTCCGGCATCGACCGTTCCACCAAAGACCTCGACATCTTCGTCCGGCCCGGCGACCTGCAGCGTCTCCTCGAGGCATGTGCCGAGGCTGGATACGAAGCCGACCTGGTCTATACCCATTGGCTGGCCAAGATCCGCTCCAAGGATGCCTTTGTTGACGTCATTTTCAATTCCGGCAATGGGCTTGCCCGGGTAGACGACGACTGGTTCGCCCACGCTCGCGTCCGCGAGGTCCTGGGCCTTGAGGTAATGATCGCGCCGGCCGAGGAGACCATCTGGTCCAAGTCGTTCGTCATGGAACGGGAGCGCTTCGACGGCGCCGACATCGCCCACATACTCCTGTCCTACGGCGACAAGCTGGACTGGGACCGGCTGCTCCAGCGATTCGGTCCGCACTGGCGGGTGTTGCTCGCACACCTCATTCTCTACGGGTTCATCTTCCCGTCGGCCCGGTCCAAGGTGCCGAGGTGGGTGATGGAGGAGTTGCTCCAGCGAGTCACCGCCGAGCTCGGGCAGCCCGATGCGGAAGACCCTGTGTGCTACGGAACCCTGCTCTCCTGGTCGCAGTACCTGGGCGATGTATTGGGTGGCAACTTTCGGGATGCCAGGATTCGCCCCTATGGCAACATGACCCCCGAGGAAGTAGCCCGCTGGACGTCAGCCGACAAGCGGTAGATATTTCCTGGTCATGCGGGTCACCACTTGGACCGAATACAGCCTGATCATCTCTCTCCACCTCGCCAAGCGGGGGCGGACCGGCTCCGGCCCGGTCGCGGCCCGCGAGCTGGCGGACAGCGAGCGGCTCCCGGCTGACTACGTCGAGCAGATCCTGCTGCGGCTTCGGCGAGCCGGGCTGGTGGAAAGCGTGCGAGGTGCCAAGGGGGGCTACTACCTCGCCAAGGAACCCTCATTGATCTCCGTGCGAGACGTGATGACCGCCTCGGAACACCAGACCTTCGAGATCAACTGCGAGACCCATCCGGTCGACGCCGAGCGATGTAGCCCCGACACAGGCTGTAGCATCCGGCCGGTGTGGCATGCTCTGCAGCAACGGGTGAATGACCTGTTGGCGAGCATCTCTCTGGCCGACCTGATGAAGGAGGAGCTCCACGTGCAGGAGCTGGTCGGAATCTCCTCGGCGAGTTAGCGGCGGCAGTCCCCCGCTCACGACCCGACCGACCGGTCGGGTTTTTTCGTTAGGGGGAGGAACATGACGGCAGTACGACGGCTTTCGACGGTTCGCGAACCGGCTCTCTGGGAGGCGGTGGGGAACACACCGCTCTTTCCGCTGGATTTCGCGGAGAGCCGGCGGGGACGGCTTTGGCTCAAGGGCGAGTGGCTCAATCCGGGTGGAAGCGTCAAAGACCGAACCGCGCGCGCCATCCTGCGCGACGCGCTGCGCCGGGGTGAGCTGCCTCGCAAACGGCTGCTCGACGCTTCCAGCGGCAATACCGGAATCGCCTACGCCATGCTAGGCTCGGCCGCCGGGATCGAGGTGACGATTTGTCTTCCCGGCAACGCCAGTCCAGAGCGGCGCGCCCTGCTCGAGATCTACGGTGCCGAAGTCATCCAAACCGACCGGATGGATGGGACCGAGGGAGCTGCTCGGCGCGCCCGCGAACTCGTCGAGACCGAGCCAGAGCGTTACTTCTACGCCGATCAGTATTCCAACCCGGCGAACCCGCAGGCGCATCGTGAAACCACCGGTCCCGAGATCTGGACCCAGACCGGCGGCAAGTTGACCCATTTCGTGGCCGCGATGGGAACCACGGGAACCATGATGGGCACCGGCGGGTACTTGAAAGAGCGCAATCCGGAGATCACACTCGTGGGAGTCCAGCCCGATTCGCCGTTCCATGGACTCGAGGGGCTGAAGCATTTGGCGACCACCGAACATCTGCCGGCGCTGTACAACCCATCGGTGCCGGATTTCGTGGCCGAGATTCCCACCGAGACGGCCGACCGCACGGCCCGCCGACTGGCGCGGGAATCCGGGTACCTGGTGGGTTGGTCTGCCGGTGCAGCAGTGGCCGCGGCTCTGGACATCCTGGAGCGTCAGCCGGATGCTCAAGTGGTGGTGATCGGATGTGATACCGGCTCGAGGTACTTGAGCGAGCCCCACCGGTGGACGGAGCCATGACGCTCAAGCTGCCTGGCAGCATCGTCGAGGAGATCCGGCGGGAGGGGGAACGGGCCTACCCGGCCGAATGCTGCGGTGTGCTGGGCGGTAGGGTCGATGGCGCGAGCACCAAAGAAGTGGTGAGTGCCACTCCCGCGCTCAACCGGCGCACCGACGACCCCCACCGCTATCTGATCGCGCCTGACGATCTCCGACGGCTGGAGGCCGAGCTGCGGGCGGAAGGTCTCGAGATCGTGGGGTACTACCATTCTCATCCCGATCATCCGGCCGCGCCCTCGGCCTTCGACGCCGAGCACGCCTGGCCCTGGTACAGTTACCTGATTGTCCGGGTCGATCATGGACGGGCCGCCGACCTCGCCAGCTGGGTGCTGGACGGCGAGGGGCGGCTCATGCAGTCGGAGTCACTCGAAGTCCTCAGCGAGGTATGACATGTCGGTGACCGTTTCGATTCCCACTCCCCTGCGGAGCTTTACCGGTGGAAGCGACGCCGTCGAGCTGCCCGGCAGCACCGTTGGCGAAGTGCTGGATGGGCTGCTCCGGACGCATACCGGTCTCAAGCGCCACCTGGTGCAGGACGACGGCCGCCTGCGCAATTTCGTCAACTTGTATCTCAACGACACCGATATCCGGCAGCTCCAGTCCACCCGGACGCAGGTGCACGAGGGCGACGTGCTGACCATCGTACCCAGCATCGCGGGTGGAAGCCCGGCAGTGGAGACGGCGTTGCCCAAGCTGTCCCACGCGGAGGTGCTCCGCTATTCCCGCCATCTGCTGCTGCCCGAGGTGGGCGTGGAAGGCCAGCGCAAGCTCAAGGCCGCGCGGGTGCTGACCATCGGTGCCGGAGGATTGGGCTCACCGCTGTCGCTCTATCTTGCCGCGGCAGGTGTGGGCACCATCGGCATCGTGGACTTTGATGTGGTGGACCTGACCAACCTGCAGCGCCAGATCGTCCACGGCACAGCCACGCTCGGTACCCCGAAGCTCGAATCGGCCAAGAGCCGGCTGACAGATCTCAATCCCAACGTCAACGTGGAAACCCACGAGGCGCGACTCACCTCCGAGAACGCCCTCGACATCATCCGGGAGTACGACATCGTCGTGGATGGGACGGACAATTTTCCCACTCGCTACCTGGTGAACGACGCCTGCGTTCTGCTGGGCAAGCCCAACGTGTACGGCAGCATCTTCCGCTTTGAGGGCCAGGCATCGCTGTTCTACGCCAAGGAAGGCCCCTGCTATCGCTGTCTCTACTCGGAGCCGCCACCCCCGGGATTGGTGCCCAGCTGCGCCGAAGGCGGGGTATTGGGAGTGTTGCCCGGCATCATAGGCAGCATCCAGGCGCTGGAAACGATCAAGTGGATCATCGGCGCGGGCGATCTGCTCATTGGGCGGCTGGTGCTGTTCGATGCCCTGAAGCTGCGGTTCCGCGAGCTCAAGCTCCGCAAGGATCCCGATTGTCCCATTTGCGGCAAGAACCCGACGATCCACGAGCTGATCGACTACGAGGCGTTTTGCGGCATCGGTGCCGAGCCCGACTACGCGGGATTGGAAATCACCGCCGAGGAGCTCCAGGAGGAGCGGGAACAGAAGGGCGATGACCTCGTCCTGATCGATGTTCGTGAGCCCCATGAATGGGAGATTGTGCGCATCGAAGGCGCCCGCCTCATCCCGCTGGGGCAGCTACCTGATCGGCTGGGTGAGCTCGACGGCCACGCCGAGATCGTCACCCACTGCCATCATGGTGCCCGCTCCATGAAGGCGCTGGAGATTCTCAAGGGCGCCGGATTTGGCAAGGTCCGCAGCCTCGCCGGGGGGATCGATGCCTGGGCGGAGCGGATCGAGCCGGGGCTGGCGAGGTACTAGCGCGGCTTCGCTGCGGGCTAACAGCTAACGGCTAACAGTCAGTGGCCCGTCGGGCTCGGTAGCCAGGAAACTTTGACGATTAGCTGTTAGCTGATAGCCGTTAGCTCAAGACCCCGCCGGCGTGCGGCCGGCGGGGTCTTGTCATGCCGAAGGCGGGACTCGAACCCGCACGGGCTTGCGCCCACTGCGCCCTGAACGCAGCGCGTCTACCAGTTCCACCACTTCGGCGAAGCGGGCTAAGCTAGCGGCCTCGCAGGGGCGGGTCAACCCGGCCCGTTGACCCGCTGGAAGTCGTGGCCTATCCTTTGCTTAGGAAAGACCACGTGCCTCGCGATTCTGCCCCATCCACCGAGCGAAAAAAGTCGGTCGCCCGCAATCCTAAGGCGACGCATGACTACCACATCCTGGAGACGTGGGAGTCGGGAATAGTGCTCACCGGAACCGAGGTCAAGTCGCTCCGGGGAGGCAAAGCGTCCATAAAAGAGGCCTACGGTCGTGTCCGCAACGGCGAGGTCTTCCTCGAGGGGATGAACATCACCCCGTACGAGCAGGGCAACCGCTACAACCACGACCCGGTGCGTTCCCGCAAGCTCCTGATGCACCGCCGTGAGATCGAAAAGCTGATCGGAGCTGTTGAGCAGCGCGGTCTCACGCTGGTTCCCCTCGAGCTCTACTTCAAGAACGGCAAGGCCAAGGTGGCGCTCGCGCTGGGCCGCGGCAAGAAGCAGCACGACAAACGCGAAGATCTCAAGCGCAGAGTGGCGGAGCGAGAGACTGCCCGGGCGGTGTCCCTGAGAGGACGAAGGTGATCGCCTCGTTGCTCCTGGGCGCGCTCGTGGCCGCCGCCGCCGCCCCCGCCCGTGCCGCCGCTCCCGGCGTGGTCGTCATAGCAGGCGGAGGGCGTGAAGCCCGTCTCCCCGTCCTGACCGATGCGGCGGGCGCTCCCGTGATCTCAGCTCCGCTTCTGCTCTCGGCCCTGAACGGCTCAGTGCGGGTCGCCGACGGCTGGGCCGAAGTGGTGGTGGCGCGGCAGCCGTTCAGGTTTCTGGTCGGAGCGCCACTCTACATCTTCAGCAACAAGCTTCAGCCGTTGGCAGCACCCGCCTCTCTCCGCCAGGATACGCTGTATCTTCCCTTCCAGTTCGTCGCGGAGGTCCTGCCGTATTACCTGAGTGAGCGGTATCGCTACGATGGCCACGGCCGGCTCGAGGTTCTCGGCGCCGCGTCTGCGCCGCGCGCCCGGGCGCCCGACCCCGGTCGCCTGCCCAACGGTCTCCGTCCCGGTCATAGTGTCACCATCGACCCGGGCCATGGTGGTATCGATCCGGGCAACCCCGGGATCTTCTTCCCCCGCGGCATGCGGGAGAAGGACGTGACCCTCACAGTGGGCCTGATGTTGCGCGACGAGCTCCGCCAGCGCGGCGTGACGGTGCGAATGACCCGCACCAGCGATACGCTCATCGCGTTGGGAGACCGGGGCGGCTATTGCACCCAGGCATGTGAGCTCTTCGTGAGCTTGCACGTCAACTCCCTGGCGCGCCGGCCGGGATATACCGACGTTCGCGGGTTCGAGACCTACTTCCTGGCAGAGGCACGAACCGAGGATGCCGCGAGAGTAGCCAAGATGGAGAACGATGCGGTGCGGTTCGAGGCGGACCAGGGTGACGCGGGCACGGCGGGCGGACTCGACTTCATTCTCAAGGACCTGCAGCTGAACGAGCACCTGCGCGAGTCAGCCCGAGCCGCGGAACTGGTGCAGCGCAGTCTCCGCAACATCTATGCGGGCGAAAGCCGCGGCGTGAAACAAGCCGGCTTCATGGTGCTCACCACCGCCCGCCGCCCTGCCATCCTGGTCGAGATGGGGTACAGTACGAATCCGGACGACGGGAGACTTCTCACCACTCGCTCCAGCCAGAAGACGATGGCGTCTGCGCTGGCCGATGCTGTGGTGCAGTACCTGCTCGAATACGAGCGGAAGACGGGAGCGGCTGAGGACTCGGGAGCCGCCCGGTGAGGAGTCGAGCACCGTCACTCGCGCTGCTCCTCGCCCTCGGCGGTCTCAGTGGGTGCGTCTACTACAACGGGATGTACAACGCCAATCGCCTGGCTCGGTCCGCCCAAAAGGCCGAGCGCGATGGTCGCACCTTCGAGGCGAACAATCTCTGGGGCCAGGTGGCCACTCGAGCCGAATCGGTCGTGGTACGCCACCCCCGCAGCAAATACGTAAATCAGGCGATGGTGCTTCAGGGCGTGGCCCTGGCGCGCCTGGGTCAGTGTCCCAATGCCATTGGCCCTCTCGGCCGTAGCTCGCTCATTGACCAACACACCGATCTTGCCGAGGAGGCTGCCCTGGCCCTCGGTCGGTGCGAGCTGGAGATGGGTGACCCGGCCGCGGCAGAGGCCGCGCTGGCTCGAATCCAGACCAGCAAGAATTCTCGACGGCAACAGGAAGCCCGGTTCCACCGAGCTCGCGCACTACGCGTGATCGGTAGGCATGAGGAGGCCTTGCAGGCACTCGCCGGATTGGACGGCACCCGCGTGCACCAGGAGCGGCTGCTCGCTCAGGCCGCCGCGGGGAGGCCTGAGCAGACGCTTGCCTTGGCCGATTCCGTGTTGGCCGGAAACGACAGCACCATCGTGTGGGACTCGGTCCTGGTCGCTCTGGGCCGTACCGACCCGCTCTCCGCGTCCAAGCTGGTGGATCGTCTTCGAGCTCAGCCCAAGACCTCTCCGGCGACGCTGGCCCAACGGCTGTTGGAAGACGGCACCCGCCTGGCATCCGTCGACACTGCGCGAGCGACCCAACGATTGCTCGAGGCGACGCGAGTCGGTGCGGGAACCGAAAGTGGCCAGCGGGCCGAGCTCCACCTCATTCGCTTGACCCTCGCCCGGGTTCGCCAGCCGGGTGAGCTGGCTCCGCTTGACAGCGCCTTGCGACGCCTGGTTCGGCCGGGCGTCGGTATCGCCTCCGAGATGAGAGAGTTGCATTTCCAGGTTCGTCGGGTCCGGGTCCAATCCGACAGCACTCTGCCGGGGTCTCCTGAAGGTGATCTGCGCCTCTTCCTGGCCGCGGAGACGGCTCGCGACTCCTTGGGGGCACACCTGCTTGCCGCGGGGCTTTTTCGCCGGATCGCCGAGGGGTGGCCGGAGTCGCCCTACGCTCCCAAGGCGCTCCTCGCAGGGCAGCAGCTGGATTCCACTTGGGCCGATACCGCTCGAGCACTCCTCTCGGAGCACTACTCCGACAGCCCATATCTGGCGTTCGTGCGAGGCGAAGACGCGCCGGCTTTCCGCCAATTGGAGGATTCGTTGCGCGCCTTTGCCGCCGCCGAGGTTCGAGCCGAGCCCGGTGCCGGCCCCGTCTCCGGAGAGAATCCCATCCGTCCTGGTGGTCGTCGCAGACCTCAGGAGGCGAACGACACCCCCGGCGCTCGCCGCCGGGTCGAGCCGTGAGCGGAGCCGGCTCCGATCTCTCGCGGACGGTCTTCGGCATCCCCTTCCAGAATCCCATTCTCCTCGCCGCCGGCACCGCGGGTTTTGGGCGCGAGCTTCATGGCATCGTAGACTTGGAGCGTTTGGGGGGACTCGTCACCAAGGCCGTGTCCCGTGAGCCTCGCGCGGGAAATCCGCCACCCCGCGTTGCCGAGTTCCGCGGCGGCATGCTGAACTCGGTGGGACTCGCTAATCCAGGGCTCGAACGGGTTCGCGGCGAGTACCTTCCCTGGCTGGCGACTCACCTCTCCCGCGCCCATGTCCTGGTCAACGTGGTCGGCTCGACCGTGGAGGAGTACGCCGATGTGGTGAGCGGGCTGGACGGGGTCCCCGGCCTGGCCGGGTTCGAGCTCAATCTTTCCTGTCCCAACACCAGCGCCGGCGGGATCGAATTCGGCGCCGAGGCGACCTGCGTCGAACGCATCGTGTCTCTCTGCCGCAGCCGTACCCGACGCCCGCTTCTGGCCAAGCTGTCTCCAGTACTGCCGGATATCGGCCGCATGGCACTCACCGCGCGGGACGCGGGGGCGGATGGGATCACCGTAGTGAATACTCTGCCCGGCCTCCTCTTTGCATCGGAGGGGCGAACTCGGCTCGGTGCAGGCAATGGCGGGGTCAGCGGCCCGGTGCTTCTCCCCGTCGGGGTCCTGGCAGTGGCTCGGGTGCTCGAGCGCACCGGTGGAATGGTGGTGATTGGGGTGGGCGGAGTCCGGTCGGCGGCAGACGTGAGGCAGTACTTGCGGGCAGGTGCCTCCCTGGTTGGGATCGGCACCGCAGCGCTGGCGGACCCGCGCCTTCCTGAGCGCGTCGTCCGAGACTTGGAGCGCGGTGATGGCTGAAGTGATCGTGGCGCTGGATCTACCTCGCGGATCGGATGCTCTCCGGCTGCTCGATCGGCTGCCTCAGGCTCGCTGGGTCAAGGTCGGGCCGATCCTGATGACACGGGAAGGTCCGGGTTTCGTGCGAGCCTTAGCCGGGCGGGGGTTGCGAGTGTTCCTGGACCTCAAGTGGCACGACATTCCCAACACCGTGGCCGAAGCCGTCACTGCCGCCCGGGAGTTGGGAGTCAGCATGGCTACGGTACACACGCTGGGCGGGTCGTCCATGATGGAGGCTGCTGCCGCGGCTGCCGGCCCGGATCTAGATCTGGTGGGGGTCACTGTCCTGACCTCGCACGATGCCGACTCATTTGGCCGGGTGTTGGGTCGTACCCAGGTCGACTTGCCTCAGGAGGCGACGCGATTGGCCTTGGCAGCAATCCAGGCTGGATTGCGCGGACTGGTATGTTCCCCCCTCGAGGTATCCTCCATTCGCCGCCAGGTGGGCGGCGAGCACCTCATCGTGGTTCCAGGAATTCGCCGGCCGTCCGATGCATCAGCTGATCAGGTCCGAGTGGCCACCGCGAAGGACGCCGCAGCGGCGGGAGCGACTCACCTGGTGGTCGGCCGTCCGGTCCTGCGGGCCCCCGATCCTGCGTTGGCGTTTCAGGAGCTGGTCGAGGAGGCTCGGTGCGTTCATTCCTGATGGCCATCCTGCTGGCCTTGGCAGGCCTGCCGCTATGGGCGCAGAGCCAGGACCTGCCCGAAGCCGCGGAGCAGGCTCGTCGTGCCTGGGTCACTCATGATGTTGTGGGCCTGGTCGCGGACAGCCCTCGGCTGCTGGTCCAACTCCCCGGGGCTGATCCATCCGCCGCCCTCGGCCGGGAGCAAGCCGCGGCACTGCTGAGGGATTTCCTGTCCTCGGCTCAGGAAGTAGAGACCGTCGTCCGCGCTGCCCGTGAGGTGGAGCCCGGTCGGGGGTACGTGGAGCTTCAGCGCCGTTATCGGGTGGCCGGAACCCAACAAGTGCGAGTCCAAAGCCTGCTGCTAGGGTACCGACAGGCGCGTACGGGGTGGACCCTGGTGGAGCTCCGGGTGGTGGGCTAGCCAAGCTCAGCGATCGGGCCTCCTTGACGTGACGTGTACCAGCCCGTAACGTAGTCCTGACTTCCCGACGCATCAATGACGACAAAGGCACACCCGGCGAAAGCCGGGGCCGCAAAGCCACGGGTCCTCGCCCTCCTCCGCGACGCCGGCCTTCAGGCCAGCTACTGACGCCACGCAGGGCCCCTAAGACCGCCGAGCCGCCGAACGGATGGCTCGGCGGTCGCTTTGCGTGCGAGCTACGATTACCCCTGTGATCGAGGTGGAGTATGTCCCATGCAATGCGCTTCCTAGTTCTGGGTGGTGTGACGGTTGTCTTAGCAGGGTGTTCCGATGCGGCGCCGACCTCTCCCGCTGCCGCCGAGAATGCACCAGCGCCCGCTGCGGACGCCACTAACAACCCACACAGCCTTCCGCTGACGTTTTTCAACTGCAGCCCCGGCCCCACGACCTACCAGGTCATTGCCTTCATCGGGTGGGAAGTCAAGGTCGTCGGCTCGAACAGCATCTACATCATCCTGACCCAGTCGTACACGGACGCGACCGGAACGCACGTCCTCCACGACGCCAAGGCCGACCCTCCGGGGCAACAGCTCGTCACCTGCCATTACATCGGCCCGGAGACGGGGCGCGACTACACGAACGTCGGCTTCTTCACCTCTGGCGGCTAGCGCGGTGGATCATAGTTCCCGACGGAGGCCTCGGAGACGAGCTGGGCAGCCCCGCGCCGGTCGTGTCGAGCGACCAATCAGACGGAGGTCACCATGATGGCACTATTGCCATACCCGAAAGCGAAGCACATCACAACCGTGCTTCTCGTAGGCATTGCCTCAATGCTTACCGCCTGCGGGGAAGATGGCTCGGCAGAGCCGACCGGGACTCGGGCCGTCGCCCCGGCAATGGCGAGCAGTAAAGCCGCAACGATCGTGGTCGGAACCTCGACGTGCGGCGTGATCGATTCAAACGCGAATTGCGTCGCCACTCCCTTCAGGGCGGTCGTCACGACCAGCCCTCAAGGCGTCGAGATCGAGCGCTATTCCGCCGACGGAGTGTTCAACGACACCGGCCATGCGGTCATCTTCACCTTCGACGATTTCGGGCTGCCGTTCGGCTATTGCGTAAGCGAGGTGACGGGGGCGCTCTCGGCCGACTGGGTGGAGACGCTGTCGGCCAGCGGGCACGCAACCATCGTGTGCCGCTTTCGGAGCTAGGGATTACCGAGCCGCGGATCAGGTAGATCGGCGTTTCCTTTTGCTTCCACCTCTCCTCGACCTGATGGCAAGGGAGGTCGGTATGGCATGGCGGCTTCAGCATTCCGCTTGGCTTGGGCTCACTGCGGCCCTTGCGCTCTGCGCATGCGAGCGTCCCACCGAGCCTTCCCAGCCGATATCCTTACCGCCGGCGCTGGCTCGTGCCTTCTCGGACTGCCTTCCTCATCGCGGAAAGCCCGTGAGCTCGACTCCCTCCTATGAGCCCTACATGGACCTTATGGCGCAGGTGGCCGCGGCCGGCCCGCTGTTCGTGACGAGTAGTGAGGCCGTCCCACTCTGCGCGCTGGCCCACGGCTAGTTGAGAATGATACAATACCTCCAAACTCCCCTCCTTGCATGACTTCCCAGGTGTCCGTTATATTGGGCAGCTAGCCCTTAATCAGGCCTGGGAGAGTCGTGTGAAGGTTCGTTCGAGCGTCAAGCCGATTTGCGAGCACTGCAAGGTCGTCAAGCGACAGGGCGTGACCCGCATCATCTGCAAGCGCAATCCGAAACACAAGCAACGGCAAGGCTAATCATGGCCCGTATCGCGGGCGTCGACCTGCCGCGCGAAAAGCGCGTGGAGGTGGCGCTGACCTACATCTTTGGCATCGGGCGCCCAACCAGCAGCCGCATCTTGGGTGAAACCGGCGTCAACCCGGACACCCGAGTACGGGACCTGTCCGACGCCGAGGTCGCCCGCCTCCGTCAGATGATCGAGCGCTCCGTCAAGGTCGAAGGTGCCCTGCGCACTGAAGTCGCTATGAACATCAAGCGGCTGATGGACATCGGCAGCTATCGGGGCATCCGGCACCGGCGCGGACTGCCGGTCCGGGGTCAGCGCACCCATACCAACGCCCGAACCAAGAAGGGACCGCGTCGCGCCATCGCGGGCAAGAAGAAAGTGACCAAGAAGTAAGATGACAGCTCCCACTCCGGCTCCCGCCAAGGCGCCCGGCGCCAAGCGCGCCAAGAAGGTGGTCGAGTCCGAGGGCATCGCCCACATCTCGGCAACTTTCAACAACCTGCTGATCACGATCACCGACCTGCGCGGCAACGCGCTCGCCTGGGGTTCTGCGGGCAAGGCGGGCTTCAAGGGGTCCAAGAAGTCCACCCCGTTCGCGGCCACCGTTGCCGCGGAAAACTGCGGTCGGGAGGCCATGAACCTGGGCCTGCGCCGGGTGCACGTTCGGGTCCAGGGTCCCGGCAGCGGGCGCGAGTCGGCCATTCAGGCGCTGGCCTCGGTGGGTCTACGGGTGGTTTCGATCCGCGACGTGACGCCTATTCCTCACAACGGGTGCCGTCCCCCGAAGAAGCGGCGGGTCTGAGCCATGTCGAGATACGTCGGACCGAGTTGCCGGCTCTGCCGCCGGGAGACCACCAAGCTGTTCCTGAAGGGCACCAAGTGCCTGACCGAGAAATGCCCGGTCGAGCGCCGCGCCTACCCGGCCGGCCAGCATGGGCAGAGCGGCGGTCGCCAGCGTAAGGCGTCGGAGTACGCCAAGCAGCTGCGGGAAAAGCAGAAGGTCAAGCGGATGTACGGGCTCTCCGAGCGGCAGTTCCGCAACACCTTCGAGGACGTTACCGGCGAGCCGGGCGTCAAAGGCACCAATCTCCTCGTCGCGCTCGAGAGCCGGCTGGACAACATCGTATACCGGATGGGTTTCGCGTCCAGCCGCAAAGCGGCCCGCCAGCTCGTTTCTCACGGTCACATCCAGGTTAACGGCCACCGGGTGGACGTTCCCGCCTACCGGGTTGTCCCCGGTGAAGAAGTCCGGGTTGCGCCGTCCAGCCGGGAGATTGTGCCGGTCAGGATGGCGCAGGAGAGCGCCGCTCGAGGCCAGCCGGTGTCCTGGATCTCGGTAGACAACGAAAAGGCCGCCGGTCGGGTAACCGAGCGGCCCACTCGCGAAGCCATTCCGATCAACGCCCAAGAACAGCTCATCGTCGAGCTCTACTCGAAGTGACCATGACCATTGATCTGACCGGGTTGGTGCGTCCCCATCTCGTCGAGATGACCAAGCGGGACGACAACCCTAATGCGGCAGAGTTCCGGCTCCAGCCTCTGGAGCGGGGCTTCGGCTATACCCTGGGTAATTCCCTTCGCCGGCTGCTCCTCTCTTCGCTGCGCGGCAGCGCAGTGTGGGGCTTCCGGCTTGACGGCGTGGTGCATGAGCACCAAACCGTTCAAGGAGTGTTGGAAGACGTTCACCAGATCGTGCAGCGGCTCAAGGCGCTCACTTTGGTTCTGGCCGACGATGTAGATGACGCCGTCCTGCACATTCGTCGCGAGGGCGCCGGTCCGGTCTACGCCCGCGACATTCAGGAACACGGATCGGTGACGATCAAGAACCCCGACCACCTCCTGTTTACTCTGCAGGACGATCGCGACGTCAGCATGGAGCTCTACGCCAACAAGGGTCGGGGCTACGTCGAGGCCGAGATGCACCCGGCCGATCGCTCGCTGCCGGTCGATCTGGTCCGAGTCGACGCGATCTACAATCCGGTCCGTCGCGCCAACTTTACCGTGGCGGAAACTCGTGTGGGTCAGCGGACCGACTACGACCGGCTGACCGTCTCGGTCGAAACCAACGGAACCATCACGCCGGAAGACGCCATCGCCTATGCCGCCGCGCTGGCGCAGGTCCACTTCCAGTACTTCGTGGATTTCGGCAAGGTCCCAACCATGCGGGATGCGGGCCTGGCCGCGGGCGCGGGGAGTGGAGTCAATCTGCGGCAGCGGCTGAGCCGACCGATCGACGACTTCGGTCTGTCAGTGCGGTCGCTCAATTCCCTCAAGAATTCCAATATCCGGACCCTGAAGGATCTGGTGGAGTTCTCCGAGGACGACCTGCTCAAGGTCAAGAACGTGGGCGAAAAGGCCTTGAGCGAAATCGCGGAGCTGTTGCAGCGTGAGGGTCTCAATTTCGGGATGTCGTTCGAGGAGACCGATGGCGAGCTCCGGGTTATCCGGCCCGGGGTGCCACCCCTGGCGCAGCCCTCGACCGGCGGAGATGCGGCCTGATGCGCCACCGGGCCAAGGGACGCCAGCTCTCCCGCACTTCCAGCCACCGGCGCGCCTTGCTCAACAACATGGCGACCAGCCTGTTCCAGCATGGCCGGGTAATCACCACCGAGGCCAAGGCCAAGGAGCTGCGGCCATTCGCCGAGAAGCTCATTACCCTGGCCCGTCGGGGGGACCTGCATGCCCGGCGTCTGGTCGAACGCCGGATCAAGAGCCGGGAAACCCTCTCCCTGTTGTTCGCCGAGATCGGGCCTCGCTTCGCTGCGCGGCCGGGCGGGTACACTCGGATTCTCAAGTTGGGGCACCGCGATGGAGACGGCGCGGATATCGCGCGGATCGAGTTGCTGGCCGAATGAGGCCTGCCCTGTTCGCCGACACGAAAAAGGGGACCTTCGGGTCCCCTTTTTTCAGCCAGTCAATCGGCGCTCAGCTGGCCTTCTTGATCCTGTTACTCTTCAGGCATTGAGTGCAGACCCGCACTCGCCTCGGAGATCCATTCACGAGGATCCGGACCGTCTGCAGGTTCGGATACCACCGGCGCTTGGTCCGGTTGTTGGCATGGCTGACATTATTGCCGGTGACCGGCCCCTTGGCGCACACGGAACACACCCGTGCCATAGGTTCTACCCCTGTTAAGTCGTCACTGGGCGCCGCAAACCTGCAAAGCTAACGGGCCAGACCGGATGACACAACCTCCAGCGACGCGCACACATGCCTAAGGCTCTGATCACCGGTGTCACCGGGCAGGACGGCTCCTACCTGGCTGAGCTGCTGCTTTCCAAGGGCTACGAGGTCGTGGGCATGGTGCGCAGGACCAGCCACCACAGCTATGAGCGCATCGAACATCTGCTCGATCGCATCGAGATCGTGGCGGCGGATCTGCTCGACCAGCACTCCCTCACCGTGGTTCTCCAGGAGACCCGACCCGACGAGGTCTACAATCTGGCGGCCCAATCGTACGTTCCCACGTCCTGGACTCAGCCGGTGCTCACCGGCGAGTTCACCGCGCTCGGCGTGACCCGAATTCTCGAAGCGATCCGCCTCGTGCATCCCTCGGCGAAGTTCTACCAGGCGAGCTCGTCGGAGATGTTCGGTAAGGCCACCGAGACTCCTCAGCGGGAAACTACGCCCTTCTACCCTCGGTCGCCCTATGGAGTGGCCAAGGTCTACGGCCACTGGATCACGGTCAACTACCGCGAGTCGTACGGGATTTACGCGGTGAGCGGTATCCTCTTCAATCACGAATCGCCCCGGCGCGGGATCGAGTTCGTGACCCGCAAGGTGACCGACGGAGTCGCCCGCATCAAACTGGGACTGGCTCGTGAGCTGCGACTGGGGAACCTGGACGCCCGGCGAGATTGGGGGTTTGCCGGGGACTATGTCGACGCGATGTGGCGCATGCTGCAGCAGCCCACCCCGCAGGACTATGTCGTAGGCAGCGGAAAGACCCACAGCGTTCAGGAGCTGGTGGAAGCTGCCTTTTCCCATGTCGGGCTCGACTGGCAGCGCTACGTGCTCAATGACGCGAAATTTCACCGCCCCGCTGAAGTCGATCTCCTTCTCGCCGACCCGGGCAAGGCGCGGCGCGAGCTGGGATGGATCCCGAAGGTTGGGTTCAAGGAGCTGATCGCAGTGATGGTGGATGCCGACCTCGAACGGCTGAGCACCCGCCGATGAGGGTGCTGGTCACCGGGGCCGATGGCTTCGTTGGGCGGCATCTGGTGCGGGAGTTGTTGAAGGAAGGACACGAGGTACTGGCGGGGTATCAGTCGGCCGATCGCGGCCGCTGGCAGGAGGAGGCCGGAGCGAGGCTTCACCCCATTCGTCTGGAAATCACTGACGACGGGTTGATCCGATCCGCGCTCGAGCACCTTCCCGATGGAATCGTGCACCTGGCGGCGGTCGCCTCGGTGCGGGAGGCACAGCAGGACCCGGGCGTCGCCTGGACGGTGAACGCCGCAGGGACCGGCCGGCTGGCAGCGGGGGTGGCTGCCCTTCGAGAGAGCGGTCGAGCCGACCCGGTCTTGCTCCTGGCCTCCACGGCCGAGGTGTACGGCGCCGGTGGCGGCGTTGCCAGATTGGAGACCGATGCGTTGCTTCCCCAGTCGCCCTATGCGGCCAGTAAAGTCGGTGCCGAGGTGGCCGTGCTCGAGGCCTGGCGCCGAGCTGGGGTTCGCTCCGTGATCGCCCGTGCCTTTCCCCATACCGGTCCGGGCCAAGCCACTCGCTACGTGGTCCCGGCTTTCGTCGAGCGGCTGCGGGCTGCCAAGGCTTCGGGCGACCGGACGGTGCTTACCGGAAACCTGACGCCAGTGAGGGACCTGCTCGACGTCCGGGATGTGGTCGCGGCCTATCGAATGCTTCTGGCGCAGGGAGTCCCCGGCGAGGCGTACAACGTCGCCCGAGGCGAGGGTGTCGCCCTGTCCGAGGTCTTCCACCGCTTGGCGGCGATGGTTGGGGTACAGGCCGAACCGAGGTCCGATCCCTCGCTCCATCGCGGGGTGGACATTGCCCACCTGGTAGGCGATGCGACCAAGCTCCGGCGCGCCACCGGATGGGCGCCGAACATCTCGCTGGAACAGACGCTGCGGGGACTGGTGGATGCCCAAGCGCACTGACCTCAAGACCATCCTCCTTATCGGCTCGGGCCCGATCGTCATCGGTCAGGGCGCTGAGTTCGACTATTCCGGAACTCAGGCGGTTCGGGCGCTGAAGGAAGAGGGGTACCGGGTGGTCCTGGTCAACTCCAATCCGGCCACCATCATGACGGACCCCGAGCTGGCCGATCGGACCTATATCGAGCCGGTGACCCCGGAGTGGGTTGCCAGAGTGATCGAGCGGGAGCGCCCCGAGGCACTGCTGCCGACAATGGGCGGACAAACCGCCCTCAATGTGGCGATGGCCCTCCAGCGTGACGGTGTGCTCGATCGGTACGGGGTCGAACTCATAGGCGCCAACGAGCGGGCGATTCGCCTGGCGGAAGACCGACAGGAGTTCTCCCAGGCCATGCGGCGGATCGGGCTGGCTACACCACAGGGCTGCACCGTGCGGACTCTGGAGGAGGCCTACGCGGCGGTAGCGGAGGTGGGGTATCCCGCGATTCTGCGGCCCTCGTTTACCCTGGGTGGCACTGGGGGTGGGATCGCTTACAACCCAGCCGAGTTCGAGACCCTGATTCGCCGGGGCCTGGAGCTCTCCCCCGTTGGCTCGGTACTGGTGGAGCGGAGCATCATCGGATGGAAAGAGTTCGAACTGGAGGTCATGCGGGACGGGGCGGACAACGTTGTTATCGTCTGCTCCATCGAAAACCTCGATCCAATGGGGGTGCACACCGGCGATTCCATAACGGTGGCGCCCGCCATGACGCTGACCGATCGCGAGTACCAGGTCATGCGCGATGCCGCCATCCGGGTCATCCGCGAGATTGGCGTGGCCGCGGGCGGGTGCAACATCCAGTTCGCCGTGGAACCGGGCACCGGGGAGCAGCTGGTCATCGAGATGAATCCCCGAGTGTCCCGCTCCTCCGCCCTCGCGTCCAAGGCAACCGGCTTTCCCATCGCTCGCATCGGCACCAAGGTGGCGGTGGGCTATCGGTTGGACGAGCTCCCCAACGATATCACCAGAACGACGCCGGCCTCCTTTGAGCCGGTGCTGGACTATGTGGTCGTCAAGATTCCCCGGTTCGCCTTCGAGAAGTTCCCCACGGCCGACCCCACCCTCACGACCCAGATGAAGTCGGTCGGTGAAGTGATGGCCATCGGCCGCACTTTCAAGGAAGCCTTTCAGAAGGGGCTCCGCGGGCTGGAGGCAGATCGCAGCGGGTGGGTCATCGGGCCCACTGCTTCGGATGATCGGGTGGCCGACGAGACGCTCGAATCGGTGCTCAATGCGCTCCGCACGCCCACGCCTGAGCGAGTGTTTCAGATCAAGCGGGCGCTCCTTCTGGGCGCCTCGATCGGAGCTATTGCAGAGCGGTCGGGAATCGATCCGTGGTTCGTCCATCAGATGCTGGAGCTGATTGAAGCGGAGCGACTCTGGGCCAGCGCGAAACATGGTGGCGCAGGGAGCGACGAGGCACATACGCTGCTGCGGCGGATGAAGCGCATGGGGTTCTCGGACCGACATCTGGCGGAGCTGAGCGGCACTACTGAAATGGCTGTACGGCAGGAACGGCATCGGCTCGGCCTCCGTCCGGCCTACAAGATGGTGGACACCTGCGCCGGGGAATTTCCCTCTGCTACTCCGTATCTGTACTCATCGTACGACGAGGAGAATGAGGCTAAGCCGTCGGGAGAGCGGACCGTGGTGATCCTGGGCAGCGGCCCCAATCGCATCGGGCAGGGCGTTGAGTTCGACTATTGCTGCGTACGTGCCGCGCTGGCCTTCCGGGAGATGGGCTACCGTACGGTGATGGTCAACTCCAATCCGGAGACCGTCTCCACCGATTTTGACATTTCCGATGCGCTCTTTTTCGAACCGCTCACTCTGGAAGACGTACTTGAGATCGTTCACGTCGAGCGTCCCATCGGGGTCGTCGTCCAGCTTGGGGGGCAGACCCCGCTGCACTTGGCTCGCGCGCTGGAGCGCGAGGGAGTACCGATTCTGGGCACCTCTCCGGAGGCGATCGACGTGGCGGAGGACCGCGGCCGATTCGAGCAGCTGACCCGAGAGCTCGGCGTGGCACAGCCGGCGAGCGGCGTGGCCCATTCGGTGGACGAGGCGCTGGGCGTCGCTGGCAAGGTAGGCTATCCCGTCCTGGTACGGCCGTCCTATGTGCTGGGCGGCCGAGCGATGGAGATCGTGTACGACGACGCGTCGCTGCGGAGCTATTTCGGCAGGGCGGTCCGGGTCGCGCCGGAGCACCCCGTGCTGATCGACAGCTTCCTGGAGGATGCCTTCGAGGCCGACGTGGATGCGATCGCGGATGGAACCCGCTGCGTGATCGGCGGGGTGATGCAGCACATAGAAGACGCTGGCATTCACTCCGGGGACTCGGCCTGCGTGCTGCCGCCCTACCTCATCACGGAGGCACAGGTCGAGGAGATGCGGCAACACACCCGTGCCTTCGCCGAGCGGCTGGGTGTGGTGGGCCTGCTCAATGTACAGTTCGCGATCAAGGGCGGCGTGGTCTACGTGTTGGAGGTGAACCCCCGCGGGTCGCGAACCGTGCCCTTCGTCTCGAAGACGACCGGCGTGCAGCTGGCGAGCCTGGCAGCCGCAACCATGGTCGGCCAGACGCTCGACAGTCTCGGCCTGCACGACGACGTCCTTCAGCCGTATGTCGCGGTGAAAGAGGCCGTCTTTCCCTTCAGCAAGCTGCAGGGCGTGGACCTCGTGCTGGGGCCGGAGATGCGTTCGACCGGTGAGGTGATGGGCATCGCCGACTCATTCGGGATGGCCTTTGCCAAGGCGCAGATCGCGGCCGATGGCGCGCTGCCCCTCGAAGGGACAGTATTTGTCACGGTCAATGATCACGACAAATCCAACCTTGTCCCGATCGCCCGGCGATTTCACGCGCTTGGTTTCCGACTGCTCGGTACCGAGGGGACGGTGCGCTACCTGCGGGCGCGCGGGATCCCCGCCGAGCGCGTGCTCAAGGTGCACGAGGGACGGCCCAACGCCATCGACCTGCTGCTCTCAGGGCGGATCCAGTTGTTGATCAACACCCCGCTGGGCAAACTCACCCAGCACGACGACTACGCCATCCGGCAAGCGGCTCTGCAGCACCGGGTCCCCTACACGACCACTCTCTCAGCGGCGTCGGCCGCCTGTGAAGCGATCATCGCGCTGCGGAGCCGTGCCAGCGACGTGCGATCGCTGCAGGAATGGCACATGCTGGCTCGCGACGCACTCCCCGAATGGACCGGGTGAGCGCTCGGGCGCCCGGATTCGCCAAGGCGCTGCGGGAGCGGCTCAGGGGAGAAGTGCGGGAAGCTGAACCCCTGGCGCGGTACTCGACCTACCGCATCGGCGGCCCGGCTACGGTGGTGCTCCCCGCAGGACCGGAAGACGTGGGGACCGCGCTGCACACCGCGCACGAATCGGGAGTTCCCTGGTTCGCCCTCGGGCTCGGCTCCAACATCCTCCTGCCGGATGACGGCCTGGACGCACTGGTGATCCGGATGGGCAAGGGGCTCGATCACCTGCGACAAGAGGGCGGGGAGGAGGCCGACCGCTGGACCGTGGGCGCGGGGCTGCCGGCGCCACTGGCCGCCAGGCGAACCGCCGCCGCTGGGTTCGCCGGCCTGCACATCTTCGTAGGCGTTCCGGGAAGCGTGGGCGGCGGCGTCTACATGAACGCCGGATGCCACGGCGGCGATTGGTCCGAAGTCGTCGAGAGCGTCACGGTGGTGGACCAGACCGGGTACGTGACCACGCTCTCCCGAGCGGAAGTGCCCTTCACTTATCGCTGGAGCGGACTGGATGCCAGGGTAGTGCTGGAGGCGGTCGTGCGGCTTCGCCGGGAGGAACATGAGCGGCTCGAGGAACAGATCGCCGAGATGTTCGAGTGGCGCCAGAAGGGAACGCCGTTCAATCAGCCGTGCTGCGGCAGCGTCTTCAAGAACCCGGCCGGGCCGAGCTGGAAGCGCGAGAGCGGGCCGCGAACCGCCGGACAGCTGATCGAGGCGGCGGGACTCAAGGGCCTTCGTGTCGGCGGCGCGGAGGTCTCCCCGATGCACGCCAACTATTTCGTGAATGCCCAGGGCGCAACGGCCGCCGATGTGCGCGGCTTGATCGAGCGAGTGCAGGGTGCCGTCGCCGACCGGTTCGGGGTTCAGCTGGAGCCGGA